>Ga0102924_1002734_pt1 | contig 18961 bp, 16 predicted proteins | sample PaiPotPPM11metaG_FD_80116 | JGI IMG/M metagenome (GOLD analysis project Ga0102924, IMG submission 80116) | Iron sulfur acid spring bacterial and archeal communities from Banff, Canada, to study Microbial Dark Matter (Phase II) - Paint Pots PPM... ...
CGCGCCGGTGGTGCCGATCATCGCCAGTTCCGCGATGTTCACCAATACCGCGCGCGTCACCGCATTCCGCCGTCACGTCGAATTACGCCGCGCGGTCATCGCGCTCGTCTGCGCGCTGCCGACCTGCGTACTCGGCGCCTGGCTCTACACATTGCTGACCGGCCGCGGCGCGGCTTTGGTGATCGGCACCAGCCTGATCGCCACCGTGCCGCTGCGCCGTGTCCTCAAACGCCGGGGCCGCCACCTCGGCGAAAAGGGCTTCGCCGCCGCTTCAGCGGGATGGGGTGTCGTGGTCGGCGGCACGACGGGCGCTGGCGTCATCCTGCTGTCGCTTCTGATGGCGTCGGGTCTCGAAGGCGCCGCCGTGATCGCAACTGACGCCACAGTTTCCATCGTCATGGGCGTCGCGAAGCTGACGGTGTTCGGGCTTGCCGGCGCGATCACCCCAATCGTGCTCGTGACCGGATTATTGATCGGGTGCATTGGCTTTCCATCGACGTTCCTCGCCAAGCTCATTGTCGAGCGCCTGCCGGTTCATGTGCACACGGCGATGCTCGATGCCGTGGTAATCGTCGGCGGCACTGTGATGATTTACGGCGCGCTGCGGTCGTGACGATGAATTACGGCCACTTCACTACCGGCGGCAGCGAGGACAGGATCGAGTCGACATTGCCGCCGGTGCGCAGACCAAAGATCGTGCCGCGGTCGTACAGCAGATTGAATTCGACATAGCGGCCGCGGCGCACCAGCTGTTCCTCGCGCTCGGCTTCGGTCCACGGCTTGGCGAAATTTCTCCGCACCAGCTCGGGATAGATATTGAGGAACGCCTGCCCAACATCCTTGGTGAAGGCAAATGTCTCGTCCCAATCGGTTTCGAGGTAATCGTAAAAAATGCCGCCGGTGCCGCGCATCTCGCCGCGATGCTTCAGGAAAAAATATTCGTCGCACCAGGTCTTAAATTTATCATGCCGTGCCACGCCTGCGTGCGCATCGCACGCCGCCTTCATCGCAGCGTGAAACGCGACTGTGTCAGGATCATCCTGCGTGCGCCGGCGATCGAGCAGCGGCGTCAGATCGGCGCCGCCGCCGAACCAGGATCTTGTCGTTACCACGTAGCGCGTATTCATATGCACCGCGGGCACGTGGGGATTGTGCAGATGAGCGATCAGCGAAATGCCGCTGGCGAAGAATCGCGGATCGTCCGCCGCGCCCGGAACGTCCTTGCGGAATTCCGGAGCGAATTCGCCGAACACAGTCGAAACGTGGACGCCGACTTTCTCGAAGACGCGGCCATTCATCATCGCCATGACGCCGCCGCCACCAGCCGGGTCGGCTTTTGCCGACCCGGCATTTACATTGCCGATCTCGGGTAAACCCGAGATCGGGCTGGCGCCGCTGTGATCGGTTCGGCTCCAGGGCGTGCGCTTAAAGCGGCCGGCGGCGCGGTCGGCCAGCGGTGCGTCGCCGGGCAGGGCGTCCTCTAGTCCCTCGAATGCGACGACGATGCGGTCGCGCAGCGCTTCGAACCATGCGCGCGCCTGGTCCTTGCGTTTTTCGATCTGGCCAATATCCATGGTTCGCTGGCCGTACTAGGCTTGTTCAAGAATGTCACAAAACTGTACGATTATTGATCCATTGAAATCGCATGGCTAACGGCATTTTGCCAATCCGGTCTCGCCCCACGCGCCGCCGCTTACTGACGGGCGCAGCCGGCGCCGGCCTCGCCCTGATCGCGTCGCCGGCGGTGCTGCGCCACGCCGCAGCACAGAGTTGGGGCAAAGGTGATCCATTCAGCCTCGGTGTCGCCTCCGGCGCGCCGCGGTCTGACGGCTTTGTGCTATGGACACGGCTTGCGCCCCAGCCGAGTTCGAGCGATCCGGAGACTCCCGCCGGCATGAGCGGCGGCAATGTCACGATCGGTTACGAGATCGCGACTGACGACGCCATGACCAAAGTCGTGCGACGCGGCGGCGCCGTTGCCGAAGCAGTCTTTGGCTATTCGGTGCATCTCGACGTGGCCGGCCTCAAGCCCGGCCGGCCGTACTGGTATCGCTTCAAGAGCGGCGACGCGACGAGCCGCGTCGGGCGGGCCGTAACCCTGCCGGCGCCGGGCGCGGCGCTTGGCAAGCTGCGCTTCGGCTTCGTGTCCTGCTCGGACTACGAGCACGGATATTTTTCGGCATACCGGCATCTCACCGACGAACATCCAGAATTTGTCCTGTTCCTCGGCGACTACATCTACGAAACGATTGAAGAGAACCGTCCGATTGTGCGGCGGCACAGCGATGGCATCGAAGCTGCGACACTGCCGACCTACCGCAATCGTTATGCGCAATATCGCCTCGACCAGGATTTGCAGCGCCTGCACGCCGAAGTGCCCGCGCTCGTCACCTGGGACGATCACGAAGTGCAGAATGACTACGCCGATCGGTGGTCGGAATATTTTGATGACCCGGCGCAATTTCTGCTGCGGCGGGCCGCGGCGTACCAGGCATTTTACGAGCACATGCCGGTGCGGCCGGTGCTGTCGCGTCCCAATGGACCGCTGATGCGGGTCTACGATCGCTTCACCTTCGGCGGTCTCATCGAGATTTCGATGATTGACGGCCGCCAGTATCGTTCGCGCGAAGCCTGTTACGGCCCGCCGAACAAGGGCGGCGGCCATTTGGAGAGCAATGCCAGTTGTCCGGAGCGGCTCGATCCCAGCCGCACCATGCTCGGCTTTGATCAGGAGGCTTGGCTGTTTTCCGCGCTGGCGCACAGCAAGGCGCAGTGGAACGTCATCGCCCAGGACGTGCTGATGGCGCAGTACCGCGAAAAGCAAAAGGACTTCGAGGGTTTCTGGACCGACGATTGGGACGGTTATCCGGCCTGCCGCAGCCGGCTGCTCAAGCGCATCAGCGACACCAAGGTATCCAATCCGGTCGTCGTCGGCGGCGACATCCATTCGTTCTTCGCCAACGATCTGCGGGTCGATTTCGACGATCCGGCTTCGCCGATCGTGGCGGCGGAGTTCGTCGGCACTTCGATCTCATCCTATGGGCCGCCCTACGACCTCTTGGCGCAGACACTATCCGAGAATCCGCACGTCCATTTCTTCGAGAGCCGGCGCCGCGGCTATGTCTGTGTCGATCTGCAACGCACGCAGATGCAGGTGCGCATGCGCGTCGTCTCCGATGCGCACGATCCAAATGCCGAGATATCGACGCTGAAGATATTCGCGGTCGAAAACGGCCGCCCGGGCGTCGTCGAGGCGTAGCGTGTCGGTCGCGCGGCTCACTCGGAGTCGACCTTCTCGGCCAACCAGACTTTGATAAGTGACTGATATGGTACGTCGCGCTTGTTGGCGGCTACTTTGATGCGATCAAGCAACCCCTGAGGTAGGCGCAGCGAAATAGCAGCTGTAGACAGCTTCAGATTAGGAAATCGGGCGCGTTGCGCCTTGCTCAAATCAAAATAATCGGCCGTATCGTGGCGCTCCCAAAACGCGCGTTCCTCTGTCTCGGTGCGGAATTTTGGAATGGTCTTAAGTTTCTTGTTCATAGCGGGCTCTTTCTCTACGGCTCATATTGCGAGACGAAATTACGCGGATCAGCGTTTCGTTTTGACGAAGCGTAAAGCTCACCTGTAACCAACGCCCAACTGCTGTACTACCGAAGGCGTGAAAGCGCGGTTCTTTGGCGCTGTGTTGCTCATCGACTAACACAAGAACGCGTGGGTCAATGAAAACTTGCTCGGCTTCTTGTTGACTTACGCCGTGCTTCTCCAAGCTCTTTCGGCTATTGCCGTCATCCCAATCAAACCCAAGCTGGCCAAAATCGAGCATGTCTGTATATTACTATAATATACAAGATGAACAAGGCTCAGTCCCTAGAACTGCGTATGGCGATCATCCCGCCCGTCTGCCGCAGCGCCTCGCCGGCTGCCATGGCGGCGGCGACTGCGACGTTCAGTGAGCGCATGGCCGGCCGCATCGGAATCACCAAGCGGGCATCGGCGGCGGCGTGAACCTCTTCGGGCACGCCTGCCGATTCGCGGCCGAACAGCAGCACATCGGCTGCGTCGAAGCGGAAATCGAGATGGGATCGGATCGCGCCGGTCGTGAACAGCACGAGGCGATGGCGTTCGCTTCGCCGCCAAGCCTCGAATGCATGCCATGAAGTGTGGCGCTTAAGCGCGACGGCATCGAGATAGTCCATTCCGGCACGGCGGAAGGCGCGGTCCGAGGTCGGGAAGCCCGCCGGCTCGATAATATGCGCCTCGATTCCGAAGCATGCGCACATCCGGAGGATGGTTCCGGTGTTCTGTGGAATGTCGGGTTGGTAGAGGGCGATGCGCATGGCCGATCTTGGGGCGGTCCGGCGCTGTCGAAGGCGGACCTGTGTGTGCCGGAAAGCCCACACTTGCACTCTCCCGGCAAGGGTGCCAATAAAACGCCGCCGGTATGTGTTGCGTCTGACCTTCCTCAGGTCGGATGCGACCGGTCCATCCGCCGCCTGACCCCCCTCGTGGCGCGGATGGAGGGACCGGCAAGACTGACGCATAAGGTTCGACCATGAGCGGACATTCGACCTACCAGCCGCAGAGCCCATTCATGCAATGGTTGGAGCGGCGGCTGCCGATCGCGAGTCTCGTCTATTCGTCCTTCATCGCCTATCCGACGCCGCGCAACCTGAACTATTGGTGGACGTTCGGCGGCATTCTTTCATTCATGCTGGGCGTGCAGATCATCACCGGCATCGTGCTGGCGATGCATTACACGCCGCACGTCAGCATGGCCTTCAATTCCGTCGAAGGCATCATGCGCGACGTGAATTACGGCTGGCTGTTGCGCTATCTCCACGCCAACGGCGCCTCGTTCTTTTTCGTCGCCGTCTATGTCCACATCGCACGCGGCATGTATTACGGCTCCTACAAGGAGCCGCGCGAGGTGTTGTGGATCCTCGGTGTCATCCTGTTCCTGCTCATGGTCGTCACCGGCTTCATGGGCTACGTGCTGCCGTGGGGCCAGATGAGCTTTTGGGCGGCAACCGTCATCACCAACCTGTTTTCGGCGCTGCCCGGCATCGGTTCGACCGTTGTCAGTTGGCTGTGGGGCGGCTACGCCGTCGGCAATCCGACGCTCAATCGTTTCTATTCGCTGCACTACCTCTTGCCGTTCGTGATCGCCGGCGTGGTCGTGCTGCACGTCTGGGCGCTGCACATGGTCGGGCAAAACAATCCGACCGGCGTCGAGCCGAAGAGCGAGAAGGACACCGTCGCGTTCACGCCTTACGCGACCGTGAAGGACGGTTTTTTCATCGCCGTGTTCTGCATCTTCTACGCCTGGTTCGTGTTTTACATCCCGAATTATCTCGGCCACTCCGACAACTATATCATGGCCAATCCCGGCCAGACGCCGACGCATATCGTTCCGGAATGGTATTACCTGCCGTTCTACGCGATCCTGCGCGCGATCCCGAGCAAACTGCTCGGCGTCACCGCGCTGGCGGGCTCGATCATCGTTCTTGCATTCCTGCCGTGGCTCGATACGTCGCCGGTGCGTTCGGCGAATTACCGGCCGCTGTATAGGCAGTTCCTGATGATCTTCTTTGCAGCCGTGATCGGGCTCGGCTACCTCGGCTCCCAGGAGCCGACGGGGGGCTACGTGATCGCGGCGCGTATCTTCACCATCTACTACTTCGCCTATTTTCTCATCATCCTGCCGCTGCTCGGGCTATTCGAGCGGACCAAGCCGCTGCCGAATTCGATTTCGGAATCGGTGTTGCGCCGCGGCGCGCCAATCGGCGCGTCGGCGCCGGCGCCCGGCGCGAAAGCTTAGCGGAGGCCGGATATGAACCCCCATCGCGCGCTCATGGCCTTCGCGGTTGCGGCGTCGCTGTCCGGCGCGGCATTGCAGACGGCATCGGCCGAGGATGCGCCGCCGCGGCAAACGTGGTCGTTCGCCGGGCCGTTCGGCATCTACGACCAGGCGCAGTTGCAGCGCGGCTTCAAGATCTATCGCGAAGTCTGTTCGACTTGTCACAGCCTAAAGCTGTTGTCGTTCCGCAATCTCGCCGATCCCGGCGGACCTGGCTTCACCGAGGCACAGGCCGCGACAATCGCTGCCACTTTCCAGGTGACCGATGGCCCGAACGACCAAGGCCAGATGTTCGAGCGGCCCGGCGGCATTGCCGATTATTTTCCGCCGCCGTTTCCGAACGATCAGGCCGCCCGCGCGGCGCTTGGCGGCAAGCTGCCGCCGGACATGTCGGTGCTCGCCAAGGCGCGCGGCTACGATTGGGGCTTCCCCACCTTCGTGTTCGATGCTTTCAGGATGTATCAGGAGGATGGTCCCGACTACCTCCACGCCATCCTCATCGGTTATGCCGATCCGCCTGCCGGGTTCGCGCTCGCGCCGGGCACCCAGTACAACAAGTACTTTCCCGGCGGCGCCATCGGCATGCCGAAGCCACTCACCGACGGCCAGGTCGAATATACCGACGGCACGCCGACGACGGTCGATCAATATGGCCGCGACGTCGCCGCTTTCCTGATGTGGGCGGCGGAACCGACGCTCGATGCGCGCAAGCGGCTCGGCTTCCAGGTGATGATCTTCCTCCTCGTGTTTTCCGTCCTGCTCTACTTCACCAAGAAGCGGGTCTGGCACGATGTGTTGCATCATCCCTAGCTCGCGGCATCGCGGGCCACCGGCCGTATATCGGAGCTGAGCGTTACGTTCGGCCGTCAGAAGTCCGGTGTTTGCGGGGAAGGGAGCAATGAGGCCCCGATCATGACCACTATCGCGTTCGAGAACGATCTGAAGGCCGCGATCCGCACCATCCCGGACTATCCCAAGCCGGGCATCATGTTTCGCGACATAACCACGCTGCTCGGCAATGCGCGGGCGTTCCGCCGCACCGTCGATGAGCTGGTGCAGCCGTGGGCCGGCGGCAAGATCGACAAGGTCGCCGGCATCGAGGCGCGCGGCTTCATCCTCGGCGGCGCCGTTGCGCATCAGGTATCGGCGGGCTTCGTACCGATCCGGAAGAAAGGCAAGCTGCCGTACAAACGCGTGAGCATCGGCTATTCGCTCGAATACGGCATCGACGAAATGGAAATGCACGAAGACGCGGTGCTGCAAGGCGAGCGCGTGATCCTTGTCGACGATCTTATCGCCACCGGCGGCACCGCGGAGGCGGCCGTCAAGCTCCTCAAGCAGATCGGCGCCAATGTGCTGGCCGCCTGCTTCATCGTCGATCTGCCGGACCTCGGCGGCGCCGAGAGGATCAGGAAGCTCGGCGTGCCGGTGCGCACGCTCGTGGCGTTCGAGGGGCACTAGATAGCGCCGCGCTAGCGCGCGCGGCGGGCGTTGCGCGATTGTATATCTGGCTTGACGCCGAGCGAGGCGCTGAGCTTGCCCATCAACAGCCGCAACTCGAGTTCGCGAAACTCGGTGAAAATGGTGGCGATCCAGCTATGGATTTCGGTCGGGCCGCCCGGCCGTTCGGTCATGTATTCGCCGAACGAGAAACTCGGCCGATCGACGACGCCGCGCACGATCGGCGACAGCCGCGGAACGCGGATGACGCCGAATTCGGGGCGCGTCGGCGGAAAATCCGTTTTCTCGAACATCACCGACACCGATTCGTTGTGCACCGGCACGAATATTGTCGTGTCCAATTGTTTTCGAAGTTCAGCGTAGGCGCGCACTGTCGCTGGCGACGAATCGCTGACGAACAGGATGACCGGTTCGATCAGGCGCCGCCGCGCCTCCCGTACAAAGCCGATCTCCGTCATCACCGCAAAAAACTTGTCGAACGGGGCATAGCCCAGATCGATGACTGTGGTGCGTAAAGCGCTCGCGATCAGCCGGTCGAATAGCGCCATCTGGCCACGGGTGTCGGCAATATCGACCGCCGACACCAGGTGCGGGAAATGGCCGGCCAGCGCCGGCTCGCGCGGGTCGAGATCGTAGCCGACCACGGCGCGGTCGCTTGAGCGGAGGAATTCGATCAGCAGTCGCGCGATCAGCGTCTTGCCAACCCGCGGGCGCGGCGATGCGATGATGTAGAGCGGCGCCTGCTGGGCCATCCCGGCAACCGGTTCATTTCCGACTAAACTGCCCCCTCCCTACCCTCCCCCGCTTGCGGGGGAGGGTAGGGAGGGGGCGCGCGGAGGATGTGCTACTGCGCGGACCTGACGACTTGCACGCGCGGGCCGCCCGAGGCCGCGCCGCCAGCCGCAATGACATCGTTCAGCTTGATGCGATCGTACTCGCCCCACACATTGCCGAGCCAGTGCCGGACATAGCCGCGCAGCACAAACGAGTAATTGGCCGCTTCGCCCTTTTGACCCTTGTTGGCGACGAAGGTGAGGAAGGGGACGGAGGCAAGCTCTACCTGCTCATAGGCCATCTCGTTGAGCTTCGGGATGGTGATTTCAATGGCGTCCTTGTACTTCTTGAAGTAGGCCGCATGGGTGGCTTGGTCCCACTCGAAGAAGCTCGTGTTGTTGATGAAGTTCTTGACCAGATAATACTTGCCGTCGGTGGTGAAGGCGGATGTATCTTCGATCTCGTTCAGCGAGGCGATGGACGAGCCGAGGATGTGGAACACGACGAAATTGAGCTGTCCCTTCTTGACGGCTTCGAGGAAGCCGATGTCGCGCAGCGAGCGCAGCGTCGGCGACAGCAGCCCGGCGCGCACGTCGATGACCGTGACGCTGGCGTCGGTGGTCGACAGCGTGTCGAAAATCCGCATCTGGTCGGGGACCGACGTCACGTCGACGATGTCGCTGATGTCGGGATGGAAGCGCTTCAGCGTGCCCTTGGGCGATTCGGTATCGAATGCGCGTGTCGGGACGTGATGCGCCGTGAAATAATCGAGCAGCGTCCGGGCGACCGTCGTCTTGCCGACGCCGCCCTTGTCCGCGCCCACCACGACCACCGTAGGCTTAGCCATTGTCTGTTCCCCGCTGACCCCGTGCCGCCGTAAGGCGCGATCTATCCGGCGCGGCTAATGCACTGGAATCCTGCGGCCAACTTGAGCGCGTCCCGCAGTTCTTCCGTTAACAGAGTCTTACACAGACGCGGCTGCGTTTGGAAGCCTCGTGATGCCGCGCGCCGTTGCAAACTCACTGTGCAGACAGCATTTTCAAAGCGATATGGTTAATTGTGACGCGGCTGCGACTGGTTATCACCGTGCCGGCCCCCACGGCCCTGGCGATGCGTCGGAGGCAGGCCCTGAAGGGGGACTTCCGGCTTCAGCGGGCGGTCCCCCATGGTTGGGCGAGTTTCTCGCCGGAAGTTTCTTCCGAGCCCCATGGGCCGCCGGGCGGCGTCTGATCGGAATCGGAGCGATCATTCTGGTCGCCCGCTTGCGGCGGCAGCGCCAGCGGGCCGGGATCGTGGCCGCCGGCGAATTTGACCAGCGCTGCGACCCGGCTGTCGACGCTCGGATGGGTGTCGAACAGTTCGCCAAAACCCTCGCGGGGGTTGTCGATGCACATTTCCATGACGGCGGAGGTCGCGCCCGGCAACTCGCCGCGGCCTTCGATCTTGCGCAGCGCCGAGATCATGGCATCGGGGTTCTTGGTGAGTTCCACCGAGCCGGCGTCGGCGAGGAATTCGCGCGACCGCGACAGCGCAAGCCGAATGACGAACGACAGGACATAGGCGAGCACGAGCAGCCCAATAGCGATCAGGATCGCAATACCGGCGCCGCCCCCCTTGCGATCGCCGCTGGATCGGCCTCCGCGAAAGCCTATGCCGTTATAGAACCAGAGCCGGAACACCAGCTCCGCGAAGAAGGAAACGACGCCCGCGATGATGACGGCGATGACCATCATGCGCACGTCGCCATTGCGGATGTGCGTGAGCTCGTGGCCGAGCACAGACTCGATCTCGGCATCGTTGAGCCGGTTGAGCAGGCCGGACGTGACGGTGATCGAATATTGCCTGGCGTTCATGCCGGTGGCGAAGGCATTGAGCTGATCGCTCTCCATCACTTTGAGCTTCGGCATGGTGATGCCGCGCGAGATGCACAGATTCTCCAGGATGTTGTAGAGCCGCGGCTGTTCCGTGCGCTGCACTTCCTTGCCGCCGGTCAGCGCGTCGATCATGCTCTGGTGAAAATAATAGGCGATGACGATCCAAAGCGCGGTGCCGATCGTCGCAATTGGCGCTGCCGTGATGAGATCGGCCAGCGCCTGCTGCATCAGCGTGTTGATGTCGGCGTTGGTCGACAGCGCCTCGGCGGTCAGCGCGCCGGCATAGACCAGCACATAGACAAGGAAGAACAGGCCGACGAGCAGCGCGATCGAACGGCGCCGGTTCGATTGGATATGGCTGTAAAAACCATAAGCGGCCATTGCGAGTTACCACGCTTGCCGGGTGCCTTAGAACTTCACCTGCGGCGCGTCGGTTTCCGCCTTACGGTCGTCGCCGAGGTCGAAATAATCCTTCTGCGGAAAACCGAACGCGCCGGCGAATAGGGCGGCAGGAAACCGCTGGATGCCGGCGTTGTATTCCTGCACCGCGTTGTTGAAGAAGCGCCGCGAGGCCGCGATCTTGTTTTCCAGATCCGTCAGTTCCGCCTGCAATTGCTGGAAATTGGCGCTGGCCTTGAGGTCGGGATAGGATTCCGAAAGTGCGAAGAGCTGCCGCAAGGCGCCGGTGAGCATGTTTTCCGCCGCCGCCTGCTGCGCCGGTCCTTGCGCGCTGACCGCCGCATTGCGCGCTTTGACGACTTCGTCGAGCGTGCCGCGTTCGTGCGCGGCGTAGCCTTTCACCGTCTCCACCAGATTGGGAACGAGATCGTGGCGCTGCCGGAGCTGCACGTCGACATCGGCAAAGGCTTGGTTAACCCGCTGCCGCATGGAAATGAGGCTGTTGTAGACCGTGATCGCCCACAGAATGAGAACGACGATCACGGCAAGCACGATCAGGGTCGAGGTGGACATGACGGTCTCCTTCGGCGCGCGCCCCCTCGCTACCGGGGGCATGGTTTTGCAGCCTTGATCAATAGCATAGCCACAAACCGCGGCAGCAGCGAGCCGTGACGGCTAGCTGGGGACCGGCGCGCACTTGCAGATATAGGTAGGTTAACGGGTTCGTTAAGCTTAGCTCCGCATGTTTATCGCGCGGGCTGTCCTATCGTTGTAAATCCAGGGCGGACAAATTGGTGCGCCTCATGCTGGAGCAAAATTTCGGCTCGCTGTCGTCGGCCGACGCCGGCAATGTCTCGCTGGAGCCCGGCCAGGGCGAGGACGGGATTTCGGCGAGTGCGAGCGCGCTCGCGCAGAGCGTGCGCGATCAACTGGCGCGCGAGGTCGCCGACATCGAAGCGGCGACCACCGCGTTGCGCCGGGCTGAGCCTGAACTGGAATCCTGGACCAAACCGGCGGCCCCGGCGGCTCGCAAGCCGCGTCCGGTGTGGCTGGTCATCGGGGCGCTGTGGCTTTCGACGGCGCTGGTGACCGCGGGCGCGGTCGTCGCTATCGCCACCTTCGCCGGCTAAAGACTCTCAGACTTTTCGAATTGGGGATGCTCCGGCGCGGCGCCGTGCCGGGCCAACGCTGAGCGCTTAATAAGCGTTGCGGTAGCCGGCGGACGAGGCCACCGTGCGGATGATGATCTTCAAGTCGAGCCAGAGCGACCAATTGTCGATGTAGAACAGGTCGTGCTCGACGCGCTTGCGCATCTTTTCGTCGGTGTCGATTTCGCCGCGATAGCCGTGAATCTGCGCCCAGCCGGTGATTCCGGGTTTGACGTTGTGGCGGCGGGCATACAGCGAGATGCGGCGCTCATAGTCGTGGTCGTGCGACAGCGCATGCGGACGCGGACCGACGAGCGACATGTCGCCGGTCAGCACATTAAAGAGCTGCGGGATTTCGTCGATATTCCAGCGCCGCAGCCAGCGGCCAACTCTGGTCAATCGCGGATCGTCGCGCGTTGCCTGCGCAACGACCGGACCGTCGTCGAGCGTGCGCATGGTGCGGAACTTGATGATGCGGAACGGCTGCTGATTGAAGCCGTAGCGGCGCTGTACGAAAAAGATCGGGCCCGGGCTGTCCAGGCAGATCAGCGCGGTAACGACCAGAAGAAGCGGTGTCAGCGCGATAAGGGCAACCGCCGCGGCCGCCATATCGAACATCCGCTTGCGCGCGATTTCCATGCGCGACAGCGGCCGGCGGGTCAACTGCAGGCTGGTCAGCGGGCCGAGCTTGGAGAGCTTCACCTCTTCGAACTTGTGCAGGATCGGCTCCGGGCCGATGTGGATTTCGACCGGCAGCTTCATGAAAGTCTCGGCGCAGCGCTGGATGACCTCGGTCGCCGACCAGGGCAGCAACAGGAAGACCGCGTCCGGCTCGAGGCTGCGCACGCTGCCGACCGCTTCGGCAAAATCCTGGTCGAGGGCCGCAGTCCGCGTTTCGGCCGATGCGGTCGCGGCCGTCGGGGTCAGAAAACGGCAACCGACGATATTGATGCCGTGCGTCCACGGCTCATAGCGATTGATGAAAGCGTTCACATTCGCGCCGGTACCGATCAGGAAAATCCGCTGCGCGGAAATAAGGCCGGCGGCGCGAGCGAGCGCGGTGACGCGTACGATGAAGAAACGCAAGACGATCAGACCGCCGAGCGTGGCGATGTAGAACAGCACGATCCACGCGCGCGAATATTCGACGCTGGTCTGCGCCAGAAAGCCCGCCATCAACAAGCAGATCAGCGTGACGTTCCACAAATGGATGGTGCGTCCGCCATGCGGCTTGAAGGTGCAGTAATTCGGCAGGCGGTATTCGCCGCGAAACAGGTTGGAAACGGCGAAGATGCTGGCGGCGACGACGCCAACCTGGATGAACACCGAAATATTGCCGGGTTTGCCGTAGGCGGCGAGGTGATAGGCGATGCCGGTCAGGCAGGACATCGCCACGATGAAAGCGACGTCGGTCAGGAAAATCGTGGCGGCAAACGTGCCGCGCATCAGCACCACCCGCGCGCGCAGGAACCGGCCTGTCTGCGGCCGGGATGCCAGCGTGTAGCTCGGGTGGGTATTCATTTGCCTTGCCGCGTTCCTGGCGATAGGCCTCCCGGCGCTGCCCCGAATCGAGACAACGGCGGCGGTCACGTCGCTTTATCGCCAGAACCATGCCAACAAGGGGAAGCGAGCCTTGGCGGATGGAAAACACCGCCGAACGGCATGTTAAGATTAACGCGCCGGCGCCGGCTGGCGCGCGGCAGGGGGAGGAACCATGCAGGGCAAGATCGCACTCGAAGAGCACTTTGCGATTCCGGAGACTGCCGCCGATTCCATGAGCTACTTTCCGGAGCCCATTCGTGAAGAGGTGAGGATCCGCAACGACGACATCCATGGGCGGCGGCTCGCCCTGATGGATGAGTACGGCATCGAGATGATGCTGTTGTCCCTTAACGCGCCGGCGGTGCAGGCAATTCCCGATCCGGCACAGGCCACCGCGGTGGCGCGCAAAGCCAACGATTACCTGGCCGAACAGGTACGCAAACGGCCGGATCGCTTCCAAGGCCTTGCCGCGCTCGCCATGCAGGACCCGGACGGCGCAACGCGTGAGCTGGAGCGCTGCGTCAAGCAACTGGGCTTTCGCGGCGCGCTGGTTAACGGCTTTTCGCAGGTCAAAGATACCGAGACAGCGGTGTACTACGATCTGCCGCAGTACCGGCCGTTCTGGGCGATGGTCGAGCGCCTCGATGTGCCGTTCTACCTGCATCCGCGCAATCCGCTGCCGCGCGACGCAAAAATCTATGAAGGCCATTCGTGGATGCTCGGCCCAATCTGGGCGTTTGGCCAGGAGACCGCGGTGCATGCGCTCCGCCTGATGGGCTCGGGCCTGTTCGATGCGCACCCGCGGCTGCAAATCGTGCTCGGCCATCTCGGCGAAAACCTGCCCTACGCGATGTGGCGCATCGACAATGCCAATGCCTGGATCGAGAAGCGGCACAGCTATCCGGCGAAGAAGCGGATGCGCGATTATTTCTGCGCCAATTTTCACATCACGACGTCTGGCAACTTCCACACCCAGGCGCTGATCGATGCCATGCTGACGCTTGGCTCCGACCGCATCATGTTTTCGGTCGATTGGCCGTTCGAAAATGTCGACCACGCCGCGAACTGGTTCGACGCCTGTCCGATCAGCGAGCCGGACCGGATGAAGATCGGCCGCACCAATGCGATGCGGTTGTTCAAATTGCCCGGGAGTTGATCGCGCCGAAGAGCGTCAGCTTGCTTCGCGCAGCTTCACGGCGCCTTCGAGGTCCACTGACACGAGCTGCGACACGCCGCGCTCGGCCATGGTGACGCCGTAGAGGCGGTTCATGCGCGCCATGGTGATCGGATTGTGGGTGATGATGATGAAGCGGGTGTCGGTCGAGCGCGTCATCTCGTCGAGCAAATCGCAGAAGCGCTCGACATTGTAGTCGTCAAGCGGCGCATCGACCTCGTCGAGGATGCAGATCGGCGCCGGATTGGTCAGGAACACGGCGAAGATCAGGGCCAGCGCCGTGAGCGCCTGCTCGCCGCCGGATAATAGCGACAGCGTCGTTGGCTTCTTGCCCGGCGGCTTCGCCATGATTTCGAGGCCGGCTTCCAGCGGGTCTTCGCTCTCGATGAGTTGCAGCTCGGCATTACCGCCGCCGAACAGTTCGCCGAACAGCTTCTTGAAATTCTCGTTCACGGTCACGAACGACGCGAGCAGGCGCTCGCGCGCCTCGCTGTTGAGGCTGTGGATGCCCTGGCGCAGCCGCCGGATCGCTTCGACCAGGTCGTCGCGGTCGCCGCAGAGCTTGGTGTGCTGCTCCTCGACCTCGCGCAATTCCTGCTCGGCGAGCAGGTTGACCGCGCCGAGGCGCTCGCGCTCGCGCTGGATGCGGTCGAGCCTGGCTTCGATCTCGGCGACCTGCGGCAGTTCGGCGCCGGCCTTGATCTCGGCAAGCTCGGCGGTGCCGTCAGGCTCGATCTGCAGCCGGTCGCGAATTTCATGCTCGATGTCGGCGACCCGGCGCTTAGCGGATTCGCAACGTTCCTCGCCGCGCGCCGCTTCGGCGCGCGCTTCGCCAACGGCTTCGAGCGCGGCGCGCGCAACCTTGTCGGCCTCGGCGAGCCCGGTCTCGGCCTTGGCCAAACTGTCCGCCGCTGCGCGACGAGCCGCTGTAGCTTTCTCGATCTCGCCGATCAGCGCCTGACGCTGACCGGCGAATTTTTGCGGCGCGTGCAGAAGCTCGGTGCGCTCGGTGGTCGCCGCTTCGGCGCGTTGCCCGATCGTGGCGATCTGCGTGGTCGCGCTGTCCTTGCGCTCGTTCCAGCCCTGCCGCTCCTCGGCGATCGCTTGCAGCCGGCGATTGGCAAGCTCGGTCTCGCGTGAGATGCCCTGTGCCTCGACCCGCACTTCGGCGAGCGCGCTGCGATCCTTGGCAATGACGTCATTGACTGTGGCGAGCTTGGCTTGAAGATCGGCGGCGGCCGGCAGAGCGGCCAATGCCGCTTCCGCCTCGCGGCGGGCCGCGATGGCTTCATCGCGGCCGGCGCTGATCCGCTGCCGCGCCTCCTTCAGTGCCGAGAGGCGTGCCGCATTGCGGCTGATCTCGCGCTCGGCGGCGGCATGCTCTTCGCGCGCGGCATCAGTCAAGCGCTGGGCGTCGCGCCAGCGTTCGCGGGCCTGCGTCTCCGCGGCGGCTGCGGCGCTAAGCGCGGCCTCCGCCGCCTCGGCGGCGCGGCGCTTTGCCTCGACGTCGCGGCGTGCCGTCTCAATTTCAGCGCCGATGGCGTCGAGGCGGCCGCGCTGAGCAAGCCGGTGCGCGGCGCCGCTCGGCGCGTGCGCGGCGACGGCAAAGCCGTCCCAGCGCCAGAAGTCGCCTTCGGGCGACACCAGCCGCTGGCCGGGCTTGAGCAGCGCGGCAAGGCGGCTGCCTTGGGCGCGGTCGACGACCCCGATCTGCGCCAGCCGGCGCGCCAGTTCAGCCGGCGCTTTGACGTATTGCGCCAAGGCGGAAGCGCCATCCGGCAGCTTTGGATCGGACTGATCTATTTTTGCCCCGGCCCAGCGCATCGGCGCGCTGTCGCCCACCGGCGCATCGAGATCGTCGCCGAGCGCGGCGCCGAGCGCTTTCTCATAGCCCTTGGTGACCACCAGCGCGTCCATCACCGGCGGCCACATGTTCTTGTTCTCGACCGACAGCAGCCTGCCGATGGTCTTAGCCTCGGTTTCCAGCCGCTGCACGCCGCGTTCGGCCGCTGCGAGCGGCTCGCGCGCAGCGTCGATCTCGGTGCGCGCGCGCGTATGGGCGATTTCGGCCGCGCGTGCGGCATTCTCAGCGTCGGCGAGAGCGGACTGCGCGGCCGCGAGCGCCTTAGCCAACGTCGACACATCGGGCTGACCGCTGCCGGTCGCGGCAAGGCCGGCTTCGATGTTGGCGAGCTCGGCTTGCAGGCGCGCGGCGCGCTGCTCATGCTCGTGCTGCGCCGCCTGGAGCTGATTGCGGCGAGCGCTCAGATCGGCGAGCGCTCCGGTGACGTCGGCAAATGACTTCTCCGAAGCCGCAAGCGCTGCGTCCGCGCCGGCAACGCGCTTGTTCACGCCGGTCAGGCGCTCGGCGCTTGCCTGCGCTTCGGCCGCCAGCGCCTTCTCCTCGGTGGCGAGGCGATGCAGCGCCGCCTCGGCGTCGGCTGCAAGTTTGCGCTCGCGCTCGAGGTCGGCCGCGAATTGCTCAAGCCGGCGGTCGAGTTCCTCGATACGCGCCTTGGCGCGGGCCTCCTCCTGCTCGAGCGTTTCGCGCGCGACGATAAGACGTTGCAATCCCGCCGCGGCCCTCGCCTCGGCCTCGCGCAGCGCAGGCAGCCCGGCCGCGACTTGAGTCTGACGGGTCGTCGCCACAGTCTGCTCGCCGGTGCGTGCCGCGACGACGCGGACCGCCTCGTCCTTGATCCGCTCGGCTTCGCCGACTTCGCTGTTGGCGCCGATCCAGCGCAAGTGCAGCAGCAGCGCTTCGGTTTTGCGCACCTGTCCGGAAATGTTGCGGTAGCGCACCGCCTGACGCGCCTGGGTCTTCAGCGACGCGACTTGCGACGCAAGCTGGCCAATGACGTCTTCGGCGCGCGCGAGATTCTGCTCGGCGGCTTTGAGCCGCAGCTCCGCCTCGTGACGGCGCGCATGCAGTCCGGAGATGCCGGCCGCCTCTTCGAGCACGCGCCGGCGCTGGTCGGGCCGCGCCTGGATGATCTCGCCGATGCGGCCCTGATGAACGAGGGCTGGCGAGTGCGATCCGGTCGAAGCATCGGCAAACAGCACGGTGACGTCGCGCGCGCGCACTTCGCGGCCGTTGACGCGGAATGTCGAGCCCTGTTCGCGCATGATGCGGCGCGAGACTTCGAGCGTTTCGGAATCGTTGAAGGCTGACGGCGCCTTGCGGTCGCTGTTGTCGATGGAGACGGCGACTTCGGCGTGGTTGCGACCAGGACGCTCGGTGTTGCCTGAGAAGATTACGTCGTCCATCTCGGACCCGCGCATGGCCTTGTAGGAGGCCTCGCCCATGACCCAGCGCACGGCTTCGACCAGATTGGACTTGCCGCAGCCGTTCGGACCGACCACGCCGGTCAGTCCCGGTTCGATCTCAAAGTCGGTCGGTTCGACGAAAGACTTGAAGCCGATCAGGCGCAGCCGCGTGAGCTTCATGCGGGTGTTATATCCATCCCCCTTGGCGCGGCCGCGAAGGGAATCGTTAAAGGCTCACGCACATCTGGCGTGTGAATCGTGCCGCATCGGCGCGGAGAATGAATCGTCGTGAGTCCAAGCGCAACAGTCCGGCCGCGTTTTCCATACTTTCGCTGCAACGGTGGCGGCGAAGGCTGCGCCGTACGGCTGGCCGGCTGGCTCGGCCCAATGGTAAAAAACCCTTATCCTTCCTTGAGATAGGGCTCGATCTCCTTGGCCATTGCCTCGATTGAAACGTCGCCCTGGAGCCGCTTGCCGTTGATGAAAAAGGTCGGCGTGGAATTGACCCCGAGCTTCTGGGCGGCGCGGTCGCGCACCGCCTGGATGTCATCCAGCACCTTCTGATTCGCCAGGCACTGGTTGAACGACTCTTCGGTAAAGCCGAATTGCTTGGCGATCGCCTTGAGCGGCTCAATCGGCTTTTGCACCACCCAGTCGGGCTGCTTGGCGAACAGGGTCTCGACGATCGGCAGGAATTTGTCCTTGCCGGCGCAGCGCGCCAGCATGAAGCCGGCCGCGGCCAGCGCATCGAGCGGGAACTCGCGGAAGATGAAGCGCACTTTGCCGGTGTCGATGTAGCGTTTCTTCAGCTCCGGAAACGTATCCGCCGAAAAATGCGCGCAGTGCGGGCAGGTCATCGAAGCATATTCGATGACGGTCACCGGCGCCTTGTCGGAACCCAGTACAACGTCGCCCTCCGGGCCGGCCTGCGCCAGATCCTCGGCCGACGGCTCCTCCGCCAGTGCGAGCGTCGTGAAGGGCGGCAGCACACCACCCGCAATGCCGGCCACGCCGAGCGTGAATAGTGCGGTCGCCGTGAGCAATTCGCGACGAGTGAGCATGAACGGGATTCTCCTGGTTTTGCGGCAGAATTTATGCCGCACAATGTGGCATTAGCAGGCCATGACGCCAAGACCGCGGTGGTCACGGTCGGTTGATTGGATGGACCGCCTCAGCCACGTTTTACCGCTGCTCCAAGCCGCGCCAGCGCCTGCCGCAGATCGTCGTCGTCGACGTCCGTCAAGCTCTCGGCGATGCGCGCCGCCGCAACGGGATCGGCGCTTGGCGCGGATTTGCGCGCGCCACGCCGCAGCGGCGCCTGGCGCAAGCCGATGCGGGCGACAGCGCGCCAGCCGAGAAAGCGGTTGACCCGTTCGCAGATCACGCCCGTGAGATGCTGAATTTCGATCGCCGCCGGGCCATCGACCCGCAGCACCAGCGTGCCCGGCTCTTGCCCCCACCC
>Ga0102924_1002735_pt1 | contig 18954 bp, 19 predicted proteins | sample PaiPotPPM11metaG_FD_80116 | JGI IMG/M metagenome (GOLD analysis project Ga0102924, IMG submission 80116) | Iron sulfur acid spring bacterial and archeal communities from Banff, Canada, to study Microbial Dark Matter (Phase II) - Paint Pots PPM... ...
GTCCATGGGACAGACCTCTCGCCACGGCATCGCATCCACCTCCTGCCGTGTCTGTTTAATCTGTTACCCATGTTGCCGGTCTATTCTGTTACCGATCCTGCCGGTCTGTACCACCTCTGACCCTCTCCCCCGCGGACGGGGGCGAGGGCATAAGAAAGACAGGGGGGTACTCCCCTCCTTCTGAGCCCTCGCCCACTTGCCGTCGAAGATCGTTTCTTTTCTAAGCCGCTTTTCTTCTGACCCCTCGCCAACATGTTGCCTGAGGTCGTTCCCTTCTAACGCTGCTTTGTTGCTGAGCCCTCGCCCACATTTTATATGTGGGAGAGGGTGTGGGTGAGGGTCCCATTCGCGACGCGACTATTGCCCTGCGTCGCGAGGTCTCTTTGAAACCTCAGGCGGGCGGCGGCAGCCCGTGAAGCCGCATCAGATCGCGCACGCCCTCCTCGGTTGCGACCTCCGGACTCCATCCGAGAATTGCACGACAGCGCGCGAGATCGGCCAGCGTGTCGCGCGGCTCGCCCGGCCGCGGCGCAACGTTGACGCGGGGTCCGCCGATCAGCTCCGCAATTCGGTTGACGCTGAGCGCATCTCCGCGCCCCACATTGATCGCGCTGCCGTCCTGTAGCGCGCAGTCCATCGCGGCCAGGTTCGCCCGCACCACGTCGCGCACGTGGGTGAAATCGCGCCGCTGCTCGCCGTCGCCGCGAATCTGAAGCGGCCGCCCCTCGCGCCGCGCGCGCAGGAAAGCTCCGATAACCGTCGCGTACGCACCCTCCAGGTCCATCCGGGGGCCGTACACGCTGAAGTACCGCAGCGAGAGCGCGCCCAACCCGTACAGCCGATGGAACATCCGCACGTATTCCTCCGCCATCAGCTTTTGCAACGCATAGGGGCTGAGCGGATTCGGCGTCATCGTCTCGCGAAGCGCCAATCGCGGCTGCTCGCCTGGCTGTTCTTCCGACTGCTCTCCCGCCTGCTCGCCATAAACCGACGACGACCCCGAGTAGACCACGCGCCGCACGCCCGCCGCGCGCGCCGCCATCAGCACGTTGAGCGTGCCGACCACGTTGACCAGATGAGTCTCGACCGGCCGTTCGATCGAGAGCCCGACGCGCGGCAGCGCCGCCGTATGAAAGACGCAATCGACGCCGGCGAAGGCCGGTTCGATCGCCGCAGGCTCGCGGATATCGGCCTCGACCAGCTCAGCGCTTGGGTTGAGGTTTTTGCGATTGCCGGTCAAAAAATTGTCGAGCACGCGCACGGCAAGTCCGCGTTCGAGCAGCGCGTCGGTCAGATGCGACCCGATGAAGCCGCCGCCGCCCGTGACCAACACGATACGTCCCGCGCCTGGTGTGCGAAAATCATTCGACATCGCCTAAAATCCTAACCGGATCCCGGCCGCAACACGATGGTCGCGCGCGATGCGGCCGTTGCTACGCGAGGAACATGATGCCCCAGCACTTCGACTCATCTTTTCATCCGCGCACGAGCTGCCGGCTGCGGATGCCCAGATCTTCCCGATCGTACATGGCCGCCGTCTGCGCCCCGGCGATCTTCGCTGCGGCGGCTTTGCTCGTAGCCGTAGCGGCCGCCTGGGCCGCCGACAAGATGTCTGGCGGGGCTGGCGCGGTCCGCTACTTCAGGCCTGACGCGGCCGCCTCGAAGATCGTGACGGTGACGAGCGGCGCCACGGCCGCTCCCTTGAGCGTCGTCATACTCACCGAGGCGGTCGCAGTGAAGGAGACCGGGCCCAAGCCGACCATCGAACACTTCGGCGAAGTCTACGCGTTCTCACCCAATTTCATCGCGGTTCATCGCGACGAGCCAACCCGGATAACCCTGTGGAACCTACAGCCCGATGACGATCACGATTTCATGCTCGAGGATCGTCCCGGCCACGCGCTGATGCATCTGCGGCTCGCGCCGCTCTCGAAGACCTCGTACATTTACACGTTCCATCGCGAGGGTCTCTTCGATTTCCGATGCGCCGTGCATCAGCCAGAGATGAATGGCCAGATCCTGGTGCTGCCGCCGCGCTGAGTCAGACGTCTGGCGGCGGTCAGCTCGGACTTCGAGGAACGGGTCGTCGCCGTCACGGAGCGATCGCCGTAGGCGCGGTGCCGGGAGTGAGCGAATTGATTGGCGGCGCTTCGGCCTTAACCTTCACGTCGTAAGTAACCTTCTCGCCGTCGGCGAGCGTCGCGTCGATCTTCCAACTTCCGCCTTCGGTGCCGAGCAGTACGATGTCGCCCGAGGGTTGCGGTTCGATGCTGAGCGCATTGGGATTTTTGCCCGCCTTCGAGTCGGTCTTGGCGCCTTTTTCGAGGCCGCTGATGGTGTAAGTCTCGCCCTTGTTGATCGTCACCGGGATGACGCGGCGTTTCGCTGCTTGTTTGGACTTTTTGGCGTGCCTGGCTTCCTTGGTAGCCTGAGCGCTGGGCTCGGGGCTATTCTGCGGCCTCGCCGCCGCAGTCATCGTTAGCAGTCCCAGTACGGTCGTAGCGGCTGCTATCAGCTTGCGAAGACTCCGCAGATTGCGCCGATTGCTGCCACCAACCGCGCTCGCCCGTTTTAGTTCGATCGCTTTTGATTCAAACATCTCCTGTGGTGCCCTCCCCCCCGTTCAGCGTCAAAGCGCTTCCCCGTCCGAAACCTTAAGAGGCTGTAGAAGCCTCCGCAAGCCCCCGCCAAAAAGGTGAACAGATCACGCCGTAGCGCCTGTTTGGTTATCCGAATAACCAATATCGTCGATCTGCAACGCATAACGGCCGACAGATCCTGATATCGTGGAGCTATGAAAACAACTATGAAGAGTGCTGCAACTTACATCGCGATAGGCGCTGTCGCATTACTGATGGGCGCCGGCGCTATCGGATGCACTGTCCAGGGACCGGCTGGTCCTCCGGGAGTCAGCGGAGCGACCGGGGCCACCGGCGCTCAAGGGATGCAGGGTGACCCCGCCGCGGCCCCCAGCCCGACGGTGAGCAAGTCCTACAACTCCACAACCACCACTTCGAATGACAATTACGCGCCGCCATCGAGCACCAGCACGACCACTGAGAAGACCTCGACCCAGAATAGCAACTAGTCCCGCGTGATTTGAGGGCGGCTCCGAATGGGAGCCGCCCCGCCCTATCTATTAGACAGCATCTCGCAGATCTTTTGTGCGATAAGTTCGCCAGCCAGCCGATGGCCGTCGGCGTTCCAGTGTCCTACCCCCAACTTGGTGCTCTTGAAGCCGGCCAGGAACACATGATGCTCGTCGGCGTAGGCCTGCATCGGCGCCGCCAGATTCAGTACTTCGAAACCCTCGCGCTCGCCGAGCGCCTTGATTCGCCGATCGGGATAGAAGATGTCGGTTGAGCCGTAAGTCTGCAGGTAGTAGCCGCGCACGCTCGGCGCTGGATAAATCTGCGGCGGATTAGCGAGCGTCACCACCAGCAGCGGCACGTGATGCGCCGCCGTCTCGCGCGCCATCATCGTTATGATTCCCTCGGTGAGCCGCCACGCGTCCTCCCATATCGGGGTCACCGGCGACCGGTAGATATTGTCCTCGATACCTTCCTCGTGCATGAGCGCCGCCGGCTGCCGCTCGGCGACCGGCATGAAGCCACCGTTACTCATACGCCCTTCGGGCTTGGGGGCACGCCCTCCGACCTCGGGTGCGCGCGCCGCGGGTTTGAGCGCAGCGGCTGAGCGGCGTGCGGCTTCCATCGCTTTTATTTTCGATCGGATATCGCTCTTGGCGTCGCCGATCAGGTTGAGCACCTGCGAGTGGCGCGACTCGAACCGCATCATGCACGACAGATAAAACCATCGCGAGCGCTCGAACGGCCCGCCGAGCGTCAGCTTGCCGTCCTCGAAGACGTAAAACGGGCGGCACCTGTCGCTCTCCAGCACCGTCGAGTTGTTGCGAAGATCGTTGCCCGAAAAAAACGCCAGCACCACGAGGTCGGGCGAATACTGCCAGACATGCCGGCGCAGCGTGATCAACTCCTGCGCCGTGCCGTAGGCGTCGGTCCCGAAGTTCATCACCTGGATTTTTCTGGCGCCCACCCCCTTGCATCCGCCAAGCGCGTGCTCGGCCACCGCGCAGAAGGTCTGCTCGTAGGCGACCTGCGGGGCTTCGGTGAAGGAGTCGCCGACAACAGCTACGCGCAGTGTGTCCGCAGGCTTGGCGATCGACCATTGCGGACCGCGAAAGCCCGCGCGGTTGACGCTAACGAAGCCGGCACCCTCCTCACGCTGCCATCCGGAGGCGCCCGGCTTGAGGCCCCATCCGCGATACGGGTCGAATGTATAAAGGTTGGCCTTGGCGAGGCCGCTAACGCGCACGGCGACTTCGGCGACCAGAAATGCAATCGCCACACCCGCCAAGACCAGCGCGAGATTGGCGGCAACGCGCTTTTTCCGGATCACCGGCCTAGAACAGGGTGTAGATGAAAGGGGCGACGGTGGAGAATTCGGCGATCGCGATCAGCACGCTAAGCACCAGCAACGTGCCGATAAGCGGCACCAGCCAGAACTTCTTGCGCTCGCTCGCAAACCCCCACAGGTCTTTCAACAAATCCAACATCAGTACGCTTTCTCCGTCAAGCGATACGACCGGGGGCTCATTCGACGCACAAGCACAAAGACGACTCCGAACGGGAGAGAATAAGGCTTAACGCGGAGAACATAAAAACATCCGAGTCGCGGTCAGTATAGCTGGGGCGCCCGCAAAACCCGAGCACCAGCGCTGAATACGCCTCACCGATGAAACGGATTCAGAACGGCTTCTCCATGCCTTGCGGAGGGCGCGGCGGGCTCGGCACCCGGTAGGTCTCGACCTTGGGATCGAAGCCGCGTTTCATCCGGTCGCGGCCGAAAACCCACATCACGAAGCTGAACGGCGTGATCACGATCATGAAGATCAGGGTCAGGATGACTCGCGTGTTGAACCATCCGAGCGCATGACCGAGTCGCGTCCACCCTCGATGGAGCAGCGTCAGGCTCCGTGGCCATAAAAGCGCGGGCAGCCATAGCACTGCGGCAAGGACCCACGGCCATTGCGCCGGCGTATGATGGCGCAGCAGGGGCAGCACGCCAAAGAGTCCCGCGAGCAGCGCGCCTAACATCAGTCCGAAATTGCGCAGCTCCGCTTTCGGTAGCTGCCCCGCTGCCCTGAGCTCCATCGCCGGCCGTCAGTCCAACTCGAACTCGCGCTTCCAGCTCTCTTCGCGCGGGCGCTCGGGCTGTTCGCTCTTGGTGAGGACGAAATCTCCGACCACCAGCGCATCCATCTCGGTGCGCATGAAACATCGGTACGCATCCTCGGGCGTGCACACAATCGGCTCGCCGCGCACGTTGAACGAGGTGTTGACCAGCACGGCGCATCCGGTCCGCGCGGCAAAGCGCTCGAGCAGCCGATGGAAGCGCGGATTGGTGCGCGCATCGACGCTTTGGATACGCGCCGAGTAATCGACGTGGGTGACGGCCGGGATGCTCGAGCGCGGCACGTTGAGCTTGTCGATACCGAACAGCTTGTGCTGCTCGTCGGTCATCGGTTGCCGCAGTTCCTCGCGCACCTTGGCGACCAGTCCCATGTAGGGACTCGGGCGATCGAGGTCGAAATATTCCGCGAGGCGCTCGATCAGCACCGCGGGCGCGAAGGGCCGGAACGATTCGCGATACTTGATCTTGAGATTCATCACGGATTGCATTTTAGCGTTGCGCGGGTCGCCCAGGATCGAACGGTTGCCGAGCGCGCGCGGCCCGAACTCCATCCGCCCCTGGAACCATCCGACCACCGCACCCTCGGCCAGCATCACGGCGACCAATTCCAGCAACTCGGCCTCGGACAGGCACTCGTAACGCGCGCCCGCGCGATCGAGCGCGTCCTTGATCTCGGCCTCGTCGAAGCTCGGGCCCAGAAACGAGCCGTGCATCAGATCGTCGCCGTCGACCTCGCGCGGCGCACCGCCATAGAGATGCCATCCGGCGAGTGCCGCGCCGATCGCGCCGCCGGCGTCGCCCGCGGCCGGCTGGATCCAGATGTCGCGAAAAGTTCCCTCACGCAGCAGCCGGCCGTTGGCGACGCAGTTGAGCGCCACGCCGCCCGCCAGGCAGAGGTAGTCGGCGTCGAGCTCGCGCCGCGCCGTCAGCGCCAGGCGCGAGACCACGTCCTCGGTCACTTTCTGTATCGACGCCGCAAGGTCCATCTCGCGCTGCGTCAGCGGCGATTCGGGCTTGCGCGGAGGTCCGCCAAAGAGTGCGGCGAAGCGCTCGTTGGTCATCGTCAGGCCGGTGACGTAGTTGAAATATTCGGTGTTGAGGCGGAACGTGCCGTCGGGTTTGACGTCGATCAGTTGGTCGAGGATCGCGCCGGCGTAGCGCGGCTCCCCATATGGCGCGAGGCCCATCAGCTTGTACTCGCCCGAGTTCACCCGGAAGCCGGTGTAGTAGGTGAAGGCCGAATAGAGCAAGCCGAGCGAGTGCGGAAAATCGATCTGCCACTGCGGCGTGAGGTTATTGCTCTCGCCCAGCCACACCGAGGTCGTCGCCCATTCGCCGACGCCGTCGAGGCAGAGCACGGCCGCGCGCCAAAATGGGCTCGCGAAGAAAGCCGAGGCGGCGTGCGCCTGATGATGCTCGGTGAAGAGCAGCGGCGGAAGATCATCGAGCTTACCGCCGTCGAGCGAGGCGAGTTCGCGTTTGAGCGCCGAGCGCAGGTTGAGTTTTTCCTTCAGCCAAATCGGCATCGCGGTCAGAAACGAGCCGAGCCCGCGCGGCGCGTAGCCCAGGTAGGTCTCCATCATGCGCTCGAACTTCACCCATGGCTTGTCGTAGAAGACGATCGAGTCGAGGTCCTCGAGCCTGAGACCGGCCGAACCGACACACCAGGCGACGGCTTGGCGGGGAAAGCTCGCGTCGTGCTTTTTGCGTGTGAAGCGTTCCTCCTGCGCGGCGGCGACGATTTTGCCATCGCACACAAGCGCAGCCGCGCTATCGTGATAATAGGCGGAGATGCCGAGGATTCGTTTTGCCATCGTTTTGCGTTGATGAGGCAACGTAAGGGCTAGTCCGGCGCACGTTAGGGCGCCGTTTCGCTCTTGCTTGACAGAACAGGCTACACGAACTTGGCTTTCGGCCAAACGGGGGCGCCAGCACGCGGGAATCGGCGATTGCGCGCGGCGTGTGCAGGGCTTAGATTGGAAGTAGCGTAACGGCTGACGCGAGTCGCAAGGCTTGCTCCAAAGATTGGGGGCGAACCGGGTTCGACGGAAACAAGAAAGCCGTGGTCGCACGCCGGGGTGCTGTTATCCCGTTAAACAAACAGACTGCGAAATTTACCCGCAGACAATAACGGTTACGCTCTGGCGGCCTAAGGGCCGCTAGCGTCCCGCCGCTGCTCGCCCATGACAGCGGGCCGGGGCGTCATTTAGTGGGCTAGGGAAACGCCGTCGGCCACTTGGGCGCACTCCCGAAACACAAAGTGGCTGGTCGCCTCACAGCCCGTCCGCGGGCGATGAGGCGGCGAGATTAAATCGCGGAATAAGCGTGTAGTGGGCACCGCTCGGCGGTTTTCGGACGGGGGTTCAATTCCCCCCGCCTCCACCAAGAATCCCTAGGAAATTCGGGCCTTTTTCCCGCGACCCCGTTGGAGGGTCCGGTAAGGGGTCCGGTTTTTCCCCCAATCGCTGCCTCGCGAAGACTCTCCGGACGCGCGCCGATGAGCGGTCCTAGGAAGTCCTTGCGCATGAACCTGCCGTAACTCTGCTCGATCATCTGAACGGACGTTCCGCAGTATTCCGCGAGCCCCTTCAGGTTCGCTCCTTCGGATAACGCCCATGCGATGAACGTGTGCCGCGTGCTGTAGAACTTCCGCGGCCTGATCCCGAGGCTTCTCAAACACCGGTACCAGATGCCCTTCGAATCTTCGTCCTGCGGATGCCGCGCGGCTCCCCGCTTGGGCCACCACGTGTCGGTCATCGGCTTTCCCTCTGGCGTCAGGAACAGGAATTCTTTGCCGTCGGAATGAAGCTGCCGGGGCAGACGCTCAAGCAGCTCGATAACCCACGGGAGTATCGGAATTTCGCGAACCGATCCCGAAGTCTTGGGAGCGTTCTCTTCGCCCGAATCGCGACTCTTTGATATCGAGATGATTCGCCTCTTCAGATCAATGTCGCTCCATCGGAGCGCCGCGGCTTCTCCATGACGCATACCTGTCCAGAACAGAAAGAACAGCCACGGATTCCAGTAGGAGTCATGTTGCGCGAACCACACCAGGATGGCCTCGCGTTCCTCGGCGTCAAAGGGGTCCGGCTTCGCGCGATGTGCACGCGGCCAATCAAGCCGTGGGAACGGACCTGAACACCCTTCGCGTTCCGCGTCGCGCCAGAGAGACCTGAGATGCCAGTCGATGATGTTGCGCACAGCCTTCACCGTGCGAGTGGTTCCCCGCTTCGTCTTGCCGCGCAACAGCTTGGCCCGGAACGCTTCGAGGCGACTCTTGGTCACGTCCTCGAAGAGCGCGGAACCAAACTCCGGTAGGATGATCGCCTCGAAGCAGAGTCGATGTCTCTTCGCCGTCGAAATTCGAACTAACGGTGGCACTCTTCTCTCGATCCATTCCTCGTAGTAGCTCCGCAACGTTCTAGCTTTCGACACCGGACGTGCGGCCGGCATCAGTCGCGGCGGGCAATCGCCCAGCACTTCGAGCAGCGCGCGATGAAGCTCGGCTCCTTTCTCGAGTTTCTCTTCGATCAGAATCGCTTTGGCCGCTACCAGCCGCGCGTTGCGACCATGGGGACCGTCGTCGCGAAAACGGGTCGAGACAGCGATATCCGAACCCTTCCAGAAAATCCGGAAGCGCAGATAGCCGTGTTGGTTGGTGACGACCGTGACGCCCAATTACTGCCCCAGATTTCTCCCGCCGGGCTCGGCGAGCGGAAAAGCGTCAGCCGCGGGGACGCTGCCTTCCAACCAGCGTACGAGAGCGTCGCGCTTCCAGCGCGGTCCGAGGCCGGGTCTTCGGAAGAAATGAACTCCCTCGGAGAAAACCCCTCGGGCTTTCATGTTGTTCAGAGTTTTCGGCTTGACGCGTAGCATCTCGGCCGCCTCAGAGCTCGTGAGATATTCACCCGTCACGGCTCCCGACCTCCTGATCGGCGCTCGAACCCAAGAAAATTGTGTGAGCGCCTGCTTGCTTCTGGCCAACTCCATCCGGAAGCTACTCGTCACGATAACAGGAGTTCGCGATGATTGTCAAATTCCAGTATTTAACAAGACGAGCATTTCGGGAACCTTGTCTATCAGGATTCTGACAGCAGGCCGAGCTTCAAGAGCCTGATACGCGCTGCGAGATCGGACACGTCGCATCGTTTGGCAACGATCGAAATAAGCTCGGTACCTGGAATCGATTCCGCCGCGAACGTCGGCTTGGCGTCGGACGGTACCGCAAACTCCTTAACCCATTCGCGCACAGCACTAGCCGGCATGAGCAGCGCGCCGCAAACGTAACCGGCCTGCCATTCCATCCAATCATTTTCAGGTGCATCCACGATCGTCTCCCGAGCGCATGTCCACGACGGTTCCGCAGGATGTCCATCGTCTGCAGCGCCATCGCGTCGCCACAATGGTGCGTGAAGATTAACGTGGCCAAACTCGTGCGCGAGAGTCGTTCGCAGCCGATGATCGCTACGCGTTCTGTAAAGACTCTCGGCAATTCGCACCTTCGGCCGCCGATCGGCGAAGAAATCCGTCAGCCCCTCGACACCATCAGGCAACCGCGCGTAGAGATCGAGATCGTCGGCCTCCTCCTCGATCAGCCGCGTCAGTTCGTCGGTGGGAATCGGCAATCGGAAACCGCCGGACCGACGCTCCATAAAACCTTTGATGATCTCCTCGCATCTGGCGTCCAGCACTTCTGTCTTGAAGTATAGACGTTGAATCGGCCGCCCCAGCGGATCGCGAAGTGGTTTCATTTCTTTTTGTTGCCGGCTTTGGACCCTTTCAGCGCTTTGCGGAAAGCCTCGTACGCCATCTCAACCTGCTCATTGTCCACATCTCGCTTGATGTCCGCCGGCAGGCGTTTCGCGTGAAAATAGAGCAAGTCCGCAGGCACCCCGAGCATCTCAGCGAGCTGATCGATCAAATGGTTAGACGGCGGATAGCGGCGGTCGTGCTCCATCGCGTTCAGGTATGGGGCATCAACCACCCGGCCATCCTCGCGCTTCAGGCGTCCGGCAACCTCCTTTTGTGTAAGCCCCGCTTTTTTGCGGGCCTCGGTGATTACTTGGCCGAATGTCTTCATGCCATCCAATCAGCCCCTTCCACCATCTCCACCTCCTCCTTACTCCTTAAAGGAGCTTTGCCTAAAAGCCCTGCGCGCGCCATCTTTCTGGTGATGGCCGCCTAATTTCTGGGGCGGCGGTACTCGCCCGGTTTCGCCACGAAAATTTAGATGCCATCTGGGTTTTGATTGTCGAACCATCCAGATCGCGAGATTCCTACGCCAACTTGCATCTGACACATAATCGTCGCGCCGAACGCATAGCGGAACTCTCGTCGGAAAGCGCGGATGCGGTTGCGATCGCATTGGGGCGGATCTGCACTGACAGATTTCTTCAATTCGAGGACGAGCAAATTCGGGCCGTCAGGCCCGCGATGATGGACTATGATATCGGGTCGAACAACGCCGTGCTTTCTTCTGCCGCATTGAACAGGCAGAGCCAATCTCTTCGGAGCAACTCCTCCATCGCGGCTATATTCAACGTCGACCGAGTGATCTGGGAACTCCACTTGGAGATACATTGCCAAACGCGCCGCAATACAACATTCGTGAACGTCATATCTCAGCAGAATCAGATCGTTATCATTGAACTTTTGCAGCGCGACCCCAAGATGTCTCTGTACTTCGTCCGGTTCCATAAGCACGCATTGTCTCTTTTTGTATATCCTTGTGAGGAGGCAAAGCCCTTCAAAGGATAGCGCGCGCCTGCCCTTCCGTCAGGACTTTCGCCGGTAGGCATTGGCGTTAAGACAGCATCCAAAACATGTCGCAATTCACCGTCGAGGCCGGTACGCTTCCAGATTATCTCGAAACCGCGATGCTGCTGACGATAACAGCCAGTTTTTCTCCCGCGACTGATCTTGGCTATTTGCTGCACAAGAATCCGTCCCGCGCGCAATCGATCGATCTCGGGTTCGGTAGGGCGCACGTGTTCTATCCAGAGATCGGCTCAGAACGCTGCACCGCTGCGTTACTACTCGAAGTCGATCCGATTGGACTGGTACGAGGCCGCAACGGCCCTGCTGGTGCGGATCGCAAGCTCGAAGAATACGTGAACGATCGGCCGTACGCGGCGTCGTCTTTTTTGAGCGTCGCGATCGCACGCGTGTTCGCGTCAGCGATGGCGGGGACCAGTAAAGAACGCCCCGAACTGGCGGCACAGGAACTGCCGCTCGAGGCGCACCTGGCGGCACTGCCTTGCCATGGCGGGGAAGGATTATTGCGACGGCTTTTCGAGCCGCTCGGTTATCGGCTTAACGCCACGCAGGCACCGCTCGATCAATCACATCCGGAATGGGGCATGAGCCCCTACTTCAGCGTTGCACTCCGCGCAAAGCGGCGTCTCGCTGATCTCCTGACTCATCTCTACGTTCTGGTTCCGGTGCTCGACGACGACAAACACTACTGGGTCGGCGATGACGAGGTCGAAAAGCTGCTTCGTCGCGGGGCCGGATGGCTCGACTCGCATCCCGAACGCGATCTGATCGTGCGCCGCTACCTGCGCCATCAGCGAAGCCTGGCTCGTGCTGCGCTTGAACGATTAACGGCTGAAGAGGAACCAGAAGCCGACACGCTCGCGGTCGAGCATGCCGCTGAAGAGCAAACTCTGGAGGGACGGATTAGTCTCGGTGAGCATCGGATCGGCGCCGTGCTGGCGGTCCTGAAGCGGTCGGGCGCTCATCGAGTGCTCGATCTCGGATGCGGCGAGGGTCATCTAATGTCGGCACTCTTGAAAGAAACCCTCTTTGACGAAATCGTCGGAATGGACGTGTCCCATCGGTCGCTTGAACGCGCCTCAGACCGCCTGCGGCTCGAACGAATGCCGGAGCGGCAACGCGAGCGCGTGCGCCTGATTCACGGGTCGCTGATGTATCGCGACCGCCGTCTTGAAGGTTACGACGCCGCCGCGCTGGTCGAAGTGATCGAACATCTTGATCCGCCGCGGCTGCGCGCGATGGAGCGCAACATGTTCGAGTTCGCGCGGCCTAGAACCGTAGTAGTCACTACACCCAACAGTGAGTACAACGTCCGGTTCGAGGGGCTGCCCGCGGGCCGCTTTCGTCATCGTGACCATCGGTTTGAATGGACACGCGCCGAGTTCGAGCGATGGGCTCGCGATATCGGCGAACGCTTCGGATACGAAGCGCGATTCCTACCGGTTGGGAATGAGGATGCGACGGTGGGTGCGCCGACCCAAATGGCGGTCTTCAGCCGATGAACATCAGCATCCCTGAACTCTCGCTGGTGGTGTTGATTGGACCGTCCGGCTCTGGCAAGTCGACCTTCGCGCGGCGGGTCTTCCTTCCTACTGAAGTGCTTTCGTCGGACTTCTGTCGAGGGCTTGTAAGCGACGACCAGAACGATCAATCGGCGACGGTCGAGGCATTCGAGGTGCTGCACTTCATCGCCGCCAAGCGGCTGCAGGCAGGACGCCTCACTGTAGTTGACGCGACCAACGTGAAGCCCGAGTCTCGCAAGCCGCTGGTCGCGCTCGCTCGCCAGTATCACTGCCTGCCGGTGGCCATCGTGCTCAACATTCCGGAGCGAATCTGCGCCGAGCGCAATTCCTTGAGGCCCGATCGAAACTTTTCCAATCACGTCATCCGTCAGCACGTGCAGGAGATGCGCCGCTCGCTCAGACGGCTCGACCGCGAGGGCTTCCGTCACGTCCACATTTTGGATTCGCCCGACGCAATCGAAACGGCGACCGTCGACCGGCAGCCACTTTGGTGCGATCGCAAAGGCGATCACGGCCCTTTCGACATCATCGGCGATATTCACGGCTGTCGGAGCGAGCTGGAGATGTTGCTGGAGAAGCTGGGGTACGACCCGGCGACGCGGCGCCATCCTGATGGGCGCAAGATAGTGTTCCTGGGCGACCTGGTGGATCGCGGTCCCGACATTCCGGGGGTGTTGCGCATAGCGATGGAGATGGTCGAAGCGGGAAACGCAATCTGTGTCCCCGGCAATCACGAGATGAAGCTGCTGCGCAAGCTGCGCGGACGCGACGTGCAAATCACGCACGGCCTTGCCGAATCACTGGAGCAACTGGAACGAGAACCTGTCGAATTTGTCGAAGGCGCCGCAAAGTTCATCGACGGTCTCGTCTCGCATTACGTTTTGGACGGTGGGCGATTGGTCGTCGCGCATGCCGGCATGAAAGCGGCGATGCAAGGGCGCGGCTCGGGCAAGGTCCGCGAGTTCGCGTTGTTTGGCGAGACCACCGGCGAGACCGACGAATTCGGATTGCCAGTTCGATACAACTGGGCGGCGGAATATCGCGGCAACGCGATGGTAGTCTATGGGCACACGCCGGTGCCGGAACCGGAATGGCTCAACGGCACGATAAACATTGATACAGGATGCGTCTTCGGCGGGAAGCTCACAGCACTGCGCTATCCCGAGAAGGAACTTGTGTCGACATCGGCGGAACGCACTTGGTGCGAGCCGGCGCGGCCATTCCTTGAACCAGGCGATGCGGCGCCCACACTCAATGCGCAACAGCTGCATGACGATGTCCTCGATATGGAGGATGTCAGCGGAAAACGGATCGTCGGCACGCGGCTCTATCGCAACGTCACGATCCGGGAAGAGAATGCGGCCGCGGCGCTCGAAGTGATGAGCCGCTATGCGGCCGATCCAAAGTGGCTGATCTACCTGCCACCAACGATGGCGCCGGCGGACACGTCCGACGCGCCTGGCTTGCTAGAGCATCCGGCCCAAGCGTTCGCGTATTACCGCCATGAGGGAGTGCCGCGTGTTATCTGCGAAGCGAAGCACATGGGCTCGCGCGCAGTGCTGATCATGTGCAGGGACGAAGGCGCCGCGCGGCGCCGATTCGGCGTCGTCGACGGTAATTTCGGCGTCTGTTATACGCGCACCGGCCGCCGCTTCTTCGATTCCGCGCAAATCGAGCGCGAGTTTCTCTCCCGCGTCCGTGCGGCGATTGAGCACGCCGGTCTGTTCGAAGAACTAGATACCGACTGGTTGTGCCTCGATTGCGAGCTGATGCCATGGTCAGTTAAGGCGCAAGAACTAATCACTTCGCAATATGCGGCCGTCGGCGCCGCCGCCGGCATCGCTCTGCCGGAGGCTATCGTCGCTCTCGAACGAGCTGAGCAGGTTGGAGCCGACGTCGGCAACCTTCTCGAGCGCACGCAGGAGCGTGCGAAATTGGCAAAACTGTATGTAGACTCATACCGGTACTACTGCTGGCCCGTTGCTTCGGTGGACGACCTGAAACTGGCGCCTTTCCACTTGCTCGCCAGTGAGCGTGGCGTGCATGTCGACAAGGATCATGGATGGCATCTCTCGATGCTGGCGAAGCTGTGTGACGCCGGCGATCCGATACTCTTCGCAACGCCGCATCTGATTGTCGATCTCACAGACCCGAACTCAGAGGCGGATGGCGTGCGCTGGTGGGAAGAACTAACCGGGCTCGGGGGCGAAGGCACGGTAGTGAAGCCGCTCGACTTCCTCGCGCACGGACGGCGCGGACTGGTTCAGCCAGCGCTCAAATGCCGCGGCCGGGAATATTTGAGGATCATCTACGGCCCGGAATATACAATGTCTGAGAATCTGAGCCGGCTGCGCTCGCGCGGGCTTTCGGTCAAGCGATCGTTGGCGCTGCGCGAGTTTGCGCTCGGAATCGAGGGCTTGGAACGATTTGTCCGTAAGGAGCCGCTGAGACGCATACATGAATGCGTCTTCGGCGTTCTAGCCCTGGAAAGCGAACCGGTAGATCCGCGACTTTAGGAAACACGCGGAGATGGCCGGCCCTGCGCGGCGCCGATGCCGAAAGACCGACCTAATGATCGTCGTGCTCTCACAGAACAAGCGCTTCCGGAATCTCTCGATTCGGCAGTTGTGAAGGCGAACAAAATAAGTTGGACGCCGCTTAGTGACGTTTGGCGTCGGTTCACGTCCTCGCGCTGATCAAAGTCGTTGCCGAAGGAACGGCACCGGGCGAAAGCGCCGGCGCCGCGCCAATCTAATTTTCTGGCGTGCGGTTAAGAATGAAGTCTGCCGCCTTCTGAGCCTGAGCCGCGGCGTGAACTACGAGCTTCCGATCATCTCGAAGCTTCTTCAGCCATCCGGCGATGTAAGCGGCTTGATTTTCGAGAACGGCCGGCGAGATTCCCGCTTCCGCACAAAGATAGGCGGCTGACATCTCCGCGATCATCTCCTCGAAACTGTACGTGGGCGAGCCGAACGGCGCGGCTTCGCTGATCGATTTGCGGTTGAGCCGCTTCGGGTGGCCCGCTGCGTGGCTCATCTCGTGGTAGGTCGTGGCCATTTCCTCCTCGGCGCTGATGAAAAGCTCGCGCGGGGGCAGAGTGATCCGATCGGTGATGCTGCTGTAGAACGCCTTCGAGCCGCCTCGCACTATCTCGGGCGGGTTGGGCATTCCGGCAATGATCCGCTCGGCTGCTTCGATCGGATCGTGCTCGTGCGTCTCGATCTTCGGGAGCTTTTCGAGTATCGCGTGCGGTAGTTCGCATTGTTCGAGGTTGAAGACGCGATAAAATCGCAAAAGGAATCGGCGGCGATTCTTCTCTTTGCTCTCGTCGGTGTCGAGGTCCTCCGTGCTCTGTTTCACGGCATCGACCTTCCAATAGACGATCAGCGTGCTCTCCTCGCCTTTGCGTACATGGCCGCCCAACTCGGTTGCCTGGCGGTACGTGAGCCAAAACGGCGACACGTATTTCGAAGCGGAAAGCAGAAAATAGTTGATGCCGTTGTATGGTTTTTTCGATAAGAGATTGCGCGGCAATCCAGTCGAAGTCCAAGGCTTGCGCCACGGCACCACACCTTGTTCCAGCAAGTTGACAATCTTCTCGGTAACAATCGCATACACGTCCATTGCCTCGCTCCTCTTGTGCGCTCGCTTCCCGAAGGGCAGAGCGCGGTTTGGTATGTAAAAACCCAAACCTTTTCCCCGCCCTCGCGCTCTTCACCCCAGACTGAGAGTGCGAGGGTGGAAATGACTGCGATGCGGAGCGCAGCGGAGCAACCAATGAGCGCGGCAGAGCAATTCAAGGCCGCCGTGACAAGCGAAGCGGTCCCATTGCAAGGATGGCGCGGCGGCCTTGAGCGGAGCAGCGCAAGGCGGGGCAGCGGACAGGAGTTTCCGCAACAACTCATCGTAGAGAAAATTGTAGGAGCCAGATCGCAGGAACCTGGCGGAGAAATGTAACGCCTCACTCAACTCGAACAAGCGCGCCAGCGCGTCCGCCCACCGCGCGGATGTGCGCGGGCGCGGAGGCCACCGAGTTTCCAATCACGACGGATGGGGAATGGTACAGGCTCGTACCGACGGACGACTGTCCCAGACCTCGTGGTCAAGGATCGCGGACTTGGTCGAGCCTCGGCCGGAAGCTAGAGAACATGATTCCCCGCTGTGGCGGTTGGTTACGGTCTGCGCCTTTGGGGGTGATAAATCCTCCGATGGATCTTGACTTGCGGCCCTTTCAACCGCGGCAGTATTCTCGGCATCCTGAAGGCGTGCCAACTTATTTTATCGAAAGGGGCTCGATCTTGGGCTGGCAATTAGCGTGAATAAGAGCACCCGAAATCGTCTGCTGTTCGCTCTGCTCTTTTTCGCGGGTCTGTTTACACTCATCGCATGGCTTCAATACTGGTTCGTGAAAGACCAGCTTCATCGCACTATTGTCGCCGAGATGAACGGTTGGGCCGACGAGGTCGTTGACGAGATAAATTACAACGGCAAGTGGGACCTGACTGGCTACCGTCGCAGCACCCCCGAGGCTCCGACGTATTATATCGTTGCGGCGGATGGTTTCTTGGTAGACATCGAGGGCCTGGTAAGTGGAATGATCCCACCCGTGCGAGTTCCGCCCGGGCTGACTTACGACCAACCCTTCAGCGTCATATCCGAGATAGGCGAGCATTGGCGTCTCTTCGCCAAAAAGGTGCGCGGAGGATCGGTCATTGTCGGCGTGCCTCTCTCCGATAGCCATCCCGGTGTTGACGATCTACTGAGAAGCAATGTCCAACCGTTCGGCGCAACGATCGACTCAGCAGCCGAGGTGACTACCAGACAGATTGATGTAACCGTTGAGTACGCTGTAATCGATGATTCCGGCCTTCTCCAAAACGCTGCGGGGGGAATCCCGTTAACTACCAACTCCGAAGCAATCCGTCACTAGGCCATGGGGCTTTCGCCACGCTTGATGACGATCCGTATTTCACCGTCTCTAGGCAAATCGGGGACGGCGTTGCGAATCTTGTCCTCTTGAAAGACATCGAGCTGGAGCAGCAAATGCTCCACAATTCGTTTCGATTCAACAGGACTGTCGCGGGGGCATGCTGGTTCACCTGCGCAATGCTGATGGGATTTTATCTGTACGGACAGCGAGGGCCTAGGATTACCTGCGAGCAGGCGATCTCTCAGGACGAAGGCCAGACAATTGAATTCAAGTCATCGCTCAGGTGGGACTTGAAACTGAGCAGAGTGACCAAGGAGGTTGAGGGGGCAGTCGTTAAGACCGTTGCCGCGTTTTTGAACTCGGATGGTGGCGTCCTAATGATTGGCGTATCGGATGACAAGGTGGCCTTAGGCCTTGATGCGGACTACAGCTCGCTCACCGACAAGCCAAACAAGGATGGCTTTCTCCTGACTCTTCAACAAGTACTGTCGAATGCGGTCGGTACAGACAACTTTACGCGCTACCTGCGGATAGATTTCTGCAAAATTTCGGGAAAGGAAATATGCGTTGTGTATGTTAAGCCTGCTCGCAGGGAAGTGTTCGTTCCTGAAAGGACCGCTTTGGGGCCAAAACAGTCTTTCTATATTCGTGTTTCTAACGCAACCAAAAGTCTCGAGGGTGCAGAAATGTTGTCTTACATTCGGCAACACTGGGGCATGTGATCGGCTAGCAAAGTAATGTGCCTTTGAGATGTTTTGCGCCACCTGAGTGCAAACTGCTTCGGGGCACTCGCCTATTTGAGAGGAGGACAGAATGCCAGCTCTCAGCTTACAACAGGTTCAAGACCGCCTGACGCCCTGGGCGGCATGGTCAAGACGGAACGAAATTGAGGAACTGTCTGGAATATATATTATCGCTGAATTTCAGGAGTCACCCCCTGCTCAGGTAGATCCTCTGGATCAGCGCGTCGTGTGCATCGGCGAAGCGCACGCCCAGACGGTTCCGCAGCGTTTAAAGCAATTCTTTACCAATAGCCACGGTCCGGGCTATCGAGGAGTTCATGAGCACGGGCTACGGGCAGACAATCTTTATGTGTCCGTCGTGAGTCCGCTGCCCGAGCCGTGGTTAACGGAGTCCTACCTGCTGGACCAATACAAGGTTCGGCACGGACGTCGACCGATTTGCAATGGAAGATAGTTCAGACCGTGTACTACTTGAAACCGGATAGATCGTTTCCTCCGGCTAGGTTGCCTAGAATGGGCAACCTCCTTGGTAGTCAGATTGTTTGCTCGAAAACGGACAGAGCTCGCAGCTTTCTTCGCAACGGTTGTGCAGCAAACGGCCTGGGGGAGGCGAATATGCACCTAGCGAGCACCTGCGAGTGTCATTCTTGTATCTAGATTCTGGTAGTAGGAAGAAGCAGGAGCAGGACGAGGCGGGAGACCGGTGTCATTCAAGGTCGTGGGAGGCCGTCGCTCAGCAAGGCTCCCCGCCGCGTGTAACAGGGGGCAA
>Ga0102924_1002741_pt1 | contig 18914 bp, 14 predicted proteins | sample PaiPotPPM11metaG_FD_80116 | JGI IMG/M metagenome (GOLD analysis project Ga0102924, IMG submission 80116) | Iron sulfur acid spring bacterial and archeal communities from Banff, Canada, to study Microbial Dark Matter (Phase II) - Paint Pots PPM... ...
AGCGAGACGGCGCGGGTGCGGCGCTCTTCGAGGCCGGCGTCGTCCAGGAAGGCGTAGGGGTTCGCGTTGATGAGTTCGTGGGCGAACTGCGAGGGGACGGGCGTGTCGACGGCGAGGCAGCGGATGGTCCCGGCGGCGATGCCGCGCAGGACTTCGTTGAGGCCTTCGAGGTCCATCGCTTCCTGGAGGACGTCCTGCATCACCTCGTTGACGAGGGGGTGATCGGGAATCTGGATGTCGCCGACGATCGTTTCAAAGCAGGCGGCGGCCTGGGGGAAGACGCTGGCGAGGAGGTCTTCGGAACGGGTGCGCTGGATCTGCGGGGCGATGCGTTTGCCCTTGGACATGCGCAGGAGTTGCAGCGAGCGGTTGGCAGCCCAGCGCCAGCGCGTCTTGAAGACGGGTGCCGCGATGGCGGCCTGTTCGAGGAGTTCCTTGGCGGTGTGCTCGGTGAGGAAGTGGAAGACGTCGGCGAGCGGGAAGCTGTGCTGCTCGGCGAGGGAGATGTTGATGCCGTTGTCGGTGGCGGCAGCCTGCAGTTCGAAGTTGAAGCCGCGGCAGAAGCGCTTGCGCAGGGCGAGGCCCCAGGCCTTGTTGATGCGGCCGCCGAAGGGCGCGTGCAGGATGAGTTGCTGGCCGCCGCCTTCGTCGAAGAAGCGCTCGGCGATGATGGTGGTCTTGGAGGGCACGGCTCCGAGGACGGCGCGACCGGCGACGATGTAGGCGATGAGCTGTTGGGCGGCGGAGGCGCAGATGCCGCATTCCTGCTGGAGCCACGCGGCGCAGGCCGCGACTTCGGGGTGAGTGGGATGGACGGCGGCGGGCGAAACGTTGGGCGTGAGTTCGGAGATGCGCTCGCGAAGTTCGCCGACGCCGTCGCAGAGGACGGCGGTGCGCTGGGGCGCTTCGCCGAACCAGAAGGGCATGGTGGGCGGCGCGCCGTGGGCGTCTTCGACGAGGACTCGGCCGGCGGCTTCTACCCGCTGGATGCGCCAGCTGGAGTTGCCGAGCTGGACGACGTCGCCGGGGCCCGAGTCGACGGCGAAGTGTTCGTCGAGCGTGGCGATTTGTATCCCTTCCGGTTGCAATATCACGCTGAAGAGCGCGGTGTCGGGGATGGCTCCACCGTTTGAGATGGCGATGGAGCGCGCGCCGCGGCGTGGGTGAAGCTGGCCGTGGACGCCGTCGCGGAGCAGGTAGGCGCCATAGCGGCCGCGCGAGGATTCGATGCCTTCGCTGAGGAGCTTGACGACGTCGTCGAAGAGCGCGCGGGTGAGATTGCGGTAAGGATAGGCGCGGCGGAGGACGTTGAAGAGCGCGGTCTCGTCCCAGGGCTCGGCGGCGACGCAGGCGACGATCTGCTGCATGAGGACGTCGGTGGGTTGCGGCGGGATTTCGAGCTGGTCGAGTTCGCCGGCGCGCATCTTGCGGATGAGTGCGGCTTGCTCGAGGAGGTCGTCGCGAGTGCTGGCGAAGAGGCGGCCCTTGGGGATGGCTCCACGCCAGTGGCCGGCGCGGCCGACGCGCTGCATGGCGACCGCGACGGCGCGGGTGCTGGCGATCTGGCAGACCAGATCGATATTTCCGATGTCGATGCCGAGTTCGAGCGAGGCGGTGGCGACGAGGATGCGGACTTGGCCGTTCTTAAGGCGCTGCTCGGCGTCGAGACGGAGTTCGCGGGAGAGTGAGCCGTGGTGGGCGGCGACGCAGTCGGGGCCGAGGGTGGGCTCGAGGCGTTCGCTGAGGGCGAAGGCGATCTTTTCGACGAAGCTGCGTGTGTTGACGAAGACGAGCGTGGAGCGGTGGGCGAGGGCGTAAGCTGCGAGCTTGTCGTAGATCTCGTCCCACATTCTTGAGTTGACGACGGAGCCGAGTTCGTCGGAAGGGATTTCGATGGCGAGATCAAGGGTGCGGCGCTGGCCGACCTGGATGATCGTGGGTGGTTTCCGAGACCCCACCCAAGCGGAGCTTGGATGGGGCACCCGAGCCTGGGTGCCCGTCAGGAATTCGGCGACTAGTTCGATCGGGTTCTGCGTGGCGGAGAGGCCGATGCGTTGCGGCGGCTCGCTGCGGCCGGTGAGGAAGGCGCCGGGGGAGAGACGGTTCTCGCCGCAGACGAGGGCGTCTAATCTTTCCAAGGAGAGGGCGAGGTGGGAGCCGCGCTTGTCGTCCGCGACGGCGTGGATTTCGTCGACGATGACGGTACGGATGCCGCGGAGATGTTCGCGCGATTTGCCGGCGGTCAGGAGCAGGTAGAGCGATTCGGGGGTGGTGACGAGGATGTGTGGCGGGTTGCGCAGCATGCGGGCCCGCTCGATGGGGAGCGTGTCGCCGGTGCGGACGCCAGTGCGGATGGGTGGGCAGAGATAGCCGCGGGCGGCGGCAAGCTGTTGTATCTCAGCGAGCGGGCCGTCGAGGTTTTTCTGGATGTCGTTGGAGAGCGCCTTGAGCGGCGAGACGTAGAGGACCTGCGTGGTGGGCGCGAGTGAGCCGGCGATGGCCAGGCGAAGGAGTTGGTCGATGGCGACGAGAAATGCGGCGAGGGTTTTGCCGGAGCCGGTGGGCGCGGAGATGAGGGTGGGTTCGCCGCGGAGGATCGCGGGCCAGCCTTGCTCCTGGGGTTCGGTGGCGGAGCCGAACCGGGTGAGGAACCACTCGGCTACGACCGGGTGCGCCCAGGCCAAGGCTTCGGCAGGGCGCAGATCTGGATCCGGGTGGGGTGCAAGAGCGGCGGCCATGGGGTATTGTAGCGCGGCTTCTTCGATTTTTGTTCGCCGCGACTAGCGCTGGCTTTTCTCGCCTGCCGCGACGGCCCGGTTGAATTCGCCCGAGCGATTCCGCGGAACTGTGAGACATCGCCAGTGGTCGTGGGCTAAGTGCTTGGCCAGCATCACGATCTGCCCCATGTGCGCGGCGTAGTGGGCGACTTGGCGGTTCACGGCCTGCATCACGGAGTGCGCTTCGCCACGGATCGTGATGGTGCGGCCGAGGTCTGCGTCCGACAGCGGCTCCAATGCTCGAAAGACGCACTGCCAGCCGTCCTCCCAGAGCGCCATCAGTTCCTGGCGGGTTGTGGGCGGGGCAACGAACTCGGAGTCGCGGTCGCGGTTCGGCTTCTCGCCGTCGGAGGTGAGGAAGTCCGTCCAGCGGGACCGCATGTTGCCGGCCATGTGTTTCACGATGATCGCGATGGAGTTTGATTCCTCGTCGAGTTGGACGAAGAGTTGTTCGTCGGTGACCTGTTCCATCGCGCGCTCGGTGAGCTGTTTGTGTTGGCGGAAGAGGGCGAGGGAATCTTCGATGTACGAGGTGGTGAATATCAGCGCCATGGCGTTTAGGATATGCCAGGCCGTGCGGTGATTTCTACATCTTGCCTGTGCCTATGTCGGCTGCTGCTGCGGCGGGGTTTTCGGCGTCGAGGAAGGCGTCGATTGCGGAGTCGAGTTTGCCCTGCGCGGCGAGGATGAAATCGATGGCGTCGCGGCCAGCGCCGTGGCCTCCCGCATTGGGAGTGATGTAGTGGGCGGCGGCCTTGGCCTGGATGCGCGCGTTGGCGGTGGCGATGGAGAGGCCGCAGGCGCGCATGACGGGCAGGTCCACGACGTCGTCGCCCACGTAGGCGAGTTCGTCGAGGGTGATGCCCGCCCTGGCGGCGATCTCCTGGGCAGCTTTTAGCTTGTGCGCCTGGCCCTGGTAGACGAATTCGAGGCGAAGGTCCTGCGCTCGGATGGCGACGACGGCGGACTCGCGTTTGGTGATGATGCCGACGCGGAGGCCGCCGAGGCGCGCGAGGGTGATGCCGAGGCCATCGTGTGCGGTGAAGCCTTTGACTTCGAGGCCGTGGCGTTTGCCGTCGGGGCCGGGCTGGCCGCCATTTTCGGGGATGAAAAAGAGTTGGCCGTCGGTGAGGACGCCGTCTACGTCGAAGATGAGGACTTTAATGCGGCGGGCGCGGTCTTCCGCGGTGAGGTTCATCTATTGATGATAGCGTGGCGGGCCTGGCAAGTCTGGTCAGGCCCGCCGATGGAGCAGTACGCGACTATCCGCGCCAGTGGCCTTCCACCCACACGTATTCGCCGTGGCGGTGGTCCCAGTGGCCGGGAACCCAGCGAGCATGCGGATGGGGTGGCTCAACATATTCGCCCGGAACCCAGACGTATGCGTGGCCGTCCCAGCGATGGTAGCCGGGATGCCAGACCCAGTCGTGGTGTTCGTGCGGCGGTGGTGGGATAACCTCGTGCGGCGGAGGTGGCGGACCGACGGTGATATGCACCTGGGCGTTCGCGATCCCTACAGAAAGTACGAGAGCGCAGGCGACAACGAGAAGGCGTTTTTTCATGAGGCGTCTCTCCTTGAACTGCTTCAAAATAGGACGCCTGTTCGGGGAGAGAAGTTGTGATTAAAAGGTGCGTGGCTGATTATCAGTAGCCTGGCCCGTGACGGGGAGGGCGGCCATGCTGGCGCGCAGCGTCTGGAGCGACGACTGCGGCGAAGAGTTTTGGCGGTAGGCAGAAGAGTGGGGATAGAGTTCGGCGGCCTCGACGAGGTTGGCGCGAACTGGGAGTTCGTGGAGAAAGATGCGAGCGGTTTCGAGGTCGTGCTGATTTGCGACGGAGTAACCTGTATAGCCTTGGGTCCAGATGGGGGTATCCGTGTCGAGGCGATAGGTGAAGCCGTTCTTAATGAGTTCGACGGCGTGCTCCAGCGTGATGGACTGCGGGGTCAGCAGGATGTGCACGTGGTCGGGCATCACGACATACGCGTGAAGCTTGTAGTGGCCCAGCGTGCGGTAGTGGAGCAAGGTGTCGATGAATAGGGTGGCAACACGCGTAGTTTCGAAGACAGGACGACGATCGCGCGTTGCGACGGTGATGTACGAGATACCGGGCCGGGATGGGCGTGCGTTCTTCGCCATGGTGCAATGTTAGGGGGACGTGAATCGCGGCGAAATCCCACAAACGGGGTGCTGTGGACCGTTTATCGGCCGATGATGCGTCTCGACGAGACCACTCGGAGGCGCCAGGAAGCGTCTTAGTCACCTGACGCCGAAGGGAATGAGAGGGATTGAATGCAGCGCAAGTTACTGCCGGGCAGGCCTTACCCGCTGGGCGCAAAAGCCAACTCCAAAGGGACAAACTTTGCGGTGTACTCCGAGGGTGCGACCGGTGTGTCGGTGTGCATGTTCGACGATGCGGGAAACGAGACGGACTGCATTGCACTGCATGAGCGAACCGCGTTTGTATGGCATGGGCTGGTGCTCGGCATCAAGCCGGGTCAGTTGTATGGCTACCGTGTGGAGGGGCCATGGGAACCGGAGAAAGGACACCGGTTCAATGCGAAGAAGCTGCTATTGGACCCGTATACCGAGGCGATTTCCGGACAGTTGGACTGGAAGGCGCCGATCTTTCCCTATGACCTGGCGAGCGGCGATGACCTGAAACGGGACGATCAGGACAGCGCTTCCGGCGTGCCGAAGAGTGTGGTGGTAGAGCATCGATTCGATTGGGGAGACGATTGCCCACCGCAGACGCCGCTGGCGGACTCGGTAATTTACGAGATGCACGTGAAGGGGTTTTCCAAGTGTAATCCGAACGTTCCGGAGAAACTGCGCGGGACATACGCCGGGCTGGCGCATCCGGCGAGTATCGACTACCTAAGGGCGTTGGGGATCACGGCCGTCGAGTTGCTGCCGATTCACGAGATGGTAGACGAGGGACACCTGGTGGACCGTGGGCTGCGCGACTACTGGGGCTACAACACGCTGGGGTACTTTGCGCCGGCGGCACGGTATTCGTCGAGCGGCGACCACGGGGGGCAGGTGGCCGAGTTCAAAGGGATGGTGAAGGCGTTACACGCGGCTGGGATCGAAGTGATTCTCGACGTAGTGTACAACCACACGTGCGAGGGCAACCACCTGGGGCCGATGCTGAGTTTCAAAGGAATTTGTAACATGACCTATTACAGAACGATGCCCGAAGATCCGCGTTACTACATGGATTACACGGGGACAGGCAACACGCTGAACGTGCGCCACCCGCAGGTACTGAAGCTGATTATGGACAGCTTGCGCTACTGGGTGACCGAGATGCACGTCGATGGGTTCCGCTTCGACCTGGCGGCGACGCTGGCGCGCGAACTGCACGACGTCGACAAACTGGGTGGCTTCTTCGACACCATCCACCAGGACCCCACGCTGGCGGACGTGAAACTGATCGCGGAGCCGTGGGATGTAGGCGAGGGCGGCTACCAGGTGGGCAACTTCCCGGTGCTGTGGGCGGAGTGGAACGGGAAATACCGCGACACGGTGCGGCGGTTCTGGAAGGGAGACGGCGGCACGCTGTCGGACTTTGCGAACCGGTTAACCGGGTCCAGCGACCTCTACCAGCATGACGGACGAAAGCCGTACGCGAGCATCAACTTCATCACCGCGCACGATGGCTTCACGTTGTGCGACCTGGTGAGTTTCAACGAAAAGCACAACGAGGCCAACGGCGACGATAACCAGGACGGCGAGAACTATAACAACTCATGGAACATGGGCGCGGAGGGGCCAACCGACGACCCTGCGATCAACGAAATGCGCGAGCGGCAGATCCGGAATTTTCTGGCGACGCTGCTGCTGAGCCAGGGCGTGCCGATGATCTGCGGCGGCGACGAGTTTGCCCGGTCGCAGCGCGGCAATAATAACGGCTACTGCCAGGACAATGAACTGACCTGGTACGACTGGAAGCTGGATGATTCGCGCGTGCGGCTGATGGAGTTTACGCGAAAGCTGGTGAAGCTGCGGCTGGGGCATCCCAACCTGCACCGCAGAAAATTCTTTCAGGACCGGACGATTCGCAACTCGGTGGTGCGCGATATCGCGTGGTACAACACGGACGGCAAAGAGATGCCGGAAGAGGCGTGGACGACGGAGTGGACGCGGTCGATGGGCCTGATGCTGAACGGCAAGACGCTGCAGGCGTCCGACGAAAACGGCGAACCGTTGGAGGACGACAGCTTCCTGATACTGGTGAATGCATCGCACGAAGGCGTGGAGTTCACCCTGCCGAAGTATCCGAATGGCTCGCCGTGGCAGCACGTGATGGACACGGAGAACATCGACGATCCGTTCAAGCTGGCGAAGGTAGGCCGCAAGGTGATCGTAGGCGGACGGTCGATGATGGTCTTCAGCGACTCGCCACCGGCGCCGAAAGCCCCGAAGGCCGGGGCGGTTACAAAGCCTCGGCGGCCTCAAGCGACTTCTTCATCCCAGCCCAACTGATGCGGCTGGAGGCTTCGGCCGTACCGGCTCCGCGCCAGTGCGTTTCCAGCGACACAGCGTTGTGATAGCCGATCGCCTTGAGCGCACGGAATTGCGCCGGCCAGTCGATAGGCCGACATCTACCGGCGACCATGCGGGTTTGCCGGCATCATTGACGACGGTGTTCTTGCAGTGGCAATGCAGGATACGGTTTTTGGGCAGCATCCTCCAGCCGATGGGGAAGGCATCATGTTCGCCGGCCCAGACGGCGTTCCCCGGATCCCAGTTCAGGCCGAGATTGGGAACGGCCCCCAGCAGACGGACGGCCTCCGGCGCGGTTGCGGTGTTGCACTCCTGCTCATTCTCGAGCACGAGCGCGATGCCCTGTTGCTTGCACGTGTCGGCTGCTGCGCGGAGTTTGTCGTCCATCGCGGCCCTATAGGGTGTCGGATCTTCCAGACGCCAGAAGTCGAAGCAGCGAATCTTGTCGGTCTTGAACTGTTTCGCGACTTCGATGGCGGCAGCGAGGACTTCTTCCTGCTTGCTGAGGTTGGTTGGGATGGGCGCGGTTTGGGATCCGGACGTGGAGCGCGGCGCGCCGGGCCAGTGCACCTTGAAGAGCGGGCTGCCGATGTCGGTGACGCGCAGGTTGTACTTGGCGAGGACGGCCTGCGCGCGGGCGACGTCGTCGGCGGGTAGTTCGGTGACGGTCTTCTTCCAGAGGCTGCGGAGTTCGACCCACTGCAGGCCGAAGTCGTTGGCGGCGACCGAGCAAGCGTGGTCGAAGTCGTCGGAGATTTCGTCGGTGATAACGCTGATGCGGAAGGGTGAGTGCGCCTGGGCGAGCGCGCGGATAGGCGCGGCCAATGTGGCTGCTGCGCAAGTTGCACTGGCGAGGAATTCGCGACGGGTGGTTTTCATTATTTCTCTTTTTCGAAGGCGTCGGACTCGTGGTTCAGCGCTTCCGGCGTGACGTTGCCGCTGATGATCAGGATACGGTAGTGGAAAGTTGCGGACTTGCCCGTGTCGAGGGTGAAGTTCAGAAGCGGTCCCTTGGGTTCGAATCCGTGGGCGCCGAGCGGATTGACGGCGAAGAGACCGTAGTCGCGAGCGTGCCAGTAGGTAGGGTAGTTGGGGTTACCGGGATGGTCAAGGACCGCGATGGTTTCAGCTTTGCCGTCGGTTGTGGTGCCGGCAAGCTCGCACCACTTTCCGCGCGTACCCCAGGCTGCATCTCCCACCTTACCCTCGCTGGTGCGGTAGACGCCGCTGGCGCCGGCGGTAGGCGCTCCAACAGGTGTCGCGATGCCGTTGGCGTCGCGAAGGACCTCGGGCTTTGCGGTGGCAGACTCGAGGAAGTGGGCAACACGGATGCCGAGCATGCCGTCCTTGTCGTCGTGGAAGACGGCGGTCCGGAGGGCCTTGAGCGTCACCGTCATGTCAATGAGGCGCGCGGGTTTGCCGTCGATGGTGGCCTTCGAGAAGACGTAGCGGGTGGTCTGGTGGAGGACCGGCGGCTGCTGGTTGCTGCCGATGGAGGGCACGTCGGAGGAGGGATACCAGGTGGACTCGGTGACAAGTTCGCCGGAGGTGACGCCGCTCTTCGCGGAGACAATGCGGTCGTGGTCGATGGAGCCGAACTTGGCGCGGGCCTCCGGCTTGATGGCGTCGGAGTTATTCCAGTAGTCAATGTTGTTGACGTTGGAGTAGTTGAACCAGAGGCCGGTGTGGTGAGGATGGTCAGTGCGCTCGCCGGGTAGCGGCGGGTTGCCGCGGGTGAGGGTGACTCCGTCGGGGGAGATGAGCGGATAGAGGATAGGCTTGCGCTGGTTGTTGCCCCAGAGGTACGACGTGAAGGGCTGGCCGTCGACCGTAATGTCGACGCGGTGCTTCGCTTCGTCGGTGACGACGGCGATGCCCTTGGCTGATCCGGCTGCGTGGAGCATGGGAGCGATCGAGAGGACCGCTGGCAGCACGAGTTTATACATGCTCATACGGCTTGCCTCCAACCATGACTTGCTGTGTCTTCTCGTCGAAGGTGACCTTCTGGCCGGTCTGAATGGCGGCCACGTTCATGCAGAGCGCGATGGAGTGGCTGTAGCCGGCGCGAATGCTGGCGTTCGGCGTCTTGCGCGAGCGGACGCACTCCATCCAGTTACGCATGTTGGCGGTGGTTTGCGGATCGCCGTGGACCGGCGTTGCGTCCGTATCCATCTTCTCAGCCTTCTCGACCAGCGAGACGCTGGGCAGCAGGTTGGGCTGCATCTTCATCTCGGCTGCCATCTTGGCATTCAGGCCGCCAGCCGGTGTGACGGTCTGCTTGTCCATGTCGATCATGCCGCCGTTGGAGTAGTAGAGTTCTTTGACGCCGCCGGCCGAGTTGGTGAAGCGCGAGGTGTACTGCACCTGGAAGCCCTTGGTAAGGTCGTCAAGCGGACCGTAGTCGAAGACGGCGGTCATGGTGTCCCAGTTGGTGCGCCCGTCCTTCCACAGGTAGGTGCCGCCGTTGGCGACGACTGAGCGCGGATGCGGCAGGCCGGTGAACCAGTGGACGGTGTCGATCTGGTGGACGAGCCATTGGTCGGGAATGCCTGAGGAGTACGGCCAGAAGAGGCGGAACTCAAGATACTTGCGCGCGTCGAACTTGTCCTTGATCACGCCGAGGCAATAACGCCGCCAGTCGGTGTCCTCTTCTTTGAGCAGCGGCACCACGTCGGGACGGCGCCAGCGGCCGGGCTGGTTGACGTTCCAGCTCATCTCCACCATCACGATGTCGCCGAACTTGCCGGACTGGATGTATTCGGCGGCCTTGATGTAGGCGGGTGTGGAGCGGCGCTGCGTGCCGACAGCGATGACCTGCTTGGATCCTTCGACGGCTGCGAGGAAATTGCGGGCGTCGTCCATGCGGTGGGCGGTGGGCTTTTCGACATAGGCATCACGGCCGGCCTTGACGGCTTCGATGCCGTGGCGCGCGTGCTGGAAGTCGGCGGTGGCGATCAGGACGGCGTCGATGTCGTTGCGCGCGTAGAGTTCCTCGTTATTGCGCACCATGTCGACCTTGCTTCCGCAGACCTTTTCGATCGTGGCCGCGGCCTTTTCGCGCGCCAGCCTCCAGATGTCGGAGACGGCGACCAGCTCGAAGTTCATCTCCTCGTGGTTGGCGACGAAGGCCGGTACATCACCGCCTAGCATGCGATCACCGCAGCCGACGATGCCGGTGCGGACGCGGTCGTTGGCGCCAACGATCTTTGCGTAGCTCTTGGCGGTCTGGGTGGCGGCGACGGCGAGGGCGGCTCCGCCCAGCTTCACGAAGTCTCTGCGGTTGGTGTCGGATGATTGCATTTGGGGGCTCCTGATTTTTATCCGCGACGCGCTGTTTTTGCGGAGATGGTGGCGAGCGAAAGCATACAAGGTTTTGACCAATTTGTGCCAATCGAGAGAGAAAGAGGTTGGGCCAAAATGTTCCAGGAGGCCGAGGAGGAGCCTCACGACGCGCCTTCCGAAGTGCTTCTGCAAGGACGAGGCCGGACAGGGAAGAGGCCAGCTTCTTCAACGATTTATCGGACCGTAACGTCCCAGATTTTCGAGAGGCGCGATTTGCCGACCGGGCCTTCGACGTAGAGGACGACCACGTACTCTCCGGCATCCTTATAGGTGTGGAGGGGGAACTGGTCAGACGAATCGGTGCCGTCGCCGAAATCCCAGTGCCAACGTATGATGGTGCCTTGGGACTCGTCCTGGAAGGCGACCAGGCGGCGCTTCATGTCGATGACCTTGAAACTCCACCTGGCCTCGATGGGTTTGCGGAACTGCGGTTCCAGTGGCATCAACTGGAACTCGCGCAAGTAGGTGGAGTTACCGTACATGGTGTGCTGCGGCGAGAGATTCCAGAAGCCGTTGTTCGACTTGTCGGCGGCGCCATCGTAGTCGATCACGGCCCAGGAAAGGCCAATGATCTTGTCCTCATAGAACTTCGATTCGACCGACTGCGCGGCGCCGTCGCACGAGGCGTAGTCGAAGGGAGTGATGTAGAACTCGAGGATGTACTTGCCGGACTGGCCCGGGCGGAAGTTGTAGTTTTGCGCGTGGTTGGCGTAGGGCAGTTCCTTGTCCCACGGCTGGCAGCCCCAGGCTAGCGCCCAGTCCTTGCCCTCGGACGGGGTGAAGATGTGATAGTTCTGCGCCTGCACGCCGTGCATGGAGAAGTGCGCGTCCCACTCGTCCTGATCGGTGTTGTTGCGGAATCGCGGGATCAGCGGGCCGCCGGAGCGGTCGCCGTCGACGACGACCTCGAAGGTGTCGTTGTGCAGGCCGGGGTCGGCGAAGTCCCAGTAGTTGTCGTAGGCCTCGTAGAGAAAGTAGAGGCGATTGAGGCCCTTGACCCAGCCGACTTTCACTTTAATGTCGAGGTCCTTGCGATCGGGCGCGGCGTGCTTGTGCTCGTCGTCGTGCATGTCGGCGAGTGTGATGGCGTAGCTGTCGGGAACCATGGCCCAGTCGTCGTCCTTGCCATCGATACGGGGAATCTGATCGGCAGGGAACTGAAAGACTTTGAAGATGGGAAGGGTAGGGAGGGTCGCGGTGCCCATGTTATCGCCGGGCGGCCCGGGCTTTGCCGGCGCGGGAGCCTGCTGGGCAGTGGCGGTCAAGGTTGCCAACGCGAACGCCGTTGCTGCAGCTGCGAAGAGTGCTCTCATGAGATGGAGACTGCCTTTCCAAGGGAGGGATGTGCGGGGGCGCCGGAGAGTCCTTCAATTTTGAGACCAGTGGTGTCCTTCGCTTCGACGGCATAGCTGAAGGAGTCGGGTACGTTCGCGCCCCACGTGACCTTGCAGTCGCGCAGAGTGACGTTGTCGGCGTGTTCGATAGAAAAACCCGGAGTATCGTGCGGCTCGATGCCCGCCTGCGCGGTGGTGGGGCGATTGTCGAAGAGCGCGCCCTTGAATTGCGTGGTGCGGTCGAGCGTGACGGAGACGTGGTCGAGGGTGATGTCGTGGACGCGGGACTGGGCGCTGCCGCAGACGCGGATGGAGTTCTCGGTGTGGCCGGTCACATTCGTTACGATGACGTGGTGCAGCGTGCCGACCTTCATCGTTGGGTTGCGCGGGATCGCCGTGAAGGAGATGGCTTCGCCCCGACCCCACCAGGGATCACCGTAGTAGCGCGAGGCAAATGTGATGTCGCGGAAGTCGATGTCGTAGATGCTGCCTTCGTCGCGGAGCTGAATGCAGAGGCCGCGCGAGCCGGTCTTGATCTGGCAGCCCTCAAACTTGATGTTGTGGATGTCGGAAGTGGTTTCGGTGCCAATTTTGAGGCCGGCGTCCTGGGTCTCGATGACGCAGTCGTGGACGTGGATGTTGGCGCACTCGCCGTAGTCGACGGACTGGCGGCTGCATTTGACCACGACGCCGTCGTCGCCACAGGCGATGTGGCAGTTGCGGATCGCGACGTTGCGCGAGTGGTCGGGATCGATGCCGTCGCAGTTGGGCACGTCGAGCAGGTTCTTTACCGTGACGTTGTCGACGAGTACGTTCTCGCAACCGAGCATGTGCAGGCCCCAGTTGGGCGCTTCCGCGAAGGTGATGTCGCGGACCTCGAGGTCCTTGCAGCCGGTGAGCACAAACATCTTGGGGCGGAACGGGCCGGGCATCCAGATGCCACCGGCGTCGTCGTAGTGGGTCATGAATTCTTTGGCGCGGCCCTGGATGTTGCCGGTGCCGGAGATCTTCAGACCTTGTGCGTGATCCGCGATGATGACGCCGCCGAGCGCGTTGGCCATGGCGTCGCCGGAGACGGAGCCGGCGAGTCCGCCGAGGTAATCTTCGTGGCGGGTGCTAATGAGAAGCTGGGCGTCGTCGGCGAGGTGGAAGTCGATAGAGCCCTTGAGCTGGATGGTGCCGATGAGGAATTTCTTGCCGCCGCGGACGAGTACCTGGGCCTTGCCCGCGTAGGCCGCGGCTTGGTCGATGGCGTTCTGGAAGGCGGCGGAGTCCAGGGTAACGCCGTCTCCGGCGGCGCCGTACTTCATCACGTCGAAGACCTTGACGGGTGCCGCGGTCCTGACCTGCGCAACCAACGGCCGCAGGGATGCAAGCGCGGCGACTCCTGCGCCTGCCGCGGCCGTTTTCAGGAGTTTGCGGCGCGTAGGCATCTGCCTACCTGCCTCCAGAAGTGATTTCAACGAAGGTCCTTCGCCGGGATTCCGGTATGGCAACCAATCTACTACGGCGCGCACTGCAACGCCCTCCAGCGTTTGCGTTCATTCCGCTCCTTCGTCCTCGGTGGCGCCGACGGCCGCGAACTTCTGGAGCATCGGCAAGGTGAGCCTGCGGAAGGTGTAGTTGATGGCGAGTCCCAACAGACAGCCGCCGACAACGGTAACCATGCGATAGATCGCTCCGGTCCAGCTGCTGTGATCCGCCTCGTACATCATCACGATGATGAAGCCAACCAGGGCGGTACGGCAGACGCCGATGAGATCCAGCGCAAAACAGAGGGTTATGACCATGACCACTCCGATGCTGATGGTCAAGAGGTTCGGCGGATTGTGCAGGAAGAAGACAAGCAGCCCCACCACAGAGCCGACGATGTTGCCACGCATCCGGTCGACAGCCACTTTGCTATTGTTGTCGTGGGTGATCGACAGCACGACGGAGATCAGCACCCAATAATACTGGCCACTTTCGCGGGGAAAGGCGCGCATCAGCAGATAGCCTACGGAGACACCCACCAGGCATTTAGCGATGTACTCGTAAAACGCAAGCGCATTGCTCTGCGTGATTCCCTTGAAACTCTTCATCACTGCCCCCATCGGAAGACTCTCTCAACTATAGGAGCAGCCCGGTATTCGTTCTCGAGTCCAGATTGTCGATTGTGGGACAACTATCTCGATACGGCGAGACAAGAATAAGAAAAGCCGGGACAAGGGTTGTTCTCCCTGTCCCGGCTGCGATTGATCTGGCTACCGCGGCTTCTTGGCGTAGGGTTCGCCGTGGCGCTGCACTCGAGTGGGATCGAAGCTCGTGGTTCCGCCTGGATCCCAGCTTGCCCCCGGCGGTACCAGGACATTGTCGACAGTGCGGCCTGTGGTCTCGCCGGTGCGAAGCTCGATGCGGCTTGGGTCAATGCCCTTCTCATCGGTCAGATACTGTTTGACGTTGAGGGTGCGTTCGGCGGCGGCATCCGGCTTCTCCTGCGGATCGTGCTTGCCGACAAGGACCAGCACCGCGTCGGTCTGGCGATTCAGCTCGATGGCGACATCGTCGAGGCAGGCCTTGGCTTCGTTGTCCACGCGCTCCGGGCGTTTGCGGTCGCGCTCGAACGAGACGCTGCACAGGTTGCGAGCCTGGGGCGCCGGAGCAGCCGGTGGCGGCGGCGGTGCGGCCACCGTGATGGTGGCGCTCGAAGAGGCGGAGTGGCCGACATCATCGACGACATTGCAGGTGACGTTGATGGTGCCAGGCCGGACGTCGGCTGCGGACAGCGTTGCGGTGGCGCCTGTGGCCGTAATCTGTCCAGCGGTGGTGCCGTACGAGTAGTTGAGCGCGCGGTTCTGCGGGCTGCGGCCTGCCGCTGTGATGGTCGAGAATCCGCCGGGCAGAATGGTGGTGGGATTCGCCGAGCACGCAACCGTTGGCGGCTCGTACGCGACGACGCGGAACGAGGTGTTGCATTCCGCATTCCGGGTTGGCCCCATGCCATCGCTGACTCGTCCGATGACGGTGTAGTCGCCCGCGGCCATGCCGGCTGTGTTGACGGCGGCCCCGCTGGCGTTGCCGGTGATGCGGCCGCCAGTGCTGCTCCAGGTGTAGTTGGGCTGCAGATTCTTGCGCTCTTCGAGATTGATCACCTTGCCCGTGATGCTGATGGGGTCCCCGGGATAAACGGACACCGGCTGCGCCTCGCAGCCGAAGCTTGCGGGCAGAGGTGGTGTGACCTGGCCGAGGCGGAAGACGAGGCCCGAACTCAGTCGCCATGCAGTGATCGTCCCCTCCCCGCCGGTCAGGCTGTTGGGCCCACCGGTTCGCGCGCCGTAGTTCACGTCGGAATAGTGAAAGTCGGCCTGAATCGGGCGGATGGCGAGGTGGTTGCCCAGCGACGCAGCGGGCAGGACGTAGTCGATGCCGAGGCCGCCCGTTGCGACCCAGCCCCAGGTGCAAAGGTTGGATGAGCCACTGTGGTTATACGAGGGACCGATCTGTGCTCCGCCACCGATGAAATGTGCAAAGGGAACGAAGCGTCCGATCTGGTGGCGGATGACCGGTCCGCCCTGGATGGTGGACACACAGTAGTCAGGGTCGTTGAAGAACTTGGTGTACTCGCCCTGAAGACCGAAGGTCCCGTTGAAGTAGCCCGTGGCGCCGGCGATCACGCCGCCGGGGATGTCCCCATACTGCTGGCTATAGATGTCGCTATTGAACGGGTGGAAGTAGCTGTAGCCACCAAAGAGTTCGAAGCGCGATGCGGGGGGCGGTTGCGATCCTGCAGGCGTAGCCTGACCGGCACAGAGCAACGGGATGACCGAGGAGGCGGCGATAAGCAAAAGAGCCCGGCAGGCTCTTGAAGTGTTTGGGTTGATCATGGTCTGCCTCGACCATCAGTGTTACAAATTCTCTGCCGCGGCGGGGCTTTGGGGAATCGATTGAGTTACTGACAAAGTCGTGAATCTACGCGTGGTTTACTCTTTAGGCATCATGGCGTTTTCGCACACAATCGGCGGCGCTAGTTACTCCTTCGATTCGCTCGCGGAATTGCTCGCCCGCGCGACGCCAGCACGATCGGGAGATGAACTCGCCGGAATCTGTGCCGCAACCGCCGAGGAGCGCATTGCGGCGCAGATGGCACTGGCCGATTTGCCGCTGAAGCGATTTCTCAACGAGGCGGTCGTCCCTTACGAGGCCGACGAAGTCACGCGCCTCATCCTGGATACGCATGAGCCGGCGGCCTTCGCGCCGATCGCCAGCTTCACGGTCGGCGAACTGCGCGACTGGCTGCTCTCCGACGATGCAACGGGGGAGCGGCTGGGGGAGCTGGCGAGCGGCCTCACGCCGGAAATGGCGGCGGCGGTGTCAAAACTGATGCGACTGCAGGACCTGGTCCTCGTCTCGCGCAAGATTCGGGTCGTCACGCGTTTTCGCACCACGGTTGGCTTGGCGGGGAGGCTCTCCACGCGGCTGCAGCCCAATCATCCCACCGACGACCCGGCCGGCATTGCGGCGGCGATTGTCGATGGGTTGATGCTCGGTTCAGGCGACGCGGTCATCGGCATTAATCCGGTTTCTGACAACTTGCGCACGCTCATCGAACTGTTGCACCTCATCGACCGCGCGCGGCTGCGCTTTGCCATTCCGACACAGAGTTGCGTGCTGGCCCACGTGATCACGCAGATGGAAGCGATGCGGATGGGTGCGCCGGTTGACCTCGTGTTCCAGTCGATTGGCGGAACGGAGGCAACGAATCGATCCTTCGGTGTCAGCATTGCACTGCTCGACGAGGCGCAGCAAATGGCGCGCGAACTAAGGCGCGGCGGCATTGGCGCAGAGACCGGCGGCGAGAATGTCATGTATTTCGAGACGGGGCAGGGCAGTGCTCTCTCCGCGAGCGCACACCTCGGTACCGGCGGCGTTGGCGTGGACCAGCAGACGCTGGAGGCACGTGCGTATGCGGTGGCGCGCCGCTATCGGCCCATGCTGGTGAACACCGTCGTCGGCTTCATCGGGCCCGAGTATCTTTACGACGGCAAACAGATCCTGCGCGCGGGACTCGAGGACCACTTCTGCGGCAAGCTGCTGGGCTTGCCGATGGGCTGCGACGTCTGCTATACCAACCATGCCGAGGCCGATCAGGACGATATGGACGCGCTGCTGACGATGCTGGGCGCTGCTGGTGTCAACTACATCATGGGCGTGCCCGGTGCCGACGACATCATGCTGAACTACCAGAGCACGTCGTTCCACGACGCCCTGTATCTGCGACGCGTGCTTGGTCTGCGGGCGGCGCCGGAGTTCGAGGCCTGGCTCTCACAAGGCTCGCCGCACAAACTCTCCGTACCCGGATTGCTGAAGGCATGAGCGATATCTCCAATCGCGAGGCGGTATTATCTGCCGCGCCGGCAACTCCAGTGTTGGACCTTCGCGCACTCACTCCGGCGCGGGTCGCGCTGGAGCGAAGCGGTGTCAGCGTGACCACCCACCATGCGCTCGCGTTCTCCCTGGCCCACGCGCAGGCGCGTGACGCCGTGCACTCTGCGCTGGCCGTGCCTTCGCTGATGGCGGCGCTGCGGGAGCGAGGGCTGACAGCGCTTGCAGTTCGCAGCGCCGCGTCCAACCGCACGGAATATCTGCGCCGGCCCGATCTTGGCCGCACGCTTGCCAGCTCCTCTGCCGAATTGCTTGCCGCCAGACGCGGCGAAGATCGAAAGCCTGGCGCGGTGGTCAGCGTGATCCTCGGGGACGGCTTGTCCGCACTTGCTGTCGAACGCCACGCGCTCTCGCTACTCGACGCGCTGCTTCCACTGCTCAGGCCGACGGCGGACGCCTCCGCAACCAAAGCGGCAGATTGGGCGCTGGCTCCGGTGATCGTGGCCGAGCAGGCTCGCGTTGCGCTGGGCGACGCCATCGGCGTGGCGCTCGAGGCCAACGTCACGGTGATGCTGATCGGCGAGCGGCCGGGGCTGAGTTCGCCGGCCTCGCTCGGTGCCTACATCACCTGGGCGCCGCGGCCGGGCCGCACCGATGCGGAGCGCAATTGCGTCTCGAACGTCCACACGGACGGATTGGGCTACGCTGCGGCCGCTGCAAAGATCGCGTGGTTTGTCACGGAGGCGCAGAGGCTCGGGCTGACAGGCGTCGACCTGCGGGAAAGCAACATGCCGCGACTCAGTGAGTCCGGCAGCGGAGTGTAGGGCGCGCAGCCTTCCGCCTTCGCAAAGACATTAGACTGGGAAAGAGACGTGCAGGGGACGAGCGCGGCATCCCACAGCCCATATGCGGACAGAGCTCTACGAAAATCCGACCGAAAAACGCCAGCTGATTCTGCGCGACTCGCTGAGCATTCTCAGCCTGCTGCTGGGGACCGTCGTGCTGTTCCTGGTCACGCTGTTTCTGTTCCGCTCCTTCACGGCGCATCGGGCGGAACTTGCGCAGCGGTGGTCGGAGCGCGGCCGCGCCGCGCTGCAAGCAGGCAGGCCCGGAGAGGCCATTGCGGACCTGCGAAGTGCCCTCTCCTACGCGCCTGGAACGCGGGCTTACGAACTACTGCTCGCGGAAGCGCTGGGAGAGGCCGGGGATACGGACGCGAGCTACAACTACTTTCTGAGTCTGTGGGACGCCGAGCCAGGCAATGGCTTCGTCGACCTGGAACTTGCGCGCTTGGCGGCGAAGCGCAACGATCGACAGGGCGCGGTGAATTACTATCGCGGTGCGATCTACGGAACATGGGAGGATGGCGACGGTGTGACTCGCCGGGCCGAAACCCGGCTCGAACTCGCGCGCTACCTGATCGCCCAGCATGACTTCGGCCCTGCTCGCGTGGAACTGCTGGTCGCAGGTGGCAACGCGCCCGACGACTACACCCGCGACATGACCATCGGCGGGCTGTTGGAGCAGGCACAGGATCCAGCCGATGCGTGGAGCTACTATCAAAAAGCGGCTGCCGCGCGCCCAGGCGACGC
>Ga0102924_1002742_pt1 | contig 18912 bp, 12 predicted proteins | sample PaiPotPPM11metaG_FD_80116 | JGI IMG/M metagenome (GOLD analysis project Ga0102924, IMG submission 80116) | Iron sulfur acid spring bacterial and archeal communities from Banff, Canada, to study Microbial Dark Matter (Phase II) - Paint Pots PPM... ...
GCATATCCCTGTTTGCCGGCATCATGTGGCCCTCATTCGTGGCCTTCCTGGGAACCTTTATCGTCCTGTTAGCGATCAGCGCGGCAATCACGCTTAGCTTGAGTCTGCGCAGGCCATAGCCGCGTTCTCATAATCGTAGTCTGGGCTGGCTACTCGCCGCTACTCAACTTGAGCGGCTTCTCGCGCAGCATCCACATCCGCATCAAGCCCGCTGCGATCCTGAAGCGTTCGCCAAAGAGCGCGCCTTGAGTTGCGCTGCTGGCGTCTACCTCGACGACATCGGCTTTGAGGAGAGACTTTATGCGTATTTGCCATTGTTCCCGGTCACAAGGAAGGCGGTAGTAGCGATAGACTTCTTCAATTTCGGCATAGGTCAACCACTGGCCTTCTCCTTTGCCATGCCCAGCGATGAACTTGAGAGCAACCTGTTCTGGCTCTGCCAGTTGTCCCCACAACCAGTTAAAGTGGGAATCACAAGTCAGCATAGCTTCACGCTGCACAGCGTTGACATCATTAATCGTGACAAATGCCTTGCGTTGCCCATTGCAATGTTCGACCAGCACGCGACAGAGCAGGTGAATGAGGTACGGGTGATCAGCAGTTAACTGGCGAATTTTGTCCACGGTAAAGGGAGCGAACTCAATATATTTTTCTACCGGTTTTGTGATCAAATCCTCGGCTCCCTGGGGACTGAGCCTGGATAGGCGATACTGGCGAGCGATATTGAAGAAAATTGACCAGTTTTCTCGCTCCATTTCATCGATCTGGCGTGTACCGGCTAGCAAGAAATTGACGCTGGGATGAGATTGCATCATACTTCGTAAGTAGTCCAACAATTCCGCTTGCTGTCTTCCCTTCGCAATTTGATCCTCCAGCACTTCGAATTCATCAATAAGGATGATCAGCTTCTGTCCTTGCAAGCAGGTCTCCACGTCGTCCAAAAAAATGCCGAACGCAAAAGTTGGATCGATGGTAAACGCTGGCTGTTCCGGTCCACGAACGGCATAATTTCTGTTCATCAGCGCGCGCGCAATATAAAAGGCCATGTTATATAAGAACTTGTTGACGGTGATATTGTAAGACTCGCGCTGCATATCGATCAGGATTGGGATATGATCCTGCAAGGCAGACGTATTCATCAGATGGAGTAACAGAGAAGTCTTACCAGAGCGGCGCTGGCCGTAGAGCAGAATAACCGTGTGCGCCGCGTCACGCGCCAGATTATCGCGCAAAACGGCAACATCGTCGTCGCGGCCATAGAACATGCGGCTATCATGGATGGGAGTCCCTGTTGAATAGGGATTGGGGATATAGTTGAAATCCTGGGACAATGGCACGTTTTGTAACTCCAGCCGATCAACAAAGAGGAAGCGCTTCATCGTCGCTTCGGCGTCGTTGTTCATCGTCGTTTCGGCATCATCAAAGATCACCTCAACCCTCAAATCCAGGCAATCGGCACGCGGCTTGATGGTAAACTCGACCTGCCATACCTCCTGCGAGAGCAGGGTCTCCATTTCCGCTGACCTGCTGCTGACCATGTCAAAGCCATCGTTATCCAGCAATGTGACTTTGATATTATCCGCCGAACCGCGTTCGCTATTGCAGATTTTGAGCAAAATACCGATCTGCTCTTCCTTGCGAGCGGTTCTGGTCAGCAATTCCACGCTCAGTTCTGCCCTGCCGCGCAGTTCGTTCAACTCGGTAAGAATAAACGTTCGCCAACGCTTGAGCAACCATTCAAAGAGACGGTGATCGGGCAGAGGCTTGATCGAGTGGCCCATCAAGGGTCGCGCGTATTCATGTTCAACAAACAGGCTCACTTCATCAATGGCTCTCAGTGCATCGAGCAAGCTGGCGAGGCGATCATTGACGCTTTCGCGCCTGCGGTAGATGTTGAGATAGCGAATAATGGAACGCAATCTATCGGTGACGTTGTAGACAATGTGAGCTACCTGATTATCCTTTCCGAGGTCGCCCAGACTGAGCGGGGATCGATAAGCAGCAATAGCTTCAATGGTGGTAAGCGCGAACAAGCGGGAAAATTCTTCATATATCCTCAAGGTGTCTTTGCCGAACTCAAACGACGCCATATCTTTGAGAATACTGACTTCTCTTTCCAATGTGTCCAGTACATTGACATCTGGCACGTCAGCCAGCAATGGAATAACAGCGTGAATGAACTTCTGTGCCAGAGGAACAGTCGCATAGTCCCCCATTTTTTTCAGTATTTCAGGTCGGAATCCCAGGACAATAAAGAGGTGCATGTACAGGATCAATCTCTCATAATGATGATCCAGCAGCTGTGTCAAGGCGCGAATCGCCTCGTGACGAATCCACTCCGACTCTTCCTGTTGCGCTACTTTGCACAAGAAATCGAAGATATCTTTCGTATTATCGCGATCATGGGACAGGGGGATGAGCTGATGCAGTTGGCGCACCACTGCACGGCGTAGCACACGATCACCATTGTCGAAGAAACGCACAAGGTATTGATACCCGCGTTCCCAGGAGCTTTTCATCAGCAAAGGCATCTGCTCGACAAAAGCTAATCTGATTTCATTGTCAGTATCGGTCGCCAGCCGGTCAAGTAAGGATTTGGCCCGTTCTGGATCGAATGCATAGCACGCTACCACTGTCTGGAGAAGGGCAATGCGCACTTCAACAAAACCATCTTTGACATATTGCTCAAGCACATCAAAAACATCCTGTGAGAGATTGGGCAGTTTTGTCAGGCGAGTAATGGCAAATGCCCGCAGCAGTGCATCAGAAGAACGCAAGAGGTGAGTATTCACTTCGTCAGAGGTTTTTTCTTTTTGCAGCGCGGCAAGGCAGTCATTGATCAGGCCGCGCACCTGCTGCTGGTTGACTACTTGCAAGACTTCGAGTTCGTCCTCGGCTCCCACCACAATCTCAATATTGTCGTCATCATCAAGATCTGCCGCTTTGAGCGCGCGAATGCGATCATTCGCGCGATATTTCCAGAGCAGATCTCCGTCTTTGCTAAAGACATATAAATAGCCATCCGCGCATCCCGCCAGAATCTCGATCTGCCCATCCTGATCGACGTCAATAGCCTGCACCGCAAGCACACTATGCGGCAAGAAATAGCGCCAGCGCCGCTCACCTTTGCTATCCAGGACGTAAATATTGCTATCCTCCGCGCCGATGATCACCTCAGCCTCTCCATCTCTATCAATATCCAGAATATCGACAGACTGCACACGATCAAACACTTCGTATTTCCAGAGCGGTGTTCCCTCGCGCGTGAAAGCGTGAACCCAGCGATTCGTGCTGCCGGCGATAATTTCTGGCGTATTTTCCTCCGCTTTGGCATGGGCATGAACAAGCGTGATATCTTTGGGGAGAGTAATCGTATTGGTAGGAGCGGATAACCCCCCGCTATAGATGTTGATCTTGTTTTCCGAGCCGGTAAGAATCTCAGGGGGTCGCTGTTTATTCCCATCGCTCACGTAGATACAGGACGTTTCATAAACCAGAGGCAACTGGCGCTTTTCATGCCATTTTGCTCCGGATATGAGATAGATCTTGTGATCCGATGTACACAGCACCACAATGTCTTCCGCTCCATCACGTTCAATATATCCCGTTTGGACATCCAGCACGCGATCAATGCCATCCACTCCTCCGATCACTCTTCCTCGAGCGTTAAAGACCGTCACCTTACCCTCGTTCGTGCCTATCACGATGCCTTTTCTGCCTTCACTGATACGACAAAAGCACAGACTGCGGACATGCCCCGACTTATCTCGCCTGTCTTTACGCCAGAGCAATTGCACTTTGTTGCGCTCCAGCTTAAGCAGCTCAGATAATGCCTGCTCGTATCTTTTCTCACCGAGTAATTGCAGTGTGTCTTTGATGCTCACCTGTTTGAGCGCGGCGTGCTGTTTTGCTACCTCTCCCCGGATATCCTGAAGGAGGTGCAGTTCATCTTCGGGCAGGTTTGCCACGACGTCATCCGCGAAGTTCCCCAGCGCCCGGTAATGTTTGAGAATGCGTTTCTCCAAATCCTTGACCAACTGCACACGGTAAGCATGAATTTTGGAGTCCTCCGCCCCCACTAATACCTCTACCTGCCCATCGTTGTCAAAGTCGGCAGCATAGACACTGACGACGCGATAGCCCAGGGAATGACGCCAGAGCATCTTGCCCTGATTATTGAGAATATAAAAGTGCTGATCTTCTGAACCAGCAATAATCTCGCTGCGCCCATCATTATTGATATCAGCAACATGCAAAGAAAGAATGCGATTGTCGAAAGGAAAACGCCACTTTTCCTGGAGTTCAGGGGTCAAAGCCATTAAGTCCTTGCCATCCGTTGCCACAAGTATCTCTGTCACTCCATCATCATCCACATCGGCGGCATAAATAGCATGGACAGGATACTGCACATCTGCTTTCTTCAAGCATTGTCCCTCGGCAGACAGAACATACACGGTTGACTCATTGGAACCCGCGAGTACTTCCGCTTCGCCATCCTTGTTGACATCGCCGACAAACACTGTGCGCACCCACCCATCCGCGGGAAACTTCCAGCGCTGCTCCCTGGTATCGTAATTGAGCGCATACACACAACCATCCTCAGAACCAATAATCACGTCAGGAATAGCAGCAAGATCAGCAGCAATCTGGCAAATCACCGCGTCGTTCGTATCAAGCCAGCAAGCTGTTATTTCCTCGTCAGGCTCAAGCGCCCGGCCATCTTTGCCGAAGGCATACACCCGACCATCTTTGCCAATGGTCCTCCCATCCTGGTCAAGCGCGTAGACTTTGCCGTCGCGTGTCCCGGCGATGACGCGGACAGGGTTTTCTTTGTTCTCCGAGAATCCCATTACCGCCGCTACCCCTCTTTTGCTGCCAATGATCCTTTCCCACAGGATTTTGCCTGCTTTATCCAGGGTGAATACGCGCCCATCGCGCGAACAGGCGATGATTTCGCTATCTCCATCATTGTTGATATCTACCGCGTGAACGCTCGCCACCCAATGTTTGGCCTCGTGATTCCATACTTCGGAAACGACGGAAAGTCCTGCCCGTAATGTATCGCGGAGGGATGTTGTCAGCGCAGCGGATACCATGGTGATCACCTCTTGATTTTTCATAGACTATGCTGCTATAAGTATACTCTCATTTGTTGGATAAGAATATGCCATAATGCGCCAAATTTCTGTCGAAAATGAACGAACAAGAGGAAACGTCGGGACAGCTTTCCATAGAAAGCGACAGAGATTGCTCCTGGCACAAATCTGGCACAATAGATACCATTCACTGATGTTATAATCAAAACTACCGTAAGGGATGCTCACTCGCTAGAAGGAGGACGTCTATGCAGCACAATGATCGGAACCCGTATCAGGCTCAAACGCCTATAAGCGATCCGGACATGTTTTTTGGGCCATCTTCTGTGCTACGACAAATGCTCTCTGATCTGGCGAACTATCAAAGTATTTCCCTGGTCGGTCTGCGTCATTCAGGAAAAACATCGATTTTGCGCTGGATGAGTCAGCCGACTATACAGGCCCGGTTCGACTATGATTTGAACCATCACCTTTTTGTCTATCTCGATGTGCGCAAGTGGCTCCGCAAATCCTGCCATGACTTTTTTGAAATCATCAGCGAGGAAATCAGCGCCGCGAGCCGCGGACACCTCGCTCTCGCGCCTTCATCAAAAACGGGCGAAGACAGGTTCAGTCTCATTCTCGAACAGGTGAAAGGAGGCGGCTTCCACACCGTATTGCAACTCGATGCCTTCGATGATATCACCAGGAATAAAGCCTTTGATCCGGAGTTCTTCATGCTCTTGCGAGCGCTGGCATCCGCGGGACTGGTAAGCTACGTTACCGCTTCTATCGCGCCGCTTGATCAGATTGCTCACGCGGCAATTCAGGGTTCTCCATTTTTCAATATCTTTGGAGTCTGCCAAGTCAAACCACTCACGACGGATGAGGCGCGAAATCTGGTGATGATCCCCGGTCTTCTGGCGCGTTGGTCGTTAGAAGAAGAGGCCGATTGGATTCTCAGGTACGCCGGGTATCATCCGTTCTTCATTCAGCGCGTGTGCTATTACTGCCTCGAGGAAAAGTTCCAGCATAGCGACGCCAAAGTGAATCCCAACAAGGTCGCAAATCTAGCGTACCGCGATCTGCTGCCTCATTTTGAGTACCTGTGGGAAGAGCTGAATGCAGAAGAAAAAGAATTGCTGCAAGAAGAGGCTCAGCGTAAAGATGGAGCGCGGCGGCAGATACCGGAACTAAGCGAAAGTTCGCTCTTCCGTCAATTTGTGCGCCATACCTGCGGCCTGTCATTCTTTCGTATGACTGAACAACGGATCGAGGAAGAACTCAGAGAGGCGCTGAAACATCTTGACTCACTGACATTTCTGGCAAATAGCAAGCTCAAACATCTCAAGCAGGTCGCGGCACGCATCGAGCAGCAGCACGCTTCCTCGACCCTTGAGAAGGGAAGGGTTATCCGCGAAATCCTCAAAGAGGCGCTGGAACAATTGCGCGGACACACGTCGCGGACGGACACTGATCCTGAATGGCTCCTCTACAACGTCTTGCTCTATACCTATTTCAAAAAGACGAACGGCTTCACTCAAAATTTCATAGCCGATCACCTGGGAGTGAGCTTGCGCCAATACCACCGCAAAAAGGACGAGGCCATCGCCGCACTTTGCAACCGCTTGCTAGAGATAGAGGCAACTTACAAAGGAGAAGATGAAGAATAGCCTCTATCGTTTCCCCGCTATTTTCCACCCGGCTCACCGGGTGAGCTTTCGTGGCCTGATTCCAGACCGTGATTATACTGAATCTGGACAGGCTCGTCGGAAAAGCAATTTGTTGATAAAAGAAAGTTGGCTTTTTATGATAGATCAAAGACTTACGCTGGTCTTGATGGCAGGACTGCGTGCCACGGGCAAAACAACCCTTGCTAAAGAGTTGAGCTACGCACTGGGCTGGCCCGTGATCAACCGGGACATGATCAAAGCGTGTCTCCTGACGGCTAGTGGGATCATGACAGAGGATACAGTAGGGGAAATTGCCCAAAAACTATCGCTTTCAGTTCCTCAGCCGCAATGGCCCATGCTGCGCCACGATTGGTTCAGGGATCGCCTTACGTATTACCTGGAGACAGGCGAGGAGATGACAGATGACAAGGCAGGAGAAGTTTCCTATAATCTGTCGTTCGACCTGATCAAGTACTCCCTCAAAAGTCAAAACGTATCCGTGATTCTCGACACCGGGACTCATCACCCTTTCATTCTGCAAAACGCGGAGCGTATCGCTTATGATGCCGACGCAGCTATAAAAACGATTCACTGCATGGTCTCCAACGATATTCGTTGTCAACGCCTCGCAAAGCGAGAGCCATATCCAGCGTTCATGAAGGGTAGGGAAACGCCGTCAGATGAAGCGAGCCATAACAGCTTTCATCAGTCCCTGCACCCAAAACTTTCTCTTGACACCAGTACCTCTCTCGAAAATAACCTCATTGAAGCTACAAAATATGTTTTGGAGTCTTCACTCTATGTGGTAGAACTTGTTGCCGCCGGGTGTTGATGTGCAACATCGTTGGGCATATGGATGAGGACAGCGTCGTCCTTCATCCATATGCCCAACGATGTTGCACATGTCGGCCTCCAATTTCTCATATGCTATACTACTCTCATAGACACATCTATCCATATGGGAGGAAACATGTATCATGCATATCGACGCTAAACCCATCGACTTGAAACTGACGGTTCCGTTCCGCATCTCGCGGAACGTGCAATATACGTCGCCCAATGCTATCGTGCAGATCAACTATGAAGAGTTTACCGGGCTGGGCGAGGCTGCGCCCGACGGATATTATGGGGAGAGCCTGGAGACGATGCTGGCCTGCGTCAGTATGTTCGCGGGCAACCTGGGCGACGATCCGTTTGCCATCGAAGATATTTTGAACCGGCTGGACGAGATTATTGGCCTGAATCCCTCGGCCAAAGCCGCCGTTGATATGGCGCTCTACGATATTGTTGGCAAGATGCTGAACGTGCCGCTTTATAAACTGCTCGGCCTCAATGCCGCCAACACGGCGCGTACCTCGTTTACCATTGGCATTGATACGCCTGAAAACATGGCGAAAAAAGCAGTGCTTGCTCATGACTATCCGATTCTTAAAGTCAAAGTCGGGACAAAGCATGATCTTGACAACCTGAAAGCCATTCGAGAAGTATCGTCAGCGACTATCCGTGTTGATGCCAATACTGCCTGGACTCCCAAAGAAGCGATCAAGATGATTAACGCGCTGGCTCCCTACAACATCGAATTCGTGGAGCAGCCGGTTTTTGCGCACGACCTGGACGGCCTCAGGCTGATCCGCGAGAACGTACCCGTACCGATCATTGCCGACGAAAGCTGTGTGACGGTGGACGATATTCCCAGAGTAGCGGGATGTGTTGATGGCATCAATATCAAGCTGATGAAATGTGGCGGCGTCAGGCACGCGCTCAAGATGATCCACACGGCGCGGGCGCACAATCTACAAGTGATGATTGGCTGCATGATCGAGAGTTCGCTGGCGATCACCGCCGCCGCGCACCTGACGCCGCTGGTCGATTACGCCGACCTCGACGGACATTTACTGATCGACAACGACCCCTACACGGGCGTGACAGTCGAGAAGGGCAAGCTGATCCTGCCGGATGGGCCAGGATTGGGCGTAAAACCGCGCTAGCACTCGACACGAATCTTCCAATATGCTACACTCGGATCAGAATTATGGAAGGATGTTCCATATCCATTCCGGTCAAATGCGGTGGTGTGGCGGCGCAATTGATTGCGCCAGTAGGGGCCAGATTTACCGCGCCCTGGCGCAATCAATTGCGCCGCTACACGAGTCCAGCGGATATGGTAACAGGTCTTTTTTGAGCGACGACTGTAGAACGGAAGAACACTACTATGCCAACACGAGATGATGCTTATCAACTCATGACGACCCATGTCAAAAATGTCAATCTGCAAAAGCATATGCTGGCCGTCGAGGCGGCCATGCGCTTTTATGCCCGCAAATATGGCGAGGACGAGGAAGTGTGGGGCATGGCCGGGCTGCTCCACGATGGCGACTACGAAGAATACCCTGATCTGAGCGAGCATACGCACGTCATGGCGCAATGGCTGCGGGACGGCGGCTACGACGAGCGCATCACCTACACCATCCTGGCGCATAACCACCTCAATGTTGAGACCAATCCGCGCGCCGATCAGATGTCGAAGGCGCTCTATGCCTGCGACGAAGTCACCGGCATGATTACAGCAACCGCCCTGGTGCGACCCAACAAGAGCGTGATCGGGCTGGAAGTCTCCTCGGTACGCAAGAAAATGAAAGCCAAAGGTTTCGCCGCCGGGGTCAACCGCGACGATCTCGTGCAGGGCGCAGCCGAACTGGATATTGACCTGGACGAACATATCGCCAACGTGATCGCGGCCATGTCGGGCATCGCCGACGCGCTGGGACTGGCGGGCATTCAAGAATCAACTACCGCCGTGTAGGGGCCAATTCATTGCGCCCAGCAAGAATATCAATGTTTCCGAGAACATCATGCAACAGCACGTTCAGCAAAACGCCAAACTTGAGAAGCAGCGCAAATTCACGGCCAGCGAGGTGGCCGGGTTCGAGTATTGTCCGCTCGCCTGGTGGCACGAGCAGTTTGAGCCGCACACCCAGGAAGAGGACGAAGAACTCTTTGCCCGCATGGTTGAACTGGAACACGAACACGGCCAGCAGGCGACGGTCATGCCGGAATACCAGGTCATTGAACAATTGTTGCTGCGCCGCGGAGCCTTTGAAACGGGTCAGGAACAGCATCGCGCGCACGCCGAAGAGGCCGAGCAGGCGGAAAAAGAGCCTGTCAGCGTTGCAAGCACGGCAGAGAGAACGCGCGCGCTCATCGCGGTTGCCGTGGTGATCCTGCTGCTGGCGTTGGCGCTGATCGGCGCGGCAATCTTCTTGCGGTAAAAGGATATGCTAAACACGATACTCCTGCCAATCGGACTCATACTGTTGCTCATCGCCATCGCGCTGATCATCCTGGTGGTCAACGAGCGGCGCGTCCAGCGCGAGCGCGTGATCAGGGAGCGTCACCGGGCGCTGGGCTTACCAGAAGGCAGGCTCGTCTACGAAGACGCGGACGGGCGCGGCGAGCCGTTGTCTTCCGTGGATTACCCGCTGGTGGGCAAACCGGATTACGTGGTGGAGGCGCCCGATGGCCGCCCTGTTCCCGTGGAATTGAAGCTGAGTGTCGAGGGCGCTGCCGCGCCTTACAGCAATCATATCGTACAGGTCGCGGCCTATTGCCTGATCCTGGAGGATTATTTCGAGCAGGCTCCAACGCATGGCATCTTGCGCTATGCCGACTGTGAATTCACCATCGAATACACGCCCGCCTTGCGAAAAAAAGTGATCAAGCTGCTCACGTTCATGGCGCAGTGCAGCGAACAGGCGCCGCCGCCGCTCAAGAGCCAGAAAGCGGCGAAATGCCGCGCGTGTACCTTCCAGGCCATGTGTCCCATCGGACGCACCAAATAAACGCCCAATGTAGCGCGCCCAATACGCGCCAGGAGAGAAACCATGCCAGATGAACTGATTGAACTTCACGGACATATCATTGATTCGTGGACGCTGCCGCGCTCCTGGGACATCATCATGGACAGAGGCGGCAATTTTCAGGTAGAGGAGATGCGCGTCGGCGTCAGCAAGACCGAGCCAAGCTACGCCAGGATGCGCGTCGAAGCCCCAAGCGACGAAATATTGGAGCTTATCATCTCCGAACTGCAACAGCTAGGAGCGATCCTGGTTCACGGCAACGACATCCACACCGCCTTCGTCGAGCAGGACGGCGTGCTGCCGCCGGATTTCTACTCGACGACCAACCTGCCCACGCAGGCGCGCCTGAACGGGCAATGGATAGACGTGGAACATATCGAGATGGACGTAACGATTGCCATTGATCGCGACGCCAGCCGCGCCTTCGCCAGGCCGATGCACGAAGTGAAAAAAGGCGACGAAGTGGTGATCGGTCATGACGGCATTCGCGTGCTGCCGTTCGCGCGAGCGCGCACGCGCGAGGCATTCGCCTTCATGCAGAGCGACGTTTCATCCGAAAAGGTCAAGGTGCTGGCGATCCATGAAATTGCACACCAGATGCGCGAGGCGCGCGCGCGCGGCGGCAAGATTCTCTTCGTGCTTGGCCCGGCGGTCATTCATACCGGCGCGGGCCGCTACGTCGCTGAACTGATTCGGCGCGGCTACGTGCAGGTAATCTTCGGCGGCAACGCCATTGTCACGCACGACGTAGAGGCGGCGCTGTTCGGCACGTCGCTGGGCGTCGATCTGCGCACGGGCGAGCAAGCCGAGGGCGGCCATCGCAACCACTTGCGAGCGATCAACGCCATCCGCGCCGTCGGCTCGCTGGAAAAGGCGATGGAGAACGGACTATTACACAGCGGCCTGACTTACGAGGCGTTGAAGCGCCACATCCCGATGGTGCTGGCCGGTTCGGTGCGCGATGACGGCCCCATGCCCGGCGTCATCAACGATATGCAGGAAGCACAGCGGCGTATGCGCGAGGAGGTTGTGGGCGTCGAGATGGCGATCATTGTGGCCTCAATGCTGCACGCCATCGCCACCGGCAACCTCTTACCAGCAACGGTACGCACGGTAGTAGTAGACATCAACCCCGCGGTGGTGACGAAGCTCTCCGATCGCGGCAGTTTCCAGGCCGCCGGCCTGGTGACAGACGCGGAGCTGTTTTTGCGCGAACTGGTGGAGACGCTGGGATAGGCCGATCAAAACGAAAAATTCGTAGGGGCGTGGGCTTGCCCCGCCCAAATCGTACATGGTGATTCGCCAGGGCGGGGCAAGCCCACGCCCCTACGAAGTTCCTGGAGTTATTTCATGAAGCCTGTAGCAACGTATCAAAAATTGCGGGGAGGTTATTACACACCCAGACCGATCGCGCAATTTCTTGCGCGTTGGGCAATTCAGACACCGACAACGACTGTATTAGAGCCGAGTTGTGGCGATGGCACACTGCTCGAATCCGCTATCGAAACGCTGCTTTTGCATGGCGCTGAGAGAACGGCTATCGCTGACCTGGTACACGGCATTGAACTTGAGCCAGACGAAGCGCGCAAAGCATCAGAACGCATCCAGGCTCTTACAGATTTATCCGACCCTGTTCCTATTCATGTGGGCGATTTCTTCAGCTATTGCCAACGCTATCTCTTTGAAAGCCGCGAGTTTGATGTTGTTATCGGGAATCCTCCCTTCATTCGCTACCAGAATTTCCCTGAACACCATAGGGGTATCGCCTTTTATCTTATGCAGCAGGCGGGATTGCACCCCAGTCGGCTCACCAATTCCTGGGTTCCGTTTCTGGTCGCCGCGACGCTGGTACTGAAAAGGCAGCATGGCAGACTGGCTATGGTCATACCGGCAGAACTGCTACAGGTCAACTACGCGGCGGAGTTGCGCCGTTTCCTTAGTGAGCATTACAGTTGTATCACGCTCATCACGTTCAAAAAACTTGTCTTTGACGGGATTCAACAGGAAATTGTATTGCTGCTTGGCGAACGCAACGGCCGTGAACATACCGGCATCAGAACCGTTGAGCTTAATGGAATCGATGATCTGCTTGCCTATGAGCATACTGCTTTCCAGAGCGAGAAGCTGAAAGAGATGGATCATTCGGCTGAGAAATGGACCATGTACTTTCTTGACGAGCCTGAACTCCAGTTGTTGCGAGAACTCAAGGGACATCCCGCTCTGACAACGGCAGGGAAGGTTATCGATGTCGATGTTGGCATTGTGACCGGCTTCAATGATTTCTTCGTATTGACCGGGCAGCAAGTTGAACAATACGAACTTAAACCGTATACGCGGCGTATCGTTGGACGCTCCGCTCATCTCCCTGGCATACACTTTTCTGAATCCGATTGGATGGCAAACGCGGAGAAACAAGCTCCAGCATTTCTCTTCAATCCGCCCGATATGCCTTTTTACAGTCTGCCGGGCAGCTTGCAAGCATATATCAGCAGTGGTGAGGAAAGAGGCTCGCATAAAGGTTACAAATGCCGGATTCGCAATCGCTGGTATGTCGTTCCTTCGGTTTGGACTCCGCAAGCATTCATGCTGCGGCAGATACACACCTACCCCAAACTCATCCTGAATGATGCGGATGCAACCTCTACCGATACCATCCATCGCGTCAAACTGCGCAACGGCACAGCGGCGCGGGTGGTAACATCCGCGTTCTTAAACTCGCTCACCTTCGCGTTTTCCGAAGTCATAGGTCGCAGCTATGGCGGCGGCGTGCTGGAGCTTGAGCCGAACGAGGCGGAGAAATTGCCGCTGCCATTGGTGGGCGCAGAGATGCTTGACCTTGATGAATTCGACAGGTTATTACGGCTGGGCAATATCGATACTGTTCTCGATATTACCGATCATGCTCTTTTGCGTAACGGCCTGGGACTCGGCACAGAAGACACAGCAAGGCTACGCACTATCTGGCAAAAGTTACGAGACCGGCGCGTGAATAGAAAGCCCGCTTATGCCACAAAACGGTGATGGGCGCGATAAATCGGCCCCTACGCACGGGCGCGCCCGTGCGTAGGGGCCGATTTATCGCGCCCATCAAGCCCCCTGTTTCTTCTGGTAATGCCTCCTGGCCTTGGCGCGGTTGCCGCAGGTCTTCATGTCGCACCAGCGGCGAGTATGGTTTTTGCTCTCGTCGAGGAAGAGCCAGCCGCAGTCATCCGCGGCGCAGAGGCGCACATGCTCCAGGTCCGGTGATGTCAACACATCCGCCGCGGAGCGTATGGCCGGCCATAGCACACGGTCAAGCTGGCGCGCGGCTGAATCATCCCAATGCCACGCGAACCCGCCTGCTTCAGGCGCTATGCGTCCGTGGATCATGGTCTGCGCGAGGGCAGCATTGAACGCAGCCAGATCGGTCGCAGTTGGCGACGTTTCCAGTGCGATTGCCTGGAAGATGCGATAGAGGGCTTCGCGCACGGCTATAGCCTGTTGCAGCGCGTGCGCGGCATCCGCCGGATATCGTGCGGCATAGTCGCGCAATGCTGACGCATCAGCATCGCTCAGAATGCCAGCCTGCTGACCCCACGCCAGCAGATCATCATAGCTACCAAGCAAGTCGCGCGGCGCGCTGACACGATCATTCACAGTATCGACGAAGTCCAGACAGAGGCGACCGCCGGTAAAATCGAAGTCCGGCTGCTCGCTCCTGGTCTCCTGTATCTCAGTTATTTCAGCCATTTTCCCACTCGTCTATTTTGTGTAACCTGTCAAATGGCATTGACAGGTTATGTTTTATCTGGTATACTGTAACCATCAAAGTTATTTTAACCAGTTATTGCTACCGTTGTCAAGGGGTCTTCGTTCTGTAGGGGCGTGGGCTTGCGCCGCCCTGGTCTGACAATACACCGTTTTTTGGCGGGGCAAGCCCACGCCCCTACGGGATTCCGGCGGATTTCCCCCGCCAGGATGGAGAACCAATGGAGAGCCTGGCAAGCTCAGGCTTGCCAGAGCAGGTATGATAGAGTTATTCGCATACCCCGACAAAAACGAAAGGATACCACCATGAATGCCACAGAAGTCCAGCAGGAAGCAGCCGTCGAGATGAAGCCGCAGGCGACATCAACGCCGCGCGTGCGCTACGACCTGATACTGGTTCTCGTCACCATGATCTGGGGCAGCACCTTCCTGTTGACAAAGTACGCGATTCAGTATACTGGCCCTTTCGTCTACCTGGGTTTATGCTACACCATCGGCACAATGACGCTGGCCGGCGTCTTCCGCAAGCATTTGCTGCACATCACGCGCAATGACCTGAAATATGGCGTATTGCTGGGCCTGTGTTTATGTACAGGCTACGCGCTGCAAACGGTAGGTCTACAATATACGACCGTCAGTAAGGCGGGTTTCATTACTGGATTGTATGTGCCGCTCGTCCCACTGCTCTCCTTGTTCATTTTGCGGCAACGCCCTGCCATCGGTGCAATCATCGGCATCGTCCTATCGGTAGTCGGTCTCACACTGCTTTCCGTCAATCGCCAGTTCGATTTTTCATTGGGCGTAGGCACATTCTTGCTGCTGGGCTGTGCCTTCGCGTTCGCGCTGCATATCGTCTGTATCAATAAATTTGGGCCGCGCGCCGACCCGACCAACCTGTCCATCGTGCAACTGGCCGTGACCGCTCTGCTGAGTTTCGCATTTGTGCCGTTCGCGGGCAAAGCTCCAGCGCTGGTATCTGTGCCGTTGCTGGCATGGGGAGCCATATTGTTCATGGGCGTCGCCGATATCGCCTTTACGCTGTTGATGATGGTCAGGATACAGCAATACATCGGCGGCGTGCGCGCCACGCTGATCTACGCGCTGGAGCCGGTGTGGGCCGCCGTGTTCGGCTACCTGCTGGGCGGTGATCGCCTGGGCATAGTGGCAGGAGTCGGCTGCGGATGCATCCTGCTGGGCATGATCGCTGGCAGGCTGCGCTTCGCGCGACGAGGGCCATAGGGCGCAATGAAACGTTAGGGATGGCATTGGCCGGTGGGTTGAATGCCCTGCGATGTGTAGCTGTTGGGACTGGTGACTAATACTTTACCAACGCCGGGGAATGTACCGCCAGAAACGAGCTGGCCGGTCTGGGAAAACTGGTACTTCTGTGTCGTCTGCCCCGCTGAGAAAGTCAGGGTGGCGTTGGTCTGGCTTTGTCCGTTATCCGTCGTGTACGAAAATTGCACTGTGCCGCCGGGACTGTTCGATACCGTAAACGTCGCGGTGTAGGTCACTGTAATAGTCGTGCCACATGTATCACCACTGATGTCCTTTGGATTGACGGACATGGTAATACTTTGCACAGTAAACGGCGTGGCTGTAGCCGTCGCCGTTCCCGCGGCAGCCGTCGCGGTCGCGTTCTGATTGATATTGTTCTGCGTGGTTGCCGTCTCGGTGGCATTAGCCGTGCCAGCGGTGGCGGTGGCGTTGGCGCTGCTCTGGTTTTTCGCGTTGGCCGTCGATGTGGCATTGACGTTTGCTATCCCTGTCGCCGTCAAATTGTTCTGCGCGGTAGAGGTGAGGTTGTTGTTAGCCGTTGTGGTATTGTTGGCATTGGCCGTTGCGGTGGCGTTGGCGCTATTTGCCGCGTTGGAATTCTGGAAATAGATAACCGCGCCGCCGATGCTGCCGATCAGCAACAACAAAACGATGATCAGGATCACGATAGCTGTCGTGCGCGAAGTGTGGCGCTGCGGCTCCTGCGGCGGCCTGGTACCCTGTGGCCCGCTCCCTGTTCCCGGCATAGGATAGGCGATGGGCGGATTACCGAACTGGCCGCTATCTGGCAGAGCGGTCGGCATCCCACTGATCGACGTTCTATTACTATTTTGCAGCACGGTCGGGCCGCTGGTATTGAACGCCGTCGGTTGACTGCTGATCGAAGGCTGAGGAATCCAGGTACCGCCCGTCATAGCGCCCGAATTGGGGTGGATCACTGTCGAAGCGCCTATCATCACCGCCTGCTGGAAGGCATCAGCGAAGGCGGAGATGGAGGGGAAACGCGCGTCAGGCCGCTTAGCAAGGGCGGTCAACAAGATAGTATCTATCTCCGGGCTGAGCGCCGGATTGATGGCGCTGGGCGGCATCGGCGACATGTTGAAGTGCTGGAACATCATCTGGCTCGGCCCGCCCTGGAACGGCGTGCGCCCGGTCAGCAGTTGATAGGCCATGATCGCCAGCGAATATTGATCGGAAGCCGGCATAGGCTGGCCTTCCCACTGTTCGGGGGCCATGTAGACGGGCGTGCCACGAATGGCCTGGCTGGAACTGGACGTACCCGCCGTCAGCCGGGCAATGCCAAAGTCGGCCAGCAGCAGATCGGGCAGCGCCGCGCCGCTATTGCGCCGGATCAGGAAGTTCTGCGGCTTGACATCCTGGTGAATAATACCGTTATCATGGGCATATTGCAGAGCAGACGCCGCCTGCTGCACAAAATGAGCCACCTCCTGAGGCGACAGGACAGGATTGCCGCGCTGTTGCAGCCAGGAAGAGAGCGAACCATCGGGGCAATACGGCATCACCATGAAGGCGAGCGGCTCGCCATTGACCACCTCTTCGCCGAAATCATAGAGCGAGAGGATATTCGGATGATTCAGGCGGGCAATAGATTTGGCTTCGCGCTCAAACAGGCGTGTAGCATCATGAGTTTGCTCGAGCGAGCCGGGGTAAGGATTCGCCTCGGTGCGAATCACCTTGACCGCCACCTCGCGATCGATGCGCGTATCTCTGAAAAGATAGACCTCACCCATGCTCCCGCTGCCCAACGAACGCAGCATACGATAACGCCCATGTTGTAACGTCTCAAGTGACATCATTCCACCTCAAAATGTATCGATAATTGCGATGTTGCAGAGTACTTAGTATAACATACACAAGGTCATTTGGGCGCAATAAATCGCGGCCAGGCAAACACAACCTGTTATTAACAACGATCAAGGCGCGGAATATTTGTTTTCCAGTACCAAATCCTGTCCTCCTGGACAGAACCGGTCGGAAACCTTTGTGATAAAATACCCTCATAGTAGATTTCACCGGCACCAACATCTTTCAGGAAGAAATTACACATGAAGAAACCCGCTTACAAATGGATCGCGCTCTCTGTGACGACCATCGGCTCGCTGATGGTCGCGATTGACTCAACCATCGTTATTCTCGCTCTACCAAATATGCTGCAAGACCTGCATTCGAATCTGGTCACCATGACCTGGGTGATCATCGGCTACCTGCTGGTCAATACCGTTTTGCAACTCACCTTTGGCCGCATGGCAGACATGTTTGGCCGGGTAAAAATGTATAATCTGGGCTTCATCGTCTTCACCGCTGCTTCCGTGCTGTGCGGCTTCTCAAGCAGCGACACCATGCTGATCGTTTCGCGTCTGATCCAGGGCGTGGGCGGCGCGATGCTTTCCGCGAACGCCATGGCGATCATTACCGAGGTCTTCCCATCGAACCAGCGCGGGCAGGCCATGGGCATCAATACCATCACCTGGGGAGCAGGCAGCGTGCTGGGGCCGGTCCTCGGCGGGCTGATTCTGGCAGTCACCAGTTGGCGCTGGATTTTCCTGGTGAACCTGCCCATCGGCATTGTGGGAACGCTTGCCGCATATATCTTGCTGCACGATATCGCGCCGAATCCGCGCGGCGAACGCTTCGATATCATCGGCGCAATCATTTTCACTGTCGGGCTGGTTTTACTGCTGCTTGGTCTAACTGGCGGCATCGGCTCCGGCTGGCTCTCGCCCTCCATTCTGGCAATGCTGATCGTTGGCGTGATCGCGTTCATCGTTTTCGTGATCTACGAGCGGCGCGTCTCCCATCCTATGCTCGATCTGCACCTGTTCGATAATCGCGTCTACGGATTCTCGGTGACTGCCGCTCTATTGCAATCGCTGTCAATCTTCGCCGTCAACTTCTTGATCGTGTTCTACTTGCAGGGCGTGCGCGGCTACAGCCCGCTCACCGCCGCGCTGCTCATCCTGCCCTTGCCGATCCTGACCTCTATCTTCGGCCCCATCGGTGGGTACATGGCTGACCGCCTGGGCGGCACGCTTCCATCAACCATAGGCTTAGCCTTGCAGGCATTGGCGCTGGTCGCGCTGGTTTTCCTGTCGCCAACCAGCCCTTATGTGATCCTGGCGCTGGCGCTGACGCTCATGGGCATCGGCGGCGGCCTCTTCTGGTCGCCCAACACCAGCACGGCCATGGGGGCCGCACCGCGCAACCGCCTGGGCGTCGCCTCCGCCACGCTGAACACGCTGCGCAACGTCGGCATGGTCTTCA
>Ga0102924_1002745_pt1 | contig 18904 bp, 14 predicted proteins | sample PaiPotPPM11metaG_FD_80116 | JGI IMG/M metagenome (GOLD analysis project Ga0102924, IMG submission 80116) | Iron sulfur acid spring bacterial and archeal communities from Banff, Canada, to study Microbial Dark Matter (Phase II) - Paint Pots PPM... ...
CCGTCCCCCCCACCAGTGCCGGACCCGGACCCGCTCCCCGAGCCCGAGCCAGCCCCGCCGCCCGAGCCAGAGCCGCTGCCCGAGCCGCCCGAACCAGAGCCACTGCCCGAGCCGCCCGAGCCAAACCCGCTGGCCGAGCCAGACCCCTCCTCGGTGACTTTCGTGATGCGGCCCGACTCGCTATAGGAGATCGTGACGTTTGGCGCCCAGGAGCTGCCTGGGACATCGGCCCTCACGCTGTAGGTGACGGTGGCGCCGCGGATCGGTATGGGCATCACGGCGACACCCGTCACCAGCCGGTGCTGGGATTCGTAACCAGGCACCTGATGCGCGAACACATACGTGCTGACGCCGGGCACCGGCGACCAGACGATCATGCCACCGAACACCGCCACGCGCGGAGGCGCGAGGCTGGCGAGATGCGCGTGCAAAGTGCGATCGGGGTGGCGTTGCGCACCGGCGTTGGAGTGGCGATGCGCGCCGGCGGCAAGCGCAGACGCCGGCACGGCGATCAGACAACTGGCGAGCAGCAGGCCGCGCAGCAGCGTGGCCCGAGCTCGCATAAGACGAGCTAGGCTGGTCATCGATCATTGCTCCTTCAGTAGCCGGGCTGTCTTCGGGAGATCCCTGGCTTTGCGGCCCCGCCTCGCGACGGGTGTGCCTTTGTGGTGGATTGGTCGACGCGGCCGTCTCGGTCTCACCGAGCGGTGGGCCGGACCCGATTCGAAACTGCTATCGGCCGTTCGCGCCCTGCCAAGCGCTTACCGCCGCAAGTTGGACGCATGTCCACGTTGCAGAACTGAAGATGCGCCCCACGGGGGTCGATATCATCGGCTTGGCTGCATCCGCCCGGACGGCTCGGCGGTGGCGGAGTCGCTTCAAGTCCTTTCGCCGAGCCGACGATAGGAGCCATACGATGAGACGACTGGCCTGCAAGCTCGCCTCCCCGCGTCCGATCGCCCCCCTTGATGAGCACGTCTGACCAGGTCGAGGGGCGCGCTCCGGCGCTCGAGGGCAACAAGCAGGAGGGCCTGCTGGCAGGCCTAGAAATCGTCGACCGTCACTGGCAGGCGATCGTGCTCGTGATCTGCGCGACAGTGGTCGTTTTCGTACTCGCCCACGAGAGCAAAGCCAAGTCCTACACGGCAACCGCCAGCGTCACGTTCCAGAACAACACGCTGTCGGACTCCGCGCTCAACATCTCCACGGCCACCAGCAGCGAACCGCAGCGCGAAGCGGACACCGAGGTGCTCGTCGCGCACTCCGCGGAAGTCGCGCAGGGAGTACGCCAGCAGTTGAAGCTGCCAACCTCGACCAGCGAACTGCTGAGCGACGTGAAGGTCGAAGCGGCTCCGACCGCCGACGTCTTGAACGTGATCGCGACTACAGGCAATGCGCAGACCTCGGCGACGCTCGCCAATGCATTCGCGAGCCAATACATCGCCTTTCGCGCAAAGGCGCAACTGGTCGGCATCGCTTCCGCGCAAGCGAAGATCCGCGATCAGATAACAGGGCTGCCCTCGACCTCCCCGGAACGCTCGACGCTCGAGCAGACGCTCGTGCGGCTCGGCTCATTGCAGGCTGTGGCGGGGAGCGGCGCCAACATCATCGGGCGCGCCACCCCGCCGACCGGTCCCAACGGCGGCGGCATCTCCCAAGCCGTCGTGATCGGATTTCTTGTCGGCGGCGCAATCGCGTTCTCGCTGATCTTCCTGCTCGAGTCTCTCGATCGTCGCGTCAAGACGGTGGCCGACCTCGAGCGCGGATATCGACTGCCAGCGCTCGTGGGAGTCCCCCAGACGCGCGCGCGCACCGTGCACGCCGAGAGCTCGGTGCTGCTCGAGCCCTATCGGATCCTGCGCAGCGCCCTGGGCTTCACGGCCGTCACCCGCCCGCTCAACACACTGCTCGTCACCAGCGCGGTGTCCGGCGAGGGCAAGACGACGGTGGCCGTCAACCTGGCCCACGTGATGGCTCTGAGCGGCCGCCGGACGGTGCTCGTCGAGCTTGACCTGCGCCGACCTGCGACGTTCGGACCGATCGAGCTCGCTGCCCAGCGCGGGGTCACCACGGCGATCACGGGCGCCGCCGAGCTTGACTCGCTGCTTGTCAGGCCGCTGCCAGACCTTCCCAACCTGCTTGTGCTGCCGTCCGGATCGCTGCCCCATAACCCCTCCGAGCTACTCGGCACCGAGCGAGTGGTCGACATACTCTCGGAGCTCGCCGCGGACGGCACCATGGTGATCGTCGACGCGCCGCCTCTCAATCCAGTCGCCGACACGCAGGTGCTGCTCGACAACCCAGCCATCGACGCGGCAATCCTCGTCGCGCGGATCGACCGAACCACGCGTGAGGAGATGCGCCAGGCGCGCTCCATCCTCGATCATCACAAGGTGGAGCCGGTCGGCATCGTGGTGACCGGAGTGCGCGATCCGAGCCGCTACGGCTACGGCTACGGCTCCTACGAGGCGACCGCTGCGCCCGTCGAGGCACCGGCCACCGAGCTCACTGCCGCCCGACCGCCGCGTGAGACGACGCGTGACAGGGCGGCGCGACGCCGACCGCCTGACGCCGAAAAGCAGCGCACTCGACGCCAAGAGCCGAAGATCGCGGAGCCCGAGGTCGCAGAGCAGGACACGGACGTCGAGGCGCTCACCGGACCGGTACGCGGCTCGACGTCCAAGCAAGCGTCTGACTGAGGCGGGTGCTGGTGCAGCGATCGCTGAGACTGCCCGTCATGCCCCGGCGAGACGTGGCGCTCGCGTGGGGAGCCGCGGCGATGCTCGCGCTGCTGGCGGTCGCGGGCGAGCGTGAGCTCGGTACGGCCGGCCTGTTCGTGCCGGTCGCGCTCATAGCCGGGGCGATCCTCATCACCAGACCGGTGCTGACGCTGGTGCTGGTGGTCGGCTTGACCATCTTCTGCGAGGGCCCGGGCTTCGGGCTCTTCAGCTTCACATCGAACCTCTACGCGCAGGTCTACAAAGGCCTCTCGGTACTGGACCTGCTCGTGGGCCTGGTCGTAGTGTCGGCCTTCCTGGACGTGCTGCGCAGCGGCCGTCCGCTGTGGATACCGCGGGCGCTTGCGATTCCCCTGGTGACGCTGGCGCTGGCGATGGCCGCGGGAGCGTTCGTCGGGCACGCGGCCGGGACCAGCCTGCGCTTCTCGATCTTCTCCGAGCACGTGCTCTTCTACCTGCTGCTGATGCCCGTCACGATCGCCAACCTGGAACTCGACGAGCGCCAGATCGCGAGGCTGCTCGCCGGCGGAATGGCGCTCGCGATCGTAAAGGCGATCCTGGGCCTAGTGGAGATCTCCGAGCACCTCGGACGACAGATCGAAGGCTCCTCGACGCTGACCTACTACGAACCGACGGCGAACTGGCTCATCATGATCGCCCTGCTCACGATCCTCGCCGCGCGAGTCGCGAAAGTTAAGGTGCCACTCTGGATGCTGCTCGGCAGCCCGCTGCTGATCGCCTGCCTGCTCCTGTCATATCGGCGCTCGTTCTGGATCGCCTCCGTACTCGGCGTGGTGCTGATCTTGCTGTTGGGCACCTCGCCAGCCGGCCGACGGCTGTTGGTGCCTGCCAGCCTGGTGTTCGTCGGCGCCGTCTGGCTGCTCGGCTCGCTTCACTTCCAATCCAATCTCCCGATCATCAAGAGAGCCACATCGCTGTCGTCCTTCAGCAAGCTGGAAACCAACAGAGAGGACCGCTACCGGCTCGACGAGCGCTCCAACGTGCTGAGCAATATCGCCCAACATCCGATAACCGGGCTTGGAGTTGGCATTACCTGGCAGGCGACCGCCGCACCGCTGTCGGTCGAACACGAAGAAGGCCGCCAGTACGTGCACTTCGCGGCGCTGTGGTTCTGGTTGAAGCTGGGTGTGCTCGGCCTGTGCGCCTACATTGGCATGATCGTCGGCAGCTTCCTGCTCGCATGGCGAACGCGGCGCACTGTCCACCCACCGTGGCTGCGCGCGTTCTGTCTCGCGTCGGCCTGCGCCATCGCCGGATTGGCGGTCATGGACACCACCGCGAGCTTCACCGGCGTGGAAGCTCGCTTCACGGTCGTCCTGGCTGCGCAGATCGGTCTGCTCGGGTTGCTCGCCCGACGAGCCCGGCTCGGCAAGGCCCGCACGGCACTGTGACGGACGACACGCTGTCCTGTGCGACTACGGTGAGCGCCTGCACGCCCACCGCCAGCCCGCAACCGGCGCAAGACACGCGCCTGCTCGACGATCTGCGCGCACGGCTGCCGCGCGTGGCGATCGTGCACGAGTGGCTGACCGTCCCCGGAGGCTCTGAGCAGGTCGTCCTGGAGCTGCTCGAGATGTTCCCCACGGCCGAGCTTTTCACGTCGGTGTATGACCCTGCGCCGTGGCCGGCCGCGATCACCGAACGTACGGTCCACGTCTCCTCGCTCAACCGCATACCGGGAGCGAGTCGCCACTATCCCAAGCTCCTGCCACTGATGGACAGGGCGTTTCGCTCCTTCGACCTTGCGCGTTTTGACCTGGTGCTGTCGAGCAATCACGCGTGCGCCAAGAACGTGCACACGCCCGCGAGCGCGCTGCACGTCTGCTACTGCCACACGCCGATGCGCTATGCCTGGGAGGAGGGGTTCCTCGATGGCGAGCAGTTGGGGAGACTGGCGAAGCTGGCCATGCCACGCCTGCTGGTACGGCTGCGACGGCAGGATCTCGCGGGCGCCGCATCACCGGACGTGTTCGTGGCCAACTCGCGCCACGTGGCCGAGCGCATCGCGCGCTACTACGGACGCTCCGCCGAGATCGTCCACCCGCCCGTGAACGTAGAGCACTTCCTCGGTCTCGAGCGCGAGCGCGAGCGCGGCGACTCGTATCTGGTGTTCGGGCGGGTGGTCCCCTACAAGCGCGTCGATCTCGCCGTGGCCGCGTGCGAGCTTCTTGGCCGTCGCCTCGATGTCGCAGGCGACGGCAGGGCTCTGGCGGGCATCCGCGCCCAGGCTGCGACGGGGGGCCAGATCGAGTTCGTCGGTCGCGTGAGCGACTCTGAACGAGACCGCCTGCTCTCGCGGGCGCGCGCTCTGCTGTTCCCCGGCGAGGAGGACTTCGGGATCGTCCCCGTCGAGACACAGGCCGCGGGCGTGCCGGTGATCGCCTACGGCGTCGGGGGGGCCAGCGAGTCGGTGCTAGACGGTGAGACGGGGGTGCTGTTCGAGCGCCAGGACGCCGCGACGCTCGCGGCTGCCATCGAGCGCTTCGAGCGTCTGGAGCTCGATCCGAAGCGAATCCGTGACAACGCCAAGCGGTTCGGGCGCGAGCGCTTCCGCGTGCAAATGGCGCAAGTCATCGATCGCGCCCTGCGCGCCCGCGCCGGCGCCTCGCAGACGGCGGGCTGAGAGCGAGCCGGCCCCGCTCAGGTGGTGCGCATGATCAGCACCGAGCAGGGCGCGTGGTGGGAGACCTTGTTGGGCACCGAGCCCAGCAGGAAGCGCTTTGCTCCGGTCATGCCCTTGTTGCCCACGATGATCAGGTCGGCCTCGCGCTCCTCGGCTACGTCGAGGATCGCATCGGCGGGGTCGCCCTGGCGCGCGTACACCGTCGCCTCGATCCCGGCCTGGCGGGCCACCTCGGCGGCGGCCTCGAGTGTCGCGTCGACGTCCTCGCGCGGGCTGATCGCCCACTGCAAGTCCTCGGGTGCCTGCCTGCGTTCCTCGTTCAGGCGCTGCGCCGGCACGGGCTCGTAGGCGCTGACGATCTCCAGCTTCGCCCCAATCGAGCTTGCCAGTTCCACCGCTTGGCGCACAGCCTGGGTGGCTGTGTCAGAGCCGTCGGTGCCAACCACGATCGATTTGAACAACGTGACCCTCCTCGTCGCTGTGGTCCACGCTCAGCCGTGCGGCGGGCGCTCGGCGCGCTGGATCATACCCATCGAGCCCGGTCACCCCAGGACGGCATGCCTATCGTTCAGCGACAGTGATCGACCTGCACTGCCATGTCCTGCCCGGCATCGACGACGGCCCCACGACAATCGAGAGCTCGCTCGCACTGGCGCGCGCCGCGGTCGCGGCGGGCACGCGCACGCTCGTGGCCACGCCGCATGTCAGCTGGCGCTACCCCAATAGCGCCCAGGACATTGCGCAGCTGGTCGCCGAATTGAACGAGCGCCTGCTCGCCGAGGAGGTGGCGCTCGAGGTCCGCGCGGGAGCCGAGATTGCTCTGACTCGCGCAGCGGACATCTCCCCCAAGGAACTGGCGGGCCTTGGGCTCGGGGGAGGACCTTGGCTGCTCGTGGAGCCCCCCTTCAGCCCGATTGCCAGCGGCTTGGACGCACAGCTGCTCGCACTCCAGGGTCAGGGCCACCGAATCGTGCTCGCCCACCCGGAGCGCTGTCCCGCCTTTCACCGCGACCCCGAGATGCTTGCCGGCCTGGTCGACCAAGGCGTCATCACGTCGATCACCGCCGGCTCGCTGGTGGGACAGTTCGGCGAGCGCGCCCGGCGCTTCGCGTTGTCGTTGGCGCAGCAGGGCATGATGCACAACGTCGCCTCAGACGCCCACGACGAGATACAGCGTGCACCGGGCGCGAGTGACCAGCTCGAGCGCTGCGGACTGTCGCCCCTGGCCGAGTGGCTCACCTGTGCGGTTCCGGCGGCGATCCTCGAGGGCAGGGACACCATCCCTCCACGGCCTTCGGTCAGCCTCGAGAACGTAGGGTCCGCCCCACGATCGTGGTGGCACCCGCGAGGCTGAGAACCGCTCTGCGCAAGAGCTCGCCGCGACGCCCGCGCGGCCGGTGGACGGCTCAGGCGAGCCTGATGATCGCGATGATCATGCCGATGACCACGAACACGACGATCGCCACCTGCAGCCAGATCCACGTGGGCGACATCCTCGAGAGCCTACTCGCGCCGCCCGGGCGACCGCCCCGTGCAGCCGGGGCGCCGCACTATCGTGTACGGAGATGACAGCGAGGCTCAGCTGGCCCGCGGGTACCGGGGCGATTCTCGTGGGCCTGCTGGCATGGCTCCTTTCGACGCTCGCGCCCGCACACGCGGCCGACGCGCAGCGGCCCTCATCAGGCCTGCTGATTGGCGTCAGCATCGGGAGTCCGATCGACAGCTCGCTGCCCACGCAGGCCGACCGCGAACTACCCCAGCTGCAGGCGCTCGGCGCGAAGCTCATGCGAGTCGAAGTGCCCTGGTCGGTGCTGGAACCGCGCCAACCGGGACAACTCGATCCCGGCGCGCTGGCGTCAACCGACCGCCTGATGAACGAAGCCGCCTCAGCCGGAATCCGCGTGATCATGCTGGTCCAGAGCACACCCTGCTGGGCCTCCTCGGCGCCGGCCTCGGTGCTGCGCGGCTGCAACCCGAGCCGCAGCGGCCAGGCCAATGCATGGCCGCCGCGCCAGCCGGCCGCGTTCGCAGCGTTCGTCGCCTACCTGGCCGGGCGCTACGGGCACGAGCTGGCTGCGATGGAAATCTGGAACGAGCCAGATCAGAGCAACGAACGCTACTTCGCAGGGCCCGAAAAAGCGGCACGCTACGCCGCGATGCTGCGCGCCGCCTACCCCGCGATCAAGCAGGTCAACCCCGAAGTGCGCGTGCTCGCCGGCGCGATCGTCGGGTCCAGCGGAGCGTTCCTGCGAGTCCTCTACGCAGCCGGCATCAAGGGCTACTACGACGGGCTGGCAGTTCACTACTACACCCTGACCCTGGGCGCGCTGCGCGCGATCCACGAAGTCCAGCTGGCCAACGGCGACGACACGCCGTTGTGGCTGGACGAGTTCGGCTGGACCAGCTGCTGGCCGCGCGTGAAGATCCAGGAAGAACAGCCCTGCGTAACCCCCCAGGTTCAGGCAGCCGACATCACGAATGTGTTTCGCGCGCTGGCGCGCGCTCCGTATGTCGCCGCAGCGATCCTCTATAAGCTGCGCGACTCCAGCCACGAAAACTTCGGCGTGCTGTCGACGAACGGCAAGCGCAAGCCGGCGTTCGCCGCGCTCGCGCGCGTGATCGCGGACCCGCTTGCCCGCGAAGCTCGTCCGGCGCTGCGCCTACGCGTGCGCGGCCGGCGGGTGATCGCAAGCGGCTCCGGGCCAGTGGGCGACTTCATGGAGCTGGAAGCCCTGCAGGGCAGCGTGCCGCGCTATAGAGCCTTCTTCATACTCAACCGCTTCAACGACTATTCGATCGGGCTGCCCGCGCAGCTCGGGATCAGTGGCCTGACGGTACGCGTGTTCCAATACTGGCAGGGCGCGGGCGCGGACGCGCAGCGAAGTATCTGAGGTCTTACTCCGCCTTGCGAAACAAGGCCACAACCGTGAGCATGAGGATCTTCAGATCCAGGCCTAGCGACCAGTTGGCGATGTAGTAGTTGTCCCACTCGACACGCTCAGCCAGCGATGTCTGCCCGCGCAGGCCGTGTACCTGCGCCCAGCCGGTGATCCCCGACTTGACCCTGTGACGATCGCCATAGCGGACGATGTCCTGCCTGAACAGCTCCACGAACTCGGGGCGCTCGGGACGCGGACCGACGAGGCTCATCTCGCCGCGCAGCACGTTGATCAGCTGCGGCAGCTCGTCCAGCGAGGTAGTGCGCAAAAAGCGCCCGACGAGGGTGCGTCGATCCTCGCCCTCCACGCCTCCAGGAGCGGTATCTCCGGCGAGCAGGAAGCTCAGCGCGCCTGAGCCTTCGCCTTCGGCCGCCAGCGCCTGGCCGCTCTGCACGTACATCGAGCGGAACTTGTACAGATCGAACAACTTGCCGTCGCGGCCGACCCTACGCTGCGTGAACAGGGTCGGGCCAGGCGACGTCAGGCGTACGGCCAACGCCGCGCACAGGAGCACGGGCGAGAGCACTACCAGCAGCGCCAACGCGAGGACGCTGTCGAGCGCGTGCTTGAACGCGAACTGCATGCCATTCGGGTCGACCGCGCTGAACGACATCAGCGGCAGCCCACCGACCGTGTCATAACCCACCCGGTTGTTGATCGTGTCGAACATGCGCGGGACGACCGACACCTCGACGCCGAGTTCTTGGCACTGCTGGATCAGGCGGCTCACGCGCGCATCGGCCGCCGAGGAGAAGGCAACGATCAGGTGCTCCACTCCCATGCGCTTGACCGTCTCCTCGAGGTCCTCAGCAGTTCCTAGCACGGGCACGTCGCGCCCGCCGACCTCCGCGAGCGGGCGCGGCTCGTCGTCGAGGAAGCCAACCGGCACAAGACCGTACTCGGGATGACTCTCCAGCCGGCGCGCCACCTGTGCCCCCACCATGCCCGCACCCAGGATCAGTACCGGCTTGCCGACCAGGCGACGGGCCCGGGCCCAACGCTGGATGGCGGCAAGAAGCGCGCGGCCGAAACCCACACCGAGCAGCGCGAATAGCCAGGCCCGCAGCCACGCGGACTGGTCGGGAACCTGACCGTTGGCGAACATGCCAAGCATCGCAACCGCCATCGCGGCGACCGACACCGCGCTGACCACCGGCACTACCCCGTCGAGCAGCAGAGCGCGCAGGCGTGTGCGGTAGAGGCCGCGCAGGTAGAACAGCAGCATCACCAGCGGCGGGAACGCGAGCAGGGGAGCTCGGTCAGACGAAGCGTGCAGGGTGCCAAGCACGCCCCCCTGGACGATCACGACGGCCGCACACAGCAAGACGAAGTCCACGGTTGGGCGCAACACGCTCCAGCCGGGTCCCTCCATGACCCATTGCAGCCGCCCGCGGAACTTCCCGTCTCGCGCCGCCTTGGGCCAGGGGGCATCGTGCGCCCGCGCGCCGTGAAGCGGGAGCGTGGTGGTCTGCTGGGTGATTCGCGTGTTGTCCATGTGGCGAGGGCGCCCTTGTCCCTAGTTGCTTACTCGGGTCCTGCGTCGTGTCCCTTTAGCGGCCCCGTGGGGACATGCCAGCTGTCTCGTAAGTGCACCCGTGAGCGCGAGTGCCCCCAGGACGAGGATTATGTAGACAAGATCGTCGGCCGAGAGCCCAAGGGTCTGCGCGGGGACCGTGCCCGCATCGGCTGCCGGCGGCTTAGGCAGACCTGAATGCGCCTGGGCGCCGGGCGCCGTCGGCGTCCCCGGCCCTGCTTTGCGGTGTTTCCGGCTTTCACCGGGTGCTGCGGAGCGCCTCCTGGGTGCCCCTGTCGAGCCTGCCGTACTGTTGCTCCGACCGCCCGCCACGCCGCCGGCGCCGCCCGCACCCGCGGATCCGCCCTGGCCGCCTGAGGGTCCACCCAGAAGGACCGAACCGAGAATCGCCTGATTGCCCTGACCGGGCCCGCCGTAGCCGCTCAGAAGGGAGCCGGCGCTCGCGCCAGCCGGGGCCAAGACGCAGCAAACCCCCGCCAGGATGCCTATTGAGATTGTCTTGCTATGCCTTCCCATTGCGTCCCTGCCTTCGCTTTCCTTCCGCGGCTCGAGCAGACCGCGTCCGCTCTCCGTGCCACGTGCCCGTGATCGCTTCAGCAACCAACCGTCAAGTCCCTTGAGCACTAGAGCGCCTACGTCAACGAATTGACAGGGACTGAGTCCACACGCTAGCGAAGGCGGAGGACTGTGTCGAGACGCAACCTCGTATTTGGGCAGTAAACAACAGGGTTTATGCGAGTTCCTGAGCTTTGAGCAGGATCGCGCGATTCAGTAGCTGGATATTCACGAGCCGGCCCTCAAGCACGAGCCCAAGGACTTCTCGCGTGAGCGCTTCGCGCGGGCTCAGCCGCGCCGCTCGCTCGAGCAGCCCCAGCGCCGCCGAGCGGTCTCCCCTCGCCGAGGCGATCGCCCCAAGCTCGAGCGTCGCATAGGCGTCGTCGGGGCTTCGCTGCAGGGCCTGCGCGAAGTCGCGATCGGCACGCGCCAGTTCGCCGTAGCGCAGAGCGATGCTCCCTGCCAGCAGCGACGCTTCGTCGCTGAGGGGATCCAGCCGCGCAGCATCGTCCAGGCGCGCATAGGCCGCCTGGGGCGCGCGCGTCCAGACGTGAGCGGCACTTTGGATCTCCAGTTGGCTCAGCCACGGCGCGATCAAGGAGCACGCGGCGGCGAGCCCGAGCAGCGCCGCCAGCGCGATCGCGGGACGGCGCCCGAGCGCTCGCGCGCCGGCGACTCGCCTGGCGGGCGCGAGCGCACAGGCCAGGCCCAGCAGCGCGAACGCGGGCGCACCCAGTCCGGCGTACTCCCAGAACCAGTCGAACGAGCCATGGATCACCCAGTAGGCAAACCCGGCCAGCGCGCCAGCGGCGACCAAGCGGGCGAGCGGATCGGCGAGCCGCAGGGTGCGCACGGCGGCCCACAGGGCCGCGCCGAGTCCCACCAGCGCCAGCAACGAGCCCACGATTCCCGTCTGCACGAGCGTGCGCAGCTCCACGCTGTGCGGGTAATGGGGGGTCTCCGTGGAGCGGCCGTGCTGGAGGTATTGCTCCTGGAAGTTGTCCACGCCGATGCCGAGCACGGGATGGGCGAGGAATTCATCGAGCGCGACGCGATAGAAGTCATAGCGGTTGCTGCCCAGGCCGCTCACCAGACGACTGCCCGTCTGGCTGTTGGCCGCGTAACCCACCTTGAACGTATGCCAGGCGTGTTCGAGGCGCGAGACGGGGTTGCCCACGGCGACCGCCCCGCCCACCAGGACGAGCGCCAGTGTGGCCACACCGGTCGCTGCGAGCGCTCGATGAACCGTCCGGGCGCGGGTCGTCGAGGACGCCAGTCGACTCTCGACGAGAGCGCCGACAGCCACCACGACCCCTACTACGAACGCCGCCAGGAACGTGGTCACGATGGCGTGGTGCGTGGTGGAGGCGACGACGGCGCCCGCCTGCAGGTGATCGCCCACGCGCAGCACCGCGGGCGCGGCGGCCACAACCCCGGCGGCCACCGGCACGAGCAGGGCGAACGTGCGGGTGCGTGCGGGGATCAACGCGAACACCAGCACCAGCATGACCGGCGTCGCATACAGCGAGCCCCGGCTTTGGCTGAGCAGCGCGACGTCCGCGAGCAGCACTGCGCCACCGGCGAGCAGACCCCGCAGCCACCACGCCAGGCGCTCGCTGCGGGCCAACAGCAGGGCCGGCCAGAACGCCATCAGCCATTGCGCCGCCGAGGCGTTGGGATAGCCGCTCGGGTACGCCAGGCGACCGCCCGGGATGAGACTCTGCAGGCCCGCACCCGTCGCAGCGTCCACGTGTAGCGCCACGAACACCGCCAGGCCGATCATCGCCATCGTCCACGCACCAAGCAGGAGCGCCGCGCTGCGCGCCCGCTGCGGCCAGCAGGCAAACAGCAAGAACACGAGCAGATACAGCAGCGTCCTGTTGGCCCCTTCCCAGGCCGCCCCCTGCACGCCGGCCCACAGGATCGAGCAGAAGCTGAGAGCGGTGTAGCCGGCCAGGCAGCCCACGGCGAGCTTCACCGCACCGTCGATCTCGCCCCAGCGAACGCCCACGCAGGCCGCCGCGATCACCACCAGCAACAACACGACCAGACCGCCGGGAGCCCAATGCGTTACGGGGAACCCCGCTTCGCTGGTCGCCCATACGACGAACAACGCGAGAGCAACGAGCGCTGGCACTGTCACCGGCGCTTCGCGCAGCGACGCGGCGAGCTTGCTCGTCATCGCGACCACAATAGTCACCGGGGTGGCAGACCCGAGACAGCTGACATAATCGCGCCGTGGGGATGTTCTCCGCTGCGAGTCCACCAGCCGCCGTGACAGCGAAGCGTGGTTCGGTGGGCGACTCGACGCGTCCGCGCGCAGGCACGCTGGGAGTGAGCCCGACTCAGCTGGTGATCGCGCTCACGGTGCTCGGTGGGGTGCTGCGATTCGCGACGCTGAACGTCTCGAGCATCGAGCTCGACGAGTCAGCCACAATGATCCTCGTCCACCGCGGATTCTCCGGAATGCTCTCGCATCTGACCTCCAGCGAGTCGGCGCCACCCCTCTACTACGTCCTCGTGTGGGCTTGGACGAAGGTGTTTGGCGCGGGCGCGATCGGCTTTCGCTCCTTCTCAGCGCTCGTCGGCACGGCGACCATCCCGGTGATGTATGCAGCCGGACGCGAGATCTCCCCCCGCACCGGGGTGTGGGCCGCGCTCCTGACAACCGTCAGCCCGTCGATGTACTTCTTCTCGCAGGAGGCGCGCGCGTATGCCCTCCTGGTCCTGTTCTCAGCCGCGGCATTCGTGTACTGGCAGCGCGCACTGAAGCAGCCGAGCACGCGGCATCTGGCGATGTGGGCCGTCATGTCGAGCCTGGCCCTTCTCACGCATTACTTCGCTGCATTCATGTTCATACCGGAGACGCTCGTGCTGGTGATACGCCTCGATCGCAGACGCGTGCTCGCGCCGGCCGGCGCGGTCGTACTCGTGGGGCTCGCGCTCGTGCCGCTCGCCGCCAGCCAACGCGCAGACGGCAAGACCAACTGGATCGAAGAACTGTCGCTTCCGCGGCGGGTGGCGGAAAGCATGAAGACGTTCACCGTCGGCATCTACGGGCCGCTGGTGCTGTTCGCGCTCGTGGTCGCCGTTGCCCTGGCGGCGGGCGCAGTCGTGCTGGTGTGGCGCCGCGGCGACGAGCGCGAGCGCAACGGCGCGCGTAACGCGGCGATCGTGGCCGGCGTCTCGCTCGGCCTGCCGCTCGTCCTCGCCGTGACGCACCTCGTGGACGTCTATGACGGGCGCAACGTGCTCGCGTCCTGGATCCCACTGGCAGTGCTCGTGGCCGCCGGGCTGGGAAGCGAGCGGGCGGCGCGCAGCGGCGCGCTGCTCGGGGGAGCGCTGTGCGCGATCTGCGTGGCGATGATCGTGGCTGCGAACGCCGTCGGCGACTATCAGCGCGATGACTGGCGCGGCGTTGCACGCACGCTGGGCACGCCCACAACCGCCCGCCTGCTCGTTGCCGAAGCGCACGCGTCGCGGCCGCTGTCGATCTACATGCGTTCGCTGAGCGGCGTCTCCGCCACGCTCCCGCGCGTCACGGAAGTGGACTTCGTGGCCCTACGCCACCTGCGCACCGTCGGCCCGCCTCAGGCGGCCGTCGTGCCGACCAGCCCCCCGCCGGGCTTCCGCCTGGTGGGGGTCACCCGCAGGGAAACGTTTGCGATCTCGTACTTCGTCGCAGCGAGGCCCACCGCGCCGACGCTGGCCTCGCTGACCCAGCTGGGGGCCAACCGCGCGATCGGGCAGATGACCATCGAAGCGTTCCTGCAGCGCTGACAGCCGCGTGCAGGACCCGCCCGAGCTCGCCGGCGTGCAGGATCCTGCCGAGCTCGTCGCCTTCTACGACGACGCCTACGCCAAGGACCCCGCGGATGCGGCGCTGTACTCGCGCTGGCGCGCGCTGGGCGCAATGGGCAAGGCCGACCACGTGATCGCGTTGTGCGCGCGGGGTCGCGTGAGGCCGCTGAGCACGCTGGAGGTCGGCTGCGGCGACGGCGCGCTGCTGTGCGACCTTGCCCGGCGCGGGTTTGGCGGGCGGCTGTCGGGGGTGGAGATCACCCAGGCCGCCGTGGAGATCGCCCGCGATCGCCCGCAGATCGAGTCGGTTGAGCTGTACGACGGCCTGCACGTGCCCGCACCCGACGGGGCCTACGACCTCGGCATCCTGTCGCACGTGCTCGAGCACGTCCCGCAGCCGTCCGCGCTGCTGGCAGAGGTCGCGCGCGCGTGCCGAGTGGTGATCGTGGAGGTTCCGCTGGAGGCCAACTGGTCGGCACGGCGGGCAGGCAAGCGCGAGCACGCCGCCGAGGTGGGGCATCTGCAGCGCCTGGACCGTCATGGCGCCCGTGCGATCGTGGCGCGCGCAGGCCTATCGCTGGAGGGCGAGCTGGAGGACGCGTTGCCGCTTGCGGTTCAGCGCTTCTTCGCGACCACTCCAGCGGCCCGCTTGGCGGCCACTGCCAAGTGGGCGCTGCGCTCTGCCCTGCACCATCTGGCGCCGGCGCTGGCGCGACGGCTGTTCACGGTGCACTACGCTTGCCTGTGCCTGCCGGGCGGGTGACCGCGCCGAACAGCAGCGACAGCACGCGACCCATCAGCTCGTCGGGCACCGCGTCGGGGTCGGTGAGCTTCTGGCGGGCGATACCGTCGGCCAGCGCGTCGATCGCCAGCGCGAGCTGCTCGGCGGGCAGCTCCAGCTCTAGGTCGAAGTCGCGCACGCCATCTGCGATCAGCCTGGTGAGCACCTCGCGCATCTGGGCAAAGCGCGCCGCCACCTTGGGCCGCACCTGCGCGTCGCGCACGCCGTAGGCCCAGAACTCCATGAACAGCAGGACCACCTCGGGCTCGCGCTCGATCATCGTCATCCACTGGCGCGCCCCGCCGGTGGCCCGCTCGGACATCGACGCGCGCTCGCGCACCGCCTCGGCGATCTCGCGTGCGTGTGCCTCTATCTCGCGCTCCATCAACACCAGGAAGAGGTCCTCCTTGCCGTCGAAGTTGGAGTACAGAGCGCCGGTGGAAAAGCCAGCGGCGGAGGCGATCTCCTCGACGGACGCGCCGTGAAAGCCGCTGCGCGCGAACACGCTGCGGGCGGCCGCCAGCAGGCGCTCGCGGGTGTTGGCGCGGCTCTGCTCGCGAGTCAGGCGAGCTGTGCTCGGGCCTGGGCCCACGCCCGGGTCGTCCACGTCGCGATCCTCGATCTTCATCATCTTGATCCTACTTGACAGAGCGATCGTTATTACGATAGCGTTCGTTATTCACACAGTCGAGACCAACAGGAGCAAGCCCTACATGGCCATCGCCACGCCCCCCACGCCCGCCTCGACCGACGCCAACATCGCGAGCCTGCCCGCGGACGCGATCTCCTATACGGACCTGTACTCGCGCTGGGAGCGTGGCAACTGGAGCGCCACCGAGCTGGACTTCTCAGAGGACGCGCGCCAGTGGCGCGAGGACTTCACCGAGTTCGAGCGCAAGGCGGCGCTATGGAACTACTGCCTGTTCTTCTGGGGCGAGGACGCGGTGGCAGACAACCTCTCTCCGTACATCGACGCTGCGCCGCTGGAGGAGCAGAAATACTTCCTGACCACCCAGCAGGTCGACGAGGCCCGCCACGCGGTGTTCTTCAAGCGCTTCATGCAGGAGGTGTGCGGCATCGGAGACGGCTCGATGTCCAGCGGCCTGCAGGCGATCAAGCCGGAACTGACGTCGGGCTTTCGCAAGATCTTCGACCGCCTGGACCGCATGGCCGATGAACTGCGCGCCGACCGCTCGCCGGCGAAACTGGCGGCCGCGGTAGCCCTGTACCACGTCGTCATCGAGGCCTCGCTTGCGCAGCCCGGCCAGCACTTCATCTGCAGCTACCTGGAGAAGCGCGACGTGCTGCCCGCCTTTCGCGAGGGCATGGAGAAAATCGCTGCAGACGAGCAGCGCCACATCGGCTTCGGCGTCAAGCTGCTGGCCGACCTCAAGCGCGAAGACCCCGTCGGCGTGCCCAAGGCGGTCGCGCGCCTGCTGCACGAGGTCACGCGCTACACGTCGCAAGTGCTGATGCCGCCGGGCTGGGACGAGAGCTACATCACGGTCTTCGGCTCCACCCTCGACGAGGTCGGCGTGGAAGGCCTGACCTCCATGACCACCAAGCTGCGCTCGGCGGGCATGCCGCTGGACTCGCTGCCCGGCCCAGCTCTGCTGCCATCGGGCCTGTCGCCGATCGAGATCTCCCAGCGGGGGCGCGCGCTGGCCAAAGCGGGTGTGGTGGGCGTGCGCGAAGGGCCTTCCGAGCGTGATCCCGAGACGGTGGCGCTGCTGTTCGACACGATCCGCCGCCAGGTCAACCCTGAGCACGGGCTGCGCCGAGCGATGACCGTGCAGTGGGAGTTCACCGACCCCGACGTGCCCGCCTGGTACCTGATCGTGAACAACGGCTCCAGCGAGGTCAACGAGGGCGCGGCCCCGCGGGCGGACCTGCGCCTGCGTCTGGCCTACCAGGACTGGGTGGACATCGTCGGACAGCGCCTTGACCCCGTGCGGGCGATCGCCACGGGGCGGCTGCGCCCGCGCGGTAACCCGCTGGCGTTCAGGCGGCTCGCCAGGGTCTTCCCGCGCGCGTGACCCGAGTGCAGAAGACCGCTCGTGGCGCGAGTCAGAGACGGTCGCCTTCAGTTACTGGCACCGCATTCACGGCATACCTTGAGAGTTCTCCAGCCGTGATGCAGGTTGAACGTGCGGGCCGTCTCGCACGACGAATCGCCAGGCGATCACTCTTTTTGTCACGTGTAGGCTCCTGCTCCAAAAATGTTCGCCGATCTCCGCTCGCACGGTATGACTGTGAGGAACGTCTGGCGCGTCGCGCGTAACACAGATGGCGCGCGCCAAGAAGCCTTGCGCGCTTGTGTATTTCTGCTCGCCGGACGGCTGACTCCCTATCTAGGCGTCGAGCACGACGGCGTCCGTTACGTGCTCAGCACTGACGAGCCTATTGGCGTCTGCTACACGACGTTCGTCCGCGGCTTCTTTGACGAGGTCACCGTGCGCAACATGGTTACGGCACTCGCACAACATGCCGAAATTACCACGATCGAGGGGTCGACCATCCTCGAGATCGGCGCAAACATCGGCACGGAGACCGTGTCTCTGCTCATGCGTCATGGCGTTGCACGCGTGGTGGCGGTCGAGCCCGACGAGAAGAATGTCCGCTTTTTGCGCAGCAACCTTGCCATCAACGGCCTGCAGGATCGTGTTGCGATTTACGAGATGGCACTGTCAGACGTCGACGGAATGGTCATGCTCGAGCACTCCGAGGACAACTGGGGCGATCATCGAGTTCGTGCAGATAACCCATCCGGACCGGACCTCCACGACGAGGGCCTGCGCATGGCCTCGCCAGTTCCGGCACGACGATTGGACTCACTCGTCAATACAGGCGAGCTCGATCTGGACGAGATCGATTTCGCATGGATTGATGCTCAGGGTCATGAGGCGCACATCCTCGATGGCGCAGGAGGACTCGCCGACGCCGGCGTTCCGATTGTGACCGAGTACTGGCCCTATGGCTTGCGCCGGGCGGGGGCACTCGATCGCTTTCATGCCTTGATCACGCGGCGCTACGACGTGATCGTCGATTTGCGCGAGCCTGGAGTGGCGCTCGATGCTAAACGTGTCGCTGAACTTGCTGATCGATACGAACTCGACGAGTCGGCTGGCCGCGCGGTTCTCTATACCGATTTGCTGCTCCTACCACGCCAGCGCCGCAGGCCTGTGGGAGCGCAAGCGTTGAGTGTTTCCAGCACCGCCGCCGACTGAGCGGATCTCGCCGCGGGGGGGTGTTGCCGCGGGCCAGTGTCTCGCTGCGGCGAGGTCCGTATAACCATGGCTATCGCCGCGCACAACGAGACATATCCCCGTACCCGAGGAGAACTTATATCCCCCTACCCCGGCGAGAACTCCCGTTCGGCCTTCGACGGAGCGCCGGACGCCCCGCCGCCGGATGAAGCTGACGACGCCTGACCGCTGCCTTCGCCTGCGGGCGCGCCCGTGGCCGACCCTGGGCCTTCACCCGACCCCGAGCTATCACCGGCCGGGCTGACAGCCGCCTGGGGCGCCGAGCTGGTGGACGCAGAGTGGGCACTCGGAGCCCGGCCGGCTGTGGCTGGCCCGGCCGACGCCACCCGCGTATCGCCGCCGGCAAGCGCCTGCTCGGGCCCGAACTCGCGACTGGCCTGGTCGGCGGGCGTGAGGGCACGCGCAGAGGCAGCGCCGTCAGCGCCATGCGCGGCGGCCCCGGGCGCGGGCGCACCGGCGACCACCTGGTAGTCCGCGGGCGGCGCTACGAACGCGGCGACGGCATGGCTGGCGTGGGCGACATCGGCCGCGCGATGCTTGTGGGAGGCCCCGTCCGAGCGATTAGGAAGGCCCGACAGCGCAAGGCAGCTGGCGCCGACGCTGAGAGCGAACAGACAGCCGGCGGCAAGCTTGCCTGCGAGGGCGC
>Ga0102924_1002747_pt1 | contig 18902 bp, 16 predicted proteins | sample PaiPotPPM11metaG_FD_80116 | JGI IMG/M metagenome (GOLD analysis project Ga0102924, IMG submission 80116) | Iron sulfur acid spring bacterial and archeal communities from Banff, Canada, to study Microbial Dark Matter (Phase II) - Paint Pots PPM... ...
CGTCTGCCCCCCGGCCCCCCGGCGGGGTCCACTCCCCAGGGGACCAGACGGAGGCGATCCGGCGGGGCATGGTAGACGAGCTGGACGTCACTCCACTCCTGAGGGGTCAGAACGAGCGTGCGCTCGGCATTCGCGCAGAGCAGGCGGTTGGGCAGTCGCAACCACTGTCTCGACGCCGTCATACGGTGAAATGACGGCGTAAAAACGGCCGCGACCTCGGCCGGCCGTAGCGCCAGCAGCCAGAGATGGGCCCAAGCCCAGCCGTCGCCCACCATGTGGATGACGTCGGGCCGGAGCTCACGTAGCAGCCGGTGCAACCACAATGGGCCGAACCAGGTGACCGGGCAGGAGTACAGCGGAAAGAGCGGGAGCGCCGCCCGGGGGCGGCTCGGCCAGCGCCTTACCGTGGCCTCCGGCCGGCGCTCGCGGTCACGCAACCCCGACCTAAAGCGCGGCGGGAAGGCATATTCGGTCGTCAGCACGCTAGCTTCGAGATCGGGCGTAGCCTCCCGCAGTGACGACGCCAGGCGGACGATAGCGCGCTCGATGCCGCCGAGGTGCGCCGGAGGGTAGTAGGGTGTGACGAACAGCACCCGCACGCGTTGTTAGCTCCCTTGTGCATGGTGACGCCGAGACGGGCCCTCACCCCCAGCCCCTCGCCCGCCGAGCGGGCGAGGGGAGCCGAACTCCCCGTTGGGGCCTCTCCCCCGCGTGCGGGGGAGAGGTGCCGAAGGCGGAGTGAGGGTCTGCTCCCGCCACAAGCCGACATAGCCAGTCGAGTCATTCACTCCGCCACGCGCTGCCCGGAGCGGCCCACCAACAGATCCTCGCGGTGATGCCAGGCGTTGAGAAATCGGTAGTAGTTGCGCTTGCTGCGCTTCTCGCGCTCCGCCTCGCTCAGCTCCTCCCAACCGCGATGCTCGTGCATGACCGCCGACAAATCCGCCAGCGCCAGCAAGCGGAAGCCGCGATCGCGGAACTGGAAGCTGAAATGCAGATCGAGGTTACGGTAATAGCGGTAGTGCTGGTCCATCCAGCCGACGCGGCGCAGCTCGGCGCGACGAAAGGCAAAGAGGTAGCCGGCGATGGCATCGACCTCACCCCCATCCGCGTCTGCGAAGTGACGCATGTCCGACGTGCGGAGTCCCCAGCGGCCTACTGCCCCGACTTGCGGATCGCGCAGCGCGTCGAGGAGCGGCGTGAAGAGGTCGCCGGTCGCTTCGACGCCGGTGTCGAGCAGCAGGATCGCCCGGCCACGGGCTTGCCGTAGCGCCAGATTCCTCCCTTCCGCCTCGCCGAGCCGGTGGTCGGCGCGAAGAAGGCGGACGCCGGCACGTTCGGTCGCCAGTTGCTCGAGCCAGGCGGCGGCGCCGTCCGTCGAGGCGTTCTCGACGATCACGTACTCGACGCGGTGAGGCCCCTGGCTAGCCATGAGGCTGCGCAAGCAGCGCTGAACATCCGCGCGATAGTTGTGGACCAGGAGGCAGACGGAGACGTCGCAGGTGTCGACCTCCTCCAACAACGACGGCACGTCGGTGGCACGGGAGAGGAGGTGCGGGGCATCGCTGGGCGGACGCGGATGTAACTCCGGTCCGGAAGGCGTGTCGCTCACCGCGTGGCCGCGCCGGGCCAGCTCCGCACGCAAGGCGTCGGCGCGCGAGAAGGCCCGCGCCGCGCGCGCCGCCCGGCGTTCGACCAGGAGCAGTCGGGCATCGTCAGGAAGAGCGCTCGCCACCCGCGGCCGGACGGCGTCGAGACCCAGCCCTAGGGTCTTGTCCCAGCGCAGGATAAGGTCGCGAGCCTGCGCAGGTGGCAGGTCACCTTGCCGAAGCATGCTCCAGAGCACGCCGACCGCCGCCGGCAAGTTCAGGTCGACCAGCAGGGCCGACGTGAAGCGGCCGTCCCAGTCGAGGGCAGTGCCGCTAAGCGACTGCGCCGGCAGCGAATGCCAGTCGCGCAAGCGGCCGCGCAGGCGCTCCAGGGCGGACGCCGCGGCGCGCAGCGAGGCAAAGGTGAAGTTGAGGCGCGAGCGGTAGTGCGTGAGCAGACAGAGATAGCGGAAGGCCAGCGGGTCGAAGCCGCGTGCGCGCAGGTCGGCCAGGGTGTAGGCGTTGTCGGTGCTCTTGGCCATTTTCAAGCCATCGGCGAGCAGGTGCTGACCATGGACCCAGTGGCGCACGAACGGTCGGCGCGTGGCCGCCTCGCTCTGGGCAATCTCGTCCTCATGGTGGGGGAAGATGTTGTCGACGCCGCCGGTGTGCAGGTCAAAACTCTCGCCCAGGTAGCGCATGCTCATAGCCGAGCACTCGATGTGCCAACCCGGAAAGCCCGGTCCCCAGGGGCTGTCCCATTTGACCATGCGGCCCGGCTCGGCGGCTTTCCATAACGTGAAGTCCGCCGGCTGGCGCTTGCTGGGATCGACTTCGCCGCGCACGCCCTCAAGCAGCGCGTTGAGCTGGTTGCCGGAGAGGCGACCGTAGCGCGGGTAGGAGGCAACGTCGAAGTAGACGTTGCCGCCGGCGAGGTAGGCGTGCCCTGGGGCGAGAAGCCGCTGGACGAGCGCGATCATGTCGGGGATGTGCTCGGTGGCCCGTGGCGTGACCGTGGCGGGCAGTATGTTCAGCGCGGCCTCGTCTTCCAGCCAGGCCTCGGTGTAGAAGGCGGCGATCTCGGCCGGGCTCTTGCCTTCGGCGAGCGCCGCCGCGATCATCTTGTCCTCGCCCCGCTCGACCATGTCCTGGCGCATGTGGCCGACGTCCGTGACATTCTTGACCTGCGTCACGCGCATCCCCAGGCCGACCAGCGTGCGACGTAACCAGTCGGCCAAAAGGTAGCTACGCAGGTTGCCAATGTGGACGTAGCGATAGACGGTGGGGCCGCAGGTGTACATGCCAATGTACCCAGGTGTCACGGGAACGACTGGCTCCAGCCGCCGCGTCAGCGTATTGTGCAGGCGCAACGTCCTCGGTCCGACGCCCGCTTGCTGCGCCGCGCTCGCGGCCGCCGTTTCTCCACCCTCATCCGGGCACATCGCCAGGTCTGTGACGACACCACCGGGCCGCGCTTCCCAATCGCCGGCCATCTCGCTCTCCGTTCCCCTCGACCAGCACACTCTGCCGGCTAAGTGGCGTATCTACCAAGTTCGTGGTGGCTCCAGCGCCACTTCCCGGACGAACCACCAAGGCCAGCGGTCATCACCCGACTTGGTACATGCATCACCAGGCGCAACCGATCGATCACGTCCGCTGCCTCCTCCCTTCCCAACAACGCGTCACCACGTCAGCAGCACTCCCAACGCGTCACCGCGCTCGGCGAGCAATCGCCGGTACAACTCCGGCGCCTCGGCGCCGCCGGCACGATCGGTGATCAGGGGATCCACGCGAACGCTGCCGTCGGCCAGCGAATCCCAGAACAGCCAGGCGGCCCGCTCGACGCTCCAGCCGGGCTGGAGGGGTAGCTCACCGAAGGGGAGCGTGCTGAGGTGCGCACCGATCAGCTGCAGGCCCTGGCCGTGGACGGTCTCGTGCAACTCCAGCGACGCCGGACCCGCGGGTGATCCGGCGAGCACCACGCGGCCGTTGCGACGGGCGAGGTGGAGCGCCAGGTCGATGGCGGTCGCACTCCCCGAGGCTTCCAGCACCACGTCGGCAAGCGCGCCGCGGTTGTGCTCGCGAACGACCTCGGCCGGTGGAGGGGGATCACGGGGGTCGGCAGCCGCGGTCACGCCACCGGCGCGCGCCGCGTCCAGGTGGCCGGCGCGATGGCCGAAGGCAATCACCCGGCGCGCGCCGGCCAGGCGGGCGAGCTGGCAGCAGAGCTGACCGATCACGCCCAGGCCCACCACAGCCACGGTTTCGCCAAGCTCGATGCGAGCGAGCCGTACGGCGTTGATCGCCACTAGCGCCAGGGCAAGAAAAGCCGCGGCGTCATCAGACACCGCGGCAGGGATCGGAATGACGTTGGGCTGTTCCAAGGGCGGCTGTTGCACCGTCACGAGTGCGGCGGTGCCGTGCGGCGCCGCGACGAAGACGCGGTCGCCAGACAAGCAAGCAGAGACACCGGGACCAATCGCCTCGACGTGCCCGACAAGGCTATACCCCAGCTCCCCCGGGTAACGGGTGATCCGCCGCCAGAAGGCCCCGTCCGGCCAGTTCCCACGTACCGTCGTCAGCTCCGTTCCGGTGCTGACCAGACTCAGGTGGCTCCGCACCAGCACCTGGCCGGCTGACGGCGCTGCAAGCGAACGCGTCTCCAGCACCACCCGGCCGGGAGCCAGGCAAACCAAGACCTGCTCAGGCGCTGCCATATGCGCCTTCCCTCGCAATTACGCTGCCATAGCTCCGCGTGGAAGCCGACACTACGGCCCGGTCCTTTGGGACCAGACTGCTCACGGCTTCCCCGTGCCAGGTCGCCCTCCGTTACACCAGCGGGCAAGTCAAAGAGCCGGACTTGCACGGCGGTATTCTAGCAGAGCTACTGAGAGTAAAGGTAACCGTCAGGTATAGCCATACCGCTTGACAGTTCCATTCCGGGTAGCGATAATGCCACTGTCAGCAGTGGCAGCGGGGCGGTGTGGCGGACAAGCGGCTGGAGCGCATCAGGCAGCATCCGCGACAAGTCCGCCCGGAGGAGCTCAACGCGATTCTGGAAGCCGCCGGGTTCGACTGGCGCCAGAAAGGGACTCGCGACCGCTTCTACTGGCGCGGGAGACGGCAACTTACTGTTCCCCAGCGCCGTCCATTCCTACTTGAGACGTATGTACGTCAGGCGTTGAAGCTATTGGAAGGGGGAGATCCATCATGACGCTTGATACCGCAGTGGAATGGGAAGAGACTACGCCGAGGCCTGAAGTTCAGTCGTATCTGGAAAAGCCGTATAGGATCGAGCTTATTCCTGATCCAGAAGGCTGGTTTGTGCAGATGCCGGAGCTTCCGGGCTGCATGAGTCAGGGCGACACGCCGGAGGACGCGATCGCCTCCATCCGTGACGCCCAGCGGCTCTGGATCGAGTGCTCGCTCGAGTTGGGACGCTCCATCCCCGAGCCGGAGCAAGAAGGTCACAGCTTCACCGGCAAGTTCAACGTGCGGATTCCCAAGGATCTGCATCGTCAGGTGGTGCAGGTAGCGGAGGCGCAGGGAGTGAGCCTGAACATGTACGTGGCCACCGTGCTCGCCCGGGACGTACAGCGGACGTCCGACGCCTCAGCGACCGGGCGAGCCAGGAGCGCCTGAACCGCCTCTGCGGCCGAGTCTACATAGCAAAAGCCAGGAACATGGACAGAAACGAAAGCGGGGATGCGGAACGGCTCCTCGCGATCCATCAACTGGACGAGGCGATCAAGAAGAAGGAGCCTGATCTCACCGCTGCGCGCGAGGCTCGGAACTTAGCCAAACAGAACGAAGATCGCTGCCGTCAGGGTGTGAAAGCTGTCGATCGTCAGGTAGATACCCTCAAGCGCGAAACGCATCGTACGGCAAGTGTCGCGTATCTCAATGGAGCCGCACTCGATCGAGGCAAGTTGACGCTCGGGAACCAGTCACTCCGCTATCTCGGTTGGCGAGGCAAGATCGAGCTCGCTCTCGAGCACATCGTGATGGTGGAGATCGGGAACTCGCATCTACCGCCGCGTTGCGGCATCCCACTCGTCTCCAGGCTGTGGGCCGGCACGCCACGTAACCGTGGGACACTATTGGTGCATAGGCGACCGCTGGCGGTGGCTGTTTCTAATCCGACGCTTGCTGTGCTTGCCGACGTGGAGGATGCCGTTGGTTGGCAGCGAGACATCCAGGCGCGTCAGGGCCTGCTGAGCGACGTAGCCCGCCGACATGCTGATCTTTCATCGGATCGTGATCGATCCACGTCAGCTTTGCAGGATGCCAGCCAGTCGTTGCGAGAAGCGCAAGCCGGTCTGGACAGGGTAGAGCGGGAAATCGGTAGTCTGGGGGCGCAGCGGGATAAGCTGCAGGCGCAGCAGCGAGAGATCGATTCAGCACGCAAGCGCGCCCTGGCTCAGGAGCGTGAAGCGCTCAAGAACAAGAGCAAGTAGATGGGTTCGGTAACTGCCCCGCTAATCCGCTGCCCTCGGTGCAGCTACCCGCGCCGTCTGGAGGCTCCATTACCGCCGTGTGTCGTCTGTGGTGCCACAGGGGCCGATGGCGACCCGCCATCATTGATCAGACTCGAAGGAGCCGGGCGCCTCTCCGTCCTCATCGGCGGCTCAATCATCTTGATGATCGGGCTGCTGATCTGGCTGGCTGCCGTAGCGAACGGGGGAAGTAGCTCGGCCACCACGGCGAGCAAGGTGGCCGCCATCACCGCCGCTCCTTTGTTCACATCCACGCCTCAGGCAGTCATTGCTGCTATCCCTCTGGCGACTTCCACGGTCACACCTTCGGCGACGGCTATTCCATTCACAGCCACGCCCAACGCCACAGCGACCACCCAGGCTGAACGGGCGGCAGCCGACATCCTCGCCGTCAACCACCTGGGAGCAGGCAATACGCTCTTGCAGGCACACAACATCCCTGGCGCTCTCAATGAATATGCGACGGCTGCTGCCATCGCTCCCTGGCGGCAGGACACCACCAAGGCCCGGGACAATGCGGTTGCCGCGGCTACAGCGACCGCAGCCGCGATTCCTACTGCAACCGCGACCGCTGTCCCACCAACGTCCACGCCCGCCCCACAGAGCATGCCGGCGGCGGATCTTGCCTACGTCCGTTCGGTTGAGCCGGACGTAGAGACGGCAACTGAAGCACTTCAGCAGCTCACGGCGCTCTCCGGCGAGGTAAGTAACGATCCCCCCCTTCTACGCAATACCGATTGGGAGACGCAAGCGGCAACACAGCTGGCGATCCTCCAGGTGATCGGGGAACGTTGGCAGAAGACTCGGGACGTACCAACGGACTTCGTCGTTGTAGATAGAAATCTACGACAAACTGGCAATGAGATGGTGGCGATGACTGGTGACTACGCCTACGGTGTGGACCATTTGGATGTCGTCAGCATACGTTCCGCAGCGCAGCACGTCAACAACATTGGGACGCTCATGTACACCATGACCAAGCAGATTGAGGCCATCCAGCAGAAATACCAATAGGTCGCGGAGGCGACACAGGACGTACACGCCCCCCGTCGCCATCGCGTAGTCTGTGCCGTGCGGGATGCTGAAGACGTTGTTCGGACTTCCATGGCGTGGTTCCCGGCGGTCCGAGGTCAGTTCCGTGCTGTGTAATGAACGGTGACGGGCTGCCCGAAGGCGCCGGCCAGGGACCGGCGAATCAGCGGATCGAGGCGGCGGGTGAGCTGGTCGGCGCAGATGCGGTCCGGCGCCACCACTGTCGCTTGTCCGTCCTCGCAACTGAGGAGGGAAGTACGCGACAGCCAGCGGCTGTAGTTTGCGGGCACTACCTGCTCACGGAGATCGCTCAGCACCTCCGCCCAGAGATGGTCGAGCGCCGTTATCGCTTCGTCTGGATCTTCTGTTGGATCTTCTTTAACATGTGGTGTAGCCCCCTTGTCCGCCCTGGGCGACCCCTGGTGACTGGCCCTGGGCGAAGGGCATACACCGGCGCCGGTAGACGCGTCTATACCGGCCCTGGTGTAGGCGGGTACACCAGGGGGCGGGTTCGCCGGCGAGCCAGCGGCCCTCCCTGCTCCTCCGGCCCATGGCTCCTCATCGATGAAGTGGGGATTGCGCGTCTTCCACCACTCCAGGTCGCGGACGATGAGCTCGTCGATGCGCTCGAAGAGCGGTGAGAAGTCCCAGCCGATCGAGGTATTGCCACCGTCGGGGCGGGTGCGATGGACCGTCTCCAAATACCCTTTGGTCTCCAGAGCTGCCTTGTACTTCAGTAAGGTCTTCTTGCTGACCCCCGAGCGGCGCTCGATCTCCCGTACGGCTGGGTAGGGGAGGTCGCTGGTCCAGCGGTGGGCGAGGACGAAGACGATGAGCCAGAGCTCCGGGGGCGCGATCTCCAGCTCGGCCTGGTAAAAGAGGAGGGCAAAGGGGATGGCGGCGATGCCGGTCTTACGCTGTAAGCTGCCGAAGCGGGCGTCGAAGCGGAACTCCTCGCGGCCGCGGCGGCCCTCGGTCATGGCGCCAGCCATTCCTGGGCCAGGAGAGTGAGAAGCTGACGGAAGCGGTCCTTCTTCACCGGTGGGATCGCGGGATCGGCAAGGAAGCGAGCGACCAGTAGGAGCGTCTCGTCCCGCGGGCCGAGCGCCACGTACACGCGCGGCCAGTAGCCCGCGGCGGCGAGCAAGGTGTCTACATCGTCGTCGCCAAGCTGCAAGGCGCGGGCGATTGCCAGCACCTGCTCCGGCCCGGATGGCAAGCGGTCGCCCGTCTCGAAGCGACTGATGAGGGCCTGGTTGATATTGGCGAGCTGTGAGAGCGCGCGCTGCGGCATCTGACGCTGCTCGCGGCGTTTGCGCAGCAGATCGGAGAAGCCGGTCATAAAGCACCCTCTCGCAATAGACGGTGAGCAGGCGGCCACTTCATCAGCGATACTCTACGGCGTTGATTACGATCTGTCAAATACTGCTGGCGCTTTGCCGCGATTAGCGCACGTAATCGACACCGATTCGCGTTCGATGATTACAGAGCATAATCGATCCGCGGCGACCTACCGGCTATGTCGGCGGTGCGGCCGGTCTCGCACGGATGCCATGCGTGCTGGCAGGATGTCGAGCTTCCGGTGGAGCGACGCCAGGATTGGGCTGAACGCATAGGACTGGGCGCCGCCGTTGTCGTCATAACCGAGACGAGCTCGTACGAAGCCACTCGTTGCCGACACGCAACGGGATCATCCTCTTTGTGTCTGTATGGCATCAGTGTGACGCGGGCACATATGCCGTTCGGAAGAGAAGGGCGGCGGCGCGGGTTGGTGTGGGAGAAACTGGACTAGCAGCTTCGTTACCGCTGGCCTCGCCGGGACAGCTCGACGTGCCACAGGTTCAGCCGTGCCGCTGCTGGAAGCCGCCGATGCACCGCCAATCGCCGCTTGAATGCCCCGGTTTCGCCGTCGCTCCCGTCGCCCTGACCGCCGATCGCTCCTGGTCAGTACGCGTTTACGAACAGGCTGCTGACGGACTCGCCTTCGTGAACCCTCCGAATCGTCTCGGCCAGCAAGGGCGCGATCGACAGGACGTGCAGGTGAGGGAGGCGCTTCTCCGGGGGGATGGGGACCGTGTTGGTCGTTACGATCTCGACCAGGTCGGGCTGCGCGCGCAGGCGCGCGATGGCCGGGCCGGTGAAGAGCCCGTGCGTGCAGGCGAGCACGATCTTGCCGACCCGCTGCTCCCGCAGGCGCTGCAACAGCTCGACGATAGTACCCCCGTTGGCCACCTCGTCCTCCAAGATGATGACGTTCTTGCCGGCTACCTCGCCGACGATGGCGTCGATCACCACCTTGTCGTCGCTGAGCCGTCGTTTGCTACCGGCCGCGACCGGTAAATGCAGCAGGCGCGCGAACTGCGTGGCCGGCTTGGCGTTGCCGAGGTCCGGAGAGACGACGATGGTGTTGCGCAGATCGCGACCCTGGAAGTGGCCGGCCAGGACGTTGAGCGCGTTGAGGTGGTCGACCGGCGCCGTGAAGAAGCCGTGTACTTGCGGCGAGTGCAGCGTCATGGTCAGGACACGGTTGGCCCCGGCCGTCGTGAGCAAGTCTGCCACGAGGCGGCCGCCGATAGAGATGCGGGGGGCGTCCTTCTTGTCGGAGCGGGCGTAGGAGTAGTGCGGGATCACGGCGGTGAGGCGGGCGGCCGACGCGCCGCGCCCGGCGTCGAGCATGAGCAGTAGCTCCATCAGGTGCTCTTGCACGGGTGGGACGAGAGGCTGGATCAGAAAGATGTCGCGCTCGCGGCAGTTGGCCTGGAGCTGCACTTGCAAGCAATCATTGCTGAAACGAGTGACCGCGGCCGGAGAGAGTGGCACTCCGAGGTGGGCACAGATCTCCTCGGCCAGCTCCGGGTGCGCGCTGCCGCTAAAAATACCGATCTCTCGCATCGGTACCCCTCCGCTCCGCGTCGCGACGTCGTGTCGTGGCCGCGTCAAGCGGCGTCATGATAGCGTGCGCCGCTCACGGCGTGGCCGTGGGTCCACGCGGCAGCGCTGCCATGGCTGGTCCTCCGGCCATCAACCGGATCGTCCTTACCGGGTATAGATTGAGCCGCGGACCAAGGCGGCGTTGTCCGAGGCAAGGAAGGCCAGCACCCTCGCCACGCCGCGCGGGTCCACGAGGTTGGCGCCGGCTAACGCCGCTTCCACGGACCGCCCGCTGGCGCGCGCCCCGTCGGCCACGTTCTGACGCTTCAGCGGCGTATCCACGCCGCCGGGGCAGACATCGTTGACGCGAATCCCCAGCGGCGCCAACTGCCCTTGCAGCACCATGGTGAGGCCGTGGGCGCCACCTTTGCTGGCGCCGTAGGCGACCGAGGAGCTGCCGCCGCTCACGCCGGCGCCGGAGGTGATCAGCACGATGACCCCCCGGCCCGCGCGCTGCAGCGCGGGCACGACGGCCTTGGCCATCCGGAAGGTCCCGGTCAGGTTCACGTCGATCACCCGCTGGAAGGTTTCCAGGTCCAGCTCATCCACGCGCTGAAAGGCGCCTTGCAGGATGCCGGCGCAGTGGATCAGCGCGTCGACCCGGCCCCAGCGCCGTTCCGCCGAGGTGACCAAACGCTCGCAATCGGCCAGGCTGGTCACGTCGGTAGCCGCCACCAGCGCCGGGCGGTCCGGCCCGCCTATTGTGGATAGGTGCGCCAACCCCGGTGCGGACGGCAGGTCCGCCAGCGCCAGCTTTGCTCCTTCTTCGGCGCAGACCTCCGCCGCGGCCAACCCGATGCCGCTAGCCGCTCCGGTGACGATGACTACCTTGTTGTGCAACAGCATTACTGCCCTCCCTTTCCGCCAGGGCGAGGGGGCGATGAGGCGAGCGGGCGCAAGGGCGACGTGGAGAAGAGGAGTCTGGTGGGCAATCTGAAAAGACGATGCCGTCCTGCCACCAGACCCTCAATCCCTGGTCGCCCCCTCGCCTCATCGCCCCCTCGCCTCATCGCCCCCTCGCCACCGTAGCCCCGCGCGTTCCACCGCCAGATCCAGGTTGCGCTTCGCCGCTGGGATCTTGTCGTCGGGCAGGTGCTCGATCAGGACGAAGCCGTCGGGGCAACACTGCTCGAAGCGCTGCAGGAAGGCTCCTTGGTCCTGCAGACCCTCACCCAGCAGGCACTCGCTCATGCGCACGGGCAACCAGTTGTCATAGGTGATGTCCTTGGCGTGGGCACAGACGGTGTACCGGCCGCAGCAGTCGAAGAGGCGGTGCGTCAGCGAGGTGGTGTCGTAGAGCTCGTCCAGCGAGCGCACGAAGTTGACCGGGTCGGCGTTGAAGCGCAGGGCCGGCGAGCCGACGGCCTCGATCACGTCGCGCACGCGCTCGGGCGTGTCCAGCGGGCTGGTCGAGGCGCCCTCGATGGCGAGCGGGATGCCGCTCTCCTCGGCTGCCCCAACCACTTGGCGCAGCGAATCCACCAGGCGCAGCAGCGTGCCTAGTCTGGTGTTCTCGGGGTGCGGCTGCCACGGTCCCTTCGGGTTCAAGCTGCCGGGGCGCACGTAGGTGGTCTGCGCCTGCAGCCAGGAGGCGCAACGGCAGGCCGCCTGCAACTGGCGGATGCCCAGCGCTCGCTGTCCGTCATCTGGATGGACCAGCACCTCATAGCGCGGGTTGGCCTGCGCCACCGTGACGTCGCCGTCGCGCAGGATCTTCCCCGCCCGCTCGTACTCCTCACGCCGCGCTTCCAGCGGATCGGGCACGATGACGGTCACCCCCGTGAAGCCGTGCGAGCGCAGCAGCGCTGCCAGCTCCGGCGTGATCTCGCGCGGATGGGAGGGAAGAAAGCCAACCACACCCGATCGCACCGCTGTCTCCTCTCGCGCCCTCGATGTCCGTCCGATCCACGGCCGGACTACACTGCACGGCCATGCCGGCTGTGCTGGAGCCCGATGGCACATTTCTGGCTGTCGCTCCAGAGATCCGATGATACTGCCTCCATGCGCGGCCCACCAGCGGTGACAAGCCGTCGAGCGCAGCAGACCTGCCTTGCCGCGTCTGCAGTAGCCACCGACCGGCCCGGTGGATGGCGAGCTACGAAGTTCGCTTGGCCGCCGGGCGCGTGTTGGACCAATGGGCTATAGCAAGCGTCGGCGAATATGGGTACGCTGAATCAGCACTGAATTTTGCCGACCCCGAGGCCGGCGATGCGTCACTATCCGTCCGCCCTTGTCGCCCAGCGTGATCCCAGGGCGGTAACCGGCTATCGGGAACCGTGACTGAGACGTAGCCATTCGTGAAAGGAAGGTCAGGGTGCAGCAAGAATCCCAGCGCGCAGGACCAGCAGCCCGTCTCATGGAAGAGCAACGCCGCGACTTCCACCGGTTGCTCGCCGGCAACCCGAACCACTTCGGCCAGCTCAAGGAGTCCAAGTTCCAGCCGGCGCAGCCAATTGCCGGGAACACCAGCTTCGAGCAGTTGCATTGCGTCGGCCTCTACCCCGAGCGCAACACCGTGGAAGCCTTCCTGGAGGTCAAGCGACCCTACGGCTTCGGCGGAGACCTCTGCGGCAAACCGACGCACGAGTACATCCGCTTTTATCTGGATTGGGACCGTGACGGCGACTTTACCGACCCCGACGAGGATCTGGGCCTGGTCGCCCTGGAGGTACACGACATCGCCGAGGTTGTCGAGCAGCGGCCGAGGACTCATCTCTGCTATGCCGTAGCCAAGGAGTTCAAGCCGCGCCCTTCCAGTTGTAAGGAACCGTACATCATCAAGCTGCGGGCGGTGCTGGCCTGGGAACAGATCCCCACCAGTCCCAACTTCCCGATGGTCTGGGGCAATATCGTCGAGTGCCTGGTGCAGGTCGACCCGGAAGGCAACGTTCAAGCGGTGTCCGGCGCGGAGACGGTGCAGTCCGGCGCCGCCGAGGCCAGACCCGATCCACATCGCGGCGAGTTCCTGAAACTGCTCGAACAGAACCCCAATTTCTTCGGCACGGCGCCCGGCGCTCCGATGGCGCCGGGCGCGGCCAAGGAGTTTGACACCAGCTACGAACAGCTCCAGTGCCTCGGCTTGTATCCCGAGGCGGACCTGCTCGAAGCCATCTTCCATGTCAAGCTGCCCTACGGCTTCGACGGACCGCTCTGCTCTGCGGGGAGCCACGAGTTTGTTCGCTTCTATGTGGACTGGGACAAGGACGGCGACTTCAGCGACCCCGCTGAGGACATCGGCTTCGCGACCGTCAGGGTACACGACATCCCGGAGGTGAAGCCCGGCGACCCCAGGACCTACCTCTGCTACGCCACCTCCCACCCGGTCAAGCCGCCGCCGTCGAGCTGCCAGACTCCCCTGATCGTGCCGGCGCGGGCCGTGCTTTCCTGGCAGGTGCTGCCGCCGGGACCCAACGGGCCGGTGGTGTGGGGCAACATCGTGGAGTGTATGGTCCAGTTCCGCCCGACCGGCGGCAGACCGCCCAGGTTGACAGCGAGCATCACCGATCCGGTGGCCGACGTCTGCGTGGGGCCCGTTGCAGTGCCGTCCTGTATGTTCGGAGGCCAACCTCTGGTCGGTATCCAGATCACCGGGTCGGCCGAGGGCGCGCCGTTCGACCACTACACCCTCCGCTACAGTTGGGCCGCCAATCCGCTCATCGGCGACGCGGTCGTCTATCCCAACTGCGTGCGCGCCGGCTCCCCCGATCCCGGCGCGTCGACTCCCGTGAACAACGGCGTCCTCGGCTACCTGGACGTCACGCTGCTGCCGCCGGGGGCAACGGAGTTCACTATCCAGCTCGACGTCTTCCCGACCGTCGGGCCGTCCATCTCCGCGCTCGGCTCCTTCAAGCTCAAGGAGACCGACGTCTACATCGACGAGGTCGCCGCTCAGCCCGCCGTTTATGGGCACGACCCCTTCCAACCGGCAACGTTCACGACGTTGATCAAGCACACCATGGATCCGAATGTGGCCGTTCCCGAGCAGTCGGTCGGCGGTTCCTTCAGCGTGCATGGCTCGGCCTATGTGGTGGGCTGCGACCGCATCATACGCCAGTACGTCCTGGCCTCCTTCCCGGTGCCACCCGGCCCCGTTCCTACCTTCCCAGACGCCTCCGGCGGCACGGACCTCATGCCACCCGTCATCTATGACGGCACCCCAACCCACCCCTGGAAATGGGAGTGCGCCTTTCCGTCGCCGCACGGGGGTACCAATGTCATCGAGAACGGCAACCTGGTGGCCGCCTGGGGGACGCACACCTGCCCGCTGCCGGGCCCCCCCTTCTTCGTCGACGTCCCCAAGGTGAACGACTTCCCCTGGAACAGCGCGGCGCTCAACGGCCGCTTCGTGCTGTTGCTGGAGGTGCAGGACGTGCCGATCGGGCTGCTCACGCCCGTCAATAAGACGGTCGACCAGGTCACAGCCTGGATCGATAACCAGTCGCCGCTGGCGGTCATCAGCTCGATCGGCGGCAAAGTCGCCTGCGACGACATCCATCTCAAGGACTATGTATCCCCGCGCGTCAAAGCCGACTTCACCGGCAAGGCGTGGGATCCGCCGATCGACGCGGCCTATCCCCAGCAGACGCCCAACGACAACTTCGGCAGCTACGCGCTGGGTTTCTACAAGAACGGCGGCATCGCCGGTCCAGCGATCCCGCCCGCCACACCGACCAGCCGCGTCGGCACGCCGGCCTGGCCGGGGCCGCCCACCGTGGATGGCCTGCTGGCGCAGTGGGACATCGTCGAAGCACTCGATGCCGGCGTGGCGCCCAATCCGTATGTCGACCCCGGCGTCCGGCTCTATCGCGGGGAACGCTGCGCGTTCGTCTTCATGCTGACGGTCAGCGACACGACCTGGGTCGGTGACTCCGGCATCAACCACTCGGTCACGTTCCCTTACGCCGTCACGATCATCAATGACATTCCGGGCAGCGATCCCTTCCCGGAACCCGCGGCGCCGTGAGAGGATCGCCGCTTCGTACTGTCCTTGCATGGGCCTTGCCGTCGCCGGGGCCGCGATTGCGTGGAAGCACGGGCAGCCGAGGCGGCGGGGAGGCCTGGGCCGCGATTGCGATCGGCGGCCAAGCGACCGGGGCGACTGCGGTCGCCCGGCAACGGTGCGGCTCGGCCCATTGCTGGGAACGCTCGTAGATGACGGACGCGAGGTGGCCCCGGTCGCCAACCACCGTATCCTACGTCCTTCGGAAGGGCCTCGAAGGAGGAAAGCGTTGCCGTTGCCGGGCGACCGCAGTCGCCCCGGTCGCTTGGCCGCCGATCGCAATCGCGGCCCAGGCCTCCCCGCCGCCTCGGCTGCCCGTGCTTCCACGCAATCGCGGCCCCGGCGACGGCAGCTGCAATTCCGCACGAAGCCGTTCCGCTGGGCGGCGCGGCGACCGCTTCTCGTGGCTCTCACCGCTTCTCCTCGGGAGGGGTCGAGTCGTCGATGCAGCCGATCTCATCCACCGTGACATCGACCGTGATACGTTCTCCCTGGCGTGTGATCCAGAATGCGGTCTGCTTGTCCCCCCGGTACACTGCAGCCCACCAGGTCTCCTCGTCCATCTGCTCCAACCGGAACATGTCACAGTCGATGGCCACGTCGTCGACCTCACCGTTGACCTTCCTCACAATCTGCCGCTGCACCAGGCCTTCGTCCCTTCTCGCTCCCGCCCGCGTCGTGATTTTGGGCCGCCGGGGATGATCCATCAGACCTGGAACTCGCCAACGTACCATACGCCGTCATCCGATACGTCCTCGGAGTCGCCGGAAGGCCGGACCACCAACGTAATACGCCGGCTTCGGGCGCCAACGGGTTCGCCGGCGAGTGGCGACGCCGGGACGTGTTCAGAATGGGTGGACGCCCCGCTCAGTTCGGACGCAACTCGTTTTCCGGCACGTCCTCTGGCCAGCGTCACGGCTGTGTCAACACCTGCTCTGCCGCCGCGACTTCGCTGTTTGCTCGATCCGGCTGCTCGTCCACACGTGCCGGTGACTGCAGCTGCGCACGGGCCGGGAAGAACGCCGCCGGCGAGACGTGGAAGAAGTCGGCGAGCCGCTCGATGTGCTCTCTGGTCAGGTCGCGGCGGCCCGCCAACACCTCGGAAGCGACAGACTCCGTGGCGAAAATGCCGACCAGGCCGCGCTGGCGCAGTCCTCGCTCCTTGAGGAGGATCTTGATCAGCTCGATGCCGTGAATGTCGGCGATGTCCATCCGCGCATCCTCCCAGTCGGCCAGGAGGTCGCTGAGCAGGTCCACGTAGGCGCGCTCCGCCTCGCTGAGCTGTGGCCTGGCCAGCAGCTCCTCGATACGGGACTCTGTCGCCTCGGCCTCTCCGGCGCCGCGGATCTTGACCGGCGGAAAGGCGTCGATGAGTTGTACGTACTCGGCGCGATCAAAACCAGGGGTCATCTTTCCAATCTCCCTTGCTGTACTCCGCGCGGGACCTGGCTCAGTCGCCGTAGCGCTCAGTGGCCGCTGGTTCACCTATGGGCGGCCTCTGCGGGCGACCTACCCCCGATCGCGCTCGCCGAGCAGCCGGCGCAGTTCCGCGATCTCTGCATCCCGTTGGGCCAGGCGGTCCTCCAGTGCCCGGACGGTGCGCAGTACCTCGCCCTCGCGCGGCAGGCGCCGGCCGTCGCCGGTATGGACGACGACCCGCACCCCCTCGAAGCCGATTGCCACGCCAATCTCCCGGCTGCGCCAGCGCCCATCCGCCTCGGGCCGCCAGGGGACGTAGACGCCGCCCTCCAGCCGCCAGCCCTGCACCTGCTCCCCGATGTACGCTCCCGTCGGGTCGACGATCAGGTATTCGCGCACCCCGGCCTGGGCATAGCTGTAGCCCTTCCCGTACACGAGATCCAGGTCGCCCACATGGGTCGTCGGGCTGAGCACCTCCGCGATCAGCGCCGGGGGGCCCTCCTGGTCCAGGTACAGGGTGGCGCGGAGCTCGTCGATGGGGTGCCGGTAGACGAAGACGTCGGGCAGGACGGTGTAGGGCGTGCCGTCCCAGCGGCGCAGCCCGCTGATCGCCGTCTGGCTCAGCGCCTGCCAGGGGGCCGGCGCGCCGGGCGGGGCGAGCACGCTGGCCACTTCATTCAAGCCCCAGCTCAGATTCTTAATGGTCTCCTGGTGGAGATTGGTCCCCACGACGCTCTCCTCGGTGTCGTCCGGCGGCCAGCCCACGGCCGGCGGCGTGGCGAGGATGGTCCCGTGCGATCCCTGGCGCATGGCGCGCAACTCCCTTCGCAGGACTCAGTCTAACCGGCCGACGGCTCGCCGTCGGCCGGCGACAGCGGTCATCCCTTCCCGCACTGCCAACGGATGCGGCGTACCGGGTTAGCGAGCAGCCACAGCGCTTGTAGGGCGGCAGGTGGGATGCAGCGGCGCCGGCGCCGTCTATCCTACGATCCACGCGCTCACCGACCAGCACGATCCGGCCCACCGACAAGGGTGATCGGCAGCAAGGGGCCCTCTAATTTACTGACTGGGATATCTTGGCCTCGCAGCTTCATTGCTCGCCAAGCGACGGTGATCACCCACACGCAATATGACACGACCAGGAGCCGGTTCGCCCACCCAACCAGTCCTATCACTCCAGGAGGTAGGACCTTCGGAGCTTGAGCCGGCAGACCACCGCCAACCTGACTGAATGTGGCGATGAGCAGGGCGAACGTCGCTGCTAGCAGCGCCACACTCACCCAGGTCAGGTTTGCCGTCCAGAGGAGCGTCCGCTTGGCAACAGACCACGGCTCGGTGCGGCCGAGGTTCATGCTGATCAACAGCGCGGCGATTGGCAGGCCGACAATCCCCAACGCTCCAGCCAGATTGTGGAGCGTGTCATGGTTGAGGTCGAACACGGCGGCCATGGCTTCGCCAACGCCGGCAAGCGTGAGAAAGACCAGGCCGATCTTGACGGCCGTCTTCCTTGTCACCGACCAGATCGCGAATGCCAGGGCCCAGGAGCTCACTCCCAGGCGGCGAACATCAGCGACAGCACCCAGCCGTAGTGGCCATTGGCGTATTCGCTCACCATGCGCCACGACGGATCGAACTCTGGGCTCAACACATGCAAGCTCGCGAGCAGCAGGAGTGCCGCGGTCGCGGCCACGATTGCCAAGCCTGCTGCTGGTAGTGATATTCTCGCTGTGTCGTTGTTTGAGACCGTACCTTGCATAGCAATACTTCCCCACTCGTGAGCCCGACAATCAATGAGGCCGTGGCTGCCGGTCAGGACCGGTTTGGCGGTGACGATCATTCCCCACTGTCCATCCGCTGCTTGACCAGCAGAGCCACCAGTCGCTCGATGAGGTCGTAGGGAATAGGCTTGCGCAGCGGGAATCGCGCCGTGCTTTTGGCCGCACGGTATGGCGCGAGCTCCCGCGCCAAGGCATCATCGACCGCCGGTAGCGGGTAGAGGGCGATGTGGTGGGTCCAGGCCGCGAAGGACACCAGGTCCCTGCCGTTGAGTGTGAACGCGGGTATCTTGTAGCTGATCCTCTCGCCGGCAGCGGGCGCGGCGGTCCGGATGGACTGTCGCACCTGCTCGAGGATGAGTTGGACGTCTCCCGGGTATGAGCTGATGTAGTCGTCGATGGTTGCGAACTCTCTCGACACGGTCCTACTCCTTTCGGGCTGCTCTGCTTTGGTCGAATGCGACCGCGCCAACGCTTGCGCCGCCGGCCGCTGCCGGATAGCGGTTTCAAACCAGACCCCGATGGCGGCGTGCCGCCGCCGGTGCGGTTGTAAGTGCCCTCCCCATCAAGCGGGAGCGGTGCATTACCTACGCACCTGTGGCGGCCCGCCGCCTTCGGGGTCTGGCTTTAAACCGGTATCCGCCAGCGGCTGGCCGGGCCC
>Ga0102924_1002748_pt1 | contig 18900 bp, 18 predicted proteins | sample PaiPotPPM11metaG_FD_80116 | JGI IMG/M metagenome (GOLD analysis project Ga0102924, IMG submission 80116) | Iron sulfur acid spring bacterial and archeal communities from Banff, Canada, to study Microbial Dark Matter (Phase II) - Paint Pots PPM... ...
CGCTCAAAGGCGAAGTGCGAGGGCCGGGCACTAGGCGCGTCGGTCTGGTGCCGGATAGCGGCCTGCCGGTCTCCTCGCAGAGGTCGGTCGCATTATGACCTCCGCAAGGCGTTATATCAGCGGGCCGCCCCGCGCAACAACGTCCGTTGGCTCACAGTCAGCGCAAGGGCGCCGGCACCGAAGACCAGCGCCGCCAGGCCGACGAGCCCGCCGAGCACCGGGATCAGGCCAACGACGGTCAGGACAAAGAGGCCGCCCAGCAGCGCGAGGGCGTCGTGATATCCGCCCCAGCCGACCCGGGCGAACAGCAGCCGTCCCAGGAGGAAGCCAGACAGGACATAGCCGACGGCGAGGGCCAGGATCCACAACGGGATCAGAAGCGCACCGAGCCACCAGCCGCCGATCAGCACGCCAATGACGAAGACGATCAGCGCGACGATCGGCGTAATCACAAGGATCGCCGCGCCGATGCCGAGGCTCGGCCATGGCTGTGCCCGGAGCGTGTCGATCGCCCGGGCGCTCATGCCGGGCAGCAGAACAATCATGAGTAAACCGAGGGCGAAGAACCCGATCAGTTCTCGCAGCCAGCCGAGAAACCCGTTGCCCGCGTCGCTGCCCTGGTCCGTCGGCCTGTGCCGCGTGGTCGTTCCGGCGACCCGCGCGCCGTTGGCCAGTTCGACGGAATTGTTGCTCGTGTAGTCGAGGTTGCCGTCGATCTGTGCGCCGTCCAGCTTGAGATGGTCGACCCTCCCGCGAACGTCGCCACCGACGCGATTGCGTAGGGTCAGGCTGCCCGATGACATCTGCACCCGCCGGGCAACCGGGGCCGAGATCGTCGCGGTTCCCCCGGCCACCACCAGGTCGCGGCCGATGGTGGCGCCGGATCCGATGTCGATCATGCCACCCGTAACGACGATGTCTTGCGCGACCGGACCATTTATCGTCAGGTTGCCGCCGGCCGCGATGATGCTGCCACCCACGTGGCCGGTCACGTTGATGGTGCCGCCGCCGACGATAAGGTCGCGCGTGATGTTGCCCGAGACGGTGACGGTGCCGCCGCCGGCGATGACGTTGCCATTCACCGTCCCCTCGATGTTGATCGTGCCCGCCCCTGCGTAGATATCGTCATTGACCGTTTCCGTGTGGCCAACAGTGACGTCCGTGCCCTGCCGCAGATCGGCCGCCGCCGCCGGCACCGGCAGCCAGGCAAATAACGCCACGATCACGATCGATCCGGTCAGCGTCGCCAACCAACGGCCGAACATCCGCTGTGTGCGTGCCATCAGATCCCTTCCTGTTCCGGCCGCGAGGTCTTAACGGCATTCTCCCATGACCGCGCGGGGGCCGTTTAGGGCTCGACTAGGTCGGATCGGCCCGGATTATCCGACCGCGGCTTCCCGCTCAGGCTCTCCCGTCGCCGCGACGTCGCTGATGCCGGGCTGGCGGCGCGACCGCAATGGCACGTCGGGCATGAACAGAGAGGCGACCAGCGCGATCGCCGACAGCGCGATCGCAATCAGGAACAGGTCGTGGAGCGTGAGCGCGAGCGCAGTGCGGACGGCGTCAATCGCCTGATCGTAAAGCGGCGCCAGCTGAGCGGGCAGCGATGCTTTGCGCGCGGCGATCTGCGCCGGATCGAGCAGCTGGTTCGGGTTGCCGGCCGACTTACCCAGGACGTTCAGAAACGTCCCGGGAAGGTGGAGCTTGGCGATTTCGGAGGCGATGGCTGAGGGAAGCCGCTGCGCGAGGATGCTGCCAAGGACGGCCGAGCTCACAGTCCCGCCGACGTTGCGCCAGAACTGGATCTGGCTGGTACCGACGCCGAGGTAGCGCTGCGGAAGGGCGCTTTGCACGGCATTGATATAGAGCGGCATGGTGACGCCGAGCCCCAGGCCAACCAGGACGATGTCGATCGTGACCGACATCTGCGAGGTCGACGTCGTGGTCTGCGCGAGCAGGTAAATCCCGACCATCATCAGCGCGACGCCGACGGTCCCCAGATAGTGGTAGTGCTTAATCCGGGGGATCAGCTGTCCCGAGAGGACGCTGGCCACGATCAGGCCGAGCATCATCGGGGTCAGCAGCAGGCCCGAGTTGGTGACACTGGCGCCTAGCACGCCCTGGAGCTCGAGCGGGACGAAGATGATCATCCCGAACATGCCGAGGGCGGCGAAGAAGCCGACGATCATCGAAACCGCGAAGGCGCGGTTCTTGAACAGGTTGAAGGGCACGATCGGCTCCTTGACGCGTTGCTCGATCATGAAGAAGGCGATCAGCATCGCCACGCCGAAGCCGAGCAGGCCGAGCACTTCGAATGAGGTCCAACCCTGATCTTTTGCTACGGAGAGCGCGACCAGCACCGGGATCAGACCGGCGGCGAGCGCCGCCGACCCGAGAAAGTCGATGTCGCGCCAAGAGGCCTTGGTGCGCACGAAGGGCAGGAAGGCGGCGACGACGACGACGCCGAGCAAACCGACCGGCAGGTTGACGTAGAAAACCCACCGCCATCCGAGGTTATCGGTCAGAAAACCGCCGACGACCGGGCCGATGATCGAGGAAAGACCGAAGACAGCACCGAAAAGGCCCTGGATCCGCGCCCGCTCCGCCGGCGAGTAGATGTCGCCAAGGACGGTGAAGGCCGACGCGAAGAGCATGCCGCCGAAGAGGCCCTGGATGATCCGGAAGATGATCAGCTGGGTCATATCCTGGGCGATGCCACAGAGCGCGGAAGTGGCGACGAAACCAATCATTCCCGCGATCAGGAAGGGTTTGCGACCGAAGAGGTCCCCGAGCTTTCCGGAGATCGGGATGACGACCGTCGACGCGACGAGGTAGCCGGTAATCAGCCAGGAGTAGCGATCGAGACCGTTCAGCTCGGCGACGATGCGCGGCAACGCCGTGCCGACGATCGTCTGGTCGAGCGCGGCGAGCAAAAGCGCGAGCATCACGCCGATGGTCGCGAGGACCTTGATCCGGGTGGTCAGTTCAGCTTGTGGCATGGGTTTTTCCCTCCTCGACGCTCATCGCCTGGATGAGGCGCAGACACAGATGACGCAGTTGAATCAGCTCTGACTCCTTCAGGCCCTGGGTCAACGCGGCCTGGACTCCCGCGGTTTCCCGCCACAGCGTCTCGATGCGCTCGCGGCCCTGATCGGTGAGCTCGGCGTAGACGGAGCGCCGGTCGGCGGGATCGTCGACGCGTTTGACCAGGCCGTCGCGCTCCAGGTTGTCGACCAGGCCGGTCACCGTCCGTGGTGAGACGTCGAGCATCTCTGCCAGCTCGCCCATGGCGAAACGCCCGGTCGGCTGGTGTTTCAGGCGCACCAGTATCTGGAACCGGCCCTCACTGAGCCCGAACCGCTCCGCCCACCGCTCCATGGTCACGTGGAGCTTCTTCCCCAGGATGCGGACAGCGGCCAGCGCCTCCGTCCCAGGCTCGACGTTTCGGCCTTGTCGGGCCAGGACCTCGCGAATTCGCGGGTCAAACAGGTAGCCGTCCAGGTCGGCCTGGAGTTCGGTATGGTCGTGATCGGTCTTTAAAGTGAGTGGGCTCATATTTACAGGGCACATTATTACATACCTCAAGAACTGAGGCAACCCGCAACTTGGTGGTGGGCCGGTGACAGGTTGGGGGCGCGGGCCGGCAGCGCCCCAGGTCTGGTCTTACAGCATCCTTACTGAGTTCAGGGACGATATATCGGTCGTGAGCGCGGCGCCTCGGCGGATCCTGGTCGTGGACGACGACCCCATGGTCGCCACTACCATCCAGCGCGTCCTCCGTCCGGAGGGCTACGACGTCGATGTCGCGCTGAGCGGCGCGGCGGCGCTCGAGCAAGCCCGCGCCCGCCGACCCGACCTGGTCGTCCTCGACCTGATGATGCCCGGCATCGATGGCCTGGAGGTCTGCCGCCAGCTGCGAGCAAACGGGAGCCTGCCCATCCTGATGCTGACCGCCCGTAGCGGGACGGCCGATCGAGTGCGTGGGCTCGACACCGGCGCCGACGACTACCTGGTCAAGCCGTTTGCATACGCCGAGCTGCTGGCCCGGGTCCGCGCGCTGCTGCGCCGCGCTGCGCCGCCATCGATCATCCTGCAGTACGCCGACCTGACGCTCGAGATCGAAACCGGCGAGGTGCGGCGCGGCGGTCGCGTCATCCCGTTGACGGCTCGGGAGTTCGCGCTGCTGACCCACCTCCTGCGTCATCCTCGGCTGGTGCTGACCCGCGAACAGCTGCTGAGCGCCGTGTGGGCAGACGAAGAGACCGATGACAACGTGGTTGCGGTCTACATCGGCTATCTGCGCAGCAAGCTGGACGGTGCAGGTGAGCCCCGGCTGATCCAGACCGTCCGCGGGTTCGGCTACAGCCTGCGCGAGGCGTGACGTGTCGTTCAGACTGAGGCTGACATTCTTCGGCGCAGCCCTCGTCGCCCTGACCGTGCTGGCCTTTGGCTGGCTGGTCTACACCCTCGCCACGAACACCCAGGGGGCGACCCAGGACGACGCCCTCAAGCAGCGAGCGGCCGATGCGCAGGCCGCGATCGCCAGGGCGCCGGCGAGCCAGCTCGGCGCTCCGGCCGCCGTCTTATTCAGCGGCGCCGAGGACCTGGTGCATCGCACCGACCCATTTATCGAAGTGCTCGCGTCGAGCGGGAGCGTCGTGTCGAGCACCGGCCGCATCGGCGACTCGGCCCCGACGGTTCCCGCTAGCCTGCTGGCGTCCGCGGCCGAGCACGGCAGCGCCCTGGCGACGATGGACCTGCCGGGGGCTCCCTCGCTTCGCCTCTTCGCGGCGCGCTGGGCGCGACCGGATCTTGGCCTCACGGGTTTCGTCGTCGCGGGCCAGCCCATCAGCATCCAATCGACCAACCGCAAGGGCATCCTCGGCTTCCTGATCATTTCGTCGATTCCGACCCTTCTTGCGGCATTCCTGGCCAGCTGGTTGATCACCGGCCGCGCACTCCGGCCGCTCAAAACCGTGGCGGAGACCGCCGACTCGATCGCACGCACGCGCGACCTCACGCGACGCCTCGCTCGCGGGAAGCGCCAGGACGAGATCGGGTTGCTCAGTGAGAGCTTTAACCGGATGCTGGAACAGGTTGATACGGCTAACCAGCAGCTGACCCTGGCGCTGGATGCCCAGCGTCGGTTCGTCGCGGACGCCTCGCACGAGCTGCGGACGCCGCTCACGACCATTCGGGGCAACGCGGACCTGCTGGCGCACGGTCCGACCGTGCCGGAGGACGTGCGCGCGGCCGCCGCGCACGATATCGCGAGCGAGAGCGAACGCATGAGCCGGCTGGTCGAGCATCTTCTGACCCTGGCCCAGGCCGACGCCGGGCAGAACCTGGCGCTCGCGCCGATCGCCCTGCGGCCCATCATCGAATCCGTCGGCCGGCAAGCGCAGGCAACCCACGAAAATCGCAGTATCCGGACGGTCGGGCTGACGGACGCGACGATCAACGGTGACGAGGACGCGATCACCCAGCTCCTCTGGATCCTCGTCGACAACGCCGTGAAGTTCACCAAACCGGGTGGAACGATCGAACTGGGGCTGCACCAGCATGATTCGACCGGTTTGCTGACCGTCGCCGATAACGGCACCGGCATCCCCCCGGACGATCTGCAACGCGTCTTCGAGCGCTTCTACCAGGTGGATCCAGCTCGGTCGAACAAAGGCGCCGGCCTCGGCCTGTCGATCGCGCGGTGGATCGTGGACCAGCATCACGGCACGATCGCGGCGCGGAACAACGACGGTCCCGGCGCGACGTTCACCATCACACTCCCGCTCGCTTGACAATTCCCCTCCCCCCTCTGGGGCAGGGTGGCGGCTTACGTCGCTCTTATCGGCCAGGCCTACGTTGGCGTCATGTACGACATCGCCATCGACCACGCCGGCGCGATTAGCGCCGCCCTGATCACTCTCGTGTTTGGCTTTGCGTTCGTCCGCGGACTCCGGTTCCTGGCCGCCCGCCGCGTCGCGTGGGCCGTCCGCGTCAGGCAGGCCTACGATGCGGCGCCGTCGATCACGAAACTTGCCGCCGCCCTGATGCTGCTGAGCGGCGGGCTTCACCTCGCGCTCGTCCCCGGTCACGAAGGCATCACCGGGGTGCTCTTCGTCATCGATGGGCTCGGGTTCATCGCACTCGCCATCGCGGCCTTTGTGACGACGTGGTGGCGCCGGCCGGCGGTCCTCTGGCTCGTGGCGACGATCCTCGCTTACATTGTCTGGGTCGTCGCCGGCTGGGAAACGCCCGACCAGATCGGCATCGCCTGCAAGTTGATCGAACTCGTGGCGCTCGGTCTGCTCATGCGGCTGGCGAACCCGACGCGCCGGAGCTGGCTGCGCCGCGTCTGGCGGGCCTCCGCGTTTCCGCTCATGGCGTGCGTGACGACGCTCGGCATCTGGGTCGGCGGGCTTGCCCATCCGGATGCCCTGCACGCACACGCCGGCGCACTGCTGCAACCGGTCGCGGCCGTCGCCACCCCGGGGCAACAGGTAGCCGCCGCACAACTCCTGGCCGACACCCGGGCCAGCATCGCGCGCTACCAGGATCCGGCCGTGGCGATCGCCGCCGGCTTCAAGCCGGGCCCGGTATCGAGTGCGGAGCCGCTGCGGCATTTCGAGAACGCAGCGAACGCGAACGCGGTCCTCGACCCCAACCGGCCGCAGGCGCTCGTCTACGCGCAGACGACCCACGGACTGCAGCTGATCGGCGCCATGTACCAGATGACGCGCGCCGGCCAGTGGGGCCCGGACCCAGGAGGCCCGCTGACGCAGTGGCACCAGCACGAGGGCATCTGCTTCTCCCCCTTCGGCTTCGAGTTCAGCTTCGAGACGCCCTTCTGGACCTGCCCCGTCGGCTCGACCAGCATCACGACGCCGCCGATGCTCCACGTGTGGATCATCGACAACGGAAAAGAAGGTCCGTTCGCCGCCGACCTTGACAAGACCGTCCAGCGCGAACTCACCGGGAGGTCATAACGCCGTGAATCACACGCCCTCAACCAACAGGAACGCTGCCGAAATTGCCTCGGTACTCGTGGTCGTGCAGGCCAGCTTCTCGCTCGTGGCCGGGTTGAGCGCCATCCCATTTGCCATCGTCGAACCGGGCTTCCGGGTACTCGGGGTGGTGACGATCCTGATGGCCGCGGCGATGTTCTGGCTGGCCCGCAACCTTCGCCGCGGCCGTCGCTGGGCCTGGCGCTGGCTGGTCACCATGGAAGTCGTGAGCCTCGCGATGACGGCCCTTCTCTCGCTGCTGCCGATCGGAACGATCCGCGGCCCGGTGCCGCTGCTCGTGAACCTCGTGATCCCGGTGTCAGTCCTGGTCGTGCTCGCCGCGGCTAGGTCAGACGCGCGCGGCGCTGCCTGAGGTCGCGCTCCGGCGGGAGAGCGAGTCGATCGTGATCGCCACCAAAAGCACCAGGCCGGTCACGATGAACTGCCAGCGGACGTCCAGGCCAAGAAGGCCCATGCCGTTGTAGATCCCACCGATGACCAGGCCGCCGAGAATGCCGTGAATCACCTTGCCCCGGCCGCCGAAGAGGCTGGTCCCGGCAAGAACCACCGACGCGATCGCATAGAGGACGAGCTGGCCACCGTTGATGTTTCCCGACATGCCGCCCAGGTAGGAGGCGTACAGCAGGAGGCCGATCCCCGCGGTGAACGAACAGATGATGAAGCACAGGGTCCGAACCCCGACAAGATTGATGCCGGCGCGCCGCGCGGCCTCGGGATTCCCCCCAATGGCGTAGACGTACCGACCGAATTTCGTTCGCTGAAGGATCACCATCCACAGGCCGAAGACGGCCAGGACGATGGGAATGACCCAGGGCACGCCCGCGAGGGTGCCGAAGGCGGCCCGATTGACGTTGCAGATCGCCACCACCGCGATCGCGATGAGCGCGATCAGGGCAATCTTGATGATGGTCAAGCTCACCGGCGGCGCGACCAGCCCGCTGCGGCGCCGGCGGCCGTCGCCAAACCAGAGCAAGGCGGCCATGGCGATGACGATGACGCCCGCCCCGATCCAGCTGATGACCGGGTCGATCGTCCCATTCATGAGGTTGTAAAGGACCTGACGGTTTGAGTCGAGGCCGGCCAGGCTCGGGTAACCGGAGAACGCCAGCCCCAGGATGATGAGCATCGTCCCCTGCCAGATGAGCAGGCCGGCGAGCGTGACGATCAAGGATGAGAGGCGCAGCCGGGTGATCAGGCTTCCCTGCAGCGCGCCGATGACGGCGCAGACCAAGAGCCCGGCGATGACGGCGGCCCACCAGGGCCACTTCATCGTGGCCGGCTGCACCAGTTGGACGGTGACCGCGGCACCGACGCCGCCGGCGTACGCGATCGAGAGATCGATCTCGCCGAGGAGGATGACGAAGATCTCACCCATCGCCAGGACCATGAAGACCGCGCTCTGCTGGAACAGGTTGACGAGGTTTCCCGCCGAGAGAAAGACGTGATTCGGGCTGATCGCCTGGAAGACGATCGTGATGATGAGCAGCGCGAGGATGACGGGGAGGACACCGCTGTCGCCGCTGCGGATACGGGTCAGCCAGGCGCGCAACCATTCGCCCAGAGACTGGGCAACGATTCCCGGCGGCACGTCCATCGTTGCCGCATGCACCGCGGCGGTTGGATCCGGCGCCTGTTCGGGGGCTTCAGCGCGCGCCACTTTTTGCTCCGTCACCGCCTGTTGGCTGCCCGGCGCGGCTCGAGGCACCGGTGGTCATGTAATCGACGACGGTCTGCCGGTCATAGTCGGAGGCGCGGCCTTGGGACACCATGCGGCCGAGGTGCACCACGGCAATCCGGTCAGCCACCTCGAAGACGTCGTTGAGGTTGTGCGAGATCACCATCACAGCCAGCCCGCGATCCCGCAACCGCCGGATCAGGTCGAGCACCTGCTTGGTTTGCACCACGCCCAGGGCCGCCGTTGGCTCATCCAGCATCACGAGCTTTGAATTCCACATCACGGCTTTGGCGACCGCCACCGACTGCCGCTGGCCACCGGAAAGTGAGGCCACGGGCTGCCGGATCGACCGCACGGTCGTCACTCGCAGCTCCGCTAAGGTCTTACTGGCGGCGCGCTCCATGTCGTCCTCGTTAAGGAGGCCGCTTCGCAGCCGCTCGCGGCCAAGGAACATGTTCTGCACGATGTCGAGGTTGTCGGCGAGCGCCAGGTCCTGGTAGACCGTCTCGATCCCCAAGCGGGCGGCATCGCGTGGGGTGCGGATATGAACCGGGGTCCCTTCCCAGAAGAATTGACCGTGGTCGATCTCGTAGATGCCGGCGATGCACTTGGTCAGGACCGATTTCCCGGCCCCGTTATCGCCGGCGAGGGCGGTGACCTGCCCGGCATAGAGGTCGAGGTCCACCTTGGTGAGGGCTTGCACCGGGCCGAAATGCTTGTCGACGCCGCGGGCCTTGAACCGTGGCTCGCCCAGTGTCGAGTCTTTGATTACCTGGCCCACTCCATCACTGTATCGCGTGAGATGGGGATTGGCGCCGCCGCGAACGGCGGCGGCGCCTCAACGATCTAGCTAATGCCCGCTGCGCTGCAGGCGGCCGCCCCGGCATCGGTGCACAGGGCGTTCTTGTCAACGAACTTGTCCTTGATGACGGTCGAGTTCATGTTCGCCTTCGTCACCCAGATCGGCACCAGCAGCGATGCCGGCTGCTGGCTCCCCGTGGTTCCGGAAGGCGGCGAGGTCGTGCCGTTCAGCAATGCGGTCGGAGGGGTCTGTCCGGCACGGAGGATGGTCGCAAGGGCGACCGCGTCCTGGGCCTCGAGGTAAACCGCCTTGTAGACCGATCCGCACTGATAGCCCTTGAGGACGTTGGCCATGCCTTGCTCGGTCGCATCCTGGCCGGTGGTCGGGACTTTATTAGCGCCGACGCCCTTGTTCTTCAGGACCGTGATGGCCGCATTGGCAAGGCCGTCATTCGCCTCGACGGTGGCGTTGATGCTCGGGTTCGCGGTGTACTGCTGCTGGAAGATGGTCTGCCCCTGGGCATTGTCCCAGCCGGGCGCAACCTTCTCCGCGACGAGCTTCATGCCCTTGCTGTTGGTCGTGCCCGCGGGCACCGAGCCGCTGGCGCTGCCCCAGATCACCTGGTTGTATCCCGTCGCAAAGGAGACCGCATTCGGGTCCGTATCCTGGCCGCCGTCCAGCTCGAAGACCTGCGGGTTGGAGACGTTCCACGCCGTGACGCAGTCGAGGAAGCCCTGGCCGATGAGCTTGCCGACCTGGACATTGTCGAAGCTCACGTAATAGACATTGGTGCCCGTGAAGGTGGCGCGATCATAGCTGATGGTCTTCACGCCCTTACTCTGGGCTAGCTGCTGGATCTGCCCACCGACGTTGCTGTTCAGCGGGTCGAAGATGAGCACTTTCGCGCCGGCGGTGATGTCCGCGGTGGCGAGGTTAAGCTCCTGGGCCGGGTCGCCCCCGGCATTCTCGATCTTGTATTCGTTTGACTTATAGCCGGCGGCGTCGAAGGCTTGCTTCAGATACGGCGCGTCGAAGTTGACATAACGGGTCGACGATGTGGTGTCGGGAAGGATCACCCCGACGAGGCCACTCCCCGCGTCGTGCAGCCCCTTGAGCTGAGGCATCACCGTGAAAGCCTGGTCGAAGGACGTGACGCTGAGGCCCGCCGGTACGGTCGCGCTCGTCGTGGTGGTCGCGGTCGAGTTCCCGCACGCCGCGGCGACGATCGCGATCGCGCCGAGGCACGCGAAGAGAGTCAGCGATCTAACTTTGCCCAACTTGTGTATCCCCTCCTGATGTTCTTGTGCTACTGGGAACCATCATTCTGGGGGCAGGGGCATCGAATTCGCAAGCGGGAACCCAGTTTTCGCGAGAACTTCTAACACTCTCTAACGAGCGGGACAATAAACAGAGATGCGTTTTGCCGCGCTTGTACAATGAGCACAACGTCCACGGACGAAATCAACGAGACCGGCGATGGATGAGCGACAACTAACGATGGGGGTCCGGACGTCTGCGCCGCCCGGACCCCCACCGACGTCGGGTCGACAGTATTAGGAGCGGCGCCACCCGCGCGCGAAGCTACCGCCCGCCACCAGGCTGAACAACAGGACGACGATCGCCGCACCGAGGATCGCCGACAGGACGGGAATCCCACCGAGCGACAACTCCGGGGCGATGACGACGTGCAGGATGTCGACCATTAGCCAGGCGCCGACCAGCCCGGCGATGATGGCACCGATCAGACCGCCCGGCATGCCCCGACTGACGAGGCGCTCGCCGATCAACCCGGCGATGGCCCCCACCAGGAGCAGCACGAGCAGATGCATTAGTGTCATATCAAGCCTCCAAATATGATGTAGTTTAGCTATCAATAATAATAGGCGCACGACGGCCCTTTTGCCAAGCGTGTAGAGTCGAAAGAGGAGGGGAACGCCGTGGCTTCGAATCAGAACCGACGACCATTGTTTCCGGGCCCCCCGAAGGCGCCGGCACCGGCGGGAGGGCCACGACCTTTCTGGCGAAGCCGGGGCTTCTGGATCTACCTGCTCGTCTTACTGGCGCTCAACTACCTGATCACCTTCGTCTTCATGAGTGGCCCGGCGCGGATCACGGTCCCCTATACGACGTTCATCACGCAAGTCAATGCCGATAACGTCAAGGACATCACCGCCCAGTCGAACTCCATCCAGGGTGACTTCAAAAAGTCGGTGACCTACGGGTCGGCGAGCGGCACGCTCTTTCAGACCGAGCGACCCGTCTTCGCGACCGACAATCTGCAGACCCTGCTCGAGCAGCACAACGTTCCGATCAGCGCAACGCCCCCCGGGACCGGCGGATCGCCCCTGCTCAACCTGCTGCTCAGCTTCGGGCCGGCCCTGTTGTTGATCGGTGGCTTTCTCTACCTGAGCCGCCGCGCCAGCGCCGCCGGCGCCGGTGGGTTGCTTGGGAGCTTCGGCCGCAGCCGTGCCAAGCTCTACACGGCCGATTCGCAGGCCAAGATCACGTTTGCGGATGTGGCCGGCATCGACGAGGCCAAGGCCGACCTCGCCGAGGTTGTCGATTTTCTCAAGACGCCCGAGAAGTACCAGAAGCTCGGCGCGACCATCCCCCACGGCGTGTTGCTGGTCGGGCCGCCGGGGACTGGTAAGACCTTGCTGGCTCGCGCGGTCGCCGGCGAAACCAGCCGTCCCTTCTTCAGCCTGTCGGCGTCGGAATTCGTCGAAGCCATCGTCGGCGTCGGCGCCTCGCGCGTCCGCGATCTGTTCGCCCAGGCCAAAGCCGCGGCGCCCAGCATCATCTTCATCGACGAGCTTGATGCGATCGGGCGATCCCGCGCCGCCAGCGCCGCGTTCGGCGGTAATGACGAACGCGAGCAGACCCTCAACCAGATTCTTACCGAGATGGACGGCTTCACGCCCAACGAGAGCGTCGTGGTCCTCGCCGCCACCAACCGCGCGGAGGTGCTCGACGCCGCCCTACTGCGGCCGGGACGGTTCGACCGGCGGGTCACGGTTTCGCCGCCGGATCGGGCGGGGCGCGCCGCCATCCTTCAGATCCACAGCCGCAAGGTTCCCCTCGACGCTGATGTCGATCTCGACGACATCGCGGGCGCGACCGCAGGGTTCGTCGGGGCCGACCTCCGCAACATCGTCAACGAGGCGGCCCTGATCGCCGCCCGCAAGGGTCACGCAAAGGTCATGCGGAATGACTTCGATGAAGCCATCGAACGGTCGGTCCTGGGACTGCGCCGGCCGATCGTGTTGGGACCCAACGAGCGGCGCCTGATTGCCTATCACGAGTCGGGGCATGCGCTGATGGGTCTGCTGGTCCCGGGGTCAGACCCAGTAAAGAAGCTCACCATCGTGCCGCGTGGCCTTTCGCTGGGCTCGACCTACAGCCAGCCGATTGATGACCGGTACAACTACCCGGAGAGCTATCTGCGCGGTCGAATCATCCTGGCGCTCGGCGGACGCGCGGCCGAGGAAGTCGCATACGGCGCCGTTACGACGGGGGCCGAGAGCGACCTGCAGCAGGTGAACCAGGTGGCCCGTTCGATGGTGGCGCGCTTCGGCATGTCCCCGAAGATCGGGCCGATCAATCTCACGCAACCAGGCGACGGTGCGGCGTCTGAGCACTTCAGCGAGGAGACCGCCACGCTGCTCGATGAAGAAGTCCGCCGGATCGTGGAAGAGTGCCACCGGGAGGCGGTGCGGCTCCTGACCGAAAACCGCGACCGTCTCGATCGCCTCGCTGCGGCGGTGCTGAAGAAAGACACGCTCGACCAGGATGAGATCTACGACGTGGCCGGGATCAGCCGCCCGGCGTCCGCTCGTCCCGCGATCGCGCCGCCGCTTCCTGCCAACGGGTCTTCCAAGCGGGACGGAGACCTGGCGCGCGACAAGGTCGGCTCGGAGATCGAGCGCTAGGCCATCACGGTCCGCATGAGCGCTTCCGTCTCGTCTGACGGCGCGACGCCCAGCTCCTGCGCGAGGCGCCGTTTACAGTCCTGGTAAACCCGCACGGCCTCGGCGCGGTCGCCCCGCTTGACCAGGACCTGCATCAGGCGACGATAACCGGACTCGCGAAAGGGTTCGAGCTCGACGGCGGCACGCGCCTGGTCCTGGGCGAGGGCGAGCTCGCCGTTCCACACCAGCGCCTCGACCCGGCAATCGAGCGCGCGAACGAGCACGTCGCGCAGCTGCTCGCGGCGGGTCATCACCCAGGCCGCATCCTCGCCGGTTAGGAATGGTCGTCGGGCAATCGTGGTCGCGATCAGCGCCGGCCCGTAGGCGGCCTGCGCCTGATTGGCCTGCACGGCGCCCTCGGCCTGGTGGAGGGCGTCGGCCGCAGCCTCGAGGTCGATCCAGGTGCCCGCCGGCGGCCGGAACTGGTAGCAGCGAAAAGCATTGGCGATGATCTGGTCGCGATCGAGGCCAATCGTGCCCAGCTTTTGACGGAGCTTACTGATGACGGCACTGAGCGCCACCGGCCACGACGGTGGAAGCGCTTGCGGCCAGAGTAGCTCGGCGAGCTCTGACTGGGTCACCGCCCGCTCCCGCTCGGCCACGAGGTAGACAAGCGCCAGGCGTCCCTGGCGACCGGCGAGATCGACTTCATGGAGCAATTGCTCGCCGCACTCGACGGCCACCTCACCGGCCAGGTAGATGCGAAGCATTGATCCTCCAAACATTCGCCAAAGGCAACCCGCCATGATCTTAGGGACCCGGGTCGAAGGATTGAAACCGCCGCCCTTTCCACGCCGGGGGCGGCTAGTGAGGAGGTGCGGAATGCAAAAACGCGTCGAATGTGAATGCGGCTGGTCGCTCCAGACGGACGACGAGGCGAAGCTGGTGGCCGGTGTCCAGCAGCACGCCAAGCAGATCCACAACATGGAGGGCGTCACCAAAGACCAGGTGCTCGCCCAGGCCAGGCCGGCTTAACCCAACATCAGCGCGCCCCGGTGTGGAAAGGCGCGCGTGTAAATACGAGGAGAAGACATGAAATACCTTTACTTGCTCTACGCCGACGAATCGAAAATGCCCGCCCCCGATAGCCCGCAGATGCAGCAGCAAGAAGCCGCCTTCGGCCGCTATTACGAGGAACTGTCCGGTAAGGGCATGTTCAAGGCCGGCGACCCGGTCCAGCCATCAAAGGCCGCGACGACCGTCCGCGTCCGAAACGGATCGACCAAGACCGCGTCAGGCCCCGCCACCACCGGCAGCGAGCAGATCATCGGCTTCTACGTGATCGAGGCCAAGAACCAGGACGAGGCGATCGCCTACGCGGCCAAGGTGCCGTCAGCGGCCGTCGGCTCGATCGAAGTCCGGCCGATTATCGGCGGCTAACTATCCGTGCGGGAAGGTCGGGATGTCGTGGCCTGGGCTTCCCGCAGCCTGAAGGCATCGAGGCAGCCCGCGCCGCAGAAATAGTACGTCGTCTCGCCCATCACCAGCGTATGCATTGCGCCCTCGATGTCGACGCTCATGCCGCAGATCGGATCGATCGCGGTCGCGGGTAAGGCGATCTGGTAGCTGGGCTGATGCGCGTGGCGCTCGGCGACGATCTCGGCGAGCACGGCGAGCGCGATCTCTTCCTGGGAGCCGCCCACCGAGCTGTCCGCGGCGCGCCGAACCCGGTCCAGGTCGCGCCCACCGCGGTCGGCGAGCACATCGAGAACCGTGGCCGCGCGGCGGCGGCTGGCAACCAGGCCGATATACGCGACGTCATAGGGCAAGAGGGCCTCGATGGCCTCCTCGTCGTAGTGGCCCATGGTGGCGACGACGGCCCAGGTGGTCGGGCCCGGTTGCGCGGGGGCGAGGTCGAGCGAGCCGATGACCCGGTCCGCCTCGGGGAAGTCCGATGCGAGCGCGCCTGGGTGCACCGCGCAGGTTTCGTATCCGATGGTGGCGCCCAACCGGACCAGCGTATGCGCCGCCGGTGTGTCGCCAATGACGAGCAGCACCGGCCGCGGCATGTGCGGGTCGATGAAGACATCCAGCGAGCCGGCGCTCGGGCACGTACTCACGTGCGCGACGACACCGGGCTGATGCTCGGGTGCCTGGTCTGGTGCGATCTTGACCAGTCGCGGCTGGCCGTCGCCCATCGCGTGAAGGGCCTCGCGCCGCACCAGCGACTCCGAGCAGCTGCCGCCGATCCATCCCCAGAGCGTTCCATCGGCCGCGATCAGCGCCTTGTCACCCGGGCGGGCGGAGGTCGGCGGGTCGACACGCACCACGGTCGCGACCACGAAGGTCTCGCCGCGCTCCCGCAACTCCGCCGCCCGGTCCAGGACGTCATCCGCCAGCGACATTGGTTACTCGGCCGCGCCCTTCTCGTTCAGTGCCGCCCATACCTTGTCGGAGGTGACCGGCATATCGATGTTGGTGATCCCAAGGTGAGCGACCGCATCGATCACCGCGTTGACGAAGGCCGCCGGCGACCCGACGGTCGCCGATTCGCCCACGCCTTTAGCGCCGATCGGATGATGGGGTGAGGGCGTGACGGTCTCGTAGGTCTCGAACTTCGGAGTCTCCCACGCGGTGGGTAGCAGGTAGTCGGTGAAGTTGGACCCGATGCAGTTGCCCTCTTCGTCGAAGGTGATCAATTCCATGAACGCGATCCCGAAGCCCTCGGTAAGGCCGCCGTGGATCTGGCCCTCGACGATCATCGGGTTGATGCGCACGCCACAGTCATCAACGGCGACCATGCGGCGGACTTTCACCTGCCCGGTGCCACGGTCGATGTCGACCACGACCATGTAGGTGCCGAAGGGGAACGTCATGTTTGGCGGGTCGTAGTAGGTGACCCCTTCGAGCCCCGCCTCCAAGCCGTCCGGCAGGTTCGTATAGGCCGCGAAGGCGATCTCCTGGATCGTCTTCGCCTTCGAGGGGGCGCCCCGAACGAAGAACTTACCCTGATCGAACTCGATGTCGCCTTCCGAGGCCTCCAGCAAATGGGCCGCGATGATCTTGGCCTTGTCCCGCAGCTTGCGGCTGACTACCGCCGTCGCCGCACCGCCGACCGGGGTGCTCCGGCTGGCGTAGGTGCCGAGCCCGTAGGGCGTGTTGTCCGTGTCGCCCTCCTGGACCTCGACATCGGCCGCCGGGATGCCCAGCTCGTTGGCGACGATCTGGGCGAAGGTCGTCTCGTGACCCTGGCCCTGGCTCTTCACCCCGAGCTTGAGGATCGCCTTGCCGGTCGGATGCACCCGCAGCTCGGCCGAGTCGAACATCCGCAACCCGACGATGTCGTAATGCTTGCCGGGGCCGGCGCCCACCACCTCGGTGAAGCTGGCGACCCCGATCCCCATCAGCTCGCCCTTCTTTCGTTTTTCGGCTTGCTCCTTGCGGAGCTCCTTGTAACCGATCTTGTCGAGCGCGAGCTGCATCGCCCTGGGGTAATCGCCACTGTCGTACTCGAAGCCGGTGGCGGACTTGTAGGGGAACTGCTCGGGCTTGATGAAGTTCTTGAGCCGGATGTCCGCCGGGTCCATCTTCATCTCGATGGCGGCGCTTTCGACCAGGCGCTCGATCAGGTAGGAGGCTTCGGTCACGCGGAACGAGCAGCGGTAGGCGACGCCGCCTGGCGCCTTGTTCGTGTAGGCGCCATCGGCCTCGACGAACGCGGTCGGGATGTCGTAGGAGCCGGTCACGATGTGGAAGAGGCCGGCCTTGAACTTCGTCGGTTGGGCGTCCGCGAAGAAGGCGCCGTTGTCGCTCAGCAGCTTGACCCTGAGTCCCAGCATCTGCCCGGAGTCGCTCAGCGCCATCTCGCCGCGCATGTGGAAATCGCGGGCGAAGCCGGTCGAGATCAGGTTGTCGCTGCGGTCCTCGACCCACTTGACCGGCTTGCCGATCAGCAGCGAGGCGGCCGTTGCCACGACATAGCCAGGATAGATCGGCACCTTGTTGCCGAAGCCGCCGCCGATGTCGGGCGAGATGATCCGGATCTTCTCTTCCGGAAGCCCGGCCACGATGGCGAAGAGGGTGCGATGCGCATGTGGCGCCTGTGAGGTCATGTAGAGGGTCGCCTGACCGGTAGCGGAATTGATGTCGGCCACGATCCCGCAGGTCTCCAGTGGCGATGGGTGACAGCGCGGGTAGAAGCTCTCGAGCGAGACAACCCGATCGGCCTTCGCGAAGGCCTCTTCGGTCTTCGCCTTGTCGCCCGCTTCCCAGTGATAGATGTGGTTGGAGGTCTGTCCCTCCTTCTCATCGCGGATGAGCGGCGCACTGGGGTCGAGCGACTTCCATGGATCGACGACCGCCGGGAGGACGTCGTAATCGACCTCGATCAGCGGGAGCGCGTCGCGCGCGATCGCCGCCTCGGTCGCGATCACGCAGGCGACCTCCTGGCCCTGGAAGCGGACCTTGTCCGTCGCGAGCACGGCCTGCGTGTCGCCCGAGAGCGTCGGCATCCAGGCCAGCTTGTGCTGGGCGAGCAGCTCACCGGTGACGACCGCGACCACGCCCGGAAGCGCCTGGGCGGCGTCGACCTTGATCGAGCGGATACGTGCGTGCGCGTACGGGCTGCGTAGGATCGCCATGTGGAGCATGCCGGGGAGCGAGATGTCGTCGACGTAGTTGCCCCGGCCGCGAATGAATCGGTCGTCTTCCTTGCGCCGGATACTGTCGCCGATCACGCCCTTGAGCGGGGTTTCAACGGCCATGACTCAACTCCTCACCGCGGCGGTTTCCGCGGGTACCGCCGCCTGCGCGTTCATCTGGGCGGCTGCGCTCTTCACGGCTTTGACGATGTTCATGTAGCCGGTGCAGCGGCAGATATTGCCCGACAGCGCCCATCGAATCTCTTCTTCTGTCGGATCTTTCTTGTCCTCGAGCAGCGCGATGCTGGTGAGCATCATGCCGGGGGTGCAGAAACCGCACTGGAGCCCGTGCTCCTGCTTGAACGCCGCCTGGATCGGATGCAGCTTGCCGCCGGCAGCCAGCGCCTCGACCGTGGTCACCTGCTGTCCATCGGCCTGAACGGCGAACATGGTGCAGGACTTGACCGGCGTCCCGTCGACCAGCACGGTACAGGCGCCGCAATGCGTCGTATCACAGCCGATGTGCGTCCCCGTGAGCCGAAGATTTTCCCTGAGGAAGTGCACCAGGAGGAGCCTCGGCTCGACCTCGGCGCTGCGTTTCTCGCCGTTGACGGTGACCGTGATCGGCCGGCCCATGCTCATCCACCTCCCCTGGCGCGCTCAGAGGCGCGCTTCAGTCCACGCTCGGTAAAGACCCGGACGACGTTGCGCTTGTACTCGACGGAACCACGATGGTCGGCCTTCGGATCGGCCGCCTCGGCCGCCAGCGCCGCCGCCTCTTTGATCGCGGCGTCATCCAGGCGGGCGCCGCGCAGAGCCGCTTCGGCTTTCTCGGCCTTGAAGTTTTGTGGGC
>Ga0102924_1002749_pt1 | contig 18895 bp, 15 predicted proteins | sample PaiPotPPM11metaG_FD_80116 | JGI IMG/M metagenome (GOLD analysis project Ga0102924, IMG submission 80116) | Iron sulfur acid spring bacterial and archeal communities from Banff, Canada, to study Microbial Dark Matter (Phase II) - Paint Pots PPM... ...
CGAGCGCGGCGCCGGTACGCACGCCCTGACGATCAGACCGGCGCTACGCGCGCGTCTGACCGGACCCCCAGACGATCCACTTCGTCGTCGTCAGATCCTCGAGGCCCATCGGCCCGCGCGCGTGGAGGCGGTTGGTGCTGATACCGACCTCCGCGCCCAGACCGAACTCGCCGCCGTCCACGAGGCGCGTGGACGCGTTGACCAGCACCGCGGCGCTGTCGACCTCCCGCACGAACCGATCGGCGCGGCCCCGGTCGCGCGTCACGATGGCGTCGGCGAGTCCGGTCCCGTGCCGCCGGATGTGCTGGACGGCCGCGTCCAGCCCGTCGACCACCCGGATCGCGAGAATCAGGTCCAGATACTCCGCGTCCCAGTCGTCGTCCGCCGCCGGCGTCACGTCGGGCGCCCACCGGCGCGTCTCGGCGTCGCCGCGCACCTCGACCCCGGCCGCCCGCAGCGCGGCGACGAGCGGCGGGATGACCCGCGGCGCCGCCGGCGCGTCGATCAGCGCCTTCTCGAGCGCGTTGCACGTGCTGGGGCGGTTGGTCTTGGCGTTCACGATCACCCGCACGGCCATCTCGAGATCGGCATCCCGGTCGACGAACACATGCGTCACGCCGCGGTCGTGCTTCAGCACCGGAACGCGGGCGTGCTCGGTGACGAGCCGGATCAGCGGCGGGCCGCCGCGCGGAATCACCAGGTCGACGAGGCCGTCGAGGCGCACGAGGTCGCGGATCGCGTCGTAGTCGCGCCGGGCCAGCAGGGTGACCGCGGCCTCGGGCAGCCCCGCCGCGCGCAGCCCCGCCGCGATCGCCGTCCCCAGCGCCTCGTCTGAGTGGCGGGACTCCGCGCCGCCGCGGAGGATGACGGCGTTGCCGGCGCGCAGGCAGAGGCCCGCGGCGTCCACGGTCACGTTGGGGCGCGACTCGTAGATCATCGCGACGACGCCGATCGGCACGCGCACCCGCCGGACGTCCATGCCGTTCGGCCGCACGCGCGCGTCCACCACGGCGCCGACCGGATCCGGGAGCGCGGCGATTTCTTCCAGCGCCCGCGCGAGCTGCTCGACGCCGGCCGGCGTGAGCGTCAGCCGGTCGCGAAACGCCGCGGGACGGTCCCGCAGCGACGCGAGGTCGCGGCCGTTCGCGTCCAGGATTGCCGCCGCCTGCGACCGGATCGCCGCGGCCATGGCGGCGAGGGCCGCCCGGCGCGCCTCGTCGGAAGCGGAATGCAGCGTGCGCGCGGCCTCGCGCGCGGCGCGGGCCTGCGTCTCGACGCCGACGACCGCGGTGCTCATCGTTCCGCCGTCACCACCAGGTTGTCCCGGTGCACGACCTCGTCGTGGGTGCGCTCGCCGAGGACCCGCGCGATCTCGGAGGTCCGGCGTCCCCGGATCTTGGCCAGATGCGCGCTGGAGTAGTTGACGAGCCCGCGGGCCAGCTCCTGCCCGCGGCCGTCGGCGATCGTCACGGCCTCTCCGGCGTCGAACGTCCCGTCGATCCGGACGACGCCGGCGGGGAGAAGGCTCTTGCCGCGCCGCAGCGCCGCACCGGCGCCGTCGTCGATCACCAGCGTGCCGCGCGCGACGAGCCCGAAGGCGAGCCAGCGTCCGCGGCCGGAGAACCGGCCGGCCGGCAGAAACAGGGTGCCGTGCCGCTCACCCGCGAGCAGGCGGGTGAGGGGTCGCTGCACGGACCCGCCGGTCACCACCGTCGCCACGCCCGACTCCGTCGCGATGCGGGCCGCGTCGATCTTCGTGGCCATACCGCCCACGCCTTGCGCGGTCACCGTCCGCCGCGCCACCCGGACGATCTGCGCGTCGATCCGCTCCACGGTGGGGATCAGCTTGGCCGCGCGCTGCCGCCGCGGATCCGCGGTCATGAGGCCTTCGACGTCGGAGAGCATCACGAGCAGGTCCGCGCCGACGAGGCTCGCGACCAGCGCCGACAGGGTGTCGTTGTCGCCGATCTGGATTTCCTCGGTCGCGATCGTGTCGTTCTCGTTGATCACCGGAACGAGGCCGTCGGCGAGCAGCGCGAGCAGCGTCAGGCGCGCGTTGACGTAGCGCCGGCGGTCCTCGAAGTCCTGGCGCGTCAGCAGAATTTGCGCCACGCGCAGGCCGAGGCGATCGAACGCCGCGCCGTACCGCTCCATCAGCACGGGCTGGCCGACCGCCGACAGCGCCTGCTTGTCCACGAGACGCCGGGGCCGCGGGCGGCCGAGCAGCCCGGCGCCGGTGACGATCGCCCCCGACGAGACGAGCAGGACCTGCCGCTTTTGCCGGACCGCGGCCGCGACGTCTTCCGCCACGGCGGTGATGCGGTCCGGATCGACGACCGGTCCGCCGCCGGTCAACGTGGTCGTGCCGACCTTCAGAACGATCCGGGCCGCGCCGGCAGGAGGCCGCTTTGCGGCCGGAGGTCCCGCGTCGTACGGGGCCGGCAGGCCCGCCGGCATCACGGCTCGCCGAGGATGAGCCGTACCGGGTAGTTCGACCCGCTCTCCGGGAGCGTCAGGATCCGGATCGTACGGCGTGTCTGCGGCCGCAGCGGGAAAGTGGCGACCACCTGCGGCGCGTTGGGCTGCACCAGCTGACTCTCTACGATCTGATCGCCGATCACGAACGTCCCGCGGGCCTGGCCGCCGTCCGCGTGCAGGACCAGCTGCGCGGTCGCGGGCGACGAGGTCGGGTTGACGAGGTCGACGTTGAACCGGTAGACGACGCCGTAGTTGCCCTGCAGCAGCGCCCCGGTCTGTCCCTCGTGGAGCAGGTCGTCGTCCGCGGCGAGCACCATGATCGCCGGCGGCCCGCCGACCGAGTAGGTCATCGTCCGCCCGATCTGCGGCCGGACGAACGCTCCGCGCTGGTGGACGGTGTCGAAGTCCGGCGCAAAGCTCATCGTCGACGGTTCCCCTTCGCTCGCCAGGCGCGCCGCCACCTGGACGTTCACACGGTCGCCGTCGAGCAGGCTGAACTGGGCGATCCCGCTCGTGATGCCGAGCGGCGGCAGGTCTTCGACGAACAGCGGCACGGTCGTGTTCCCCGGCAGGCGGACCAGAAACCCGGCGTGGTGGGCGTACTCGTCGAGAAACATCCGGGCCGCATCATGCCCGGGGGTGACTTCCTCCTGCGAGGGCGCGCCGACGGCGCCCTGGACCCACAGCGACACCGGGTCGCGAGAGGGATTGCTCAGCGTGACCGTGATGAACATGTGCTGGGCTTTCGAGCCGTTCTGATGGTGAAACAAGAGCCGGACGGTCTGCGCCGACGACAAGGCGCCGGTGTAGAGAATCTTGCCGAAAGGGATCGTCTCCGGACTGTTGCTGACGAGCAGTATCTCGGCGTCGTTCCAGGGGATGATCGCGTTGGTCAGCGCGACTCTGACCAGCCGGGTCGCCGGCGGCATCCCCGGCGTCTGAACGGTCAGCCCGGCCAGGACCGTTTCGGCCGCCGACGCGTCGAGCGGCACGAGCGCCGGCTGGGTCTGCGCCACCCGCACCAGGACGGACGGCTGAAATCCGAGCGCAAGCCGGGCGGACGTCGTGATGGCGAGACGGAGCGTGTCGAGCGTGGCGGGGCCGCCGGTGACGGACACCGGCGCCAGGACCTGCACCACGGGGCCCTCCGCGGCCCCGGGAAGGGACCGGACGGCGGTGAGGGCCGCGGCCACGGCGAGGACCGCGCCGCAGCGCAGGACGGTGTTCGGTCTCATCTCTCGTCGCACAGAGTATATGTACGGAAGCGCACGCGTCAGGTGTTTCCCATGTGCCCGCGCCGACTCCTCCACCGCGCGTCCCCGCCACCGCGCGTTCTCCGCCACGGGCGGCCGGAGGAAGCGACGCGCGACGGGGCCAAGAACCCAGCGATGAGATTTGCCTCCTACCAGGCCGGCGGCGCCGAACGGGCCGCGGTGCTGCTCGGTGAGACCGCGTACGATCTCGAAGCGGTCGCGGCGGCGGCGGATGTCCGGGTGCCGCCCACGCTGGAGGCGTTCATCCGCGACGGTGCGCTCGACCGGTTTCGCCCCGCGGTCGGACGGCTCAAGGGACACGCGCCGGTGGCGGCGCTCGATCGTCCGCGGTTCGTCTGTCCGCTCCGCCGGCCGCCGAAAATCTGGGGGATCGGGCTGAACTACCGCGCCCACGCGCAGGATCTCGGCGTCGCGGTCCCCGACGAGCCGGCGTCGTTCATGAAGCCGGCAACGACCCTGATCGGGCCGGACGAGACGATCCTGCTGCCGCCGCAGTCGCAGCGTGTCACCGCGGAAGCCGAGCTCGCGCTGGTGCTCGGACGGCGCGCCACGGACGTCGCCGAGGCCGACGTGCCGTCGGTCCTGTTCGGCTACGTGCCGGTCATCGACATGACCGCGGAAGACATTCTGCAGCGCAACCCGCGGTTTTTGACCCGCGCGAAGTCGTTTGCGACGTTCCTGAGCGTGGGCCCGTGGATCGCGACGCCGGACGAGATCCCCGCACCGGGGGACCTGCGCGTGACGACCCTGCGCCGTGGCGAAGCGGTCGCCACCAACACGGTCTCCGACATGCGATTTGCCCCAGCGATGCTGGTGGCGTTCTTCTCACGGGTGTTCGAGTGGGAGCCGGGAGACCTGCTGCTGACCGGCACGCCCGGCGCCGCGGTCGTCGAAGACGGCGACGTTGCGGGGTGCCGGATCGACGGCTTCCCCGAACTGCGCAATCCCGTGCGGCGGACGCACACCACGGGTTGACCGGGGCGGCGACCACGAGTCGAGGAGGACGCGTATGCAGGTGGATCTGTCAGGCCGCGTGGCCGTGGTATCGGGCGCCAGCGCCGGCATCGGCCGCGCGATCGCGCAGGGCTTCGCGGAGGCCGGTGCCGACGTCGTGATCGGCAGCCGCCGCGAAGACGCCGTCGCGCGGGCGGCGGACGAGATTGCGGGCGCGACGCGCCGCACCGCGGTGCCCGTGGCGGCGGACGTCGCCACGACGGCCGGCGTCGACCGGCTGCTGGAGACGGCCCGATCGCGGTTCGGCCGGCTCGACATCCTCGTGGCCAACGCCGGCGGCCCCCCGGCCGGCTCCGGACTCGCGCTCACGGACGCGCAGTGGGAACAGGCCTTCAACCAGAATCTGATGAGCGCGGTGCGGCTGATTCGCGGCGCGGTCCCGCTCATGCGCGCGAACCACTGGGGCCGCATCCTCACCGTCATCACGTCGGGGGTCAAGGTCCCGATTCCGCAGCTCGTCCTGAGCAACGTCTTCCGGTCCGGCGTGGTCGCCTTCACGAAGACGCTGTCGTTCGAGCTCGCGCCGCACAACATTCTCGTCAACAACCTCGCGCCCGGCCGTATCGACACCGACCGCGTGCGCTGGCTCGACGGCGTCCGCGCCAAGGAGACGGGCAAGCCGGTCGACGCGATCGTACAGGAGAGCGTGGCCGGGATCCCGCTCGGACGCTACGGCGAGCCGCGGGAGTTCGCGGCGCTGGCGGTGTTCCTCGCGTCGGAGGCCGCGAGCTACATCACGGGGCAGACGATCTGCATCGACGGCGGACAAACCCGCTCGATGATGTAGCGCGCCCCCCCGATGCGCTCCCAAACGCGCGCCGCGCTGGTCGTGGCCGCGGCGGCATCGTTTCTCAATCCGTACATGGTCAGCGCGCTCACCGTGGCGCTGCCGGCCGTGGGGCGGGAGTTCCACGCCGACGCCGCGACGCTGAGCTGGCTGACGACCGCGTACCTGCTGGCGAGCGTCGTCTGCCTCGTCCCGCTCGGGCGCGTCGCCGACCTGTACGGCCGCCGGCGGGTGTTCACGATCGGGGTCGTGCTGTTCGTTCTTTCGTCGGTGCTCTGCGCGCTCGCGCGGTCGACCGCCATGTTGTTCGTCTGCCGGATCTTCCAGGGGATGTCGTCGGCGATGATCTTCAGCAACGGCGTCGCGATGCTCACCGCGGTCGCCCCGCCGGCGCTGCGCGGCCGGCTGCTCGGGGTCACGGTGGCCTGCGTGTATATCGGACTGTCGCTTGGTCCGGTCATCGGCGGGCTGCTGACGGAGGGGTTCGGATGGCGCGCGGTGTTCTTGGGGACGGTGCCGATCGGCCTCGTGACCTTCTGGCTCGCCGCCTGGCACCTGCCGCGCGATGCCGACACGCCGCGGCGGGGGGAAGGGCTCGACGGTCCGGGGGTCCTGCTGTACGCGGCGATGTTCTCGGGGCTCGCGATCGGCCTCTCGACGGTGCCCGCGCCGGCGTCGGGCTGGCTGATCGCCGCGGGCCTCGGCGCCGGCGCGCTGTTCGTCTACCGGTCGTCGCGCGTGCGGTCGCCGGTCCTCGACGTCCGGCTGTTCCAATCCAACCGCGTCTTCGCGCTCTCCGGGGTCGCCGCGCTGCTCAACTACGCGGCGGGAGCGCCCAGCGCGTTTCTGGTGAGCCTTTATCTGCAGTACGTCGAAGGGATGACGCCGGCCCACGCCGGCGCCGTCCTGATCGCGCAGCCCGCGATGCAGGCGGTCGTGTCGCCGGCCGCCGGATGGCTGTCGGAACGCATCGAGCCGCGGATCGTCGCGTCGATCGGCATGGCGATGACCGCGGGCGGCCTGGCCGCGCTGGCGGCGAAGCCGCCGGGCACGACGTCGTACATCGTCGGGGCGCTCGTCGTAATGGGCGCCGGCTTCGGCCTGTTTTCCTCGCCCAACACCAACGCCATCATGAGCAGCGCGCCGGCGGGCGCCTACGGCGTGGCCGCGGGCGTCACCAGCACGATGCGCATCAGCGGGCAGCTGCTGAGCTTCGCCGCGCTCACCGTGATCTTCAACGCGTTTCTCGGCGAGGCGCCGGTGACCGCGGGCAACCTGGACCGCTTCCGCGCCGCCGCCCGGCTCGGATTCGCCGTCTTCGCCGCCGCGTGCGGAACCGGCGTGCTGGCCTCGCTCGCGCGCGGCAACCTGCATGCCGCGCAAGCTACGCCGCCGATACGAGCGGCGCTTGGGAGGGAGCCGACCGATGCCTGAGCCGTTTTCCGTCGTGGTGTTCGCCGGCAGTCTGCGCGCCGCATCGTACAATCGCGCGCTTGCGCGGGCGGTGCGCGACCTCGCGCCGCGCTCGCTCGCGGTCGGAATCGAGGAGATCGACGGGATCCCGCTCTACAATTTCGACGTCGAGCGAACCGCGTTTCCGGACGCGGTGACCCGCCTCAAGCAGGCGATCCGAGCGGCGGACGGGACGCTTGTCGTGACCCCGGAGCACAACTTTTCGGTGTCCGGCGTGCTCAAGAACGTCATCGATTGGATCAGCCGGCCACCCGGCGACGCCGCGCTGCGGGGCAAACCGGTCGGCATTCTCGGCGCCACGCCCGGTCTCGTCGGCACGGCGCGGGCGCAGATGCATCTGCGCACCGTGCTCACCAACCTCAACGCGATCGTGATGCCGCAGCCGGCCGTGCTGATACCCCGGGCAAACGAGAAGTTCGACGCGGCGGGGAGGCTCACCGACGAGGAGACGGCCACCCACATCCGCGCGTTCCTCGGCGCGTTCGCGCAGTGGATCGCGCTGATCACCCGGAAAGAACTGCCGGACGGCTAGCGGATTTCGCCTTCGAGGAGGGCGGCGAGCCGGCGCGCGAGCGGACGGTTGACGGCGTCGAGCACGGCCTTGCAGACCGCGCGCGGCAGATCCCGGCCGGTGGCCCCGCCGATATAGCGCTCCGCCTCGCCGCCCTCTTCGCGCGTCCCCGAGACGACCGCGACCACGAGCGAGTAGGACGGCGCGAGCGAGTCCAGCACGTCCTCGAGTGTGTAGACGTGCGGCTTGCCGAGGATGCCGTGCAACGCCGCGATCGTGGCCTCCGCGACGAGGAACCGCGGCGTCGGCTTCGGGGTCAGGATCAGCCCTGAGGACGTGCCGACGACCTCACGGGCGCCCAGGCGCAGGCGTACCTCCGCCGACGACCGCCCGCCTTGGGACTCGAAATGGACGTCGAGCAGCCGCACGCGGGCCTCCGCGGGGAGCGCGCGCTCCGGGTGCCAGGCCGCCCGGCGCGCTTCGGCGCCCGGGGATGTCTTCGCCGCGGTCGAGGCGCGGCTGGCCAGCGCCAGCAGATCGTCCACCGTGGAGGCGGCGTGTCCGGGCTCGCGGTCGTCGTGGCGGCGGCCGCCCGCGTATCCGACGCTGACGGTGACGCGGCGGTCCGTCTCGGCCACCGGAACGCCCACCACCTCTTGGATGCGGGCCGCCAGCGCCCGCGCGTCCTCGTCCGCGCGGGTCGTCGCGATCGCGAACTCGTCGCCGCCGTACCGGCACAGCAGATCGGTCATGGGATCGGTGCAGCGCTGCAGCAGGTCGCCGACCGACCGAAGCACCCCGTCGCCGACCACATGCCCGAGCGTCTTGTTGACCTCGCGGAAGTTGTCGAGGTCGATGAACAGCACGGCGACTTCCCGCCGGCGCGCCAGCACATCGGCCGCCCACATCCGCAGCGCGGTCGCCCAGGGCAGCCCGGTGAGCGGATCAGTCTGCTGATTGATCGCGCGCAGCACCGCGGACAAGGTGAGGTGGCCGACGACGCGATCGCCTTGAATCACGGGTAGGACTTCCAGGCCCTGCGACATCAGGAGCGCGTGCGCCTGCAGCAGCGGCAGCTCCGGACTGACGGGCACGATACCCCGCGTCATCAGATCCGTGACGGGGCGGAAGGGCCGCTCCTCGAGCAGATCGAGCGGAGCGAGCACGCCGACCAGGGTGCCGGAGTCGAGCACGGGGACCACGGGCAGGTGGTGCGTCCGCAGGGCGGCGCACGCCTTCGCCGCGGTATCGCCGGCCGACACGAAGACCGGCGCCGGCGTCATCACGTCCCCCACGCGGCCGAGCACGCCCTCCATTTACATGTGCTTTCGCGCCACCAGGTCGCGTTCCTCTGAACACACGCGTGCAGCGCGCCGCGGCCGTGTCATGCACACCACAACCGAAGTCCTGTGTAAGAATCGCGGAGGGTGGATGGAGGAGCGGCCCGCGGCGGCAGGAGGCCGCTGCGCAGCGATGCGGCCGGAGGTCCTGCGAAGACGGGGCAGGGTGCCATCGCGGGGCGGTCGAAAACGTCTGAAGCAGGTCCGCTGGACACATGTCGCGATGCCCCCTCAGAGGCGGTGATCCCAGGTGGCGGTTTCCCGGTACGTCGGCGCACGGGTAAAGCGCATTGAAGACCCCAAGCTCATCCGCGGCGAGGGCGAATACGTCGACGACTTGAGCTTCCCCGGCATGCTGCACGCGGCGTTCGTACGCAGCCCGCACGCGCACGCGCGCATCGTCCGCATCGACCTAGCCGCCGCCCGGGCGCTGTCGGGGGTGCGGGCCGCGATGGCCGCCTCCGACCTCCCGGAGATCCAAAAGCCGCTGCCGGCCCTCACGGTGGCCGACATGCGCGCGGTCGCGCATCAGCCGCTCGCGGCCGGGGAGGTGCATTACGCGGGCCAGCCGGTCGCCGTGGTCGTGGCCGACGACCCGTATGTGGCGCGCGACGGCGCGGAGCGCGCCGTCGTGGAGTACGCGCCGCTGCCGGCCGTGGTCGACCTGGACCGGGCCGCCGCCGGGGCCCCCTACGTCCACGAGTCGCTCGGCACGAACGTCGCCTACCGGCAGGTGCTCGACGCGGGAGACGTCGACGCGGCGTTCCGGCAGGCGCCCGTCACGGTCCGCCAGCGGATCGTCAACCAGCGCCTCGCGTCCGTCTCGCTCGAGCCCCGGGGCACCGTGGCGATGTACGACGGCAGCATGGGGCAGGGCATCCTGACGGTCTGGAACTCCACGCAGGAAGCGCACGCGGTTCGCGACGGCATCGGCCAGGCTCTCGGCCTCGAGACCCGGCGGATCCGCGTCATCACGCCGGACGTCGGCGGCGGCTTTGGCGCGAAGCTCAACACCTACCCCGAAGACGTCGTCGTCGCGGAGCTCGCGCGGCGGCTCGGGCGCGCCGTGAAGTGGATCGAGACGCGCCGGGAAAACATGATGACGACGACCCACGGCCGGGCGCAGGTGGCGGACCTCGAGGTCGCGGCGGAGCGCGACGGGCGCCTCAGGGGTCTCCGCATGCGCCTGCTCGCCGACCTCGGCGGCGAACTGATCTACCTCACGGCGATCATCCCCACGCTCACCCCGCTCATGATTCAGGGACCCTACAAGATCCCGGCGATTCACAGCGAGCTCCTCGCGCTCTACACGAACACGTGTCCGACCGGCGCCTACCGCGGAGCCGGCCGGCCGGAAGCAACGTACTACCTCGAGCGCGTGATCGACCTCGTGGCGCGCGAGACCGGCGTCGATCCCGCGGAGGTCCGGCGGCGCAACTTCATTCCGCCCTCGGAGTTTCCGTACAAAACGCTCACCGGCGCCACGTACGACTCGGGCGAGTACGCCAAGCCGCTCGATGAGGCGCTGCGCCTGTCGGACTATCGCGGCCTCCGGCAGCGGCAGGCCGACGCCCGGCGAGAGAGGCGCCTCCTCGGCGTGGGGGTGAGCAGCTACGTCGAAATCTGCGGCTTCGGCCCGTGGGAACTCGGGACCGTCCGGATGAACACCGACGCCACGGTCACCGTCATCACCGGCACGTCGCCCCACGGGCAGGGGGGCGCGACGGGCCTGGCGCAGATCGTCGCCGACGCGCTCAGCGTCTCGCCGGAGCAGGTGACGGTCGTGCACGGCGACACGCTCATGGTCCAGTACGGCGGCGGCACCAGCGGCAGCCGCAGCATGTCGCTCGGCGGCTCCGCCGTGTACCTCGCGTCGATGGAAGTGCGCGAACAGATCCTCGGGATCGCCGCCAGCATGCTGGAGGCGGCGAAGACCGACCTCGTGCTCGAGGACGGCGGGGTCACCGTGCGCGGCGCGCCCGGCCGCGGGCTCGCGCTGGCCGCGATCGCCAAAGCGGCGTACGGCGGCAAGCATCTGCCGGAAGGGCAGAGCCCCGGGCTCGAGGCGACGAGCCGCTTCAAGTCGCAGGGCACCACGTTCCCGTTCGGCAGCCACGTGTGCGTCGTGGAGATCGATCCCGACACCGGCGGCGTGCGGATCGAGCGCTACGTCTGCGTGGACGACTGCGGCCGCGTCATCAACCCGCTGCTGGTGGACGGGCAAATCCACGGCGGGGTCGCGCAGGGCGCGGCGCAGGCGCTCTTGGAGTACGCGGCCTACGACGAGAACGGCCAGATGCTCACCCCGACGCTGTCGGAGTACGCGGTGCCGAAAGCGCACCACGTCCCGCGCGTCGAGCGCGGCAAGTCCGTCACGCCGACGCCGCGGAACCCGCTCGGCGCCAAGGGGATCGGCGAGGCGGCGACGATCGGCTCCACGCCGTGCGTGGTGAACGCGGTGGTCGACGCGCTCGCGCACCTCGGCGTGCGTCACCTCGACATGCCGCTGTCGCCCGAGCGCGTGCGGACCGCCATCGCGGCCGCGGGACACGAACCGGACCGGAGGCGCGCATGATGCCCGGGAACGTGCTGACCCTCCACGACCTGGTGGTCGATCACGTCTACACGCTCCTGAAAAGAGAGGGCTGGCAGTGGCAGCCGCCGCTGAGCGAGGCGCTCGACGGAATCACCGCGGCGCAGGCGGCGTGGAAGCCCGCGCCGGATCGGCACTCGATCTGGCAGATCGTGCGCCATCTGATTCTGTGGAAGGGCGGCGTCCTCGACGCCTGGAACGGAAATCCGCCCGACGGGCAGCAGCTCACCGCGCGGGACTGGCGGGAGGCGGCCGGGAGTGAGGCCGATTGGGCGCGCGACCGGCAGACGCTGCTCGCGATCTCTCTGGAGCTGCTGAGCCGGGTGCATGCCCTTGACGACGCGGGCCTCTCCCAGCCGATCGATTGGTACAAGGGCCGGCACCGGCAGCCGCTGGCGATGCGGGTCGTGCGGACGACGACCCACGACGCGTACCACACCGGCCAGATCCAATACCTGCGGGCGCTGCAGGGTGCCCGACGGTAGCGACAGGGTCGGTTAGGCGCCAGCCGTAACCCGCCGCCGAGACTCAGCATACGTGGTTTCACATATTGCCGGGACCCCTCCAGGTCATGGTATTGAAATCCTAAAGACCCGAGTCTGATAGGAGGGGAAACCCATGTTCTACAGGTACGTCGTGACGATTGCCGCCATCGTTCTTCTGGCAGGAGGGACCGTTGCCGGACCGACGCCCGCCTCGGCGCAGACACCGGGGTACCCCAGGGCGTGCCGGCGGGCACCACGGGGGCACAGGTAGGGGAGCGGACCATGGACCCGACGGGCGAGCAGATCGTTCCCGTCCAAGCGGAACCGACGTCCGTAAGCTCATCGGATCCAAGCATCGTCACGGTCGACTCGAACTACTCGAGCCTGACCAACACCTGGAGTCTCGACTACCAGTGCAAGAAGGCCGGGGTCGCCGTCGTCACGATCACGTACCGGGACGGCGTGAAAGAGGTAATCCTCATCATGTGCGGGGTTCGCTTTCCGTTCCAACACGAGTCTTGGAAAAATGGAACGCCCAACAACACCCTGGTAACGGGCCGGGTCGACGAGAAGGGCACGCTGACGGTGCACGGCCTCGCTGATATCGATGGGAAAACCAAGTCGTTCGATATCACGGTACCCGGCTACGCGAAGGCCGCCACGGCGCCCGCTCCGGTCAAGATCGCGCCTCAGATCCCCAACAAACCTGAGGCGGGGGACCATGGCGACTGAGATATCGCCGACACCGAACAGCAGGGACGACGACTAGCCCCGGCCACAGCGTCGGCCCCCCGGTCCTCAATCTCGTCGAAAGCCTCTGTCGGAGCCGCGCCGGCAGGACTATGCTTCCGTAAGGCGAACATCAGTTCGTAGCGCGCCGAACCACTCCAGGAGCCAAAGCATGACGTTGGAGCAGATCATCGAAGCGCTGCGGACGCGTCCGCGATTCGCGCGGCAGTTCACCGCGTGGCACACGATTCCCGAACGGCCGGCTCAGTACGAACCATTTCCCTCCGGCCTGGACCCGCGGCTCGTCGAGGCACTGGGCCGCACAGGCATCACGCAATTGTATTTCCACCAGGCCGAGGCGTACGGCCTCGTCCGCGGCGGCGCCGACGTGGCCGTCGTCACCCCGACCGCGTCCGGCAAGACCCTCTGCTACAACCTGCCGGTGCTCGACACGGTGCTGCGCGATCCCCAGGCACGCGCGCTGTATCTCTTCCCGACCAAGGCACTCGGCGCCGACCAAGTCGATGAGCTGCAGACGCTGATCCGCCTGCTCGGGGCCGACGTCCGGGCGTTCACCTACGACGGCGACACGCCGGCCGACGCGCGGCGGTCGATCCGCGCGGCCGGGCATGTCGTCGTGACGAACCCCGATATGCTGCACACGGCGATTCTGCCGCACCACACAAAGTGGCTGCGCCTGTTCGAAAATCTGGAATACGTGGTGCTCGACGAGCTGCACCACTACCGCGGAGTGTTCGGCTCGCACCTCGCGAACGTGCTGCGGCGGCTCGCGCGGATCTGCGCCTTTTACGGCAGCACGCCGCGGTTCATCTGCTGCTCGGCCACCATCGGAAACCCGAAGGAGCATGCCGAGCGCCTGACGGGCCGCACGATGGCGGTCGTCGACCGCAACGGGGCGCCGTCGGGCGAGCGCGTGATCGGCTTCTACAATCCGCCGGTCGTCAACGAAGAGCTCGGCATCCGCATCGACGCGGTGCGGGAGTCGGTGACGCTGGCCGGGGAGCTCTTGGGCGGCCGCATCCAGACGATCTTCTTCGCGCGCTCCCGGCTCGCCGCGGAATTGCTGACCACGTACCTGCGCGGGGCGGCGGAGCGGCGGTCGTTGCCGGCCGACGCCATCTGCGGGTACCGGGCGGGGTATCTGCCGTCGGAGCGGCGCAAGATCGAGGCGGGACTGCGCAGCGGCGCGGTGCGCGTGGTCGCCGCCACCAACGCGCTCGAGCTCGGCATCGACATCGGGCAGCTGAGCGCCGCGGTGCTGGTCGGCTACCCGGGCACGATCGCCAGCACGTGGCAGCAGATGGGCCGGGCGGGCCGCCGGCGTGAGCGGGCGCTCGCGGTGCTGGTGGCGACGAGCGCGGCGCTCGATCAGTTCATCGTCCGCCATCCGGACTATCTGCTGCGGCAGAACGCGGAAGAGGCCCGCACCAACCCCGACAACCTCCTCGTGCTGGCGAGCCATCTCAAGTGCGCGGCGTTCGAACTGCCGCTACGCGACGGCGAGACGTTCGGGCCCAATACACTGCCGGAAATCCTCGCCTACCTCGAGGAGGCGCGCATCCTCCACCACGAGGACGACGCGTGGCACTACGTCGCCGAGGCGTACCCGGCGGAAGAGGTGAGCCTCCGCAGCGCGAGCCAGGAGAACGTCGTCATCATCGACACGACTGAGCCGCGGCCCCGCGTGATCGGGGAGATCGACCTCGCCTCGGCCCCGGCGTTCGTGCACGAGGACGCGATCTACATCCACCTCGGCCAGCAGTACCACGTGGACCGGCTCGATTGGGAGGAGCGGAAGGCGTACGTGACACGCGTCGAGGTCGACTATTACACGGACGCCCAGATCGCGACCGACCTGCGCGTCTTGGCGGAGTTTGCGCGCGCGGAGGACGCGGCGCACGGCGAGGTCACGGTCACGTTCCGGCCGACGATCTTCAAGAAGCTGACGCTGTCCACCCACGAGAACGTCGGCTTCGGAACCATCCACCTGCCGGAGACGACGCTGCACACCACCGGCGCGTGGTGGGTGTTCCCGCGCTCCCGCGCCGCCGATCTCGACAACGACGCCCTCCAGGGGGCGCTGCTCGGCGTCGCCAACGCCCTCCACAATGTCGCGCCGCTCTATCTGATGTGCGACCCGCGCGACCTCGGCGCGCTCGCCGAAACGCGCTCGCCGCACACCGGCGAGCCCACGGTGACGGTGTACGAGCAGATCGCGGGCGGCGTCGGGCAGGCGGAGCGGCTGTTCGCGCTGCGGCGGGACCTGTTGGACACCGCCGCGGCCTTGATCGAGGCCTGCGGGTGCGAGGCGGGCTGTCCGTCCTGCGTCGGCCCGGTCTTGGGACTCGGCCCCGACGCCAAGCGCCGGACGCTGCGCCTGCTCCGCGACGTCTGTGTCCCTGCCTGAGACCTCGATCGACAGCCTTCGGGAGCGGCTCCGCCGCTACGGCGCCGGCATTGCGCCCGGGTCCCGTGCGCCGGCACCGGCGGCGCCGTCGCAGGCGCCGCGGGGACCCGCACCCTCGTCAGGCGCCGATGGGGTCGAGGTCGTCCGCGCGCGCTACGCGTTCGGCCACCGCCACGGCGCGGTCGAGATCGGCACAAGCGTCGGATGGGTCTCGGCGGAGCATGCGGGCGGGGCGGCCGGCATGGTCTGGCTCGACACGGAGACGACGGGCCTCGCCGGCGGCACCGGCACCTACGCGTTCCTGGTCGGGCTGGCCTATCTCGACGGGGAGACCCTCGTCACGGAGCAGTTTCTGCTGCGGCGCCTCCGGTCCGAAGCGCATCTCCTCGGGGCGGTGAGCGAGCGGCTCGCCGGCCGGCCGCACCTCGTCACGTTCAACGGGCAGCGGTTCGACTGGCCGATTCTGGAGTCGCGGTTCATCCTGGCGCGGCGGCGGCCCGCGGCGCCCAAGGTCCACACGGACCTCATCACGCCGGCGCGCCGGCTGTGGCACCGCGTGCTCGGGACCCACCGGCTGAGCACGCTCGAGGCGGAAGTGATCGGCGCGCCGCGGCACAACGACATCCCCGGCTGGCTGATCCCCGGCATCTACGTCGAGTATCTGCGCTCGGGCGACCGGGCGGCGCTCGACCCGGTCATCGCCCACAACCGCGCCGACCTGCTGGCGATGGTCGCGCTTCACGGCGAGGTGCTCCGCACGCTCCGCGATCTCGAGCATTCGCGCGTGCGCTTCGACTGGGAAGGCGCCGGCATGCTGCTCGTGCGGCGCGGGGAGCACGAGCGGGCGGCGCGGTGCTTCGACCGGGCCGTCGACGACGCGACGGAGCCTCGCGATCGCTGGCGGGCGCTGCGGCGGCTCAGCCGCGCCTACCGCCTCACCGGCGCGGACGCGGCCCGGCGCGCGCGGGTCGAAGCGGAGGCGGCGTTCTGGCGATCGGCCGACCTCTACCGCGTGCACGTGCTCGAAGAAGCTGCGAAGATCCGCGCGCGCAACGGCGACCTCGCCGGCGCCCAACTGGCGGCCGGTGAGGCGTTGGGCCTTGCGACGCGGCTCGGCCTCGCCGGTCCGGCAGCACGTCTCACCAAGCGGCTCGCTCGGCTTACAGGACCGCCCCGGTAAATACACCGATGGGGTTGCACCCGTGGTCAAATTTTGGCACAGCAGTCCTCGGTTTAGAAGGAATCATCGAATATATGTTCGTATTAGAGGCGACGTGAGTCACGCCAAGCGCTATGGCCAGTTTTTTACACCGCCCAATGTCGCCCAGACGCTCGTCCGATGGGCGGTGAGACATCCCAGGGATCGCATTCTAGATCCATCTTGCGGTGACGGGGAGTTTCTAGCCTGCCGGTCGCATGCGGTTGGCATTGAGCTTGACGCTGTCCACGCGGCAGACGCCCGGAGGCGCGCACCCTCCGCGCTCGTCCACGAAGCAGACTTCTTTGTGTGGGCGGCAAGCACCCACGAACGTTTCGAAGCGGCGGTCGGCAATCCGCCGTTCATTCGTTACCAAGGCTTCACTGGAGCGGTGCGCGATCGAGCACTCGCGGTAGCCGCGCGAATTGGTGCACGGATCCCACGATTGACCTCCTCATGGGCGCCATTTATTGCCAGCACGGTTTCCTTGCTAAAACCTGGCGGACGGCTCGCCTTCGTAGTACCGGCCGAAATTGGTCACGCGAGTTATTCTATACCGTTCTTACGCGCTCTGTGCGATCACTTCGATTGCGTACGCGTGGTCGCGGTACGCGAAAAGATATTTCCCGAACTATCCGAGGATACATGGCTGCTGTACGCAAGCGGTCGCGGCGGCAAAACCAGCGCGATCGAGTTCAGTATGCTCGATCGCTTCGCGCCGTCAGCCACGCCACCCGATCCGATCTGTGCTGTCTCGCTAACTGCATGGGAGCGAGCGCATGGACACTTACGACGCTGGCTACTGCCAGCGAAGGTGTTGTCTGTTTATGAAACTCTGAAGAATAACGAATTGACGTACCGGCTGGGAGAGGCCGCCACCGTCGGTATTGGATACGTGACGGGGGCCAATGATTTCTTTCACCTGCGACCTTCACTGGCGAAAGCGCTTCGGATTCCCAGGAGTTTCTTGCAAATCGCTGTCCGACGAGGAGATAGTCTACCGCCGACGCCAGTGTTAACACGCGAGCATGTGCGACAATGGATCAAAGCGGATGAACCAGTGCTGCTGCTGGATCTCGCGGGCCGCGATGAGATGCCCGAAGGCGTGTCGCACTATCTCCAATGTCGCGAAGGAGCGTCCGCTCGCCAGTCATACAAGTGCCGCGTCCGGGAGCCGTGGTTTGCGGTGCCGGACGTAAAGATACCCGACGGCTTTCTCACGTACATGTCGGGCGAGCGCGTCGGGCTCGTGCGAAACGCCGCCAGGTGCGTGGCCACCAACTCCGTTCACGTGGTTAGTCTTAAGAATGGGCAGTCGTTTAACGAGATCCAAACCGCGTGGAGTCATCCGTTGGTGGCGCTAAGTTGTGAACTGGAGGGCCACCCTCTGGGTGGGGGAATGTTGAAAGTCGAACCGCGGGAGGCACAGCGGATCCTCCTGCCACGCCCGAGCTTCCGCAGTAACAGATCACTGGAAAGCGTACTCCACAGCGGTATTGAGACAATGCGTCGCTGGCGGCACTATGCTTAGCGTGCGTCGGTCGACATTGCTGTTTCTCACCCGTGACTTCACCGCCTAGCAGCGGCGATTTCCTAGTTTCTTTGGGAAACGCGGTCAAGACCGCGGGCCCCCGCCCACCGGATGAAGCTAGCCGCGCAGAAAAGAAGAACTATGCCGAACGGCTCTCTAACGAGGTCGCACAGGCTCTGGCTAAACGATTGCGCGAACTTGGCGTGGCCGAATGTCAACCCGATCCAAGCGGTGGCCGGGAGCGCCAGTTTGCGGGGGGCATCGGTGCGAAGAAAGTTGACGTTAGCTTCGCGACCGAGGAGGACGGACTCGTCCTTGGCATCTCCGTAAAGAGCATCAGTTTTCCTGATGCCAGGACGAAGAACTACCAAAAGAACCTCACTAATCGACGTGGCGACCTGCTCGCCGAGGCCACAACGCTTCATCAGCGGTTTCCTTATGCCGTTCTTGGTGGCTTATTTCTCTTCGACGAACGAGCCGCTCACGACCGCACCGGTCGACGCGCGTCGACTGTAGAAACGGCCCACGAGATCTTTCGGGCATTCGATGAGCGCGACGATCGATCCAATGCCGTCGAGAAATACGAGGTTTTGGGGATCGTATTGTATCGGGCCGCGGAGCCAATTCGGTGTCGTTGCTATGATGTCGGGAAAGCCGACCAGCCTGTGTCCGCCGACGCGTTTCTGCACCGTCTTCTGGAACGCGTAGCGGATCGTAATCCGGATCGATTTCGCTTCGTGGACGGCCGTCTCTCACCACGCGGTCGACCGCGTACGGAGGCTGGCGCAGCGAGCGAGGAAGAAGAGCCGTAGCGCGACTCGTGTTTGTAGCTAAGCGTTCCTAGTCACTCAGTTCATCGACGCGCCGCACGAGCCTTCATGCGAGCGACACCGGCAGCACGCCCTGCGGCGTGATAAGTCCCGCGAGCGCCCGCGCGGCCGCGCGAAGAGACGGCGGATCGTCGCCGTACACAGCCAGGCACGTCACGGACGGGGGGACCTCCGTGAGGACGTACGGGGCGCCCGTCGCGACGGCGATGATCGGGCCCGTGGCC
>Ga0102924_1002752_pt1 | contig 18888 bp, 19 predicted proteins | sample PaiPotPPM11metaG_FD_80116 | JGI IMG/M metagenome (GOLD analysis project Ga0102924, IMG submission 80116) | Iron sulfur acid spring bacterial and archeal communities from Banff, Canada, to study Microbial Dark Matter (Phase II) - Paint Pots PPM... ...
CCGATAAGATGTCCGCGCCGTACCTCATGGGCGCCACGATCGACTTCGTGGACACCATCGAGAAGCAGGGCTTCACGATCGACAACCCGAACGCGACCGGCTCCTGCGCCTGCGGCGACTCCTTCCACTGATCCCGCGGCCGGCAGGCCCAAGAAAGCTGAATAGAGTCCCCCTCCATGCGGATTGCTGTCACCGGGTCGATCGCGACCGACCACCTGATGATGTTCGCCGGCAAGTTCACGGACACCCTCATCGCCGAGAAGCTGGACAAGATCTCGGTATCGTTCCTCGTCGGCGATCTGGAGATCAGGCGCGGCGGCGTGGCTGGCAACATCTCGTACGGCCTGGGGTGCCTTGGCCTCAAGCCGCTTCTCGTCGGTTCCGTCGGCCAGGACTTCGCTGAATACGCCGCCTGGCTGGCGGAGCATGGCGTCGACACGTCCGGCGTGCGCACGTCGGCGACCAGGCACACGGCCAGGTTCACCGCCACGAACGACGAGACGGGTAACCAGATCGCCTCGTTCTACCCGGGCGCGATGAGCGAGGACGGCGAGATCGACATCGTCTCGCTCGGCAACGCCAACGCCGTTGACCTGGTAGTGATCGGCGCCGGCGACCCCGCGGCCATGCAGCGGTTCACGTCCGACTGCCGCGCCGCGGGGCTGAAGTTCGCCGCGGACTTCTCTCAGCAGGTCGCCTTCCTCGACGGCGAGTCGATGCGGACCCTGATCGAGGGGGCCGCGTACCTGTTCTGCAACGAGTACGAGGCCGCCGTCATCGAGCAGAAGGCCGGCTGGACCGGCGAGGACATCCTGGACCGGGTGGAGACGCGGATCGTCACCCTCGGCTCGGCGGGCGCGCGCGTCGAGCGCAAGGGCGCGGAACCCGCCGTCGTCGGGCCGGTCAGGGACGCGACGCCGCTCGAGCCGACGGGTTCGGGTGACGCGTTCCGTTCCGGCTTCCTGGCCGCCACGGCGTGGGGCCTGCCCACGGAGCGCGCGATCCAGCTCGGCAACCTGATGGCGGTGCAAGCCCTGGAGGTCGTCGGCCCTCAGGAGTACGACCTGGCCACGGCGGCGCTGGCCGACCGGGCCAAGCACGCGTACGGCGCCGAGGCGGCCGAGGAAATCGCCGCCCACCTCCCGGCCTAGCCAACTCGCGGAAAACCCCGCAGGGAGAAGCACCTTCCCTGCGGGGTTTTCTCATGAGCCCCGGCTCGGTTCCGTCTACGACGGGGAGTAGTTTTGACGCATGGCCCCGCTCGCGACCGCTTACAGTGGCCCACCCAAGTTCACCATCGCCCGGGCGTTCACCGAATGGCGCGTCGACGTGCCGATGCTGGCGCTGATCCTGCTGGTCGCCGCCTGGTACCTCATCTCCGTGCGGAGGGTCAGGCGAAGCGGCGGGCAGTGGGGGAGCGGCCGCACGTTCGCCTTCATCGTCCTCGGACTGGGCTTCTGGACGATCGCGACGATGGCCTGGCCCGGCGCCTACGAGAGCGTGCTGTTCTACGCCAGGGCCACCCAGACCGTGCTGCTCGTCCTGGTGTCGCCGCTGTTCCTCGCGCTGGGCAAGCCGCTCACGCTGCTCATCGAGGCCTACCCAGGTATCGGCGGCCGCATCGAGCGCATGGTCAAGAGCCGGGTCGCCCGGGTGGTGACCTTCCCCGCGATCACCACGCTCGCGCTCGTCGCCGTGCCGATGGTCATGTACTTCACGTCCTGGTACACGCACGTGTTCACCAGCGGCACGGTCCGCGAGCTGACGTACCTCATCCTGATGGCGCCCGGGTACGTGTTCTTCTGGACGCTGCTGCGCGTCGACCCGGTCCCGAAGGAGTACCCGTACGGGGTCGCGATGTGGATCACGGCCGCGGAAGTCGTCGGCGACGCCTTTTTCGGCATCGCCGTCATCGCGGACCAGACCATCCTCGCGGCCGGGCACTACCATGCGGTCGGCTACCCCTTCGGTCCCAGCCTCGCCACCAGCCAGGTCCTCGGCGGCGGCATCATCTGGATCCTCGGCGACTTCGTCGGCCTGCCTTTCCTCGCCGTCCAGCTCATTCAGATGATGAGGGCGGACAAGCAGGAGGCCGCCGAGATCGACGCCGAGTTGGACGCGCGGGACGCCGCGCGCGCGGCCGCCAGGGCGGCAAGCCAGGCAATCGCCGACGAGGACGCCCCGGTGACCGTCGAGGGGGGCCCCGTGCCAGTCGAAGCGGGCACGGGCGAGGCGGGCACGGGCGAGGCCGACCGCCCCTGGTGGGAGAGTGACCCCCGCCTCACGGACCGCTTCAAGGGCGCCTAGTAGCGGCGGCGGACGCCGAACGACCAGCCGGACGCGTGGCCGACGCGGAAAACGCACTCGTGCGACTTGAGCGCGCACCAGGCAGGGATGTCGGAGTAGGCGGCGGGATCGTCGGCGAGCACGGCGATCACCGCGCCGACCGGCACGTCGCCGATCTGCTCGGCGAGCATGATGATCGGGATGGGGCACTTGCGCCCGACCGCGTCGATGGTGACGTCCGGGGCAGCGCCGCGGGGCACGTAACCGGGCAGCGAGTCCTCTGACTCGGCCGCTGCCGCCCGCGCGGCGTCGGTGACCGGCGAGACCAGCGGCGCCGACGCGTCCGCCATCGTCGGAGCACCGAGCAGGCTCGCGTCGGCCTGCGCGGGCCCGGATCCCGGCGGTGGGTCGGCGGCCGTGCCCGCATCGGTCCGATCACGCCCGCGCGTGCCCGCCGCGTGCCGTCCCGACGGCCGTCCGAACCACGGTGTGCGGCTCATGCGATGCCCCTCACACGTCCATAGTGCCCCCACTCGTGCCCGATTACCCTCATGAATGAGCAAAGAGCCGTAGCAACCGAGGTCGAGGTTTCCAGCGAAGAGACACGAACGGCGGGGGTCCCCTGCGCGCCCGCGGCGGCGCGCGATACTGTTTGCACGACACGCTGTAGAAGACCGAAGACCGGTGCCTGAAGGAGACAGCAGGCGACCGGGCGACGTTGTTTGGGAAGGCGCTCCTTTGACTCTGATTCGCCGGCAGGCCGCGCCAGACGGGCGCGGCACCGGGCCACGCAGCCGCCGGGCTAAGGCGCTGCGTCTCGGCGCGCTTGCCGCTATGTTGCTCCCGCTCTCCGGGTGCGCGTGGAATAACGACTTCACCCGCATGGGCTTCCCGAACCCCATCACCACCCAGGGCGCGATCACGCTGTCCCTCTGGCAGGGGTCGTGGGTCGCGGGCCTGCTGGTCGGCGCGGTTGTGTGGGGCATGATCGTCTGGGCCGTGATCTTTCATCGCAAGCGCGGTGACAAACTCCCGCCGCAGGTCCGGTACAACATGCCGATCGAGATCCTTTACACGATTGTGCCCTTCGTCCTGATCGCGGTGCTCTTCTACTACACCGCCAGGGACGAGAACACGATCGACGCGGTCCCGTCCAACCCCGCGGTGACGGTCAACGTCACCGGCTTCACGTGGTCCTGGGCGTTCAACTACCCGCAGTACGGCGTTAACACCGACGGGGCCATGTGGAACCCGCAGCTGACGGACGCGGAGAACCAGACCGCCCTGCCCCTGCTCGAGATTCCGGAAGGCGAGACGGTTAACTTCAACCTCACCTCGCCCGACGTGATCCACGCGTTCTGGGTGCCTGAGTTCTTGTTCAAGCGGGACGTCATCCCCGGCCACCCGAACCACTTCTCGATCACGGCCACGAAGACCGGCACGTTCATCGGGCACTGCAGCGAGCTGTGCGGCCTTTACCACAGCAGGATGCTGTTCACGCTGAAGATCGTGACTCCTGCGCAGTTCCAGAGTTGGATCAGCCAGCAGCAGGCGATCCAGAAGTCGACTTCGGGGAGCACGCAGTGACGACCCTAGAAAACCCGGCCGCGCTCCGGGTGGCGGCCCGCACCGCGCGCACCGAGCGCAAGGGCTCGGTGCTCGCCGGCTGGCTCTCGTCCACGGACCACAAGATCATCGGGCACATGTACCTGATCACGTCGTTCGTGTTCTTCCTCGGCGCCGGGATCATGGCGCTGCTCATCCGCATCCAGCTGTTGTCGCCGACGAGCAGCTTCCTCTCGGACCAGATCTACAACGAGCTGTTCACCATGCACGGCACGATCATGCTGCTGCTGTTCGCGACGCCCCTGTTCGTCGGGTTCGCGAACGAACTCGTGCCGCTGCAGATCGGCTCGCCCGACGTGGCGTTCCCGCGGCTGAACCTGCTCAGCTACTACCTGTTCCTGTTCGGCGGCCTGATCCTGTTCTCGAGCTTCCTCGCTCCCGGCGGCGCCGCCGCGTTCGGCTGGTACGCCTACGCGCCGCTGACCAGCGCGACGAACTCGCCCGGCATCGGCGCCGACCTGTGGATCATGGGCCTCGCGCTTTCCGGCTTCGGCACGATCCTCGGTGGCGTCAACTTCGTCACGACGATCTTCTGCATGCGGGCGCCCGGCATGACGATGTTCCGGATGCCGATCTTCACCTGGAACGCGCTGCTCACCTCCATGCTGGTGCTGCTTGCCTTCCCGGTGCTCGCCGCCGCGCTGCTCGTCCTCGAGGTCGACCGCCGCCTCGGCGCCCAGGTCTTCTCCGCCAACTCCGGCGGCGCGATCCTCTGGGAAAACCTCTTCTGGTTCTTCGGCCATCCCGAGGTCTATATCTTGGCGTTGCCGTTCTTCGGCATCGCCACCGAGATCCTCCCGGTGTTCAGCCGCAAGCCGCTGTTCGGCTACAAGACCCTGATCGCCGCGACGATCTCGATCGCCGGCCTGTCGATGACCGTGTGGGCGCACCACATGTTCACCACCGGCGCGGTGCTGCTGCCGTTCTTCTCATTCATGACGCTGCTGATCGCGATCCCCACGGGCGTGAAGTTCTTCAACTGGGCGGGCACCATGTGGAAGGGCCAACTGTCCTTCGAACCGCCGATGCTCTACACGATCGGCTTCCTGATCGTGTTCCTCTTCGGCGGCATCACCGGCATCATCCTGGCGTCTCCGCCGCTGGACTTCGCGGTCTCCGACTCTTACTTCGTGGTGGCGCACTTCCACTACGTGCTCGCGGGCACCGTGCTGTTCGAGATGTTCGCCGGCCTGTACTTCTGGTGGCCGAAGATGACCGGCAAGATGCTCAACAACCGGATCGGCAAGGTCCAGTTCTGGGTGATGTTCATCGGCTTCAACCTGACGTTCCTCGTCCAGCACTGGGCGGGCGTGCAGGGCCAGGTGCGGCGCACCGCGAACTACCCGTTCCTGCCCGGCGACGTCACCACGCTGAACGTCATCTCGACCGTCGGCTCGTGGCTGCTCGCCTTGTCGATCCTGATGTTCATCTGGAACGTCTACATCACGACGAGGCACGGCGTGAAGGTCACCGAGGACGACCCGTGGGGCTACTGCTCCTCGCTCGAGTGGGCGACCTCCTGCCCGCCGCCGCGGCACAACTTCTACCGCATCCCGCGCATCCGCTCCGAGCGTCCCGCGTTCGAGGCGCACTACCCGCACATCAAGGCCGGGGCGGCGTCGAAGGGCCTCGAACAGACCATCCCCGCGCTCAGCGCCGCGAAGAAGTAGGGGCGTGTATCTCACATGAAGGTCGAAGGCTGGCTCTTTATGGGCTGTGGCGTCTTCCTTGCGGGCGCCGACATCGTCTACTGGTACACCTCGTACGAGCCGACCGGCACGACGGCGCTCGCGCTCGCGGTTGGCCTGTGCCTGCTCATCGGGTTCTACCTGCTGTTCACCGGCCGCCGCCTGCCGCTGCGCCCCGAGGACGACAACGAGGGCGAGATCGCGGAAGGCACCGGCGAGCTGGGCTTCTTCAGCCCGCACAGCTGGTGGCCCATGTGGGTGGGCCTGGCCGCCGCGTTCACCGCGGTCGGCTTCGCGGTCGGCTGGTGGATGGTGCTGCTCGGCTTCGTGGCCATCGTCTTCGCGACGGTCGGTTTCGTCTTCGAGTACTACCGAGGTCACTACAGCCACTAACGGCCCGGCCACCCCGAAGGTCAAAACCAGCAATATCCCGAACGACAGCGTGGTCCCGTCTCCGGCCCGGCTTAGCAGCCAGAGGGGACCAGGCCTGCCTGGTAGGCGATGATCACAAGCTGAACGCGGTCGCGTGCGTCCAGCTTCGTCAGCAGGTGGGCGACGTGCGTCTTCGCCGTGGCGGGGGAGATGCGCAGGTGGTCGGCGATCTCACCGTTCGACATGCCGGCCGCGACTAGGCGCAGGACCTCGCACTCGCGGTCGGTGAGCAGGCCGGTGACCCGGTCCGCGCGCTGCGCCGCCGGTGCGCCCGCGGTCGCCGGCCCGCCGCCGGGATGCGCCGTCCCGCTGTAGGCGGGCAGCCTCGGCGCGCTCGGCCCGGAGGCGCCGAGCGGGGGAGTCTTGGCGAACTCGCTGATCAGGCGGCGGGTGACGCTCGGCGCGAGCAGCGCCTCGCCCGCCGCGACGACCCGGATGGCGGTAATCAGGTCTTCCGGGAGCGTGTCCTTGAGCAGGAAGCCGCTTGCGCCCGCGCGCAGCGCGCCGAACACGTAATCGTCGAGGTCGAACGTCGTGAGGATGATGACGCGGACGCTTGCGGACTCGGCGGCGGAGGTGATCTGCTGGGTCGCCTCGATGCCGTTGAGCACCGGCATGCGCACGTCCATCAGCAGGACGTCGGGTCGGGCGGACCGCGCCACCTCGACTGCCTCCGCGCCGTTGGCGGCCTCGCCGACCACGGTGAGGCCGGGTGTGGCGGCGATGATGCCGCAGAATCCGACCCGGACGAGGGCCTGATCGTCGGCCACCGCGACGGAGATGGTCATCTCCGGCCGCCACCGTCCCTCCAGGCGGCACCGCTCACGGCCGGGGTGGCCTGAGCGCCCGCTGGGTCGCTCGCCTCGGCCACGGCCCGGAAGCGGGCGGCGACCTGGTCGGCTGACGGGGGAACGGCCGCCGCGGCCGCTCGGCTCCCGGCGGCGGAGTCCCTGGCGGCGGAGTTGGCGGGGCCGCCCGCGGCGCTGTCCCCCGCGCGCGGGCCCGCCGGGGTGCTCAAGCTGACCGCGGGCAGCGGCAGCGTCGCGGTCACCTGGAATCCGCCGTTCGGCAGCCGCCCCGCGCCGAACGTGCCGCCGCACAGGTGCACCCGCTCGCGCATGCCGATGATCCCGTGCCCGGTGCCCGTGCTCGCCACGCTGACCGACGGGAGCGACACGGGCAGCCCGCCGTCGTCGGTCACCCTGATGACCAGGTCCGCGTCGGTGTAGCCGACGGAGACCACGCACGACGCGCCGGTGCCGGCGTGCCTGACCACGTTGGTCAGCGCTTCCTGGATGATCCGGTACGCCGACAGGTCCACGCCCGCGGGCGCCGGCCTCGGGTGCCCGGAGACCTCCAGGGTGACCCGCACCGCGGCCCCGCGGGTGCGTTCGATGAGCCGGTCGAGGCCGGCGAGACCCGGCGCCGGCGCGAGCGGCGCCTGCCTGGCCGCGATCGCCTGGCCTTGGCCGCCGGGGGGATCGACCCTGGCCGCCGGCGGAGTCACGTCCTGCTGGCGGAGCACGCCGAGCATCCGCCGCATCTCCTCGAGCGCGTCCCTGCTGGTCGCCTGGATCGCGCCGAGCGCGTCCCTGGCGCCGTCCGGGCTCGCGTCGATCACGTACTGACCGTACCCGGCCTGCACGGCGATCACCGACATGCTGTGCGCGACGACGTCGTGGAGCTCGCGCGCGATCCGCAGCCGTTCCTCCGCGACCGCGCTGTTCGCCGCCTGCTGCTGCAGCGTCACCACGTACAGCCGCCGCTGCCGCACCGAGTACCCGGTCATCCAGGCGAGGACGTTGGCGAGCGCGATGGGGACGAACTCGGCGGCGGGGCTGTCGCGCTGCTTGTCGACGCCCGCGATGGTCAGGAACGTCAGGACCAGGAGGACCAGGCCGAGGGCGGCGGCGCCAGTGCGCTTGCGGCTCTCGACCGTCACCGTGTAAAGGACGAACGCGGCGCCGAGGAAGATCACCCCGGGTACCGCGGGCTTCATGCCCGACACCAGCACGCCGAGGATCACCAGGGCGCCGAACGCGGTGACCGGAGCTCTCCGGCGCAGCCCGATGGGGACGAAGACCGCCAGCAGGAACAGCAGCAGGATGGGCAACTTGGCCGGGCCGGAGGTGTAGTCGTGGGCGGCCGTGGCCGCGTCGATGAGCGCGAGGAAGCCGGCGACGAAGCAGTCAAGCGCGATCCAGTGGACGAGACGCATCCGTTTCGTCAGCGGCGGCCGGGCGGGATGCGGCGACTCCGCGGCACCGGGGTACGCCGGGTACGCACCCGGCTGCCGGTCGCCGGGCGCGTGCGACATGTCGCGTTCCGAGCCCACCACACTAAGGTAACCTCCCGGGGGCCCTCATGCCTCATCCCAGGGGACTAGCCCGCGAAGCTGACCGGCCCCCGGCGCCTTTCCCGCGATATCACCGTAAGGGGGGACGCGGCGCGGCCGGCCGCCTGACACTCTAGGCGCCATGAGTGCATCCCCACCGGCGGGGCAAGCCGACCCGGTCATCGCGGCGGATCCCGTCATCGAGGCCGCGGTGATTGAGACCACGGGGCTGACCAAGGTATATCCAGGCGGCGTGACAGGGCTTGCGGGCCTGACCGTGGCGGTCGCGCCCGGCGTCACCGGCCTCATCGGCGCGAACGGCGCCGGCAAGTCGACCTTGATCAAGATCCTGCTCGGCCTGCTTGAGCCCACGCAGGGCGGGGCGAAGGTGCTCGGCCACGACAGCGTCGAGGACGGGATGACGATCAGGCGGCTCGTCGGGTACATGCCGGAGCACGACTGTCTCCCTTCGGACATCTCGGCGACCGAGTTCGTCACCCACATGGGCCGCATGTCCGGCCTTCCGGCGACCGCCGCCAGGGAACGCGCCGCCGAGTCGCTGCGCCACGTCGGCCTGCACGAGGAGCGCTACCGCCAGATCGGCACCTACTCCACGGGCATGAAGCAGCGGGTGAAGCTCGCACAGGCCCTCGCCGGCGACCCGCGGCTGCTGCTGCTCGACGAGCCGACGAACGGCCTCGACCCGGCCGGGCGGAACGCGATGCTCGAGCTGATCGCGCGGATCGGTGAAGAGTTCGGCATCTCCATCGTGGTCGCGAGCCATCTGCTCGGCGAGATCGAGCGGATCTGCGACGGGCTCGTCGCGATCGAGGCGGGCAAGCTGCTGCGGGCCGACACGATCGGCAGCTTCACCAGGGCGAGCCAGACGCTCCTCATCGAGGTCGAGGAGGGCACGGACGCGCTGCAGCGGGAACTCGCCCGCCGTGGCCTGCCCGCCCGGCCCTTCCAGCGGGCCCTGCTGGTCCCCATCGCGGACGACGGCACCTACGACGTGGTGCGGGACAGCGTCGCCGCGCTCGGCCTGCCGCTGAGCCGCATGGAGCAGCGCCGCCACCAGGTCGAGGAGATCTTCCGCGACGACGGCGAGCCCGGCCAACCCGGTCAGCTCAGCGAAGTGGAGGCAGCCGATGCCTACTGAGACGTCCCCAGCGCACCGGCCGCCGGAGTCTGGCCCGTCTGCCGCGGGCGGGGTCATCCACGACCTCGGCTACCGCCGCTACGACGGCCCTCGCCTTGGCCGGTCGCAAATTGTCTCGGCGCTCGCCTGGCACAGCTTCCGGTCCGCGTTCGGTTTCGGGCGGGGCGCCAAGGCCAAGATCATCCCGGTGATCGCCTTCGTCGCGATCTGCCTGCCCGCGGCGATCAACGCGTTTGCCATGTCCAGAGGCAACGCGCAACTCGTCTATTACGACACCTACGTCCCCGTGCTGCGCGACCTGGTCATGACCGTCTTCGTCGCGGTCCAGGCGCCCGAGCTGGTCAGCCGCGACCTGCGCAGCCGGGTGCTCCCGCTGTACTTCTCCCGCCCGATCAAGCCGGGCGACTACCCGCTCGCCAAGTATCTCGGGTTCACCGCCGCGTGCCTGGTCATGCTCGAGGTTCCGCTGCTCCTCCTGTGGGTGGGCTCGGCGGCCAACGTGCACGGCGGCGCGGCCGTGTGGGCGCAGACGAGGGCGCTGATCCCCGGCCTGCTCGTGGGTCTCATGTGGGCGGTGTCCCTGGCCGCGATCAGCCTGTTCCTCGCGTCCCTGACCGGCAGGCGTGCCTTCGCGACCGGGGCGGTGGCGATCACGTTGCTGCTCACCTACACCCTCGCGGAGATCCTGCTCCAGGTGGAGACCCAGTCCGCCATCGACAAGGGGGGCGTCGGCCCCGGGGGCGTGCCTGCCGCGAGCCTGGCGATGAAGGTGCCCGGCTTGTTCAGCCCGTTCACGCTCCTCGACGGAGTACGCAGGTGGCTCGGCGGCACCAACCCCGCCGACAACGTCCCCAAGCCGGGCGCCTTCGGCGCGGTCTACGCCCTCGTCCTGATCGTCCTCGTCGGGCTCTGCCTGGCCGGCCTGTTCGCCCGCTACCGGAAGGCGCGCCTGTCATGACGACGATCGAGCTGCGCAACGTCAGCCGCTGGTACGGCAACGTGGTGGCGGTCAACGACATCACGATGGACATCGGCCCCGGCGTCACCGGCCTCCTCGGCCCGAACGGCGCGGGCAAGTCGACGATCCTGCACATGATGGCCGGCTTCCTCGAGCCGTCCAAGGGCACGCTCACCGTCGACGGCGCCCCAACGTGGAAAAATCCCGGAATATACCGAAAGCTCGGCCTGGTGCCCGAGCGTGACTCCGTCTACGCCTTCCTCACTGGCGAGGAGTTCGTCACGGCGACCGCGAAGCTGCACAACCTCCCAGAACCGGAGCGCGCCGCGAAGCGGGCGATCGACATCACCGAGATGTCGCCGGCGCAAGACCGCAGGATCTCCACCTACTCCAAGGGCATGCGCCAGCGCATCAAAGTGGCCGCCGCCCTCGTTCACGACCCGGAGATACTGCTGCTCGACGAGCCGTTCAACGGCATGGACCCCCGGCAGCGCATGCACATGATGGAACTGCTGTCCGGGCTCGGCGACGAAGGCCGCACGATCCTGTTCTCCTCGCACATCCTCGAAGAGGTGGAGCGCCTGTCCGGCACGATCCAGGTGATGGTTGCGGGCCGCCTGGCCGCGTCGGGTGACTTCCGCGCCATCCGCCGCCTCATGACCAGCCGCCCGCACGTGTTCCACGTGAAGACCTCCGACGACCGGCGGCTCGCCGCGGCCCTCGTCGGCCGGGACTACACCCACGCGGTCGAGCTGACGAGCAAGGGCCTCCAGGTGAGGACGTCCGACTTCGGCGCGTTCTGCGCTCAGATCGCGGTGATCACCCGCGACGAGAACATCAGGCTGACCGAGCTCCTCCCGACCGACGAGTCGCTGGAAAGCGTCTTCGGCTACCTGATCGCGAACTAGGAGGCGTGCGAACAATGTTCAAACCGCCCGTGCTTAATCTAACCGTCGCGGCCATCACGGTCCGCGCCACCCTCGGCCGCAGGCGTGCTTTCCTGTTCGCCGTCCCTGCGCTGATCCTGATCGCGCTCACGCTGATACTGCGGGCATCCCGCCCGCCGGGCGCGCAGTGGCCGGACAACGTACTCGGCGACTTCGGCTTCTCCGTGCTGCTGCCGTTCACCGCGCTGATCATCGGCACCGGCGTGCTCGGCGCGGAGATCGACGACGGCAGCGTCATCCACTTGCTGGCCACGCCGGTGCGCCGCGCCGACGTGATCGTCACGAAGTTCGCGGTGGCGGTCGGCCTGACCGCGCTCTTCGCCGCCGTGCCCGAGCTCATCGCGGGCGTGCTCGCCCCGAACTCGGGCAAGCTCGCCTGGGCCCTGTTCGTCGGCGCTCTGGTCGGCTCCGTGGTCTACTCGGCGGTCTTCGTGCTTGCCTCGGTGGTGACGACCCGCGCGATCGCGTACGGCCTGCTGTACGTGGCCATATGGGAAGGCCTGCTCAGCAACCTTGTGGGCGGCGTCCGCATCCTGTCGATCGCGCACTACTCGCTGGGCGTCGCGAACGCCATCTACCCGGACCAGGACCTCCGCGCAGGCCTCAGCCTGTCCACGTCGCTGATCCTGGCGATCGTGATCACGGCGGGCGGCCTGTACCTGGCCACCCGCCGCCTGGAAGCGTTCTCCCTCACCGGCGACCCCGCCTAACGGCCCGCGCCCGGTTCAGCTGTGCGTCTGGTTCAGCCGCGCGGGCGCGGCGTCGCCAGCCGGTTGCTCGCGTCCACCCAGTTGGTGAGCAGGGCGGCCGCGGCACCGGAGTCCACCGCGGACGCGGCACGGGCCAGGCCCGCGGAGAGCGCCTTGACCAGGGCCTCGCCGGTCGCCTGGGCGGTCGTGTCCGCGTCGGCCGACCTCGCGGCGGCCACCGTCCCGAGGCCGTCCGCGGCCGTGATCGCGGCGGCGGCGTTGAGCAGCACGATGTCCCTGACCGGGCCTTGCTCGCCCGCGAGCAGCGTACGGACCACGGACGCGTTGTGCGCCGCGTTGCCGCCGCGCAGGTCCGCCAGGGTAGCCCGGGGGAGTCCGAGCTCGGCGGGATCGAACGACGTCTGGGACACCGCGCCGTCGGCGGCGATCCAGACGGTCGACGGCCCGGTGGTGGTGAGCTCGTCGAGCCCGCCCCCGTGGAACACCAGCGCCGAGTTGCCCCGCTCCGCGTACACGCCGGCCAGCACGGATCCCATCATCGGGTCGGCGACGCCGACGGCGAGCGACGACGGCCGCGCCGGGTTGGTCAGCGGGCCGAGGTAGTTGAACGCGGTCGGCACGCCGAGCTGGGCCCGCACGGGGCCCGCGTGCCGCAGCGACGGGTGGTACAGCGCCGCGAACAGGAACGCGATGCCGGCCTCAGCGAACAACGCCTCGCTCGCCGTCGCCGGCAGGTCGATCACGACGCCGAGTGCCTCGAGCACATCCGCCGCGCCGCACTCGGACGACGCCGCCCGGTTGCCGTGCTTGACGATCGGCACCCCGGCGGCGGCCGCGACGATGGCGGCCATCGTGGACACGTTCACCGTGTCCTTGCCGTCGCCCCCGGTCCCGACCAGGTCGGTGACCGGGCCGGCGATCTTGATCGGCGTGGCGTGCGCCAGCATGGACGCGGCGAGGCCGGACATCTCTTCCGGGGTCTCGCCCTTGGCGCGCAGCGCCACCCCGAATCCGGCGATCTGCGCCGGGGCGGCGTTGCCTTCCATGATCTCGTTCATGGCCCAGGCGGCCTGCTCGGTGGTGAGGGGTTGCCGGCCGATGAGCGCGCGGATCAGCGTGGGCCAGCTCGGGGTGTCCATATATTTGTTACTGAGCTGTGATGGCGGGGCCAGTGCTGACCGACACCGGGACGACCGACCCTGTGCTGGCTGAACCGGCGCGGGCGCGCATGAGCGCGGCGAGTTCGCGGGCGAGCGCGACCGGGTCGATCGGGTGGCTGATCACCGCGTCGGCCTTCGACCAGGTGGCGAGCCAGCGGTCGTCCGCGCGGCCGATGACGAGCAGCGCGGGCGGGCAGTTGTAGATCTCGTCCTTGGCCTGGCGGCTGACGCCCATGCCGCCGGCGGGCTGCGCCTCGCCGTCGAGCACCATGACGTCGACGCCGCCGGCGTCGAGCAGCCGGAACAGCGCTGGCGAGGTCGCCACTTCGATGATCTCGGCGTCAGGCGCGCCGGGGGCCGGACGGGCGCCGATGGCCAGCCGCATCTCGGCCCTCGTGTCGGCGTCATGGCTGTAAACAACGACCTTCATGCCGAGCATCCTACTGTCGTCTCCCGGGGGGACGACCCCCCGTACCCCCCGGCTGTCCTGGCGGGCGGGCGCGATCGCAAAAGCCGCGATCGTATCGCGCCCGCCCGCCAGGACTAGAGTCCCCGGCCGCGACGACAATCACGCCCCGCCCGCACGGACAAAGGCTACGGAAATCCCCCATCCTGCCCACGAGGCAGTCCCGTTCACGCTTCGATCCCGCCGATCAGGCGGGTCCCGGGCCTGCTGGCCGGCCCGCGGGCAGCCGGGGACGCTCAGATTTCTTCAAGGAAAGCGGCGAAGTTGGGGGGTCGGCTGCGCATCCCCTACGTGGTGTCGTAATAATGACCTTCGTGGCTACAGCATCCGTGACCGAGCCGGTACCGCGTTCCCCGGCCAGCCGACCGAACCTGGTGAGCGTGGGCACCATCATTTGGTTGTCCAGCGAGCTGATGTTCTTCGCTGCCCTGTTCGCGATGTACTTCACGATCCGCTCGGTAGACAAGGGGCAGGGCCTACCTTGGCCCTACCATACTCACCTGAACCTCTGGCTTGGCTCGTCGAACACGATCGTCCTCGTGTTGTCCAGTGTGACGTGCCAGATGGGCGTATTCGCGGTTGAGCGTGGCCAAGTCAGGCGTGCGGCATCGATTTGGAACGTCATGAAGTGGGGCCTGCGCGAGTGGTACGTGCTGTCCTTCCTCATGGGTCTTTACTTCGTTTGCGGACAGGCGTACGAGTACTCCCAGCTGGTCAGGGATGACCACCTGACGATTTCGTCGAGCAACTACGGTTCGGTGTTCTACCTGGCCACCGGGTTCCACGGTTTGCACGTGACCGGCGGCCTGATTGCGTTCCTCTTCTTGCTCGGACGCACGTACGCCGCTAAGCGATTCACCCATGAGCAGGCGGTGAGCGCGATCGTCGTGTCCTACTACTGGCACTTCGTCGACGTCGTCTGGATTGGCCTGTTCACGACCATCTACCTCATCCACTAAGCAGGGGAACCGAGTGAGCTCGATCATCTCCCGACGCAGGCATCCGGCCGCTGGCTATGCCGCGGTCGCGGGCGGCCTCGTCGTGGCGGGCGTGCTTTACGGCACGTTCTCCGGCGGTGGCGGCGCGTCGGCGGCGGCGCCTGCCCAGGATTCGACCCAGATCGCGCAGGGTCATTCGCTTTTCGAAACAAGCTGCTCCTCGTGCCACGGACTTGACGCCCAGGGCACGTCGCAGGCCCCCAGCCTCATCGGCGCGGGCGCGGCCGCGGTGGACTTCCAGATGTCGACGGGCCGCATGCCCGCCAAGGAACTGGGCGCGGAGAACGGCCGCAAGCCGCAGACGGAGTTCTCGCAGCAGCAGATCTACGACATCGCCGGCTATATCGCCTCGCTCGGCGGCGGCCCGGCCATCCCGACCCCGGAGATGGTCTCCGCGAACGGCGCCAACACGGCGCTCGGCTCGGAGCTGTTCAGCGCGAACTGCTCGCAGTGCCACGGGTTCGCGGGCGCGGGCGGCGCCCTGACGTACGGCAAGTCGGCGCCGTCGCTCAACGCGTCGACGCCCACGCAGATTTACGAGGCGATGCTGACCGGACCTGAAGCGATGCCGGTCTTCGGCGACGGCACCGTCACGCCCGCCGAGAAGCGGGACATCATCGCCTACATCACCGCCACGCGGAACGAGGCCAACCCCGGCGGCTTCTCGCTTGGCCGCACCGGCACGGTCACCGAGGGCCTCCTCGGCTGGGTCGGCGGCCTCGGCTTCCTCGTACTCATCGCCATGTGGCTCACCGCCAAGCGGCGTGACCACGTCAAGGGTGAATCGGAGCACCAGTCATGAGTGAGACGCCGGAGGAGCCTACAGGCCCGCGCCGGGTCATCGGCACTCCTTCTCCAGCACCGAAGGCGGTCGACACGCCGACCGAGTCAGAGCAGCCGGCGTTCTCCGCCGAGCCGGAGAACGTGCGGCACGCGAAGAACGCCGAGCGGCTCGTCGCGGCGCTTTTCGTGCTCGCCTTCCTCGCGGGCTGCGGGTTCATCGCGGCCTACATCGGCCTCGAGATCGGAACCGCTACGATCCCGCCGGGCGCCAACCCCGTCGTCGCGGTGCTGCGGTCCAACCTCGGGCTCGGCATATCGCTCTCCGTCGCCCTGCTCGCGCTCGGCACCGGCTCGATTATCTGGGTCAGGCACTTGACGCCGAACATCGAGATCGCCGAGGAACGGCACGAGCTGAGGTCGGAGCCGGAGGAGCGCAAGGCGTTCCAGCGGGAGTTCGCGGAGGGCGCGGCCATCTCCCAGGTGACCAGGCGCCCCCTGGTGCGCCGCACGCTCCTGCTCGCGACCGCGCCGCTCGCGCTCGCGCCGCTCGTGCTGCTGCGCGACCTGGGTCCGCTGCCGCAGACCGACCTGCGGCACACGGTCTGGCGGAAGGGCCTGCGCGCGGTCACGCTCGGCGGCCTGCGCCCGCTGCAGCCCGCGGACATCTCCACGCCGGGCAGCATGATCACCGTCATCCCCGAGGGCTACCAGGACGACGACGACGCCCTCGCCAAGGCGGGGGTCATCCTGATCAAGTTCGGACCGGACGAGCTGCACATCCCGACGAACTACGACGGCGGGACGCTCGTGTCGACGATGAACTGGACGGTCGACAACATCGTCGCCTACTCCAAGATCTGCACCCACGTCGGCTGCCCGGTCGCCCTCTATGAGCAGACGACCCACCACATCCTCTGCCCGTGCCACCAGTCGACGTTCGACGCGGCGAACGGGGCCAACGTGATCTTCGGCCCGGCGGCCCGCGCGCTGCCGCAGCTGCCGCTCATGCTGGACTCGGCGGGCTACATCGCGGCCGCCAGCGACTTCACGCAGCCGGTCGGCCCGAGCTTCTGGGAGCGCGGATGAGCGACGACGCAGTGAAGATCCCGCCCGCCGTCTCCGGCGTCGGCGGGTGGCTCGACGACCGGTTCCACGGCGCCAGGGGCGTCCGCGTCCTGATGCGGAAGGTCTTCCCCGACCACTGGTCCTTCATGCTCGGCGAGATCGCGCTGTGGTCGTTCGTGATCCTGCTGCTCACCGGCACCTACCTGGCGCTGTTCTTCCAGCCGTCATCGGCCCCGGTGATCTATCACGGCTCGTACACCAAGCTCGACGGCCTCACGATGTCGCAGGCGTACGCGTCCACGCTGAACATCTCGTTCGACGTCCGCGGCGGCCTGCTCATGCGGCAGATCCACCACTGGGCCGCGATCATGTTCATGGTCGCGATCATGGCGCACATGCTCCGGGTGTTCTTCACCGGCGCGTACCGCAAGCCGCGCGAGATCAACTGGCTGATCGGCGTCGTGCTGTTCACGCTCGGCATGATCGAGGGCCTGTTCGGCTACTCGCTTCCCGACGACCAGCTGTCCGGCGCGGGCCTGCGAATCACCGAGGGCGTCGCCCAAGGCATCCCGATCGTCGGCACGTACATCTCGTACTTCCTGTTCGGCGGCGAGTTCCCAGGGACCGCGATCATACCGAGGTTCTACATCCTGCACGTGTTCCTGATCCCGGGCATCATCTTGGCCCTGGTCACGGCCCACCTGTTCATCATGTTCCACCAGAAGCACACGCAGATGCCGATGAAGGGGAACACGGAGAAGAACGTGGTCGGCCAGCCGTTCTGGCCGTACTTCCTGCTCAAGGGCCAGGCCTGGTTCTTCTTCATCTTCGGGGCGCTGGCGGCGCTCGGCACGTTCGCGCAGATCAACCCGATCTGGCTGTACGGCCCGTACACGCCGCTCGCGATCTCGTCGGCCAGCCAGCCCGACTTCTACATGGGCATCCTCGAAGGCTCGCTGCGCATGATGCCCGCGTGGGAAATCAACTTCCTCGGGCATACGCTGTCGCTTTCGGTGCTCATCCCCGCCCTGCTGCCACTCGGGATCATCTTTACGGGGGCGGCCCTGTGGCCGTTCTTTGAACAGTGGGCCACGGGCGATAAATCCTTCCATCACATCAACGACCGGCCGCGCAACGCGCCGGTGCGCACCGGCATCGGCGTCGCGGCGGTCTCCTTCTACGCCGTCCTGCTGCTCGAGGGCGCCAACGACGTCATCGCCAACGCGTTCCAGATCCCGCTGTACACGGTCACCTGGATCTCCCGCGTCGCGATCTTCGTGGTGCCCATCGGCGGGTACCTCGTGACGAAACGAATATGTCTCGCCTTGCAGCGCAAGGACGCCAACATGCTCATCCACGGCGTGGAGACCGGCTGGATCCGCCAGCTCCCGAACGGCGAGTTCATCGAGGAGGAGCGCCCGGTCACCGAGGAGGAACGCGCGGTCCTCGAGGCCAGGCACGACTTCCAGCCGCTGCCGTCGGAGGAGGACGTGGACGAGAACGGCGTCCCCGCCCCGGCCGCCCGCGGCCCGCTCGGCATCGCGCGCAAGTTCGCGAACCGGGCGTTCACCGAGACGGTCGCCGTCCCCGAGGGGCACGGCGACGGCCACGGTCCGGCCCACGAGGCCGTGGAAGGCAACGGCCACGGCGAGATCGAGGGCGGCGAGCACGCGGCGATCGGCTCCCACGAGGAGCAGTAGCCGCGCCCGGCGCTAGCCACACGGAAACGCCCCCGGTGCCCGGCACCGGGGGCGTTTCCCGTTTTTCTGTTTGCCGCCGCCGCGGCTAGTCCCGCCGCCTCAGGCTCCCGCGCGCCCGCCATCCCGATTCATCCCGAACGGAGGCGTGCTTTCCCTATTCGGCCAGGCCGATCGAGAAGGCGGCCTCAAGGTCGTGGCGGGAGTACGCGCGGAACGCGACGTGCGTCTGCGTCGCGGTCACTCCCTCCACCCGGTTGATCCCGCCCGGGATCACGTCGGCGAGGTCGTCGTGCGAGCGGACCCGGACGATCACCACGAGGTCGTAGTCACCGGTGATCGAGTAAACCTCGCTGACCGCCGGCAACTGCACGATGGCCTCCGCGACCTCGGGGATGCGGTGGATCTCGGCCTTGAGCAAGACGATGGCGGTGACCACGGACAGCCTCCAGGAACGATGCGATGCTAACGCGGCAACTGTACTTTCCGCGTTGGCCTTCGTATGCTTCGGGGGCTCCGCTGCTCAGCGGCCCCGCAGCGCCCTCAGGAGCCACGCCAGCCAGCGTTCAAGGACCGAC
>Ga0102924_1002753_pt1 | contig 18886 bp, 24 predicted proteins | sample PaiPotPPM11metaG_FD_80116 | JGI IMG/M metagenome (GOLD analysis project Ga0102924, IMG submission 80116) | Iron sulfur acid spring bacterial and archeal communities from Banff, Canada, to study Microbial Dark Matter (Phase II) - Paint Pots PPM... ...
AAGAGACCTTGTCCGAACGGATGCTGCATTCCTCCGTTCCGCCGAGCAACCTCTCTGGGCGCCCCCGTCGTCTAAGCGGTGATCCGGGAAGCCAGGAGGTCACGTGGACAAACGGCAGATGCGAGCCTTTGAGGGGTTCGCGGCCGAATCGGGGGCGGAACTGCTGCGCATCGCGACGCTGCTCACGGCCGACCCACATACCGCCGAGGACGTTTACCAGGAAACCCTCCAGCGCCTCGCCGCGCGCTGGTCGCGGGTGGAGAGCCCCAAGGCGTTCTGCCGCCAGGTGATGCTCACCATCGTTCGCGACCAGGCCCGCGCGAAGGCACGGCGGCCGCGCGAACTGGAGTTGTTCGACGGGACCGAGCGGGGCGACCCGCGTTCGGCCGACCCGCATACCGCCGTGGAGCTGCGGCCGTCGCTGCGCGCGGCGCTGAACAGCCTCGGCGAGCAGCAGCGGGCCGTCGTCGTGCTCCGCTATTTCGACGACCGCAGCGAAGAAGAGGTCGCCCGGCTGCTCGGCATCACGACCGGCACCGTCAAGAGCACCGCCTCGCGCGCCATCGCGCGCCTGCGGGCCCACCCTGGGCTCGCCGCCATTTTCATGGCCTCTGACCGCCCTATTTCATAAAGCACTGCGTGAAAGGGATTCCAATGCCGCTCACCGACGAAGACATCGTCCGCGACCTGTTCCACCGCTATACCGCCGACGTGTTCCCCGACGCGTCGGTCGCTACCGAGGTCGCCGTCAGGCAGCGCCGCCGGGAGATTCGCCGGCGGGCCGGTTCCGCGGTCGCCGCGGGTGCCGCGCTCGGCGTCGCGGCCGGCGTCATCGCCATCGTTCCCGGTCGGAGTGGCGGTCCGGCCGACGCCACCAACACGACGAGCGCCAAGCCGGGCGGCACCGCGACCGCTTCGGCGCCCGCCATCACGCTTTCCGCTGGCCAGCGCGTGCTTTACCAGCTCAGCGCAGCCGCCGCCAAGCAGCAGGCGGCGGCGGACCGCTACGTCACGCTCTACGAGAGGGAAGACGGCAACCTCGACACCAACGTCATCGACACCCAGACGGGTACCGATTACGGCTACCAGAGGGGCTACAACGGCGCGCCGTCCGGAGTGGGCGCGCCCGCCAAGAACTTCTCGCCGACCGCGACCCAGTTCGCCGCGATGCCGCTCGACCCGGCGGGGCTGCGCAAGACGCTCATCGCCTATTACAACGCGCAGGTCGATGGGCAGACGCCGGAGAACCTGCCCGGCGTCGAGCCCGAGTCCAGTCCGACCCCCGACAACGACATCGTGTTCTCCCAGGCGATGAACTTCCTGTGGAACCCGTCCACGCCTCCGCAGCTGCGGGCCGCGCTGTTCAAGGTGCTCGCCGAGATGCCGGCCATCCGGGTCGACGCGTCGGCCCACGACATGCTCGGTCGGCCGGCGGTGAAGCTCACCTGGACCGCTTCGGACACGACCGTCTACACGGTGTACGAGAACCCGGCGAACGGCACGGTCCTCGAGCAGGCCTACAAGTGGCCGGCGGACTTCGACCTCGCTCCCGGCTACGACCTGATGCTAAAGGTCACCCGCACGAACACGATCCCCCCAGACCCGTACACGAGCTGACTTCCAGATTTCTGGAAAGGGCATTCGCGACTTACCTGGGTATGCTTCTTCGCGGATAACGTTCCGCGTTTTACCCGGAGGTCCAGATGCACCTTGGATCGGTGATTCTTGTCGGCTGGCTCGTTATCGGCGGCATTGCGGCCGGCCAGCGCGGGGATTTCAAAGCCTCACTTGACTGCAGCAATGTCAGCACGGCCGCGGTGACGGTCGTGGCAGGCCCGCTCAACTACGCCGGCGTGGACCCGCACATTAACTGCAGCACGCCGCGTCCGAGCCATTAAGTTAGGTGCTCTTCGGCCGGTAGCGGAGCCGCTTCCGTGCCATTTCGCACACGCCATTGCGTTCATTCTGCTCGGCGGCCAGCCGTGCCTCATTCAGGTCGGCCAAAGTAAGCAGCCCGTTCGTCAGCAGGAATCCCGTGAGATCCCGCGCGTGGCCGCGTTCTGACCAGATGAAGCCCTGAAGCAGCTTCTTGTAGTCGGATACCGCGCCCTCTCCGCTCAGGTTCAGCGCGACAACCACGTCGAGCATCGGCACCGTCTGCGGCGGGCTTACGCCCAGAATGTACTCCTGGTAGTAATACGCCATCGCCAAGCGGGCCATCGTGTTGCGCTCGAAGTAGCCGCGCACCCGGGGGACGGCGTCCTTCCTGGTCGTACCGGCCGCGGCCCCGCGCCGCACGACCGTGTTGCCCACGGTGACGACCTGCTGGTCACCGTCCGACTTGGCCGCGTCGTCTTGACGGTCGGCGGCCGGCCCGTCGAGCCGAATCCGAAGCACCCACGCGGCGACGCTCACCACCCACGACCCGGGCTCGAGCACCACCGGCCGTGCCTCGAAGCTCTCCGGCGCCGCCGGAAGCACGTGACGGGCGGCGCGCTGGACGGCCCCCGCGGTTTTTAGCGGTGCCCCGGATAGGTCCGGCGCCAGGTAGACCTGGTAGGTCGGGTCGCGGCTGAACACCTCCCAGCGATGCTGGACGTAGCGCAGACCCGCGCACCGGGGCGCGCGGTGCAGTGTCGGATCTTCGTTGTCGCTGAGCGTGATCCGGTCCAGCCAGATGATCTCGTCAGACGGGCAACTCACCCACTCCTCGCGCGCCGTTGACCACAGAAACAGTCGCCCAGCCACAGTCAGACAATAGCCGCAGTGAGGGACCTCAGCCGATCTCTATCCGGGACATTGGCGCATCCGGCGCCGTTCCCCAGCGAATCGAGTCGCCGTCGCTGAGCGGCTGCTCGCCGGCGACCCGGGCACCGTTGACCGATAGCCCGTTCACACCCTGGTTGGTAACCCACCAGCGGCCGTCGTCGAACGTGAACACCGCGTGCACCCGGGACACCGTCGGCACGTCGGGCAGCGTCAGTTCCACCGCCCCGCGGCCGGCCCGGGCGCCGGACACCTTCGTCTCCGCGACCGAGGAGCCCGTCACCAGCCGCAGCACGGGAACCGCCGGGCGGATCTGCTCCAGGACCGTGGCCATGCCGTCCATGACCGTCTGGCCCGGGACCGCCTCGTACCGCGTGCGGCCCGCGTACCCGGCGTCGACGGGGTCCGCCGACGTGAGGGGGTATTCCTGGTCGGCGTATTCCTGGTCGGCGTACGGCTGGTTTGCGCGGGCGCCGGCCGGGAGGCCCCGCCGCAGACGGTAACGGCCCTGGGCGAGCGAGACATCCGGGACGATGTACACCTCCGGCTCCCATGACCCGGCGAACCGGGCGCCGTGCTTGGCCACCTGCTCTTGGTAGACGTCGGTCAGGTCGGCGCTGACCACTTCGAGCCCCATCAGCTCGCCCAGCGAGGCGAGGTCAGCGGGGTTCATCTGCAGTTCGACGACGTCCGGCGCGAGGAGCGACCCGTTCGGCGTGACGATGAAGACGGCGGACAGGTTGCGCATCGCGATGTGCAGCACGTCCGTCCCGTTGCGCCACGGCCGTGAGGCGATCCGTCGCAGCCACGGATGATCCCGCGTGATGCCCATGGCCCGCAGGCCCGCTACGCTCGCCGCTCCGAGTCCGGCCACGAGCACCAGCACGATCGTGGCTGACACGAAGGAGCCGGTCAGTTGGTCGGCGAACAGCCAGCACACGAGCACGCCGCCCGCGATGGCCCAGCGCCGCCGGTTCCGCGACCACAGCGGCGGACGTACCCGACGACGCGCCGCTTCCCTGTCCATCACACGGTTGCCAGCCAAGTCTGCCCCTGTCCCTTACGGCGATATTGGTCTCAGCACCGAGCATGCTGACCCGCGCGCCCGCGCGTCAACGAATCGCGGCCACCTTCCAGACATCTGGAAAGTAGCGATGACTTCGACCCCAGCAAAACATCCCCTATCCCGAACGACTTCTGGCTACTCGTGGACGCCCCCGCCACCTTGTCCGGGGTCGCGGAACACCCCGGCTATTTCGACGCGCCCCCTGGTCGGGCCGGGCCCGCCGATTGGCCGAGATCCTCCGGGAGGAGGATCGTGAATCCCATGACGCAGGAAGCTAAAGGGTCGATGTCGCCCACCCCGCACTACTACATGGTCCAGGGCCGGGCCGCCGAGATCGCGCGGGCTTCTGGCAGCCCGGCCGCCGGAGCCGAGCACCTGTTCCTGGGGATGCTCCACGACGGCGGGTGGCCCCTGTTCGCGATCTCGGGCCTGGTCGACCTCGCCCGCGCCGAGGCGGCCGTGCTTGGCATCATGGACAGTCCCGGTTACTCGCCCCCGCCTCCTCCCCCGCCGCTCGTACGCAGCGCGTACACGCAGCAGTTGTGGGGTCTGGGGGTCGCGGTCGAGATGGGCGGTTCCCACCTCGGCCTGGAGCACGCGTTCCTGGCGATGATCCGCGACCGGGAGACGGTCCCCGCGCGCGCACTCGCGGGCCTCGCCGACCTCGACGCGCTGGACGCCGCCGTGGTGGAGGCCGCCAACGCCCCGGTCCGCCCGCACGAGGACGCGGCCTTCCTGCCCGAGGGCCAGCAGCTGGACGGCCCGCTGCTAAAGGCCATCTCCGACGCCGTCCCAGAAGGAGCCACGTACGGCTTCAACGGCGCCGACGGGCGAACGTGGATTCACGTGTGGGGCCCCGACGGCAGCCTCGGCCCCGAGGTCTCCCGCGAGGTGCTGAACACGGCCTTGGTCAGCCTGGGCCGCCCCGGGCTCGGCAGCTAAATCAGCCGTCACGCTGGCCCCGGCTGGTGGTTACGCGCTCAGGGATTCGCCTGCCTGCGTGTCCGCGCAGTAAGCGACGACTTCCCCGAGCGTGACGCCGACCGCTTGGGCCAGCGCGGCCACGGGGGCCGGATAGGCGACATCTCCGCCGCGATCGGCGCGATCGGCCGGGCCGCGGGCTACGGCATCAGCACCGACTTCGGCGGCCACGGCATCGGTCACGCCATGCACGAGGACCCGCACATCCCTAACCGGGGCCGTCCCGGTCGCGGCCTTCGGCTCGTCCCGGGACTGGTCATCGCCATCGAGCCCTGGTTCCTCGCCGGCGGCACAGACGCCTGCAAGATCGACTCCAACGGCTGGGCCATCCGCAGCGCCGACGGCACCAACGCTGCCCACGTCGAGCACGCCATCGCCATCACCGACGACGGCCCGCTCATCCTCACCGACCCGCGCTCCGCAAGCCAAGGATTGGCGGTTAGCGCCGGGTGATCGCGGGCGTGCCCAGGGCCTTGGTGAACTTTCGCTGATGTCCCCGCACCATGATCGCGAAGGATTTTCCTTTCGCGAAGGATTTTCATCGAATGAGATGAAAATCTTTCGCGATCATGAACCTGAGCTGCCCGGATGCGCGACAAATCAGGCAAACGGAACGGTCGCCGCGTCCGCGGACCAGCGTTACGTAACAGCATTGCGGCGCCTGAGAGGCGTGGGCACCAACTTGACATCCGCAAACCGGGCCGCCTTTAACACCGCCACCCGGGCAGGCGATCAGAACTCGGCAGGCAGCTCGTAGACGGCGCATTCTCTGCCATTGTGGTCGGCACACCCGGTGAGCACGAGGCCGGCCTTCTCCAGTACCCTCCTGCTCGGCAGGTTCTCCTGGACCGCGTACGCCAGCAGCCGCATCGGCGGCTCCGTGTCGTTGTGCTCGCGGTGCCACCGGACCAGCGCTTGCGCGATCTCGCTCGCGAGCCCCTGGCCCCACATGTCGCGGCGGATCGTGTAGCCGAGCTCCCGGTCCTGCCCGTAGGCGCCGAATCCCGCCCGGCCCGCCAGCCGGCCGTTCTCGTCAGCGACCCGCCACTTAGTCCAGCCCCTGGCAGCCTGCTCCCGCAGGTACAAGCCGAGCAGGGCCCGGCTCTCCTCACGCGACTCAGGCCGTCCGCGCCGGACGTACCGCATCGTCGCCGGATCGGAGTGCAGCAGGCTCAACTCGTCGAGATCCTCCTCGACCCAGGTTGTCAGCGTGAGTCTCGGCGTCGAAAGGACCACCTGTCTTTGCACACGACCGATTATCGGTCCTAAGGGGCGCGGAACGTCCGCCGGTACTGCGCCGGACTGATGGCCAGCGCCTTCCGGAAGTGAAGCCGCAGTGCCGCGGGCGTGCCGAAGCCGGCGCTCGCGGCTACCTGATCCACGGGCTTGTCGGTGGTCTCAAGCAGCCGTTGCGCGAGCGCGAGTCGCTGCGTAAGCAGCCATTGGTGCGGGGTGGTGCCGGTGGCGTCGCGGAACTGGCGAGTGAACTGGCGCTGGCTGAGCGAGCAGCGGGCCGCGAGCGCGGAGACCGGCAGCGGCTGGTCCAGCCGCTGCGCCGCCCATTCCAGGGCGGCGCCGAGCCGCTCGCCGGCCTGGAGGTCGGTGCTGACGGGTGTCTCGACGTACTGGGCCTGCCCGCCTGCCCGGTGCGGCGGCGCGACCATCTGACGGGCCACCCTGTTCGCGATGGCCGCACCGTGATCGGCGCGCAGGATGTGCAGGGCAAGGTCGGCCGCCGCCGAGTTTCCGGCCGAGGTGAGCACTTGGCCGTCGTCCACGTACAGGACCGAGGGATTGAGGTTGACCGCGGGAAACCGTTTACGGAACCGGTCGGCATGCGTCCACAATGTGGCGGCCGGCCTGCCGTCCAGCACTCCGGCCTCGGCCAGGATGTAGGCGCCGGTGCAGAACGACACCATCCGGGCGCCGCGCCGGTACGCGCGCCCGAGAGCGGCCAGCAGTTCCGGCGTGGGCGGCCGGTGCCCGCGGCCGGGAACGATCACCGTGTCCGCCCGGGACAGCGCGCTTACCCCGTGCGTGACTTCGGTCCGCAGCACGCCGATCCGGATCGGGGACGGATCGGCGGAGCAGGCCCGGTAGCTGTACCAGGGCACGCCGAGTGCGGCTTCCCATGGCGCGCCGAACAGGTCGTTGGCGATGGCCACGCCGATCGATGACATTCCGTCGGACAGCACACACACCACGCGGTGAGGCCGGGCGGTCATGGTCCGATTCTGCCGTGTGCACTGATTGCGTACAACGTCAGTTTTCTTTCGTTCCTCGTCGTTCAGGCGGCTGGCCGCCCGTACCCGCCGACGGGCACGCTCGTACTGCCGGAACGGAAGACGGAGAGGAACCAGACGATGTCCACCCCGAGCACGGCCGCGCGGTCGGCCTTGGGCCGAAGCCGGGCGGTACTAAGCGTTCCCGTGCTCGCGGGCGTCGGCTATCTGGTGTTCTGGGTCGTCAGTCAGTCGGTCGGGGCGCCGAACCCCGGCGTCGCGGCACCCGGAGCCCAGGTGGTGACGAGCTTCGCCGGGCGCGGTGGCCCGAACATGGCCATGTTCGTGCTCGCGGAAGGGGCCGCCGCCGTCGCCCTCGTGGTCGTCGCGGTCGCGGTGGCACGCCCGGTTCTGCACCGGGGAGCGCCGCCGCGAGCGCGGCTGGCCGCTCAGTTGAGTGTCGGCTTCGCGGCCACCGCCGCGGTGATGTCATGGATCGAGCTCGCCGTGGGTGCGTGGCTGATCTCCGCGCTGGTGCCAGACCGGCAGACCGGGACGGCCGGAGCCGCCTACCACGCGCTGAACCGGCTGGACGGGGCGAAGATGCTCGTGCTGGCCGCGATGGCGGTGGCGCTGTCGGCCCTGGCCATGACGACTACGCTGCTGCCCCGGTGGCTGGCCCCGTTGGGGTTCACGCTGGCGGCGGCACTGGTGGTATCCGGCCTCGGATGGGTGCTACTAGCGCCTGGACTCTCGGACTCGGTATATGTGTCAGGGGTCCTGCTCGTGGCGTTCGTTACGTGCAGCGGCGTGACCTTCGGCCTACGAGATAGGAAGACGGATGTCTGAACCAGTGACCCTGATCAACGCCTTCGAGGTCCCCGCGGCCGATGCGGCGGACTTCATCGCCGGGTGGGAGCGGACCCGTGACTATCTGGAGCAGCAGCCTGGCTACATCGACACGGCGCTGCAGCAAGCCTTCGCGCCGGACGCCGAGTTCCAGTTCGTGAACGTCGCCCACTGGCGGTCCGCCGAGGACTTCGCGAAAGCGCTGGGGAGCCCGGGCTTTCGTGAGGCGGCCGTCGGCTTGGCGCAGTATCCGTCGCACCCCTCCCTCTACCGGACTGTGCGCACGTGAACAACGCGGTCGGCATGGAGTACGTCCCGCTAGGCCGGTCAGGCCTGAAGATCTCCCCGGTCTGTCTGGGCGCGATGAACTTCGGCGCCCCGGCCGGAACCACGGGCGCCAGCGAGGATGAGGCCGGGAACATCATCGGGGCCTACCTGGACGCGGGCGGCAACATCATCGATACCGCCGACGGGTATTCGGCCGGCCAGTCCGAAGAGATCGTCGGCCGAGCCGTGAAAGGCAGACGCGACTCGGTCGTGCTGGCCACCAAGGCGTTCCTGCCTCAGGGACCCGGCCCGAATGACCGGGGGCTGTCCCGGGTCCACCTGACCCGGGCCCTGGAGGCCAGCCTGCGCCGGCTCGGCACCGACTACATCGACCTCTACCAGTGCCACCAGTGGGATCCCGCTACCCCGATCGAGGAGACCGTGGCCGCCCTGGACGCCTTCGTCCGCTCGGGCAAGGTCCGCTACCTCGGCTGCTCCAACTTCACAGCCGCCCAGATCGTCGAATCCCAGTGGGCCGCGGAACGGGTCGGCGGCACGCCCTTCATCAGCCTGCAGCCCCAGTACTCGCTGATTGCCCGCGACATCGAAGCCGAGATCCTGCCGGTCTGCCAGCGGCACGGGCTGGGCACGCTGACCTGGTCACCGCTCGGCGGCGGCGTCCTCACCGGACGGTTCCTCCCCGGCGAGCCTCCAGGCGACGACAGCAGGATCGGCCGCCTCAAGGCCTCGCCGATGCCGGCGGCCCGGGCGTGGGCCGAGGGCATTCTCTCCGAGCGCAATCTTCGCATCGCCGGAGAGACCGCCGCCATCGCGGCCGACCTCGGTACCTCACCGGCCAACGTCGCCCTCGCATGGGTGGCCCGCCAGCCCGGGGTCACCGCCGTCATCATCGGCCCGCGTACCGTGACCCATTTGCACGACAACCTCGCGGGATTCAGCCTCACGCTCCCGCCCGACGCGCTCGCAAGGCTCAACGAGATCTCTAGGCCCGCTCGATGAGCAGCGCAGGTTCCACGTCCACGTCTCGGCCGGCGCCAGGCCGATCAGGCCGACCGTGACCAGCGGCACCGAGCCGTTGCCCGTCACCTTAAACAGCGCCGCCGAAATCTCGCCAAGCTCGGGCAGAAGATCCTGCGCGTTGAACCGTGACCGCATTGTCGTCTCCATATTCGATACGACCCGCGGCGACTAAGAAACGTGACACGGACGACTTCAAACTAATGATCATTCCGAACGACTTCAGGTGTCTCTGCAGCCTCAACTGATTGTCTGGGGTGGGGGAGCGCCGGACTTGGCGATCGCCCCGCCCGCAGTCGTGAAGCAGAGAGCGCTTCCCGACCTCTCTTCCCGGGGGACACCCCCGGACCCCCGGGGGCGGCTGCGACCGCCGCGCCCGTCGCTCCCCTCCGCCTCCCAAGATCAAAACCCGAGATCAAAACCCGAGATCAACCCCCAAGGGCGATGTCCCTGAATATGTCGACTTGAACCTCTTCGACCCAATGTTCGTACTACGGGTAGAGACCCAATGTCGGCATGGGACGGCCAATGCGCGAACTGGACGCCTGGCACGGTGGTCGGCACCGTCGTGTCCACGACGCGGCCGCAACCGCAGACACTCCCGTCACTCGCGCGCACGATTCGCCGAAGCATGCCGCTCACGATTCGCCCAAGCTCAGGATGCTGCTGGACCCCGTTGCCCGGAGGGCGGAGCACCTCAGATACCGCCAGAGCGTGGAAGCGTACGAGGCTAAGCACGCGGCGGGGCAACTCAAGCCTCAAGAGGCAAAGCCGGAACATGTGCCTCACGAAACCCGCGACAAGCCGACCAGCGAGATCGCTGAGCGAAGAAAACCGCTGGAAAGGCAACGGGAAGAGAGGCGGATGCCGGAGCGCTCACGCCTACCGGCCGCCGACACCGTTCAGATGGTAACGGGCAACGGCCTTGCCATGGCCGCAGTTGCTGTTGCGTTCAACGTGTTGCCTGATACTTGGGACAAGGTTGCCGCAAGCATCTTTGCAGCCGTAGTGGGCAACGTAGCCTGGGGAAATAGGCGCTGGAAGGACAAGCATGGGAATCGACCCGAAGATTGAGCAGTCGACGAGGAAAATGCTCGGTTACGCGATCCGCAATGAACCTGAGGACCTGGCAGCCCTTGTACGAGCAGAGGCGAACGAGACGTTGCTCGGCAGCATCCCACTTTGCTTGTTCGCCTCCGCGTATATTGCAGTCGACGTGTCCAACCGCTGGCCAACCGATGCGGACGTCCGTGAGATCGCGAAGCATGCGTCGGAGTCAGCGACGGAACTGGACATTACTGAGCAGGAGATCTACGAATATCTGGCCCGTGTGGCGCTCGGTTCTGAGAAGCTGGATGATGTCTTTTCGATGGAGGGACTAGCGACGATCCCGCTGTTCGCAACCGCGAACCTGCTATTGACCTTTAGTCCCGGGGATAAGCACTGGTGGGAGTACCTGGACCAGATCTGGGACGCTGCGGAAACCGCCGAGCGGACCAGCCTTGCGGTTCTGCCTGCGCTTATGCTCCGCGCCCGTAAGGAGTCCTCGCGTCGGGACGGCAACGGTTCGTGAGGCGGCCGGGAGGCGGTATTCGTGGCATGGTCGTGAATGCCAGTGCGGCCGCGCCGAGGGTGACGAGGCTGGCTGCGACGGCCGTTGCCGATAGGTGTGCCGCCTGGGCGAGGAAGGGGCCGGCGACCGAGCCGATGAGGGTGGCGGCTGCCTCGCTCGCGAGGAATGCGGCGCTGACCCGGCCGAGGGCCGCATCGGGGATCACCCTCTGCAGGACGGTCTGCTGGATGACCAGCGCCATGGAGCCGAAGGTGCCGACGGCTGCAGCGGCGGGCAGCGCGGTGGCCAGCGACGACGAGGTGAACAGCAGGAAGTACGCGCCGGCCGTCGCGGTCAGGCTGCCGGTCAGCAAGCCTCTGGGCTCGGCCCGGTCCAGGAGCACCCTGATGACCGGGGCGCCGAGCAGGAAGCCCGCGCCCAGGCAGGACAGCAGAAGCCCGGTGTGCCCGGTGCCGCCGAGTCGCTGGACCCCGAAGGGGATGAGCACAGCGCCCAGCGCCGTGTTAGCCGTAAAGAAGACGGTCATGACGGGAAGCAGTGACCGCGCGGCGGGCCGTGCCCGCACCACCCGCGTTCCCTCGAGCAGGTCGTGTGCCACGGCGGAGACGGAGGCATTGCGATTTCGGCGCGTGCCTCCGGACTTGGACGTTAGGTACATGGCGGCGGCGGCGACCAGGTAGCTGAAGGCATCCGCGCAGATCAGCCACCTGATCCCGCAGACGGCCAGCAGGATGCCGCCGAGCGGGCCCCCGATTAGCCGGACGATGCCGTTGCCGGCCGAGGTCAGCGAGTTGGCGCTGCTCAGCAGCGAACCGGTGCCGACGACGGCCGGCGTGCGAGCCTGCTGGGCCGGCGCGTACAACGCGATCCCGGAACTCTCGGCGGCCAGCGCGGCATACAGTACCCAGTACCGCCCGGGCGAGGTACCCAGGAGCATGACCGCGACCGCGCCCGCGCAGAAGAGGTTCGCCCCGATCAAAAGGCGCCGCCGGTCCCAGCCGTCGGCGACGGCACCCGCGACCGGGCCGAGCAACAGTTGCGGCAGGTACTGAGCGGCGAGGGTCAGTCCGGTGTCGCGCAGTGAGCCGGTGGCCGCGAGTATGTGCGCCGGGACGGCCAGGATTAGGAGCCAAGAGCCGAGGGAGCTGATCAGGCCGCCGCCCCACAGCAGCCGGAAGTCCCGTATCCGCAGGGCCTGGAACACTGGCCCACCTCCCGAGAGAGAGCTATTCTATGAGAATAGCTCTCTGGATTCATATTCTGTCAAGACAGAGGTACTGACGTGGAGGAAGCAGCGATCGGCATCCAGTTGCGGACGCGGCGGACGGCGGCGGGCCGAACGGTGGCATCGGTCGCGGCGGACGCCGGCCTGTCGGTTCCCTACATTGCCAACCTCGAGAACGGCAGGGGCAACCCGACGGTCACGGCGCTGACCCGGCTCGCCGACGCCCTCGGCATGCGCCTGGTCATCACGCTAGAACCAGCCGACGACAGCGAGGAGGCCGGGGAACCCGCGCCGCCAGCACTACCCGCCTCGCTCGTCCGGCTCGGGCGCACGCCCAGATTCCGGCAAGCGGTCGCGGTGATCGCCACGGCGCTCGACCTGGACCCGGAACGGTTCTCCGCCCAGCTCGTGACCGCCCTGGCGGCCCTCGCGCACACGATGGGCAAAGACCCCGTCGAACCTGACTGGTGGCGCATCCTCGACGCCCTCCTGCTGGTCGCCGCTCATCCCGCGTAGGATTCACGGCGTGGACACGGCACCCGGCGGCTGGGAGACCTGGAACTGGGATGAGTCCCTTTTCGCCGGAGCGGCCGGGTTTTACGAGCAGGGCCGGCTGCCCTACGCTCCGGACCTGGCCGGCGTCTTCGCCCGCAGCCTGGCCCTCGACGGTCGGGGCAGGCTCCTCGATGTCGGCTGCGGGCCGGGCACGGTGACGTTGCGCCTGGCGCCGCTGTTCGAAGCGGCGATCGGCCTCGATCCCGACCCGGGCATGCTGGCCTATGCGGCGCAGGCGGCGGCCAGTTCGGGCGTCACGAATGTCTCCTGGGTACGCGAGCGGGCCGAGTCTCTGCCGGCCGGCCTGGGCACCTTCCGGGCGGTGACGTTCGCGGCCTCGTTTCACTGGATGGACCGCCCGCGAGTGGCGTCGGCCGTCGCGACGATGCTGGACCCGGGCGGTGCGGCGGTGCAGGTGACCGCGCCCGGCGGCCGGCTCGGGCATCTGACCGCGCAGGCCGGGCGGGACTCGCTTCCTTTCCCCCCGCCGCCCGATGACGCCATCGACCAGCTGCGGCGCCGTTACCTGGGCCCCGACCGGCGAGCCGGGCAGGGCATCCGCAACACCTCACCAAGCGGCGAGGATCAGGTGTTCCGTGAAGCCGGCTTCCTGCCTGCCCAGACGGTGACCGTGCCCGACGGCCGGGTCATTGAGCGAACCGTTGACGACGTGGTCGCTAGGGTGTTCTCGGTCTCCTCGACCGCACCGCACCTCTTCGGCGACCGCCTGGCCGACTTCGAAACAGACATGCGGCAGACCCTCACGCAAGCCTCTCCCGCGGGGCGTTTCTCCGTCCGCCTCCCCGACAACATCCTGCGCATCTGGCGGCTGCCGGCCCCAGCCGGCAGCAGTGAGTAAGTAGTTCAAGCCGGCGTGAAGCCGCCGAGTTCGCCGGTGGGCAGGATCACCAGCCGCAGCCTGCGGGAGTCGTCCGGGGTGGTGATGGCGATGTGCGCGACGACGGCGCCGGACGCGGCGATCTCGTGGTGCACGATGGCGATGTCCGCTTGCGGGGCATGGTGCGGCATGGCCTTGTTCCAGGCGGCTTCGAGCTGCTGGACGCTGACTTTCGCCCGGCGTTCGGGGGCCAGACGGGCGTGCACCTGGGCGATGTTCCCGGCGAGCAGGGCCCCGACGGCGTCCTGGGCGTCCTCGCGCCATGATGGCCGCGGCTCTGGTTCGGCGGCCCGGCGGGGATCGGCGCCTGCCAGGGCGAGCTGTGCCGCCTGCTTGATGCGGGAGGCGCAGGCCGGGCTGCCGCCGTAGCTGAGCAGGGCGGCGACGGCCCGGCCCTGGCGGTGGTCGACCATGACGCAGCTGCTGAATCCCCCGGTTCCGCCGGTGTGCCAGCAAATGGTCCCGTCCTCCACGACCCAGGCAAGTGCCTGCGAGGACCCGTTCCCGCGAGTCAGTACGGGCGTTTGCGCGAGCTTGATGGCCGCGCCAAGCGGGGTGTCCGGGGGAAACAGGCCGGCGCGGGCGTAACGGGCGAGGTCGGCGACGGTGGCCTCAACGCCGCCCGCGCCCCACGGGTGGTCCCACCGGGGCACCTGGCGGTCGGCGGCGTGGCCAGGCAACGGGGTGCCCTCGCCGCGCTGCCCGACCCCGGAGTGGGTCATGGCCAGCGGGGCGAGCAACCGCTCGGTCACGAGCACCGGGTAGTCCACCCCGGACGCCCGCTGCAGGATCAGGCCGAGCAGCTGGTAGCCGAGGTTGGAGTACCGCCACGGGTGGCCAGGGGTCACGGTGGCCTGGCGCAGTCCTTCCTCGGCGCGCTCGAAGGTGTACCCGGCCCAGGGATTGGCCGGGTTGTCCTGGGTGGCCTGCCGGTTCGAGGCCACGGCGGGCAGTCCCGAGGTGTGCGTGGCCAGTTGGCGGACGGTGATCTGGCCGTTCGGGCCGGCCGACAGCCACCGGCCGATGGGGTCGTCCAGGGTCAGGGTGCCGTCGGCGGCGAGCGATGCCAGCACGGTGGCGGTCATGGTCTTGGTGACCGAGCCGATCTCGAACCGCCCGCCCGCGGGCAGGTCAGGCGGGCTCGAGGCGGTGACGGTCCCCGACGCGTCGACGGCCGCGGCCGCAGCGGCGACTCCGTCGGCGGCGAACCAGCTTCCGAGCGCCTCGGCTAGTGAATGCGAGGCTTGCTTACCCCATGTCATTGCCGGTCAGGGAGCTGCAAGTGCTCCCTTTCTCCTTCCTTGGTGTCCGCGCCTGCCTCCGCGTCCGCGAGGGCCCGGTAGACCGAAGCGAGCGAGGGATGCTGGTCGGCGTTTCTGCCGTCTGGAATGGTGAGGCTGGCGGCGATCTCGGGAACGCTCAGGCCCTGGTCCCGCAAGGCCCGGGCGGCGGCGGTCATCTCCTGGTCAAAGACCCGGGGCCGGCCGCCGCGCCGCCCCTGGACCGCCGCGGCCTGCTGTCCTTCGACGCTCTTTTCCCGCCGGTGGTTGCGGTCGAGCCCGGCGGCGGCGGCGAGCACGTCGAACATCAGCGAGCCTTCGCCATGGGGGTCCCAGGTCCCGGCCAGCGGCCCGGTGAGTACCTCAAGCCGGATGCCGTCAGCCTCCAGCGCGGCGGCCAGCGTCATCAGCTCGGCCGAGCTGCGCGCCAGCCGGCCGAGCTGGTGGACCGTGAGGATGACCGGCCGGCCGCCGGGAACGCCAGCGCCGGCCGCCAGCCGCACCGCCTTGTCCCGCTCCGGACGGTCCTTGACCCGCGCGGTGGCGTCCTCGCGGAAAACCTGTGCGCAGCCGGCCGCCCGCAGGGCGTCAACCTGTTCCTCCAGCCCCGGCGAGGCTGGGGTGCTGGACGCATACCCGATCCGGACCGGCGCGTCGGTGGATGCGGGCAGAGCCGCCGGGCCGCTCCACGGGCGGCCGGGATCCCGGTCGCCGGGAACGACGACCTCGGGCACTCCGGCCAGTTCGGGGACGAGCACGAAGCGGGCGGTGTGGTAGCGGAACGCGGTATCACCGCCGCGGGTCCGGCACGGACTGCCGGTGGGGGACGCGCAGGTCGGACAGGCAAGGCTCTCGACCGCCGACGCGGCCTGCTCCGGTGTCACCCGGGCAGTCTCTCACAACTGTCTCTCAAAACCAACTTAAACGTTGTCCACCAGTACACGGTGCCGGGCCGGGCTCGTCGACGAGTCGAAGGCCGTATTCGACCAGTGTGGCGCCAGTCAGCCGAGGTAGCTCAGGAGAAGGTCGCTTAGCTCACCCGGGTGGCTTAGCGCGGCGCAGTGACAGGCGGGAACTTCGTCGGGGACGATCCCTAGCCGTTCCTGCGCTACTCGCCGCATGAAGGCGGCGGGGAAGAAGCGGTCTTCCAAGCCGAGAATGACCCTGGTGGGCACGTCTGGCCACGCGTCCAGGGGCCACGGCGTGTCCCAGACCACGGACGATTCACCGCGCCCGCCTCGTCGCAGGGCCTCCGCCGCCAACTCGGGTGGCACTCCGTTGTAGTAAGTGATGAGCGGGTCGTCGTTGCCGGTCTTGCCGCCGTCGAGCCTGGCCTGCTCCTCGACGGCCTGCGGGTGCCGGGTGTTGGTCCACCACTGGCCAGGGGTTTCTCCCGGGGCCGGGATCATGCCGGCGAGCAGCACGAGCAGCCGCGCCGGCAGCCGGCTCGCGGCCAAGACGGCGGTGAAACGCGCCGTAGGACTGGCTCACGATCACCAGATCGCTCTGGCCCGCGGCGGCCTCGGTCGCCGCGGCCGCGTAATCGTCCAGGCTTGCCTCGCGGTTGTCGCACGGCAGGTCGGGTGCGATCGTCTGGTGCCCGCGAGCGCGGAGTTCCGCTTCGGTCAGGTGCCAGTACCAGCCACAGTCGCCGGCGCCGTGGATCAGCAAAAAGGTTGCCATGGCCGCGTTCAGGAGTCGGCGATGCGGTTGAGGAGGGCTGCGGCGCGGGCGAGCAGCGCGCGGTCTTCGGCGCCGAGGGCGCGCAGTCGCTCGTCGAACCAGGCGTTGCGCTGCGCCCGGGCGGCGCTGGCGAGTTCGTCGCCCTGGGCGGTAGTGCTGAAGAGTACTTTGCGGCCGTCGTGCGGGTCGCGGGTGCGTACGGCGTAGCCGGCCGAGGTGAGGCGGTTCACGGTCTGGCTCATGGAGGCGGGGGAGACCCGGTCGTGCTCGCTGAGCTCGGTGAGGGTCTGCGGTCCGCGCTTGTGCAAGCGCGTGAGTACGTCCAGGGCCGTGTCTCCGAGGCTGCCTTCCGGACGCTCGCTGCGGAATCGGCGGTAGATGCGTCCCACGGCGGTGCGCAACTGCCTGCCGAGGTCGGCCTCCTCGGCCTGGACGGGCTGCTGTCCGGTTGCATCCTCCTGCATAGCTCGTTAGTATACCTAAGAAAATCTTTCGTATACTTAAACAACTCGAGGCACGCGGCCAGCCGGAGAATGCGTAGCCAGCTTAACTAGGAGAAGCCAAAGTCATGCCCGCAAATCCGCTCGGTGTCGCGCTGCGCGGCCGGCGCGCCGGCCAGCACACCCTTGTCTGGGCCCGCCCCGGCCTGCAGGCCCCGGAGAACTTCGCGCTGACCAGCCCCGCCTTCGACCAAGGGGCACCCATACCGGAAAAGCACCGCGGCCGGCTGTTCGGCGCGAACGTCTCGCCCGCACTCGCCTGGACGCCGCCGCCGGCGGGCACCGCCGAGCTCCTGCTGATCGTGCAAGATCCCGACGTCCCGATGAGGAAGCCGGCCACCCACGCGCTGACGCTGGGCATCGATCCCTCGCTGGACGGACTCCCGGAGAACGCCCTCGGCCGCTCCAGCCCGGTTCCCGGAATCCGGCACGGGAAAGGCGCGCTCGGCCGCCGCGGCTGGGCCGGACCCATGCCGCCCAGGTCCCACGGACCCCACGCCTACGTCTTCCAGCTCTTCGCCCTCGACCAGGCGCCCGCATTGCCGGACGGCTTCACCCTGGACGAGGTGACCGCCGCCGTCGCCGGCCACGTCATCGGCCGCGCCCGTCTGGACGGGACATACGAAATCCGCTAGGACCCGTGTGGTCAGCCGCGGTGGTCGGCCAGGATGCGGCGGATGTCGGCGGTGTCGGCGTCGCTGTACCGGACGAGGATCGCATCGAGGTCGTTCCGGTCGCTTGCTGTGGTGTAATCCGCCAGCTCGCGCTCAAGCGACTTGCGGGCCGCGTGCGCCTGCCGGCGGTCACGCAACTGGTCGCGGACCGTGGTCCAGGCTGGGCTGAGCAGATTTGTCGCGCTCGTCATGATGTTCACTACTTCCGTCTGCGGGCGATTTCCCTTGCACTATCGAGTGAACCTGGTCTAGACCTATGCGTCCAATGACGATCTTGACGGTGACCTATGATCTATCCTCATTCGTGTGAACACCGACGCACTGCACTGGTTCAAGCTGATCGCTGACGGCGCGACCGTGACCGAGGTCAGCGAGCTTGAGCCGGTCACCCAGTCCGGCGTGTCCCGCGCCCTCGCCAGGCTTGAGGACCAAGTCGGCACCCCCTTGCTGCAGCGGTCCGGCCGGACGCTGCGACTCACCCCGGCCGGGGAAGTGTTCCGGCCCTACGCTGCCGGGATGCTGCACCAGCTCAGGGACGGGCTGGCCGCGGTGGCGCAGTTTGTGTCGCCGGAAACCGGCACGGTCGCGATCGCCTTTCAGCACTCGCTCGGTTCCTGGCTGGTGCCCGACCTCGTCCGGAGCTTCCGGGCTGACCATCCCGGCGTGGGGTTCAACCTGGCGCAAGTGCGCGATGAACTGCGCGGCCTGCCGCTGAACGCCGGCACCACGGACCTGGAAGTGGGAACCCGCCTGTTCCGGGTCGGCCGTGAGGCCACCCGCCCCGGGGACCTGGCGGTGTGGACGCGGCAGATAGGCATGGAGCCGCTACGTCTCGCGGTGCCGCAGGACCACCGGCTGGCCACGCGGGAGCGGACCGGTCTCGCGGAAGTGGCAGCCGATCCGTTCATCGGCCTGCGGCCCACGTCGGCGCTCCGCAAGCTCGGCGACGACCTGTGCAGGCAAGCCGGCTTTCGCCCCGCGGTCATCTTCGAGGGCGACGACCTGTCGATCGTGCGCGGACTGGTGGCGGCGGGCCTGGGCGCCGCCATCGTCCCCGCCCCGCGGGCCGGCTCACCGGAGGCGGCTCCCGGCTCGGTGGCCTACCTGGAGATCACCGACCACGGCGCGGAGCGCGCGATCTACCTGACCTGGCCCGCCGACCGCGCGCTGCTCCCCGCCCCGGATCTGTTCCGCAGGCACGTGATCCGCACCGTCAGCGCCGGACGAATCCGCGCGGTCGGCAACTGACCGGGCCAAGCTGGAGGGCGCCCAGGCAGGAGATGCCGGAGCGTCGAGGAGTATCCAGAAG
>Ga0102924_1002755_pt1 | contig 18882 bp, 12 predicted proteins | sample PaiPotPPM11metaG_FD_80116 | JGI IMG/M metagenome (GOLD analysis project Ga0102924, IMG submission 80116) | Iron sulfur acid spring bacterial and archeal communities from Banff, Canada, to study Microbial Dark Matter (Phase II) - Paint Pots PPM... ...
CCAGCACCGTCAATCTCCCATCACTTTCCAGGCGCGTGACCCGTCGATTACCCTGCTCGCAGATGATGAGACGACCGCGATCGAGCGTGAGACCGTTCGACCCCACACGTTGTTCAGGAGGAACATCGGTGCGTGAGTCTCCTGCCTCGGTGCGGAACACGCTGGTGCCGGTCGGCGACCAACGTCGAATGACATTGCGGGGAATGTCGCTGAAGAGGAGTCCTCCGCTGGGCAGATAAACCGGACCTTCGAGGAAGCCAAATCCGCCCGCCAGTTTTTCCGCCGCACTTCCGGGAGTTACCAGCCCGTCCAAGGCTGGGTCAAGTCGTTCGATGGACCGGCCTGGATCGCTTGCTGTCGGCGAGGCGGGGGCTGCACGCGGGCGCGCTGGTGCGGCAAGAGGCCCGATCCGGGCCGCGCCCACCCACGACACACACCCCACCGACGCGCCGACCAACATCAGCCTCGCGATCCAGCTCCGCTGCTTCATGGCCGAGAATTGTACCGGATCCCCCCACTTAAAGGGGTGTTTGGATGCCGCCACCACGGTCATGTCTGGTCCCTGTTTTTGGGTTTACAATCTCCCCTTGGGAGGAATGCTTATGACTGAATGGACCATGAAGGGCGAGTACATCAAGAACTGCAACTGTGCGCCGGGGTGCCCGTGTGATTTTTGGGCGTCGCCCACGCATCACAAGTGTGAAGGCATGATGGCGATGCGCATCAAGGAGGGTCACTTCGGCAAGGTTTCGCTTTCCGGCTTGGCCTTCGCCGCGACCTATCACTGGCCCGGTCCATTGCACGAGGGCAACGGCACCTTGCAACCGTTTCTGGCGAAGAAGGCGACCGCGGAGCAGCGCGAGGCGCTGTTGACGATTCTGAGTGGCAAAGCCGGGAATGCCTGGTTCGAAGTGGTGGCGAGCGTCGTGTCCACCGTCCTGGAGCCCAAGTTTGTGGACATCGAGTTCAGCTTCGATCTCGCCAAACGGACGGCACGCGTCGTGGTGCCGGGCGAGTTCGAAACGGAGACCGAACCGATCAAGAATTTGGCCACCGGTGATGAGCACCAGATCCGCGTGGATATGCCCCGGGGCATGGAATACTTCCGCCCGGAGATCGCCTCCGCGCGCCTGCTGCGGTCCAGCGGTCAGATCGGGTTTGACTGCCCGGGCGGTCACAGTTCGCTGGCCGAAGTGACCCACACGCAGGCCGGACTGCGGGCCTGATGCTCCTCAAGGCGGCCCATTTCGATAGCGGGGGCGGCGACGCCATGAACCCTGATCCAGGTACCGTCACCGCATCCGCCGCGGCCCCCGCCACGCGGGGCACGAGCGAACGCGGGCTCTACGTGGCGGTCGGGCTGGTCTTCATGGCAGCCGCCTACCTGACCCTTCGGATGACGCACGGCATGTCGGGTGGCATGCCCATGCCAGGGGGGTGGACAATGTCCATGACTTGGATGGGCATGGGCGGGCGGTGGTGGGAACAAGCAATGGCCTTTTCCGGCATGTGGCTGTCCATGATGATCGCCATGATGCTGCCCTCGGCGTTGCCCATGCTTCGCTTGTACCTCCGGCTGGGGCGTTGGCGCGGACAGAGCCACGCCGGTCTCTCCAGCGCCCTGGTCGCCACCGGTTACTTCCTGGTCTGGTCGGGATTCGGTCTCATCGCTTGGCTGGTGGGGACCGGTATCGCACGGGCCGCCATGGCCTCGGCGCGCATCAGCCATGCCGTACCGTTCATGGCGGCGGGGGCGCTGCTCCTGGCCGGCGCTTATCAACTCACGCCGGTCAAGATGGCTTGCCTGCAGCATTGTCGCGACCCGCTGTCCTACGTGGCGCACCATTCCCGTACCGACCGGCGCGGTGCCTTGTGGTTCGGTATCCATCATGGCGGGTTTTGCCTGGCGTGTTGCTGGGCCTTGATGTTGATCCAACTGGCGCTGGGGGTCATGAGTTTGCCGGTGATGATCGCGGTGGCGGCGGTGATCGCGCTGGAAAAATTACTGCCGCAAGGGCGCTGGGTGGCACGGATCACCGGCGCGCTGGCGATCGGCGGCGGCGCCGCTCAACTGCTGTTCCTGATTGCCTGATGACCGGCCCGAAGTCGTGTGGAAAGTCGTGCTGCAATGGCGTCGCCGGCGCCGCCGCTTGACGGATTGACTACCATCGCACCCTCGCCCCAGCTCCGGATCACGCATCTCCAATCCGCCTTCGAGCTCAGGTCCTGGGCCCCGGCCGTGCATGGGTTGCTGTCGCAACTGGGCCAGCAAAGCGATCTCACGCTGCATCCGGAGTACTACCTTCTAACCTTGCCGCCCGCGCGCCGCGTGGACGTGCTCATTATCTCAACGCAGGCAACCCTGCTTGCCGTCCTCTACGGTCAGCGGCGATGTCTGGGCCCCTGGCGCACCGGCTTTTTAACCGGTGGAGATGCGGTCGGTTGCGGTGGCCTGCTGAGCGCCCCCGAGATGCTACTGCCCGCGCTCCACCAAGCGGCAAGTTTCTACCTTCATCGGGACGTCCATGCCGTGCGCTGGAAGCTGGCCCTCCCGCCGGATGCGCCCGGCGTTCCGGAGCAACTCCCGGAGCACCTACTCGGGATTGGCGTGCGCCAAGCTGTATCAGAAAGTGATCCACCTGGCGACATTTTGATGCTGGCTTCCACCTACGACGCCTTCCTCGCCCGGCTCAGTAAGCTCACCAGAAGAAACCTGCGCTATTACCGGCGTCAAGCCGATGCCGCAGGGTACCGCTTCGAAAGGGGTGTCCCCTTTCAGGACTATGCGCGGCGCCTTCAGGCGCTGGGCCCCGTGTTGCGCCACCCGGTGTCGGCGTGGCGACTACAAGGCCAGGCAGCGATGCTCGATCAGTTTGGCGGCGAGTGTGCCGGTCTGCGCAGTCCCGATGGAGTGCTGGAAGCGGGGCTCTGCGGCTTCGTCCGGGAGGGCCGCTTTCATCTCTTGGCGCGCTACGTGAATCCGGACTTGGCCCGGCAGAGCCTCGCCTTGGTGCTGTGCGGCTACCTGATCGAAGAGCTGGTTGCCCAAGGCTGCAGGGAGTTGCGGTTCCTGAATGGCGCGCTGTTTCCATTCCGCCGCTACTGTCAAGCGCGGCGGCTGCTGGAACTCGACTTGGATCGTCCCCGGGCCATCCTGACGCCCTTGAAATGGGTGTGCGGTCGGACCGCTCAGGCGCGCATTGCGCAACGTGGCTCCTGGGAGCGAGCTCTGCGCCGCATCGCCGGAACCTACGGCCGAGAGCGTGGGTGACGCCGACGCTGTCCGCGGTGCTGCCCACCTCCCTCCTTCGTCCCAAATCGTGAGCTGAACAACAACGCCTTGGGTCCGGGCATCCGAGGGGCACGAGTGAGAGTTCCTGAATGGCACTGGCCGCAGGAATGTTCATTGTGGGCCGTGTCTCTGCGTCGGCTAAAAGGGGCCCCTTGCCGCGGGCCGTTGTGACCTTCCTATGCGCTGTAATCCGCTTCTCTCCTGGTTCTTGGTCTGCGCCACGCTGATGTCCGTAAGCCCGGCGCAAGTCAACGTCGTGACGTTTCACAATGACAACGCGCACACTGGCGCCAACTTGCAGGAAACCGTGCTGACGCCGACGAATGTCGGGTCCGGCCAGTTCGGCAAGCTGTTCACGCTGCCGGTGGATGGGCAGGTCTACGCCCAACCGCTGATTCTCTCGAATGTGTCCATCCCGGGTCAGGGCGCGCACAACGTCCTGTTTGTGGCCACCGCCCACGATAGCGTCTACGCCTTCGACGCCGACAGCAACGTGGGCGGCAATGCCGGTGCGCTGTGGCACGTGAGCTTTCTCAACCCGGCCGCCAACGTGACCACCGTGCCCGCTGCGGTAACCCAGGCGCATGACATCACTCCCGAAATCGGCATCACCGGGTCGCCGGTTATTGACCCGCAAGCCGGGATTTTGTACGTCATCGCCAAGACCAAGGAACCAGGAGGCTATGTACAGCGCCTGCACGCCCTCAGCGTGGCGACCGGCGCCGAGGAACTAGGCGGCCCGATCGTGATTGCCGCCAAGGTGCCTGGCACCGGCTTGGGTGCCGATCTTGGAGCGATCAGTTTTGATCCCTTGCGCGAGAACCAGCGCGGCGCGTTGATGTTGGCCGGGGGCGTACTCTATGCCACCTGGGCCTCGCATGGTGACATGGGGGTCTATCACGGCTGGGTCATGGCTTTCGACGCGCAGAGCCTGCGCCTGCAGCAGGTCTTTTGCACCACGCCCAACGGCGCCAGGGGGGGCATCTGGGAGGCAGGTGGCTCGCTGGCTGCGGACGCCGCCGGCAATCTGTATGTCAATACGGGCAACGGCACCTTCGACGCCGACACCGGAGGAGCAGATATCGGCGACAGCACGCTGCGTTTGACCGCCGCACTGCAGATCGGAGACTGGTTTACGCCTTCCGATCAGGCCTACCTGAATCTCAACGACCTTGACTTGGGGTCGGGTGGCTTGGAGTTGTTGCCCGATCAGTCCGGTCCGCATCCGCACCTGCTGGTCACCATCGGCAAGAATTCACAGTTGTACGTCCTGGATCGGGATGCGTTGGGCGGCTTTCGTGGCGACTGTACGGACTGCCAAGTGGTACAGAAATTCGGCGTGGGCAATGCGGGCCTGTTCGGAACCCCGGCCTATTGGAACGGGCGGGTTTATGTCGGAACGGTGCATGACCGGCTTAAGGCCTTTGTCCTCAACCAAGGGCAATTGTCGACCACACCCGAGTCCGAGAGCGCCTCAGTCTTTGCCTTTCCCGGCGCGACGCCCACCGTCTCGGCCAACGGCGCCGCGAACGGCATTCTGTGGGCGGTGGAGCGCACGCTGATTGGCCCGAAGCTGACTACCGTGGGCCCGGCCGTGTTGCATGCCTACGACGCCACCAATTTGGGCGCCGAACTCTATAACAGCAACACCGTCGCTGCCGACGTGCTGGGTCAAGCCGTGAAATTCGTTGTGCCTACCGTGGCCAACGGCAAGGTTTACGTAGGCGCCAACCATCAAGTAGCCGTCTTTGGTATCACCACTTTCCCGTTGTCATTGCTACCCGGCGCCCAGACGGTTGTGGCAGGCGCGACCGCGACGCTGACGGTCACGGCGGGAGCCCTAGGAAGCGGCGCAACCTCGATCGACCTGAGTTGCACAGCGGGCGCGGCCCGATGCAGCTTGGCCCCGACCACCCTCCTGCCCGGCAGCAGCGCCCGGATGACGGTGACCGGGCTGCCGCCCGGCGCCACGCCGGTCTCGGTCACAGCCGTGGCGGGCACCCTCCGCGAGTCGGTCACCGCCGACGTTACCTCGCAGGATTACACGGTTGCCGCCACCCCGTCTGCCGTGGCCATGCTGCCCTCCGTTGCCGCGCAGGTCAGCATCGTCACCACCGCCCTGGGTGGCTTGACGCCGGGTCCGGCGACGGTGCAAATCTCCGGTCTGCCGGTGGGAATGACCGCGCAGATCACGCCGGCGAGCGCCCCGTTGGGAACCCCATTTCAGCTCACCTTGCTGGCTGCCGCATCGGTCCCGCCGGCAACCTACCTCCTGCAAGTAGGAGTCACGGTTGGCGGATTGCAACACGCTATCACCGTGCCCGCCAGCCTTGCGGTACCACGCGCTTTGGCTGTGGACTCCGGGGGGGTGGGCGCCGGACGTTTTGCGCCTGACAGCAATGTGACGGGAGGCCAGGTCTCCAGCTGTCCCACCTGCGTGGTCGACACTTCCGCGCTGGTCTCCCCGGCGCCACCCGCCGTCTACCAAACGCAGCGCGAGGGCAGTTTCACCTACAATTTTGTCGGGCTGCCGCCGGGCGCCGCCTACATTCTGCGTCTCCATTTTGCGGAGCTGAAATGGACCGCGTCGGGTCAACGCGTGTTCAACGTTCTGGTCAACGGCCAGCCGCTGCTGACCAACTTCGACGTTGTGGCTACAGCAGGTGCAGCCGCCAAGGCAGTGGTCGAAGAGGCTGCTGTCACCGCGGACATGAGCGGCGGAATCCAAGTGCAATACGTCTCGGTCGTGGACCGCGCCCAGAGCAGTGGCCTGGAGTTGTTGCCGCCCGCGGCGTGGCTGGCGGTGGATGCCGGCGGGGTGGGCGCCGGCCGATTTTCGTCCGATGCCGGTTTCACCGGCGGGAGCGTGGCCCAGTGTAGCGGATGTACGGTCTCGACCGCCGGCGTGATCGACCCGGCCCCGGCCGCGGTCTACCAGAGTGAGCGGTATGGCAATTTCAGCTACCAGCTGGGCGGCCTGGCGCCCAACCGACCCTATACGGTCCGCCTGCATTTCGCGGAGTTTGCCTGGACGCAACCCGGGCAACGGGTGTTCAGCGTCGACATCAACGGCCAGCGCGTTCTCAATAACTTCGACATCGTCGCGGCGGCGGGTGGCCCATTCAAGGCCGTGGTGCAGGAATTTGCCGTTACGTCGGACACTGGCGGGAGTATTCAGATCGTTTTCAGTACGCTGGTCAATAATGCCAAGTGCAGTGGTATCGAGGTCATTCCCGGTACCGATGCGGTGGCCGCCGGCAGCGCCGGAACCGGCCGTTTCCTTTCAGATCGCGGAGCCAGCGGCGGTCGCACCAGCAGTTGCCGCGCCTGCGTAATCAGCGTGGCCGGCGTGGTGCAGCCGGCGCCCTCGGCCGTCTACCAGAGTCACCGGTTTGGCACCTTTACCTATCAACTGGACGGACTTGACCCCGCGGCGCCCTACACGTTGCGACTGCACTTTGCCGAGTTCTACTATCGTCAGCCCGGAGCCCGCATCTTCAACGTGGCGGTGAACGGCCAACCGGTACTGGACCGCTTCGATACCTTTGTCGCTGCGGGTGGTGCATTTCGGGCGGTGGTGCCGCAGTTTGCAGTGACCAGCGACAGCTCGGGCACGCTGCGTGTGCAATTTACTTCCATTCACAACGGGGCCCAAGTCAGCGGCTTGGAGGTCACCCCAGGGCAGGGTGTGGCACTCAATGCGGGCGGTGGCAGCGTGGCGGGCTTCAAGGCCGACTTCGGCGCGGTGGGCGGCGCCACGGCCACCTGCAATGGCTGTACTCCCTCTCTCGCCGGCGTCACCCTTCCTGCTCCCGCCCCCGTCTATCAATCCGAGCGCTACGGCGACCTGTTTGCCTACGTGCTCTCCGGATTTGACCCGGGGCAGAAGTACCGTGTCCGCCTTCATTTCGCGGAGTTCTTCTACACGGCGGTCGGCCAGCGCGTTTTCAATGTCTCGATCAATGGGGCCGCGGTGCTGACCCACTTCGATATAGTGGCCGCCGCGGGGAGCAACGCAGCGCTGGTCAAAGAGTTCACCGTACCGGCCGACGCCCATGGCGTGTTCCGGTTGCTCTTCCAATCACAGACTGGGGGCGCCAAGCTCAGCGGCCTGGAAATCCTTCCGACCGGTCCCTAACGGGGGTCGCGTTGGGGCCCGTGGCCTTGCCGCAGGTCAAACAAGTCAATTGCTCCATGTCCGATCTCGCGATGAGAAAACGCGAATAGCCACGCACAGCGATCGCGCGGGTGGGAGAGCTCTTGGTTCAAGCGCGAGGCGGAGACCGCCACCCAGCCCAGCGGTCGGGCGCGGGCCTGGTCGCAAGTCCAGGGAACCGCACCCGGGACGTCGTGCGCCGGCACGCCGCCAAAAGTATCCAGCCACAGCGTCGCGCTCGGTTGCCGGTCACGTTGTGCCCGCAGTTCTCGAAACGCCTGCCCCCAATCAAGGTTGGAATCTCCGGTTTGCTGGTAGAAGGGGGAGGGACCGGCGAGACTGCTGCGATACGCGATAAAGTCCGGAAACGCGTGCCATGCAGTCATAGCGCTGCACAGGGCAGCGGCCACCAGACCGGCGCGCACCCAGCCAACCCCTCCCAACAGCTCTATGACCGGAACAGCTGCACCGGTGACCAAGACCGCCAGGGTCAGCGGAACGGATAGATGGCGGATGCCAATGTCGAGATGGGAGGCAAGAGCGGCAGCCAGAAAAACGAACGCCAACCCTGCCAAGCCAAGGAAGTGGAGGCGTCGGCATCGCGCGGGTCGCATGACGGCGCGCAGCGCTGGATGGCACCATGCCGCGCCGAGCAGCAGGAGCGGTGCCACCAGAAGAGGTGGCGTCTTGAGAATGAACACCACCGGAAAATACCAGGCGGTTCCGTGTGGATAAAGGCGGCCCAGCAGCACGGTAGGCCGGTTTGCGTGCGTCGCCACCGCCAACAGACCGCGCGGATACAGTAGCAGCGGCACCAGCCCGTGAGCCAGTCGCGGGTGGCCGATCATCCAGCTCAACAAGGTGGACGTCAGTCGCGCCACCGTGGCATGGTGCAGGGCACTGACGCCTAGCGCTTGTGGGGGCGTGAACCACGCGAAATACAATTGGAAACCGGCCCACAGTGTGCCAATCAAAAGCGACAGTCGGGCGCACTCTGCTCCCGAGGGCGCCGGACGATTGCCGTCAGGAAGGCGTCGGTGCTGCGCCATCCATAGAATCACGAGCAGCGGACCGAGTAGGACAGCGGAGTACTTGCTGGTCAGCGCCGCAACCAGCATCAGGGCCGCCACAGTCCGCGGGCCCGGTCGGGGTGATTCCAGCCATTTACAGTAACTCCACACCGAAAGAAGCGCGAAGAAGGGAAGAATGATATCGGTGATGACCAGCGGTCCGTAGCCTAGAAAGAATGGATCTCCGGCATAAAGAATGACCGTCAACAGGCCGGCTGCCGGCCCCCAAAGGCGGCCGGCGAGGACGAACATTACCAAGCCCAGCCCGAGCGTGACGAGCACCATGACCTCGCGCGCCGCATGCAAGGCGCCGTCGGCGCGAGGATCGGTGCGCATGAAGTCATCGCCCCAGGCCTGCCCGGCGCCGCCTAAATCGCCGAACGGCCGGGTCCAGTGCGCGGAATGGTAATCAGGCTGTACGCCCACCAACGCGGCCGGCAGCGCGGCCAGCAGCTTCCCGAAGAGCGGGTGTTCAAGATTGAGGCGTGCGTCGCGCGTTTGCCAGTAACTGATGCCGCTGGGCAAATGTACGATCTCATCGATGGTCACCGATTCTTGGTCGCTGGCGGCCGACATGAGTAGGCCCATAAGCGCAAGTGCCAGCACTGCCAGGCGTAAGGCCCAAACTGGCGTTACCGCCGAGTTGGGCTCCCTGTGGCGTGTAGCGAAGGGCGTGTCTGATTGTGAAAAGCGGTTGCAGGCGGTGGTGGGCATGGAATCGGTCCTTGGTTCGATGGACGCCGGCAATTTCCGCGAGCCTTTAGATTAGAACGGATTGGGCGCAATCAGGGCCTGTACAGTGCGGGCCAAAATGGCAAGATCCCGCCAGAAGGACCAGCCCCGTACGTATTCCAGATCGAACCCCGGTCGGCAGTCGTAGGCAATGGTGTTGCGCCCGCTGACCTGCCACAGGCCGGTGAGCCCCGGTCGCACGCTGGCCACGATCGCAAAAAGGGCGCCGTAGCGGGGCACCTCGGCGGCCACGATGGGACGCGGCCCGACCAAGCTCATGTCACCGCGCAACACGTTCCAAAGCTGTGGCAACTCGTCCAAGCTCAGGCGGCGGAGCCAGCGTCCCAAGGGCGTGATGCGCGGATCGTGCTTGAGTTTGAAGTCGCGCTGGAACTCGGCCCGCCGGGCGCTATCGTGGCGCAGGAGGTGAGCGAGGTGCGCATCGGCATCGTGCCACATGGTGCGCAGTTTCCAGATGCGGAACGTGCGTTGGTGTCGTCCCAAGCGGGGATGGGCAAAAAACGCCGGTCCCGGGGAGCTGAGTTTGACCGCCGCAGCCAGCATCATCAGCAGCGGACTGAGGACGACCAGCAGCAGTCCCGCGAGCACCACATCCAAGCCGCGCTTCACGAGCCGGTTCAGTGGTTGGCGCAAGGGGTGAACAACCAGAAAAGCCTGCAAGCCGTGCAGGTTGACCGCCGACGCACCCATGGCGGTATATCCCGAAACAGCGGGGACCAGGGCGATCTCGTCAAAATTGGCCTCCAAGGCGCCCAGTTGCCATCCCGGGTCCTCGCCCTCTTGGCACACGGCAACGGCGGAGCCCGACATCGCCTCAGACGGGCCCGGTGGGCCCCATTGCGTGGCGATGCCGGACCGATTGAGCGCGCCCGCCGTCGCCAAGGCCCGGGGACCGGAACCGAACAGATGCACGCTGCGCAGGGCCAGGCCGAAGTGCTGGATCAGCAGAGGGCGCAGCAGAGTGAAAGTCAGCGCGGCGGCCAAGTAGGAGGAAATCAAGACGAACCGCAACACGAGCGGTGTCTGGTGCAGAAGGGCGCTGAGTGTCAGGGTGATGCCCAGTCCGACTGTCAATGCCCTCAGGATGCGATCCGTGCGGTCGAGGGCGCTCATTCCGGTCGTATAGGCGCCCTCATAAACCAGGGCCAGCAACCAGATCAGGACAGTTTCCAAGTAAAAAATCGCCTGGGGTCGACCCAGTTGCAACGGTGCCCAATCCGCTCCACCCCATCGCCCGGCAGCCGCACGCAACGCCAGGGCGAGGCTGATGGATGCCAGCAGCAATAGCGCGTCGACTAAGACAAAGCATCCAATTCGCAGCAGCGGGCGCCATACCGGGCGAGCCGCAGGGGCGACGTCCAAGCGAAGGTCAAGAGTGGGTGCGACCATTGAAGGTTCCAGAAACGGGTCGATCAGGAAATTGCAGCCAGCAGGGGCGGGACGACGGGACTTGCAATCGTGCCGCCCGCCCCTCGTAACTGCTTGTGAATCAGCGCCTCCATGCGCTCCCGAAAGCGGGACGCATTGAAACCGTGGGCATGTGCCCGGAGGAATGCGGGACGAAACGCACCTTCGCACGATTCAAAATGCCGCACGGCGTTGACCAGGCAGGGCACCGTCTCCTGTTCATAGAAAATGCCGGTGGCATCCGGTCCGGGCAGTGCGGGAGGCGGTGCACCGATGACCGTTTCCAATGCACCGCCCCGCCCCAAGGCGATGACTGGGCGGCCATGCGCCATGGCTTCGATAGGCACCATTCCGAAGTCCTCCTCGCCAGGAAAGAGCAAGGCGCGGCAGCGGGCGTACTGGCAGCTCAGGTCGCCGTCATTCAGCGCGCCGAGAAAACGGATCGTGGGTCCCGCCAAGCGCCGCAAGGCGCTATACTCCTCGCCTCCGCCCACGACATGCAGCGGCCGACGCAGTTGATTGCAGGCCAAGATGGCATGCGCCACGCGCTTGTAGGCGGTGAGTTGCCCCACCGATAAGTAGTAGTCGTCATGATCCTCGCCGCTGTCGGGGGCGGCCAGTGGTGCCTCTACCGGAGGATGGATCACGGTTGCAGCGCGCTGGTAATACTTGCGAATGCGGGCCGCCGTGTGCTGCGAGTTGGCGATGAAATGATCAACGCGGTCGGCGGTACTGCGGTCCCACATTCGCATGCGGTGTGTGGCGAGGACGAAAGCCCAACGTGCCGGCGACCAGACGGAGAAACCGTCACGATAGGTGGGGTACATGTCCCATAGGTAACGCATCGGGGTGTGGCAGTAACACAGATGGGTGCTTTGTGGGGTGGTCAACACTCCCTTGGCGGGACCCGATTCGGAGCTCAGCACCAGGTCATAGCCGCGCAGATCGAACTGCTCCAAGGCCAGTGGGTAGAGCGGAAGAAAATGCCGATGCCAGCGCCGGGAGCCCGGCAGGCAATCAATAAACGAGGTTTCCAGATGCAGCGAGCGCAGCGAACCCGCCAGTTTGCTGGGGTCGGCGACTACACTGAAGAGATCAGCCTGGGGAAACATGTCCCCCAAGGCTTCCAGCACGCGCTCCCCGCCGCGCCGGGCAATCAGCCAGTAATGCACCAGCGCAACGCGCAAGTTAGACAATTCCGTGGGCATAGGCATGTTGATTTCCTGGCAGGGGCTGGCGTTGTGAGTTGTGGACGAAGCGATACACGGCGAGGTGGGCGTGAGCACAGGCCTCCCAGGTAAACAGGCGAGCCCGCTTTTGGCCGTCGCTGGCAAGCCGTGTGCGTAACGCCACGTCGTGTAGAACTTGTGTCAAGGTTGCGGTCAGGGCCGAGGAGTCGGTGGGTTCAAAGTACAGAGCGGCTGTTCCGGCAATCTCAGGCAGCGAGGCCGCGCGCGCGCACACGACCGGCACGCCGAGCGCCATGGCCTCTAAAACCGGGAAGCCGAAGCCTTCATAACACGAGGGGTGGACGACGGCCATGGCGCCACTGTAGAGACGCGCAAGTTCCCCGGCATCGACGTAGGAATGCACCGTGATGGCGGCGCGGGCAACGTGGTTCTCCAGCGCGGCGGCGATGTCGGACCAGCCGTGGCCTGGGCGCCCAACCAAGTGCAAATGAAGGTTGGGACAAGTGGCACTTCGCAACTGGGCGAATGAGCGCAGCAGTACGAGCAGGTTCTTGCGCGCTTCCAAGGTGCCGACACAAAGCAGGTAGGGGGGCGTCGCTGGCTCGGCCCGACCCGCGTTGACGATGGGTCCGCCGTTATGGATGACGTGTACGCCGGCCGCCACCGCGGTGCCAAACCGGGTTTCAATCTCCTGCCGTGTAAAGCGGGACACCGCAATCAATGCCGCACTTTGGCCAAGACTCCAGCGTGTCAGGCCGCGCTTGTAATAGCGGCGCAGCGCGGGGTACCAGGCTCCCGCCTGCCAGTAGGACAGGTCGTGGATGGTGCTGATCACAGGGCAAGGCGCCCAAAGAGGGCGGCTGAAATCGGGACAGTGCAGGACGTCAAGCCGCTCGGTCACAGCCTGTCGTACCAGCCCGGTGTGCTCCCAGGCAATGCGCGCCGCGCCGCGCAGGATGGGGCCGTCCACGTGGCGCACATTGGGCCCCTCGAATTCCTCCCGCAGTTGCGGCGATGAAGCCAATAAACGCCATTCCATCTCTGGCGCGCAGCGCAGCAGGGCCGCAACCAGCGAGGCGGTGTAATGACCAACGCCGGTGCGCAGGTTGTGTAAAACGGCAAGATTGATTCCGATCCGCATCACCTCACCTCCGCGCTGGCCGCTACCGCGAGCCGGCGTTGCCGGGTCATGGCGGGTAGCGGTGTCTGTAGTTCCCATAGCGACGCCACCAGGATCAGGGCCTCAGTTACAACGACGCACACTGCCATGCCGGCGGCGCCATAGCGCGGCGCGGCCCACCAGGCAGCCATGAAATTGAACGCCCCGGCGAGCAGGAGAATGCGGGTCAAGGCGCGATCACGGCCTTGCGGCACCATGAACTGCAGGGCCAGCGCCATGTTCACCGCGACCAGGGGCGCCAGTGCTGCGATCCAGCGCAGTACCGCTGCGGCGGGCTCAAACCCAGGCCCGAAAGCCAGCCGAATGATGGCCCGCGCCGCCCAGTGCAGGACCGCTCCCGCCAGCAATCCGATGGCTCCCATCGCCCCGAGCGCCTGCCCCCCCAAGCGCGCCGCGGCTTGGGGATCCTTGGCGGCGAGATAGCTGCTGCGCGGAAACAGCGCCTGACTGATGGGTTGTAAGCAACTGACCACCGCTTTAGCCAGGCGTTCCGGGCCGGCATAGAAGGCCACTAGGCGTAGCGGCACAAAACAGTTCAGGACAAACACGTTGCAGGCGGCATACAGGTTGAGGGCGGTGCGGAAGACAAACAGGGTGCAGCCGTCGCGCACCGTGGTCATCAGAGTGCTCCAGCTCGGTCGGCGCCAGGGGACGAGATGACGCAGCCCATGCACTTCGACCCCGATCGCCAATATCGAACCACAGGCCTGCAAGGCCGGTACCCGCCAGATCTCCGAGGGCTGATGCACCCAAAACAGGCAAAGAACCGTCGCAAGAACGCGCCCAACCATTTCCAAAATGGCCGCGCGCCGCACCATCTCCAAGCCTTGGTAAAGCCAAAATAGGCTGAACCCTTGTGCAACGGCCGCCGTCCAAGAGGCCCAGAGTAAGTCACGGCCCAGGTGGGCGAACGCGGCATGCGACCGCACCAAGCCAAGACCCAGTGCGGCCGTTAAGGCCAACAGCGCCTTGGCCCCTGTCACTCCGGACAGGAGACGTGTCAGCGCGTCCTGGTCGTGGCGATGCCGCGAGGCTTCCCGCGTGGCGGAGAACTGAAAACCGAACTCGACCACCCCGGCCAGATAGACGATCAAGCCCTGTGCCAAGGCCAACCGCCCCCATGCCTCGGGTCCAAGTCGACGCGCCAACACCGGAACTAAAATCAGGGGAAGCAGGTAGCCAACCCCTTGGACGCCGTAGAGGGCGGTAATGACCTGCCGTAAGCTGCGGGCTGGTTTCATGGCCGCACCGGCATTTCGTTTGGGTTTGGGAGTCTTGACCGCTTCACGGCGGTGAGCCAGCACATCAGCCGGCGCAGCATGGCCGGTTGTTTTGGCGTGATGTAGCGCCAGCGGAGCAGCGGCAACAGCAAGGTCAGGGGGGCCCAGGCGACGAGGGTCAGAAGCAGGAGTCGCACCGGGCGTTCCCGCCCCGACAGTTCGGGATCGGCGACCACCGCGAGGAATCCGCAACGCAGCAGATACCATCGCCGGTCACCCGCAACCGGGTGCAGCCGCGGTACCAGGCGGAGCGAAATGAGACGGTGTTCCAAGTGCAGAACATCTCGCAGACTCCGGAGCTGACCGGCGCAGGCATCCGGTTCGCCGAGGTGCCGCGCCAGCTCCGCCTGTAGGCAGATCTCGTTCGCCGTCTTGACCGCAAAGGTGGAGGGTTGCAGTACGCCGCTTCCCGACAGACCCGCCGCGTGTAGCCGGTAGGTCCCCAGCTCCATGTCGAGCGCGGCCACCGCGCCGTAAAGAGGCGCGAGCGTTAGTACATACCCGTCGGCAACCAGGCGCTGATCGCTGACCGCCATGGGCATGACGCGTGCCAGGAAATCACGTCCATAGGCATTGCCGCTTCCGGGCGGCGAACAGTAGCGACCTGTGCGTTGCAGTTCCGGCCGCAGATCGCCGGCCGGAAGCCGCCGCGAACGGGGGGGCACGGTGACGCCCAATGGCTGCCCAGTGGAGTCGACCCGGGCCAGCCGAAAGTGACATTTGCTGAGACGAGGGTGCCATGCACCCACCACTCGCTCCACCGCCTCGGCGTACAGCGTATCGTCGGCATCGAGAAAAACGACGATGCTGCCGTGGCTGGCTTGAAAACCGCGGTTGTACGCCGTCGGTTGCCCGGCGCGGGGCTGGTAAAGGATTTGAACCGACCGCCCATATGCGGCGAGGAACGAGCGCGAATCGTCGCTGGACCCGTCGTCGACCACGATCACTTCGATCGCCGTGTAGGTCTGTCCGCAGGCGCTGTCCAGGCAGGTGGGGAGAAAGCGCAAATAGTTATGGTTGGTCACGATGATGCTGACCAGCGGTCGGTCGGTTCGGGTCTGCCCGGTCATGCCATGGCTCCTGGAGTGGCCGACGAAGGCCGACAAAGCGGAGTCATCGCCAGCAGCACGGCGGCCACCATCCACAATGAGTAATGGTCGATGTCGGCGGAGCTGACCAGCATCACACTGGTCCCCACCGCGAAGCTGCAGCGCAAACCCGCCAGCAAGGCCGGGTCACCCACTACGGTTGCAGGCTGCTGCAGGAATTGCAGCATGAGAAGCACAAAGAGCGCCGCTCCCAACGTACCGTGCTCGCAGAGGATGCGGGCCCCTAGCGAAAACACACGCGGAATCTGGTAACCCGCCCCGGGTGCGTGATGTTGGTAGGCGGCGAAGGCGTAATTACCCTCGCCCACGCCGATCAGCGGGTGATCGCGCACAATGGCTGCCGCAATAGCCAAGCTCTGGCTGCGCTCTTCAAGTGAGGCGTCGGGGCGCGACGAGGACGTGGCGACACGCTGCTCCACGCCGGCCAGCAACGAAGTCGAAGAGGACCCCAGGTTGGCGGCCACCTCGATGCCCGCCACCGCCATGGCACAGAGTAGAAGGATGGCCAGCAGGGCCTGCCAACGAAGCCGCCGCAGGTTGCCGAAACCCCAGATGGCAATCAGCAGCAGGCCCAGATAAGCCGACAGTGAGGTGGTCAAGCAGAGGGTCAACGTGCAGATGACGAGCGCCAGCCATCCCCAGTACCGTGGTAGCAGACCCTTGCCGCCGCCGGTTAAGAGCAGGAGTGGGACCACGCTCAGGAGGTACATCGCAAAGTCCGCGGGTTCCGGGGTCGTGCTTGAGATGCGCCGCAGGCCTGCAAATACCTGTTCGTAATTCTGATGACGAAAAGGATTGTTGTTGAACCATGTCGGGTAGGGCCAAGCGAATGCGAACCCGACGCACTGGTACCAGCCCCAGAGCGAGACGACCATGGCCACCAGAATGTGGGCGCGCAAGAGCGGCCGAAGCGCACTGGGGTTGCGCCGCAACAGGGTGCTCAGTACCAGCGTGCCGCCCAGCGTCCAGGCCAGATACATCCATTGCGTCACGCCAAAAATCCAGGGGTGCTTGTCGCCGCCGATCGGCAACTGGTCCAACGGCAGTGCCGCGGTCAATGCGATCGACAGCAGCGACATCAGCACATAGGCCGGAACCGCCCACACGTGACGTACTATCTGGGGCGCCCAACCTTCCCGCCCGATCAGCCACAGCCCGGCCAGTAACCACCCGGCACCACAGAGATAGAAAGGCGCGACGCCAAAGTGCCAGGCGGGAATCGCGAAAAGCATGCTCGCCGAAAACGGCAAACTGAGGGCATAGCCCGCCAGCATGATGGTCAGCAGACGTGAAGGGCGTTGCTTGGCATCGGCGCCAAGGGTGCAACCCGTAAGCGATGAAAAGCCGAGCTGGGCGACGGATGACATTCGGTTACCGCACCCTTCGGGTGGCAAGAGCGATCGGTGCTTGAGCCCGGCAGCGATGGAGACCAAGCTGAGCGGCGACGCGCTGGGCTGAGGCCGCAGCACTGCTATCACGCAGAAATGCGGCCAGGGTCATCGCTCCTGAACAGGTCGTCGGGACCACGTCACGAACCAGATCCTCGTTGGAAACACCTTGCAGTACTGCAAGGTGATAGGCTTCCTCGGCCCGCCCGGGGTCGTATTGGGCGACGCGCCGCAGGGCCGCCCGCTCAGGCGCCGGGTGTCCGGTCAGGGCAAACACTGCCGCCACGCGAAAATTTAGGTTGGTGTCCCTATATCCCAAAAGAGCGGCACGCGTCGCCGCGCACGCCGCCCTCGTCGGCGCCACGCTGAAAAGTTCGCCGGCCGTATCGGACCAGATATCGGCATCGAACGGATGGTCCTGCAGTCGTGCCTGCATCGTTTGCCGGTTGGTTGCTGATCCTCGCAGGTTCATGGCCCCCTGCAGCACCAGGCCGCTCAGCAACAGCGCCGTGAGCCAGCGGCGAGGGAGTGTCGGTTGCCGCATGGTGCGCGCCTCCTGTGCTCCAGTGCCGATCCCGGCAATTACGGACAGGCCCAGCGCATTGGCCGGAATATGAAGGTTGAAATCGGTCAGGGAATGCAGCAGAAGGCCGAGCAGGGCGCCGCCGCATGCCCATTGAAGGGTAGGGCGCGCCCGGTGGGGCGGCGCCGGGGCGGCGTGGTGCAGCAGTCGCCACAAGCGCCAACTCCAACCCGCGATCAGCAGCAGGGCAAACGGCAATCCCGCTTCCACTGCCAACTCCAATACATCGTTGTGGGCATGCGTAAACACCCCCCAAGCCGCGACCTGCAGGGGGCGAAACGCCGCGCCGAAACCTCCCATGCCAACGCCCAGCAGGGGATGGGTGGCGACCAAGTGTGCTGCCGCCCACCAGTTGGCCAGGCGCTGATGGGGTTCGCCGCTGTGGAGACTAACCAGGTCCAGCCAATGTTGAACGTCTTCCGAACCATGGCTGACCATGAGGGCGACGCCGAATAGAAACACCAGCAGGGCCGCGCTTTGCACTCGATGGCGGGTTTGCCGGCGTCCGACAAACAATAGAGTGCCGCTCACCACGACAGCACTCACCATGCCGGCGCGGGAATGAGAGGCCGCCAAGGCCGCCCACAGGAAGCCCAGCCAGACCAGCGCGGCCAGCCGCAACGGTACGGTTGACCGCGAATAGAGGGCAAAGACCAAAAGGAAGGGAATGGCGAGTTCGAGAAACCCGGCCAGATGACTGTGATTGATGAAGGTGCCGGTCAGGTCGCCGCGATAGGCAAGCTTGGGAACGCCAAGAATACGCGGCTCCGGCTGCTTCCATTCGTACAGGCCATACAGGGATTCAGCCGCCGCCAGCACCACCAGCCCGTGCAGCCAGGTGAGGGCTGCATGGAGGTCGATCTGTGTGGCGCGACATGCCAGGTGGTAGGCCGTCAAACATGCGGCCAGCCAGAGGACCGCGACACGCGTTGCGAAGGGATCGAATGACAATCCGTGCCAGGCGGCGAGAGGGAACCCACAGCGGGGAAGCCATGCGAGCGCCAGGGCGGGCTCCGCGGCCGGCGGCAGCCAAGAGACAGGAAATGGCAGAAGCGGCGCTGCGGCCAGCGCCATCAGCGAAAGACTCCACCAGGAGTAGCGGAATGCCGTGCTTCCGCCAGGGGCGGGAACAGTGTTGCAGATCAGGGCCCATCCGAGAAGCGCAAGAGTGCCGAAACCAGCGGCCCAAGCCAAGGTGCCGCCGTGCAGCAGCACCAAGGTCGCCAGCACCGTGCCCAAAACGGCAAAGGTGGCACGTGCCCAGCGGCGATCCCGCCTGTCGTTCCCCGTCCTGCGGTCAGCGATGAGTGCCACGCTAGCGAACGTGCTCATGGCGGCTGCCTCCCGGGGGTGAAACGGCGGCTGTGACGTGAGCGTAGTAGCGCTCCGCTGGTCCGTAGTCGTGTGTGTAGTTGGGTGAATGAAGGTTGACGCCGTTGAGCACCACGCCGACCAGGTTCCCGTTCACCTGGAC
>Ga0102924_1002757_pt1 | contig 18880 bp, 16 predicted proteins | sample PaiPotPPM11metaG_FD_80116 | JGI IMG/M metagenome (GOLD analysis project Ga0102924, IMG submission 80116) | Iron sulfur acid spring bacterial and archeal communities from Banff, Canada, to study Microbial Dark Matter (Phase II) - Paint Pots PPM... ...
CGAGGCTATACGGGCCCGCGCCCGCCGGCTGGTGGGGGTTGGTGCCTGCGTCCGTCGATATCGCGAGCGGATAGGAGGGCGGCTGCGGGCCGTTGATCGGAGGGAGTCCGGCAAAGCCGCCTGAGAAAAGCCCGGCACCCAGGCCAGGAAGGGCGGTGACAGCCGAGCCAGGGTCGGGGAACGACGCGAACCCTTGACTGAGGCCCGCTGAGCTGAGCGTCGCCTGCGCGACCGGCCCGCCACTGTCGACGGGAGTGCTCGACACCGGGAAGCCTGGTATCACCACGGTGGTGTTCGCTCCGGAGGACTCCGCCGAGCCCTGGAAGGGCCGGGAGGCCACGTCGGCGTGGCTGCGCCCCGGAACCAACGTCACCGCGGCGAAAAGGCCGAGCCCGATGGCTGCCCGGGAGGTGAGGCCTACGCCTCGCCTGGCGGTCACTTGCACTGCCGGGCGCCGTTGTTGGGGCTGGAGAACTGCCCGTCCCGCAGCTGCATCTGGAACCAGCAGACGACCTCCGGGGCGTTTTGGCCCTTCGTGAACGTGAGCGGTCCGGTGAGCCCGCCCAGATCGTTGCCCTTCACCGTGTCGAGACCGTCAAGAATATCTTGACCTGTCGGGTTGGCCGGCAGGTGCATGGTGCCGGCCAGGAAGAGCTGGCCTGCAGTCCAACCCTGGACGGCGGAGCCGTCGAGCCCCGTCCCAACACCGTACTGCGCGATCACCTTGCGGAAGGCTGCGATGGCGGGAATGTTGGTCGACGTCCACGGAGCGGCGGTCAGGCTGATGAACATGCTGTTGAGGTTGGGATCAGATGTCATGTCCGGCAGCACCACTTGGCCGCCGGTGAGGATCTGAGGGTGGAAGTTCACACCAGCGCAGGAGGAGGCGATCCGATGGATGCTGTTTGGGTCCATGACGATCAGAAAGGCGGTGACGCCCGCCTGTTTGGCTGATTCGCATTGGGAGGTGAAATCCGGCGCAGCCAACGACGCCGATCCGTTGTACACCAGCGTCATACCGTCCTGGGAAGCGGCCTTCGGCGCTTCTTTGCCGAAGACCGAGCAACCAGGCGCCTCGATGCACGAGAGGAGGCCCAGGTGCGCCTTCTGGGAGGCGTTGAGGAATGCGGCGTCGGCAGCGAACGTGGAGAGCACCAGCGCGTCGCCTGACGACGCCTGTGGGAAGAAGTTCGGGTACTGGTAGTAGGACTGCTCGGACCCATCGCCGCCGATCACCGGGATGTGGTGGGAAACCAGATACGACTGGCTCCCGGCAGCGGCGAGCGGGGCATCGTTCTGCACGAACGCAATGACGTGGTTCTGCTCGACCAGCTGGGCGGTCAGTGCCTGGTTGCGGGACGGGTCGCCACCGTCGTCGGCGACGGTGTACTTGAGCGGATGGCAGGACACCCCGCCTTGGGTGGTGTTTATGAACTGCACCCACGCCGACACCGCCCTGGGGCCGTCGGCCACCGCGGCCCCAGCAACCCCGCTCTGCTCGCCGACGCTCCCTATGTTGATTGTCGACAGCGCCTTCGGGCATGACGGCGTCGACCCGCCCGGCCCCGTCCCCACCGATGGGGCCGCAACAGCAGACGGCGATGCCCCACCAGGGATCGACGCGCCGGCGGTCGTCGGCCCGGTGACTGAACCGGAGGAGGACACGATGGAACCGGACTGACCCGTGGCGGCCTCGCCGGGCGTCGTCGCCACGTCACCCGTCCCGGTCGCCGCCGGGACGTCGGAGGCGGGCGTGCCGCCCTGCGCGGCGAGCAGGCGCCCGTAGGGCTGGCGCGACCCGCACGCCACCCCGACCACGAGGACCAGGCCGAGCAGGAGCGGCAGGACACGTCGACACCGACGGCTGTTCACGCCATCCATCACGTCAGTTCCACCACCGCTCCCCCATCGCTGGATGCGACTCCGCATCACTGAAAGTTAGTCTAGACCAACTTGGGAAGAGAAGTCCATACAGATCGTGCCGACCGCCTCAAGTACGCTCATCAAATACCCAGGTTCGATACCGCGACGAGGACGGGGCCAGTGCACGATGACCAGCCAGTTCGGCACCCGGGAGCGCCCGCGACCCCTGAGCACACCCGAAAGGGGCCGCAGGCGCCCATCGACCGTCCGAAGCCTTTCTACAGGCGGATCGGTGACGAGCTCATGGACCGCATCCGATCAGGCCGATATCCCGTAGGAAGCGACCTTCCCACAGAGCTTGAGCTGGCCAGGGAGTTCGACACCACCAGGTTCACCGTTCGGGGTGCCCTCCACCAGCTTGAGACCTGCCGGATGATCACCCGCCGACAGGGCTCCGGGAGCCGCGTCATCTCCGACCGCCCGCTCGACGCCTACTCGATGGCAATTGCCGACGACGAGGACCTCCTGCGTTACGGGGTCGAGACGCGGGCAGACTGGAAGGTACAAGAGCGCCTCATACCTCAGCCCCTTGCCAAGCGACTCGGGCTGGAGAACCGGGACGACTGGCTCTGGCTGTCCAATGTGCGACGGGCCGGGCCGGAGCGGAAGAAGATCGGCTACAGCGATGTGGCCATCCGACGCGCCTTCGCAGCGGCAGCACGCGACGTCGGGCACGACCGGCCCGGCACGCTCTTCGAGCGGATCCGTGACGAACATGGCGTACGGCTCCTCTTCGTCGATCACACGATAGAGGCGACGATCCTCTCAGCCACCGTCGCACGGATCCTGTCTGCTGAGCCAGGCAGCCCCGCGCTGCGGATCGTGCGCCAGTTCGTGGCCGATGACGGACCGTTCGAGGTGACAGAGACCACCTACCCGGCCGACCGCTTCAGTTATGGCCTGCGGCTCCACCGCGAGGCCGAGCGCGGTGCGCCGACAGCACTTGACTCGCAAACGACCACCACCATCCGATGACATCGCCAGATGAAAGACCGTAAGCAGTCATCGTGCGACGGTAACTGGCCGTTCTGCGGCGAGGGTCAGCGCTCTCGCCTCCGTTAGGAGACGACTGCGTCACGTCTGGCTCTGCCCTCGAAGGAGGTCCTTAGCGATAGCCCTAACCATCATCTCGTCGGTGCCAGAGTAGATCTGCAGTACTTTCGCATCTCGGCACAGCTGCTCCACGTGGTTCTCCGCCATGTACCCGTTCCCGCCGAACACCTGGACGGCTTCGAGCGCGACCTGCATGGCCGACTGGGCCGCGTAGAGCTTCATGGCTGACGCCTCGGCGAACGTGGGTCGGCGGCCGGCGTCTACGGTTTCGACGTAACGGAACACCAAGTTCTCGACGTTTTGGCGGGCTACCTCCATATGGGCCAGCTTGAGCTGGATGAGTTGGAAGTCGCCGATGCGTCGACCAAACTGGATGCGCTCCGCGGCGTAGGCCACCGACAGTTCCAGGCAGCGCTCAATGATCCCGAGGGCCATCGCTGCGACGCTCGCCCGCTCTGCGACAAAGGTGGCCCGTGCGCCGTCACGGCCCGACATTGGAGCTCGTCGCTCGCCGCCCGCGAGGAGGCGGTCGTGGCCAACTCTGAGGTCTTGGACGAAGAGCTCACCGGTCGGGGACGAGTGCATCCCCATCTTGCGCATTGCTGGCGTCTGCATGAGCCCGTCCATCCCCCGGTCGAGCACGAAGGTGACGACGTCTCGCTCGTGGACCGGTCGTCCGTCGTCGAGCCGGCAGATGAACACAACCGTGTCGGCGTGGGGCCCGTTGGTGATGAACGTCTTCTGCCCGTTCAGGATGAAGCCGTCACCATCCCAGCGTGCGGTCGATCGCATGCCCCCGAACGCGTCCGAACCGGAGTCCGGCTCGGTGATCGCCCACGATCCGATCTTGTCGAGCGTGAGCAGGTCGGGAACCCAACGCTCGCGCTGCGCTCGGGTCCCTGCCCGCAGGATCGCGCTGGCAGTAAGACCAACGCTCACTCCCATCGCCGTCACCATCCCTGGGCACCAACGGCACATCTCGATGATCGGGATCAGCTTCTCCGCCGCAGTCGGTGCGGGCTCATCGACGATCGGCCTACCGTCCTCGACATCGAGCGTGCGCTGGAACCGCTGCAGCGCAGCCTCGCCGACGCCGAACTGCGCGTAGTACCCGCGGAGCAGCTCGTACGGCGGGACGTCGCCATGCTCGAGGTCATGGCGGCGCGGCGCTATCTCCGTCTCCACGAACCGCCGCACCGCTGCGCGGTACATCTGGAGCTCCTCAGTCCAGGCGATCACGCCTGCGCTCCGTTGGGCACGCCCAGCAAAGCGGCTGAGCCACGGATCGGGCCGATGCCGGCCTTCACCAGACACCTTCTCATGCCCGGAAGCCCGCTCGGGCGGGAAGGATGCAGCCACGCGGGATCGAGTCGATGCCGGCGAGGGCCCCGCCGTCTGGCTGACGCCAAGCGAGGGACGGCCACGGCGATGATCGGGTTGAAGAGCTCTCGGTAGCGCGAGGGGAGCTCGTCGTCACCGAACCACGGCGTCTCGCGACGCGCGCATTCGCACGAGCGGAGCAATCCAGATCGACTCGAAGCCACGAGCCTCGGACTCGAAGGCAAAGGTTTGAACCTTCAGCGTGCACAGGCTCCATGGGTCAACCGATCCCGACATCCATGTGCACGATCCCGTTGATGAAACTGCTCGCGAGGAACTCTGGCTGGGACACCTCGATGCGAGTGCATCGCCGTGCAAGATGTCGAAACACGGCGCGCAGCTCGGCGCGGGCGAGATTGGCGCCGAGACAGAAATGTGGCCCACCGCCGCCGAACGCGACCTGGTGATTGGGGTCCCGGCGGATTTCGAACCGCTCTGGATGTGCGAACTCGGTCTCGTCCTGGTTTGCGGACTCATAGAACAGGACGACCTGGTCGTCTTCGGTGATGGCCTGGCCGTTGAGCTCAATCGAGCCCGATGCGGTCCGGCGGAACTGGATGACCGGAGTGGCGCAGCGGAAGATCTCCTCGACGGCCGGCCTGATCGCTCCCTCGACATCGGCGCGCAAGACGTTCCATTGGTCTGGGTTCTCCGCGAACAGTCGCACCCCGTGCCCGATGGCGGTGCGGCTCGTGTCGTTTCCAGCGAAGCCGAAGAGGAGGAAGATGCTGCCGATCATCTGATCGGTCAGCGGCTCACCCTCGAACTCACCGTCGAGAAGCACGGACACGAGGTCGCCCGTGGGTTTGTGACGCCGGGCCGCAGCGAGCTCAGCCGCCATTCCGAAGATCGCGAACGCCCCCTCCATCTGCGAGGCCATGTGACCTTCTGGGTCTTGGGTCCGCACATCCAGGCCGCCACTCAGCAGGTCGACGGCGCGCCACATCTCTGCGTGCATGTCGTCAGGCATGCCGAGCATCTGGGAAATCGTCCACAACGGAAGCGGAGCGGCCAGCTGGGTGATGTCGCCGCCCCCAGCATCTACGAACTCATCGACGATCTGTCTGGCCCGAGCGTCGATCGCCGCCTCCAGCGCTGCCACCCGCTTCGGAGTGAACGCACTGCTGACGATTCGCCGCAGCTCAGTGTGCCGGGGTGCGTCCATGATCAAGAAAGCGGACGACATCTGCAGCAGCTCGACCGGGAGGTTATCGAGGGTCACCCCCTTCCCCGAGCAGAACAGTTCAGCTTGGCGACTCACGTGCACAACATCCTCGAACCGGGTCACGGCCCAGTACTCCTGATCAGCAGGGAACGACCCAAACTGGGGTGGCGGACAGCGAGCCACAGGAGCTTCGCGTCGCATCGTTGTGAAGTGGCTCGCCCGTTCGCTGGACGACTGCATCCAGAACTCGCGAGTCGACAGGTCAGTTCCGAGCCCGGCGGTGCTTACCGACATCGGGGCCTCCTTGATTCACTTGGAATGTGTATAGACTAATTAGCGAAACGGGGCGCGGCCCCTAGGAACGCGTTGACGACGGCCCCCCCCGCTACGCGACGCCGGACGCGGCCTTGGCTAGCTTCGCCATCTGGCTGTTACCCACTATCGAGCGCGGCAGCTCGTCCATGGCGGCAACCACGTCGTTGACGGTCCATCGCTCATCACTCGCCACCTCGTTTGCGATGGACCAGCCAGCGTAGATCCCGACCGAGCCGCCGTACACCGAGAAGACCTGACCGCTGAACGGGCAGTCCGCCCGGGCAAGAGCCGCCGCGAGCGGACTGATGTTCTCGGGATCGAACAGCGTTTTTTGCATGGAGTTCTCCATGCCGGGCGTCTGCAACGTTAGGCGGGTCCGAGCGACAGGAGCGATGCAGTTGGCCTTGACCTGGTAGCGCTCAAGCTCGATGGCGTTGACGATCGTCATGGCCGCGATGCCAGCCTTGGCTGCGGCATAGTTCGTCTGCCCGGGGTTGCCGTGGAGCCCCGCGCCGGAGGACGTGTTCACGATGCTGCGCGACTGGGTGACGCCGACCTTCTCCTGCTGGCGCCAGAACGAGGCGGCGTGCTTGGTGACGTTGAAGGTGCCCTTCAAGTGCACTGCGACCACGACGTCGAACTCGTCCTCGGACATCGACACGAGCATCCGATCTCGCAGAATGCCGGCGTTGTTCACGACCACGTGGAGGTCACCGAAAGCGTCGACCGCAGTGTCGATGATGCGTTTAGCTCCCTGGAAGTCGGCGACCGAGTCGGCGGACGCGACGGCCTCGCCTCCGACAGCGAGGATCTCGTCGACCACTTTCTGGGCGGCCGAGGTGTCGGCGCCGCTCCCGTCGGTCGCCCCGCCGAGGTCGTTGACGACGACCTTGGCCCCCTCCCGAGCGAACAGCAGCGCGTGCTCGCGGCCGATGCCGTTCGCAGCGCCGGTGATGACACACACGCGTCCGTCAAGTGCTCCCATGCCGCTGCTCCGTTCTTAGACTGTGAGAGAAGGAAGATGAAGAGATCAGTTGCAGATCTGTCGCACACCGTCGGCGATTCGGGATTTGTCCACGAGGAAAGCTCGCTCCAGATCGGCCGCGTACGGGACCGGGGTGTTCGGAGCTGCCACACGGACTACCGGTGCGGCGAGGTCGGCCCACAGACGTTCGTGCAGTAGGCAGGAGAGTTCAGCTCCCACCCCACCGCGGCGCACGGCTTGGTGGACCACGACGGCACGGCGGGTCTTGGCGACCGACACCAGGACGAGCTCCTCATCGAGCGGGACCAGGCTTCGAAGGTCGATCACCTCGGCGTCGATGCCCTCCGCAGCAAGGTCTTCCGCCGCACCAAGGCACAAGTTGACCTCCGGCCCATAGGAGATCAGGGTCACGTCGGAGCCCGACCGCTTGATGTCACCCTTCCCGATGGGGACCAGGTGCTCGCCGACCGGCACAGGCCCTTTCTTGAAGTACAAGAGGCTCGGTTCGATGAAGATGACTGGGTCGTCATCGAAGATCGACGCAGTGAGCAGGCCCTTGGCGTCGGCCGGGTTTGAGGGCATGACGACCTTGAGGCCGGGCACGTGGGTGAGCCAAGCCTCGAGCATCTCGGAATGTTGCGCCCCGAACTGCATCCCGGCACCTGCTGCGGTACGGATGGTTACCGGCACCGCCGTCTTTCCGCCCGACATGTACCGCAACTTGGCCAGGTGGTTGGTGATCTGGTCCATGGCCACGGCGAAGAAGTCGATGAGCATGAGTTCCGCGACCGGCCGGAAGCCGGCGATCGCCGCCCCGATCGCCGCCCCAACGATCGCCTGCTCCGAGATTGGCGTGGAGCGCACGCGCGGCCCATACAGGGTCGACAGGCCCTGTGTTACGTGGAACACGCCACCGCCGGAGTCGTCGTCCACGTCTTCGCCCAGTACGAGCACGGTCGAGTCCTTGGCCATCGCCAGCGCAAGCGCGTCATGCAACGCCTCCGCAGTCGACTTGCGCTCGACCTCAACGTCGACGACGGTCACGTCAGCACCTCCCCTGCATAGACATCGGTCAACAGCTCATCGGGCGACGGCGGCGGACTGGACAACGCGAACTCCACCGCATCGTCGATCTGCGCTACGACGGTCGCCTCGATGCTGGCAAGCTCATCCTCGGTGAACTGGTGCTCGTCGATCAGGTGTTGTCGGTATAGGACGACGGGGTCGGCGTCCATCGCGGCCTGCCGCTCCTCTGGCGGCATGTAGTGCATGTCGTCGCCGAATACGTGCCCCCAAAATCGGTAGGTGATGCACTCCACGAGGGTAGGTCCGCCGCCCGACCGGGCGCGCTGCACGGCAACGGCAGCCGCCGCATAGACGGCCTCTGGGTCGTTGCCGTCGACGGTCACTCCGGGGACGGAGTAGGCCCGGCCTCGTTCGCTGACGCGGTCGACGCTGGTGGTCGCCTCATACCTGGAGTGCTCGCCGTACCGGTTGTTCTGGCACACGAACACGACGGGGAGCTGCCAGATCGAAGCGAGGTTCATCGCTTCGTGGAAGGCGCCGATGTTGGTGGCACCGTCGCCGAAGTTCACGATCGTCACGTTGCCCGCGTCTCGAAGCTTGCAGGCCCACCCCAGACCGGTGGCGATCGGCAACCCGGCGCCGACGATGCCCGTGGTGACCATCAGCCCGACCGATGGGTCGGTGAGGTGCATGGGACCGCCCTTTCCCTTACAGGGACCGGTCACCCGGCCAAGGAACTCCGCCCAGACCTTCCGCAGCGGAACGCCTTTCGCAAGACTGTCGTGTAGGCCCCGATAGGTCGTGACGCAGTAGTCGGCATGACCCAGATGCGCGCCGAAGCCTGCGGAGATGCACTCCTGACCCCGGGGCGAGTAGTAGGTGAGGCGGACCGCTCCGCTGCCCAACATCGACCGGAACCGCTCGTCGGTCTGCTTGATCGTGGTGGTCATCTCGAACATCGCCCGCAGCGCGTCGCGATCCGGACTTGTCGGCGTCACCGCCGCTCTGTCCTTCGTGTCTGTGGACTTGGTCGTCATGGAGGCACTCTCCCCTTGTCGCCTGTTGTCCAGACTAATCTTCGAGGAAGCCCTACCGCAACCGGCTTCAGTTGCTTACTGTTGGGCCAATGTCGACGACGCTCTTCATCCCGCGCTTGGCCCAATCGATGACCGAAGGGACCATCAGCGAATGGCTCGCAGCTGATGGCGAGACCGTGACCGAGGGCCAACCGATCTACCGCCTCGAGACCGATAAGACCGAGACCGACATCGATGCCCCGACGTCCGGTGTGCTCCACATCACAGCTGAGGCCGGCGAGGAGCTCGCAGTGGGTGCAGTCGTCGGCCAGATCGACTAGTGCCAGCTTCAAGCGCTGCTGATCACTTGTCCGAGGCTTTCGGAGGCGAGTGCGGCCTCGATGAGGTCTGCCCCGACGCCGTACTCCCGCAGAACCTCAAGGCTATGTTCGCCCAATGCCGGAGCCGGCGTGGCTGCGAACGACCGGGGCGGGTCCTGCACCGGTGGAGCGAAGGCTTTCACCGGCCGACCCGTCATCGGATGAGCAGTCTCGACGACGACCTTGCCACCGAGCTCGGGATCGCTGATCGCCTCCTCGAGCGTGTTGAGCGGTGCGCTCGGGATGCGATGTTCCCGGAACAGGTCCAACCACTCCTGGCGCGGCCGGTTCCGCAGCGCCGCCTGGACTTCCCGGTACAGGGCGGGCGAGGCGTTGGAGAGGTCCACCTCGCCGGTTGACCAGTCTCCGGCGTTGACCAGATCCTCCCGGCCGATGAGCTCGCAGAACCGTTTCCAGAACCGCTTCTCGATGGGACATACCCCGAGGATCTTTCCATCACGGGCTTCATAGCAGCCGTTCTTTGCCGCGGGTTGTTGCCAGTTCTCCCAGAAGAGCGTCGCCCGGTTCATCACATCGGTCATGGCGGCACCGTCTCCGAGCATGAGGGCGTGCACCAGTGCGAAGTCGAGGTGCCGGCCGGTACCGGTGCGGTCCCGCTCGCGGATCGCGGCCAGCAGGGCGAACGCGCCGTGGAGCGCTGCCTCCTCGAGGGGTATGCGGTAACGACCCCACGGGAGTGCCGAGTGGCGCAGGTCCCCGTTTTCATCCGGCGTCGCGCTCGCCACACCGGCGAACGCGGCCAGGTTCGCACCGTGGGTCGGAAGCCCCGCATAGGTAGAGCCCTGGCCGAACCCGGTCAGCGAGAGATAGACGATCCGCTCATTGATGCGGCACAGCGACGCGTAGTCGGCGCCGAGTTGCTCCATCGCACCGGGCCGACTGACCTCCACGACTGCGTCGGCGTTCCGCACCATGTGATGGAGGATCGCCCTTCCCTCCGGACCGCGCAGGTCCAGCGCGATGCTCCGCTTGTTCCTGTCGAGCACCAAGTGCAGCAGGCTCAGGCCGTCGTGGATCGGCGGTACGGACCGAATCCAATCCCCGACCGGAGGTTGCTCGATCTTGACCACGTCGGCGCCGTAGTCGGCGAAGTGGTGGGTGCACGCCGCGCCCGGCAACAGAACGGACAGGTCGAGGATGCGCAGGCCTTCGAGCGGACGGAACATGACCAGCATCTTTCCTTCAAACTCAAGATTTGTCCATACCATTTAGAATCAGAGGCGCCGGCGTTGCGTGCCGTGGCGCTCTACTTTAGTCTGGACAAGTATCTCAATCCCGGGTGGCAACGCATGCGTGAGATCAAGGAACCGATGAGCGGCGGGATCTATGGGCTCGAAGCGGACGGCTCGGTGAAGGTCGAGCTGGACGGCAAGGTGGGCTGGTTTGACGCACAGGGCCGGTGGATCCGCGGAGAGCTCCGCCACGCAGTGCCGCACCTCTGCCTCTGGATCGGCGGCCCCGAACCCGCCAGCGACTCGCGCTGAGGCGGGAGAGCGGAGCCCAACCGATGTCGGATTACCAGACCATCACCTATGAGGCCATCGACGACGGGACCATCGTCCGCATTATGCTGAACCGGCCCGAGGCCAAGAACGCCCAGAACCGCGGGTTACTGGTCGAACTCGACCATGCCTTTGCTCGAGGCGAGGCCGACGACCAGGTCCGGGTGATCATCCTCGGCGGTACGGGCGACATGTTCTCCTCGGGTCACGACCTGGGCTCCAAACTGGACCAGCGGGAGCGCGCCCCCGGTGTGCACCAACACCCGACGATGGTCAGCCACGGTGGATCGCGGACCGGAGCAGAGCGTCGGATGCTTCAGGACCAGCACTTCTTCTTCGGCAACACCCTCCGGTGGCGCAATCTGCACAAGATCACCATTGCCGAGGTGCACGGGCCCGTGTATGCCGCCGGCCTCATGCTGATGTGGTGCTGCGACCTGATCACCGCGGCTGACGATGCTGTGTTCGCCGATGTGGTGGGGGCCCGGCTCGGCATGTGCGGCGTCGAGTACTTCGCCCACCCTTGGGAGTTCGGGCCCCGGAAGACCAAAGAGCTCATGCTTACGGGCGACTCGATCGACGTGCATGAGGCACATCGCCTGGGGATGGTGAGCAAGGTGTTCCCGCGCGCCGAGCTGGCCGAGCGCACCCTCCAGTTCGCACGCCGCATCGCAACGCTGCCGACCATGACGGCACTGCTCATCAAGGAATCAGTCAACCAAACGGTGGACCAGATGGGCTTCACCACCTCCCTGAACGCCTGTTTTACGCTCCACCAGCTCAATCACGCGCACTGGACCACCGTGAACGAAGACGGCGCCCCGGTGGGTAAGCCGGAGTTCGGTGTGCCCGACTGGCGCAGCGCACCGCCCGTCAGGCCGGCCCAGAAGAACACTGCGGAGGCACCCTGACCCTGGTCGAGAGGATCGCCTCAGCGCGGTGACGTCAGAACGATTCCGGCGGCCGCGAAACTTGCGATGTCATCCTCGGAGTAGCCGGCCTCGCGAAGGACCTCGGCGGTGTGCTCGCCGAGAAGCGGCGGCGGGAGCCGGAGCCGGGAGGGGGTTTTCGAGAGGTTGATGGGCCCGGCCATCTGGGGGATCGTGCCGAGGCGGCTGTGCTCTATTGACCGAACGATGCCCAGGGCCTCCGTTTGGGGGTGGGTGAGCGCACGGGAGATCGAGCAGACTTCCCCGAACAGCGCTCGTTCGCGATGGAAAATCATTTCCCACTCGGCCGTTAGCTTCTCCTTGAACAAGGGGACCAGCTCGTCGTTGAGGGCCTCCCGGTTGGCAACGCGCTCTGGATTGGTGGCGAACCGGGGGTCGTCCTCGAGATCCGGGCGCCCGACTGCCGCGCAGAACCGTGGCCACCCCTCCGGCGACCACGCGCCGGCCACCACAGCACCGTCAGCGGTCTCGTAGGCCTGGTAGGGCATGACCACGCTGTGCGCGCTGCCGAAGCGCTCAGAGTCCTCGCCGCTCGCCCAATACGACGCAAGGCGCGTCGACAGTGAGAAGAGCAGCGACGCCAGCATCGAGATGTCGACACGCTGTCCCTGCCCGGTGCGATCGCGGGCAAGCAGTCCGAGCAGCACGCCCTGGACCACCATCATCGCCCCGGTGAAGTCGGCGATCGGTACGCCGGCGAGCAGCGGTCGACCGCCCCTCTCGCCGGTGACGGACATGATCCCCGACATGGCCTGAATGACCGGATCGGTTCCAGGAACCCGCGAGTGTGGGCCCTCGCTGCCGAACGCGGAGAGCGAACAATAGATCAACCGGGGGTTTCGCTCGAGCACAGCGTCATAGCCGATCCCGATCTCGTCGGCGACGCCTGGCCGGTAGTTCTCGACCACCACGTCGGCCTTGTCGATGAGCCGTAGCACAATGTCGAGGCCCTCTGCCGTCCGAAGATCGACGGCCACGCTGCGCTTGCTGCGGTTCCATTGGAGGAAGATGCCCGACTCCCCGTCGATGAATGCGGTTCCGGTCCGCCGGCTCGGGTCGCCGTGGGGCAGCGATTCGACCTTGACGACATCGGCGCCGAAGTCGCCCAGCACGAGGGTGCCGTACGGCCCTGCCATTTGGCGGCTGAAGTCCACGACCTTCACCCCGGACAGGGGGCCGTCGTCTGCGTCGCTCATCGGGCGAGGAGCTGGTCGAGGAGCCGGTAGAAATGGCGGATCTTCGTCTCCTGGTAATTGGAGAACGTGACGCCCGGCTTCTGCGTGGACTCGAGGCCTCGCTGGACGCTGGGTAGGTTCAACGAGTCCTGTTGGAAGACCTTCGACAGCCGCCCGAGCTCGGGCGCCTCGGTCCAGTCCTCGTTCGCTGCCAGCCATCGGACCGGTGCCGGTGGCGGCCGCTCCCCGATGAACGGGGCGAGGAGAATCACGTCCATGATCGAGGACCTGTGGTCGTCCCCGTTGGGCCGGAAGCGATACGTCAGCCGGTTGTACGCCCCCCACGGGTGGAAGTTCGGAAACAGCGTGTATTGGAAGCTGTCCACCAGCTCAGCATCCGAGAGATGCTCGACCGCGTCACCGAGGGTCCGACCCAGCGCCTTCCGCATCCGCTCTGCGGACGCGAATCGGGCCGTCTCGCCCTCGGAGACCTCCACCCGCGCGACCTCGTCGAGGCGGCGGTCGAGCATTGAGTCCAGGATCTCCTGCTCGGTCGGGGCCCACCGGAGCCGGGGACTGGGGGTGGCATTGGCGGCAATGGTGCGGCTGAAGTTCCCGAACACGTCGTACTGGGAGTTGGTGTCGCCCATCCCTGCGGCGAGCTGTGGGTGCGTCGTCACAATGTGGAGGGCCTCCATAAAGGCCTCCTGGCATGCCTTCCAGTTGCAGGGTACGACTTTGACCACATGGGCCTGCACATAGCGATCCTCGAGCGGCCAGCGTTCGAAGTGGCGCGTGAGGTCCCCCACGTAGGAGTCGAGCGGCTCGGCGTCGGGGTCGGGGTTGATAAAGACGAACCCTCCCCAGGTACCGACCGAGAGCTCAGGTAGCGACCAGCTGTCGGGGTCGAGGTCGGGGAAGTCCCAGGGGCACGGGACGTTTTTGAGCGCGCCGTCCAGATCCCAGCAGAAGCCGTGGAACGCGCACCGCAGCTCGAACGCCGGGCCCGACCAGTCGCGCAGGAGCCGGCCCCGGTGGAGGCATGCGTTGGGGAAGGCTTTGATCTTCGAAGGCGTGGTGCGGACCACCAGATAGGACAGGCCGGCGATGTCGTAGACGTGGGTGTCGCCAACCGCTGGGATCTCCTCCTCCCGGCAGGCCATCTGCCACGATCGCTTCCAGAGCTTCTCCTTTTCGAGCTCGTGGAACTCACGGGTGGTGTACCTCGACACCGGGACGTCGTCGGAATCGAAGTCGATCGGGCACACGAGGCGGAGGGTTTCGGGAACGGTGCGCGTGTCGGCGTCGAGCAACTCCTGATAGCTGATGCCGCGGTCGGTGACGGCGTCCATGCGATCTCGCTCTCTACTCGGGTGTGGTCGGAGTCGTGGCGCCCGCGTACTCGTCTCGGAGGAGGCGTTTGAGCAGCTTGCCGTTCGGCTCTCGTGGCAGGTCGGCCCGGAAGTCGATGGTCCGAGGGCATTTGATCGACGCCAGGCTGTTGTGGAGGTAGGCGAGCAGGTCAGCAGCAAGGTCCTCGCCCGCGCCCTCCAGGTCCACCGGCTGTACGACCGCCTTGACCTCCTCACCCCATTCGGGGTGGGGGACGCCGAAGACGGCGGCGTCGGCGACCGCGGGGTGGGTGATGAGGAGGTTCTCTGCCTCCTGCGGGTACACGTTGACCCCGCCGACGAGGATCAGGTCCGCTCGCCGATCGGTGAGGTACAAGAACCCGTCGTCGTCGACGCGCCCCACATCGCCGTAGGCGGCCCACCCGTTCGGCAGGTACGAACCCTTCGTCTTGTCGGGGTCGTTGTGGTACTCGAATCGTGGTGAGCCGCTGAAGTACACGGCCCCGTTCACGCCAGCGGGCACCTCCTGGCCATCGTCGTCGACGATGTGGACAGCCCCGATGACCGGCCTGCCCACGGAGCCCTTGTGCGCCAGCCAGTCCGTCGGCGAGCAGTAGGTGAAGCCGACGTTCTCAGTGCCGGCGTAGTACTCGTGGATGATCGGGCCCCACCAGTCCATCATCTGTTCCTTGATCGGCACAGGGCACGGAGCGGCGGCGTGGATCGCGCAGCGCAGCGAGCTCAGATCGAATCGGGTTCGCTCGGCTTCGGAGAGCCCGAGGAGCCGGACGAACATGGTGGGCACTAGCTGGGTATGGGTCACTCCGTAACGTTCGATGGCGGCGAGCAGTTCGAGCGGGTCGAAATGCTCCATCACGATGACAGTGGCACCTGATGCGAGGGATGCCGTAACAAAACCATGAGGGGCTGCGTGGTACAGGGGCGCTGGCGACAGGTACACCGCGTCCCGGTCCATCCCGAACAGAAACTGGAGCGCGGTCGCGAAGCCCGGGTTTGCTCCCAGCGCGGCGCCGCTCTGCGGACGTTTGACCGCCTTCGGGAGGCCGGTGGTACCGGACGAGTAGAGCATGGGGACACCTTCAACGCGGTGCTCGAGCGGCTCGCTCGAGACCGAGCCGAGCAGCCTCACGAGCTCCTCAGCCACAACGATCTCGACGTCGCCTCCGACAGCCGACCGGAGCGCCGCTCCGCTCTGGGCCGCCAGCTGATCGCCCACAAGTACGACCTTCGAACCCGAGTCCTCCACGATGTAGGCCGCCTCCCGGGGGGTGAGGCGGGCGCTGATCAGCGTGTAGGTGAGTCCGGCGTAGATCGCCCCCCACCACAGCGCCGGGTACAAGATCTCATTGTCGAACCACAGGCACACATGGTCGCCTGGCGCTACACCCCGCCCGCGCAACAGCCGGGCTAAGCGGTTCGCCGTGGCGTCGAGTTCCGCGTACGTCATCGCCCGCCCGGACGGGACAATCACTGCCGCTGGCTTGTGACCACCTTCGGCTGCGTGGGCGCCCGGGTACCACGGGCCCGGCTCGGCGACCTCTGCCCGGGCTGTCCCCCCGCTGCCGATCGCGGTCATCCTCGTACCCTGCCAGGCATCGTGAACATCACTGATGCCCACCGTACCCGATGGTGAGCTTCTTCGGCACAATTCGTATGGACCAATTTCGGTAGCCCGTCAGCTCGGCGCCAGCGCTTGGTCCAGCTGCTGGTGCCAGTCGGTGGTGGCGACGACCCGCGCTAGCTCGCGCAGGAACGACGCCGAGTAGGCGCCGTCAACAGCACGGTGGTCGAACGACTGGACCACAATCCCCACTGGCCGGATCTCGATGCGCTCCCCGGCATCGTCCTCGACGACGACAGCGCGTCGGTGTACCCCCTCGGTGGAGAGGATGCCTATCTGCGGCTGGTTGATGATCGGGATCGTGAACAGGGTGCCGAACCCGCCAGGGTTCGAGATCGTGTAAGTGCCGCCGTTGACGTCGTCGGGTGTCAGCTGGCGCTCGCGGGCCGCGCTCGACAGCCGCCGGAATTCGCGGGCGAGATCCGCGACGGATCGCCGGTCGGCATGGGAGACCACCGGCACGATCAGTCCCTCGTGGTCAAGGTCAACAGCGACGCCGAGGTGAACGGCGTCGAAGACCACGAGCTCATCGCCCTCGATCGACGCGTTCAGCCGTGGATGCCGCTCGAGCGCCCGGCAGAGCGCCCAAGCCAGGAACGGCAGATAGGACAGACCGAAGCCCTCGCGCTCCCGCCACGCAGTGCCGATGCGATCGCGCTCCGCGTCCACGCCCGAGAAGTCGATCTCTGACGCCATCCCAACGTGGGGGGACGTCTGCACCGAGGCGCTCATGTGCTTGGCGACCCGGCGGCGAATCGGCGAGAACCGGGTCCGCTGGACCCCGTCGGGTGCCACAATTACTCGTTTATCCCGAATCGATGGAGCCCGAAGGCCTCGATCGCGTTGCCACGGAGGAGCTTGTAGATCTCCCCGTCGTTTAGGCCCGCCTTCGTCACGATCTTGCGGACGGTCTCCAGGGTGTTCGGATACGGCGAGTCGGCGTGCGGGAAGTCCGTTTCATAGCAGATCTGGTCCATCCCGACGAGGTCCCGCAACCGAAGGCCGACCTCATCGTCGAAGATGCAGCCCCAGACCCGCCCCGGGACATAGCTCGAGGGCGGCGCCGGCAGGGTGCTGCCGAAGCTGTTGCTTCCGCGCTCGGACCACAGCTTGTCGGCCCGCTCCAGCAGGTAGAGCATCCAGCCTACTTGGCCCTCGCTGAGCGCGATCCGCAGACGGGGAATCCGGTCGAGGATCCCGGAAAAGATGAAGTCCAACAGGGCCCCCATGCCGTTCGAGAACGTGAGGGTCGAGCTGATGATGAACGGGGCCTCTGGGGCGGTTGTCTGCATCTTCGAGCTCGAACCGATGTGGAGGCAGACCACGACGCCCGCGTCGGCCGCGGCCTGGAACAGTGGATCCCACTGGGCGTCGTACAGCGACGGAAACCCTACGGGGTGCGGGTTCTCTGGGAAGGTGATGGCAAAGCAGCCCTTCTTGGCCACCCGCCGGATCTCCTCGGCGCTCAGCTCTGGATCCCAGAACGGCACAATTGCGACAGGGAGGAGCACCCCCCTGCCCGCACCCCCGCACCATTCGTCGATCAACCAGTCGTTGTAGGTCTGGATGCAGGCCAGCGCCAGCTCCTTGTCCGCCCGCTGCGCGAATGCCTGCCCCGCGAAGCGCGGCATGGTGTTCGGGAAGCACAGCGCGGCGTCGACATGATCCGCCGTTATCGCCGCTATCCGAGCGCTCTGGTCCCAGGCGCTGGGATCCATCGCTTCGTACGTCGTGGGAACGTTGTCGACGTCCTTGACGCCCGCACCGTGCATCACCGCCGGTACTGCGAACTCGTAATCCTCGAAGATCCACCAGTCGGAGTCGGCCCCATCGTCTGATCGCTCGTACGCAAAAAAGCCGCCCGTCCATGTGACGGTGGCCTTGGACCGCTCAACCCGCGGTGCGCGGTCCCGGTACTTCGCCGACATCCGCGCAGTCCAAAGGTCAGGCGGTTCGACGACATGATCATCCACCGAGATGATCCGGGGGATCTCGAGAACCTCCGTAGACAAGGTGATACCTCCAGCTGCGGTCATAATTGTCTAGACTAATCTCTCGACGAGGGGAAGGGCAAAGGCGCGTCGCCCTGCGGCCGGGCGTCAGCGAAGCTCCCCGACAGCAGCTGACGTAGTTCCGCCTTCGCGATCTTGTCCATGGTCGAGCGGGGGAGCTCGTCGATCAGGTGGACCGCGTGCGGGACTTTGAACGGCGCAAGCCGCTGTCGACATGCAGCGAGCACGTCGTCGGCAACGGATACGCCAGCCTCGCTTGCCACGACGAACACCACCGGGACCTCGCCCAGCATGGGATGGGGGCCGCCGACGACCGCCACCTCGCGCACGCCCGCCACGCGGCAGGCGGCCTCTACTTCCGCCGCCGAGACGTTCTCGCCGCCGACCTTCAATACATCCTTGATGCGGTCAGCGAAGGATATCGAGCCGTCGAGGTTCACGGTCACCTGGTCACCGGTGTCGAGCCACCCGTCGCTGTCGATCGCAGCCGCGGTCGCCGCGTCGTCGTGCAGGTACCCGCCGAACAGCGACAGCCCCCGGACGCCCCGCACGAAGAGCGCGCCCGTCTCTCCGGGCTCGACGGCGCGTCCATTTTCCCGCCGCACTCTGATGTCGTACTCGGGCGCGGGTCTCCCACAGCTAAGGGCCGCGCCCGGATCGGCGGGATCGTCGACGATGCCGTGAGTCACCGTCTCGGTCATCCCCCACCACGCGATGGTGTGCACCTTGAACCGATCGTCATCGCGCCGCGACCGGATGCCGCTCCCCCAGTACCGGTAGTCGTGGCGCTTCGGTACTTCCCGCTCGGCCAGGGCCCTGTTGCAGAACGGGACCATCGACGTCCAGGTGCATCGGTTGCGGAGGGAGACCTCCCAGAACCGGGAGGCTGAGAACTTTGGCTGGAGGACGATCGTCGCCCCGGCCCACAGGGAGGCGAGCACCGAGTAGCTCTGCGCGTTCGTGTGGAACAACGGCAGGTGCAC
>Ga0102924_1002758_pt1 | contig 18877 bp, 16 predicted proteins | sample PaiPotPPM11metaG_FD_80116 | JGI IMG/M metagenome (GOLD analysis project Ga0102924, IMG submission 80116) | Iron sulfur acid spring bacterial and archeal communities from Banff, Canada, to study Microbial Dark Matter (Phase II) - Paint Pots PPM... ...
CTTCGCGCGAAAGCAATGGCGGCCAGAAGATCTCTATCAAGTTTGGTCGGATCGTACTGTCCCTGCGAATCGCCCCAGCCCCGAAAATCATAGGCCAGCACCATGAAGCCGCGTGCGGCAAACCAGGGCGCGGAATCGCTCCAATCCGCTTTTGTGCCGGGATGTTCGTGCGAACAAATGATGGCTGTCGTGCTGCCGCGCCCATAGAGCCACCCGGCGAGGAGAACATGATCCCGCGTAGTGAAATGAACCAGGGTATAGGGTACATTTGGCAGCGTCGGGGTAGGCGTGATCGCTGGCGTGGGTGTCGTTGCAGCCTGCTTCGGCGCTGCACTGGAGCCACAGGCCACAAGCAGAAGCAGGACAGAGATGAGCAGAGCGATCATCCCCATTCGGCGCAATCGGTATCGTTGCATCTGGTTTCCTCCTCGAGTGCCTATGTCATATTTTACATACGTCAGCTACGACATAGATATCACACCAGAACGATGTTTCCGAATCACTTACGAATCTTTCTTATTGCCGGGGAAGGGACCAAAACGGTGATACAAAGCCAAGTTCTTTCCAGAGAGCCTCTACCTCTTCGCTCGTTTTGCGTCGCCAGTCAAAGGTCAGGCGATCTTCATACCAGGCCTGGGCCAGTCGCCATTGTTGCTCTAACGAAATAATCGCGCCACGCGGTTGACGCCACAGCTCGCACCAGCGATCAACATGCTCTTCCGACCGGAAAAGTAATATCGTCTTTCACGTAAATACCACATCTTTCCACCACTCTCTTGCGGGAAGTGCAAAATGGACAACTCCCGGAACCGTGAGCAAAGCGCCATCTCGTATTTCGAGCGTCATGGCCTCGTTACAGCATCCACATGTTGTCACCACACGCGCATCTTCCTTGAGCATGGCCGGAATACCCAGGGCATCCCAAATGCAATTGCTCCACCACATCCGCTTGCCAATTTCAACCACGAAGGCCGTGGGGACGGCAGAAAATGGTTCCGCCATCAACACTTCGCCGTTCTTCTGGAGTACAAGGGCTTTCCCGGCTGCCAGTCGTTGATAGGCCGCCTCCACATCAGATAGAGGCAGCGCCAGGGCATTTGCTACTTCTTGCCAGGTTGGAGCGCGATTCATAGTGAGAAAGTGCCTGTACACCTGGAAGCGAACCTGCTTGTCCAGGTGTTCACTTGTTTGCATCTGGTTCATCTCACCATTCTCCCACCAACTTCATATACAACTCCTGCTGGCGAGCCATTGCGCTCCGGTAAATCTGCCCGCGCTGCGGGTCGGGCATGACTGGATCGCCGAGGGTCGTCTGCGCCTGGGCGATGTCTGGTATGACGCCCAACGCCTCCAATGCCAGCAGGGCCACGCCGCGCACGGAGGCTTCGTGTTCGAGCAGGGGATAGAACGGCGTATCCAGCGTGTCGGCCAGGATATGCTGGAGCGTGGGCGAGTTCAGCAGCGCGCCGCCGCTGCCGATCAACTGCAGACTTGTATCGCGCATGGCGAGCGCGGCAAGCAGTTGATCGTAGACCTGGGCTAGCTGGTAAGCCAACGCTTCCATAGCGGCGCGCAGCATCTCCGATGGCGTCGTCTGCGCGTGAAGACCGGCGATTACTGCTTGCGCCTCCGCGTGCCAGCCAGAACTGCGCTCTCCACTGATAAAGGGCAAGATGGTCAGTCCATGCCTGGCGGGAGGCAGCGCGGCAACCTGCGGTTCGGCGTCTTTGAGCGGCGGCAGGCGCAGCGTCTCACCCATCCAGGCCAATAGATTGCCGCCCTCGCTGAGCGCGCCCCCCAACAAAGCGCGGCGACTATCCAGCAGATACAACCATAATCCAGGCGGCGGTTCCACCCGCTCCGGCGGCACAACCACGCGGATCGCGCTCGACGTGCCAATCGTGAGCGCCCAGCGCCGCGCATCGACGCAGCCCGAACCGACATTGGCAGCCGCGCCGTCGCCCACGGCGGGAAACCAGGGGACGTCGCGCAGCGCGGGCCAGCGCCGCGCATATTCCGGCCTGAGTCCCTGAATGCTATCAGGGAGATCGCCAATCCTGGGCAACTGCTCGTCTCGCACGCCCAACGTCTCCATCAATGGCCTGTCCCAGGCGCGCTTCTTGATATCGAGCATCCCCGTTCCTGATGCCATCGAGAGGCTGCATACCGATTTCCCAAGCAGTTTGCGGTGCAGATATTCGCCAAAGGAGAGCCACTGCGCCGCGCGTTTGAAGGTCTCCGGCTGCGTCGTCGCCAGCCAGCGCAGTTTAGCCGGCCAGTAGCTCGCGTGCAAGCGCGCGCCCGTGCGGCGGTGAATGGCAGCCTCGTCCAGTTGGCGGCGCAGCGCGGCGGCGGCCTCGCGCGGGCGCGTATCCTCCCAGGTGATCAGCGGCGTGACAGCCTCCTGACCGTCAGCAGCAACCCCCACCAGGCTGTGCCAGAATGTATCGGCAGCGACCGCGCCTATAGATGATGCCTGCGCTCCGGCCTGCTGCAATGCCTGATCGATAGTTTGAGCAACCACGGCAACCAGCTTATCAGCATCGACCGAAACTTCACCCTCGCTGGTAATGGTCAGAGCGTAGGTTTCCTGCGCCTTGACGCCGGGTACTTCCGCTCCTGCCGCGTCAAAGAGCAGCGCGCGCGTGGAAGACGTGCCGACATCTAACGCCAGGATCAAAGGAATATGCGCGTTCACGGCATTCACCTCTTCAATGATAGTAGGGATTCACATCCCTACTATCATTACGGATGCTCGCGCAAGAACGTATCAATCTGGGCCAATTCGCTGTCGCTCAGGCGAAACTCCGCGGCGTTGATGACTTCCTCGACCTGCTGCGGGTGACGTCCGCCCACAATCGCCCCCGTCACAGCGGGATTACGCAGCGTCCAGGCAATCGCCACCTCGCCCGAAGACATCGCATGTGGATAGCCAATCTCGGTCAGCAAATTCACCAGCTCAAGATTGCGCGAGAGGCGCGGCTCCTGGAATTCTGGATTGCCCTTGCGCCAGTCATCGTCAGGCATCGCGCCGATGCGCTCCCGCGTCATTTTGCCGGTCAGCAGGCCAGATTGCATCGGCGAATAGACGATCACGCCGATGTTGTGCTGCTGGCAATAGGGCAGGACATCGCGTTCAATATCGGGCCTGATGATTGAATAGGGCGGCTGCAGCGACTCGATAGGCGCGATCCGCTGAAGGCGTTCCATCTGGCTCACGTTAAAGTTGGAGACGCCGATATGGCGCACCTTGCCCTCGGCTTTCAGCTTCGCCATAGCGCCCCAACCTTCTTCTATATCCGCGTCAGGTTCGGGCCAGTGCATCTGGTAGAGGTCAATCGCGTCTACCTGGAGACGACGCAGGCTCTGCTCAACTTCATTCCGTATCGATCGGGGATCGAGATTACCGGATATTGCTCTCTTCTCGTCCCAGACGCGGCTACATTTGGTAAAAATGTAGGGGCGATCCGAGCCAGACCAATCCTTGACCGCCTTTCCCACAACCTCTTCAGAATGTCCCAGGCCATAAACTGCTGCCGTATCGATCCAGTTCACGCCGAGATCCAGCGCGCGCTGAATCGCGGCGCTGGATTCTTTATCGTCCTGCGAACCCCAGCCAAAGCGATAGTTTCCACCGCCGATGGCCCAGGTTCCCAGGCCAATTGGCGTTATCTGCATGTTCGTATTGCCAAATTCTCGTGTCTGCACAATAGTTCCTTTCCTCGCCAGGTCTCATTGTCATTTTCTGGCTTGCTATACCAACCCTGTGTAGCGGGGCAATTCATTGCGCCAGGGTCGGGCGCGATTATTACCTCTCTCCCAGAGAGGCTGCTGGCCCCTACGGGCGCAATGAATTGCCCCGCTACACTGTCTCTACCCGACCTGCTTGTTACAATCCATCTTACACAAACAAAGGTTCCCGGCGCAAGCTCGACAAAAATATCGCCAGGCTTGTGCCTGACACCCATCAGACGTTTCGCTCTATTGCACACGTCCGAAGGGAGATAATATATTCACAATGGCGGGGGAACTCGAAAAAAATCCTCTTGACAACGGCATAACAAAACGCTATACTGCTATATAGCAAATAGTTATGTAAGCATTTCAGCAACGCGAAACGATTGAGGGCAACGTATGAACCTGGCCGAGAAATTGAAACATCTCCGCGCCGTCGAGGGTGAACTGCGCGGCTTCAATCGCCCAATGACGCAGACCGAGGTCGTGAAGACCATGCAAGAAGAGCTGCGTGTCAGCATCAGCCAGGCGTATCTCTCCCAACTTGAAGCTGGCAAACGCGTCCATCTGACCGCATCAAGCCGCGATCTACTGGCCGATTTCTTCAAAGTCCATCCCGGCTACCTCGTCAGTGATCCGCCTGATTATCAAACAGACCTGATGACCGACGTGGAGGATCACAGGGACCGCCTGGGTACGTGGATCATCGCCAACGCTGAGGAGTGGCGCGGCGAAGCAGATGTGCAGCAATTTTTCCAGCATCTTGCCAACGTTGACGATCCGCGCCGCTATCTTGCCCTTTTTGAACAGTTATTGTACCTGTCAGCAGAACAGTTAGCGGCCCTTGTGGAGGCTCTTTTTCCCAATGATCAAAATGGTCATCAGTAACGTTGTACGTTTCCCAGCAACATACGTCTATCAATGTAGAACCAGCTATGAACTATTTTCCGGCAGGCGCGAGAAAGGCAGCCTGTACGGCAAGGAGCCACACATGACGCAAGACCAGGCGACTCCCGCCTGCCAATCCATGTTCCCGGCGCTCAGTCGGCAGTATCTGCTTGCACACAACCCGATCCTCATGCCAGTTGTTCTGCTCTCCAGCGCGCTTGGATTGTGCGCCGCCAGCTTTTTCACCAGCAGCCTGTTTCCACTTTTGGCGCTCCTGGGAATTGCCGCGGCGCCGCTCTGCCTCGCGCTGGCTTTCGTCCTGGGTATCACGGGCATCCTCGCCAGTATCATCGGCATCTTAGAGCATATCGACCGCGATCACTTGCGGTCGGCAATTTTGCCAGAGGAGAAAGGAGCCTGGTAATGGGAATTGCTACTGATCCTCTTTCGCTGCTCTTTATCGCGTGTTTTTTGCTGGGATTTCTCTTTTTCATCGTCACTGCCTTACTGGGAAACCTGGGACACAGCCACATCGGGACGCACGGGATCGCCCACCACATCGCAGTGAACGGCGGGACGCATCACACAGGCGTCCCTACCGGCGCCAGCCACACAGGTAGCAGCGCCGCGCATGGCACAAGCCATGCCCAAACAGTGCAGGCAGGAGGCGAACACAGTCTCGGCGCCACGCTGTGGGCATTCCTTAATCCCACCGCGATTATGCTTTTCCTGCTTGGATTTGGCTTCTTCGGCTACGTCTTCCATAACGCGACCAATTTACTGCTGCCATTTACACTGATCTTAGCGGCAATTGGCGGCATCGGGGTAGCCGCGATCTTGCTCTACCTGCTGAGCCGCGTCTTAGGGTCGGGGGAGGCCAATACCGTGCAGGATATCTCAGACCGCACCGGCCTGCTGGGCAAAGTCAGCATCCCGATCAAGGAGAACAACATCGGCGAAATTCTCTACACTTCGCCCGGCGGTATGCGCAAGAGCATCCCCGCGCGCAGTAGTGACGGTAAGCAGATCGAACGCGACCAGGAAGTGGTGGTGCTGAATTACGCGCACGGTATCGCGGAAGTCGATACCTGGGAACACTTTATCAACGAAGAAAGTACGAGAGACAGTCAAGTAGCCGCCGCGCCGACCTCGGAAGACGAACTGGCAAAGTTGCGCACGCTGCTTGAGGAATCAGACACGGCCAGTACGCAACTGGCAATACGTAAAGATGTACCAAAGGAGTAATATGCCATGAATCTTCTTCTCCTCTATGTAATCGTTGGAGTCGTCGTTATCCTGATCGTCCTCATCGCGCTGTTCCAGACGATAGGGCGCTTGCTGCGCAAAGTTGGCCCAAACCAGGCATTGATCGTCTACGGCCTGGGCGGGACGAAAGTGATTACCGGCGGCTCAAAAATGGTCGTGCCGATGATCCAGCGCGCGCAGGACTTCTCGCTCGAGCTGATGTCGTTCGACGTGGCTCCATCGCAAGACCTCTATACCACGCAGGGCGTGGCAGTCAACGTGGAGGCAGTGACACAGATCAAGGTGCGCTCCGACGATGAGAGCATCAAAACCGCCGCCGAACAATTCTTGAGCAAGAGCCAGCAGGAGCGCGAAAGCCTGATCCGCCTCGTGATGGAAGGCCACTTGCGCGGCATCGTGGGCCAGTTGACCGTGGAAGACCTGGTGAAAGACCCGGAAAACGTAGGCTCCAAGATGCTAAAAACGGTCTCACCCGACATGGATAAGATGGGGCTGGAAGTGATCTCGTTCACCATCAAAGACGTGCGCGACAAAAACGACTACATCACCAACATGGGGCGTCCGCAGATCGTCGAGATTCAAAAACAGGCCGATATCGCCTCCGCCCTGGCGCAGCGCGATACGCAAATCCAGCAGGCCAACGCCTCGCGCGAAGCCGCCGTCGCCAAGTCATCCGCCGATCAGGAACGGGTCAAGGCCGAGACCGAGTCGCTGGCTCTGCAAGCGGAGTCACAGCGTAACCTGTCGCTCAAGAAAGCCGAGTTCGATGCCGAGATCAAGCGGCAGCAGGCATTAGCCGACAAAGCCTACGACATCCAGGCCAACATCACGCAGCAGCAAGTCGTCACCGAAGCGGTGAAAGTCACCGAGGTGGAAAGAACGGCGCAGATCAAGGTGCAGGAGGCGGAAATCAATCGTCGCCAGCTCGAATTGCAGGCAACGGTGCAAAAGCCCGCCGAGGCCGAGAAGAGCCGCGTCGAGACGGTGGCCGAGGCCGAACGACAGCGCCTTACCCTGGAAGCGCAAGGTCAGTCCGACGCGGTGCGAATGCGCGGCCAGGGCGAAGCTGAGGCCAACCGGGCGCGTGGTCTCGCCGAAGCCGAAGTCACACGAGCGCGCGGTCTCGCCGAGGCCGAGGTCATCCGCGCTAAAGGTGAGGCGGAAGCCGACGCCATGAAGGTCAAAGCGGCAGCGTTCCACGAATACAACCAGGCAGCCGTTCTCGACAAGTTGCTCAGCAGTATGCCGGAGATCGTGCGCGCCATCGCCGAACCGCTCAGCAAAGTGGACAAAGTTACCATCGTCTCGACCGGCAGCGGCGACAACCAGAGCCTGGGCGCGAGCCGCCTCACCGGCGATATCATGAACATGGCTGCTCAGGTTCCCGCGCTCTTCGAGCTGCTGAGCGGCACGCGCTTCAGCGACCTGATGAGCCGCGTGCCTGCCTTGACCAATCAAGGCGAACACACGGGCGTGGACGGCACGGCGGCTCCATCCAATGGCGTCGGCCCAACCGTTGACGCGAAACCAGGCGCCGACGTGAAATAAACTGGACATTTCTCAACTCAGGCGATCACTTTGTTGTTGGGGACGTCCAGAAGGACGCTCCCAACATACCTATTTCCCGGGGGAGATTGCGATGAATTTGCTGGAACGGGTATTGATGTTGTTGGGCGCGAATCTGAACGCGATGATCGAGAAAGCCGACGACCCGGAACAAGTCTTACGGCAACTGCAGCTCGATATGCGCAATCAGCTTATGCAAGTGAAAACGCAGGTCGCCACGGCCATCGCGGAAAGTCATAAGCTACAAAAACGGCACAAAGAGAAAGCAGCCGAGGCGGAAAGCTGGCTCAAGAAGGCAGAACGTGCCGTGCAACAAAAGAATGATGATGCCGCCCGCTCCGCTCTCGCCCGTTACAACGACCTGCTCCGGCAAGCGCAGCGTTACCAGCAACTCCAGCAAGAGCAAGACCAGCTTGTCACCACCATGCGTGACGCGCTGCGCCAGTTAGAAAGCAAAATCTCCGAAGTAGATACAACCATCGATCTGCTCGTCACGCGCAAGCGCAACGCCTTGCTGCAACAGCGCGTCTACGAGGCGCTGCAAAAAACCGGCGACGTCAAGGAAAGAGAACGCGCCCGGCAAGCGCAAGACGCGGTAATGGAGGCAGAGGCACGCGCCCGCGCCCTGGCTGATCTCCACCGCCGCGACCTGGACACGCAACTCGGACAGCTCTCCGCGGAAACGATGATCGAACAACAAATGGAGGATTTGAAGGCAAAAAGCCAGGCGCGCCAGACACGGCCCCTGCTTCACGAAGGCCGCCCGCAGCCCGCGCCGCTCATCCCACCGGACCCGCGTCTCAGCGCGCCTGTCCACCAACAAGACGGGCAAGCGCCAGAAGCGCCCTCCGCGCACACGCCACCCCAACGTAAGGAAGTCGATACCGAACAGCTCAAAAAATTGCTCGATTCCCTGCGCAACAACCCGTAGGGGCCATCACGTCGCTACATCGAAACCATATCTTACGCGAGAGGCACAACGATAAAACGTCCGAAAACGATGAACAAAGCTAAAAGCAAGAGAATCACATTCAATCCTATATGAGACACTTCTCCGCGCCGCATATGGAGGATCATCGCTCCCACCATCGTCAAGACTAAGCCAATGGCAGCAACTGGCGTTAGCCAGGGCAAAATACCGGTCGCGGCAGGAAGAATCACACCGATACCTCCCAGAATCTCTAAAGCGCCTATCGCCCGCACCATCCACGACGAGAAATCTTTAGCCCACTTCATACTGACAGCCAACGTATCGATTGGTTGCGTTGCCTTCCTGAATCCAGCCGCCACAAAGACCAACGCCAGCAGGGCCTGCACAATCCACAACGCAATATTCATTCGTTCATACCTCCTCGCAAAGAAAGGAACGGCACACCTGATGCTGCGTCAGCAGAGCAAATGTGCCATATTTCCCCCAGTACTATTATTTTCTTTGTGGAAGCAATTATATATGAGGAAATTAGTATTGTCAAGGATATTTTAGGGGAAAATATGGTATACTACTGTTACTATGGATAGCACAAACCACACAATCACAACGGGAGAGTCGGCAACCTGCGGCACACAGGCTGAATTGATGGGCCGCGCCATTCGTTTGCTCGGCGATATGTGGACGCTCATGATCGTCTACACGCTATTGAGCGGGCCGAAACGCTTTGGCGAATTGTTTGAGGCCATCGGCAAAGTCAGCCCCAAAACCGTGTCGCAGCGCCTCAAGTTGCTTGAAGAAAGCGGGTTTGTGGCACGTCAGGCTTTCGCCGAGATTCCGCCCCGCGTCGAGTATCGTCTGACCGAGAAGGGGCAGGCATTAGTTGATATCATAGCAGCGATCGGGCAGTTCGCGGAGAAATACCTGACTGAAAACGAGCCAGCCTTACCTCCTACTTCATCCTGCGACTGAACTACGCCGCGGCGCTCGATGATATATCTCCTACCTGACCAAACCAGCAAAATAGAGGATCGTCAGCAGAACGATAAAAGCTAACGCGATAAACATGCCGACAACGAACGAACGTTGATTGATCCGCTTCTCTTCTTCTGATGTTAGTTTGTCATTGCTCATAACAGGTTTCTCCAACTAATCCACGGATGTAGCGGCGCAATTCATTGCGCCCAAATCGGCCCAGGGCGCGATAAATCGGGTCACACGGACGCGATAAATTGGGCCACACGGACGCGATAAATCGGGTCCCTACAGCAGAGCCGCTTCGATAGCGCCCTCCACGTTCACCATGATAGCGAGGCTTTCCAGCGGATCGGCCTCGCGGGTCGTGATCAATACCTGGAAGGTCGTCTGTTCAGTCCCGACGAGGCGCAGCAAGATGTGCCGATCGGCGCTGGTAATCACGGTGTCCTGGTACTCGCCCCATTGACTGGCAGCCAGAGTCAGCAGCGCGTTCTGTAAAAGCTGGCTAAAATGCTTGCACAGGGGCGCGATGTCCAGATCATCGATTGCCACCTGGGCGATGGGCTGCCCATCCAGGCCAACCACCGCCACCGCCATAAATCCTGTAATAGAATAGCCCAATGTTTGCAATGCTGCAACCAGGGCGGCATAGTTCCGCTTTACAGGACGCTGCGCCGGTAACGCTCCCGACGCATTCAACTGCTCCTGCGCCAGCGCATCGGGCAAATCTCCACTCCTGCTAGCCGTTATGGGTTGGGACGGCTCGCTCCCCAGAACTCCTGGCTCGCCTGGCTGCCACTCTGGCGACGCGGCTGGCCGTTCTCGTGTGTCTTGTGTGTCCCACGCCGCCGTTTTCGGCAAATCGACGGTACGCCGCTGCCGTGGCTGCTCAGCGGGTTTGAGGGAAGGCGCGGGAGGACGCCACTCCGCCGGTGTGGGAGGAATCGTCGGCAATTGAGCGGTGCTGGACAGCGAAGATGGGCGTAACGTCGGCAGGTCCGACTTCGTAGGCTGGTCGGTTAGCCACGAGGGCAGATCAGAGTGACCGTCCAGGGGCAACTGTTGCCCCGCCGGATAGAGCTGCTCGCTCGTCGTATAGGTCTTCTTCTGGTGGATCGGAATAGATGGCACATCAGCGTCTGGCGTGTCCGCCGACAGCGCGTTCAGATTGTTGTCGAGTTTTCCATTGCCGCTGCTGGCAAACTTGCCTGTTTGCTGCCACCATTCTTTCGTTCCTGGCTCCGACGTGTTCCCCAGCGGCGACGTGTTGGGCGATGAGGACTCCGATAGGACAAGAAATGGCGTATCGTCGAAGCTGTCCTGCTCGCCTGGAAACGGGGTATGATCGATGACGCTCTGCCCGTGCGCGGGCGGCGTTTCGGCATACTTGGCGCGATATTGCAGCGCCTGGAGAATGAGGCGGGCCAGCGGCTGCTTGACATTCGGCGTGATCTTGCCCTGCCAGGGTTGATGGATAACTGTCCCATTTTTATGCGCGGCGAGGGCAAAAAACGCCTCTTCGCCGAGCAGCGTGCCATACTCGGCCCACACCAGTTCGCCATTCTGGAAATACAGCACGCCGCGCTCTTCCAGACCGGTATTGACCAGGAGAGCAATACTCTTGCGGCTCATCGTCACGATCTGGATGACATCGAGCAAGTCGAAGGAGTCCAGGTTGGCGGAAAAGCCGGTTTGCTGCAACAAGCGGCGCAATTCTTCTTTGAGCAGGTGCAAATCGAGCGGCTTCTCCAGGTAGCTGACTGCGCCGCTCTGAAACGCCTCGCCGCGGGCAGAGGGTGAACCGGACGCGACCACCATGATCATACGCGTTTCGGGGCGGTAAGCGCGCAGCCATTGCAGCAATTCCAGGCCATCAGCTCCCGGAGCTTTCAGGTCGCCGATGACCACATCATAGGCTTCCGACCAGAGCAGACGTATGGCTGCTGCTCCGCCGCTTGCCCCCTGGACACTATAGCCATCTTTCGCCAGGGTTGTCACAATGCTCTGGTTGAGATGCTCATCGTCCTCAACAACCAGAATACGCCATTGCTCAGACATCGCTGTACCCACCTGAAAAAGAATTTGGTTGCATCTTGCAGTGCCAAGTGTATCATGGGTTGGGCATGTTGGCAAGATCACTAATCATTGACATAGCGTAATTCGCCCTGCACATCGTGGCGGCAAAGCAAGCCATGGTTCGCCAGTTGCTCGAGAGCCAGCGTAGCGGCGGCTACCTCTTTGCGCCCGGCGCGTTTCTTGTTGGGTGGCATAAATTTCTGCGCGACCTCCTGCGAGGTGAAGACGGTGAGCGCGTTGGTATTCTCCTGTAAGTAGTCTGAAATAGCTTTCTCATACCATGTCACCAGGTTCGCGGGATGCTGCGCTTTCGGCAAGGCGGCGATCATCACCGGACAGGAGGCGAGCTGCAAGACGCGGCGCGAAATGCTGCCCACGATAAAGCGCCGCAGGTATTGCGCCGCCGAATTGCCGCGACTGCCCACGATGATGAACTGCGCCCGCGCTTCGCGCGCCGCCTTAGCCAGTTCCTCGGCGGGAAAGCCGATGCGCAATTGCATCTCGATCTGCTCGCTAGCGATAGCATGGCTTTCCAGTTCGCCGCGTGCTTTGCGCAGGGCGCGTTCTGCCTGGCCGCGCTGTTCAGGAGTCGCCGCTGACGGCAAATAATGTCCAGCATACATGCCCAACGCGGGGGACGTGGCATAGGGTCCGGGGATCACGCAAATCAGAACCACTCGCCAATCGGAAGATTCCTGCTCCAGAATATTACAGGCCGTATGGAGGGCGAGTTGGGTCGCTGGCGAAATTTGCGGATCGATACCCAGCAAAATGCGTTTATCCATAGTCATCCCAGCCCGGTTGTATTCAACTGCTCACACATGCTGGTTCCATACAACGCACATACATTATTCACCAATCACAGCGTTTCTGTCCATAGGTAGTATAGCCGTTTTTGGGGCAAGTAGCAAGGTGAAAATCGGATGACCTTGACAGATCGCCATTGTTGGGTTACGCTTTACAAAGCAACAAAACAAGGCAGAAGCGATCAATTGGGGGACATGTACTACGCGCGGTTTTAAGCACAATGTTCTCGTAGAAAACAGGCAGATTTGAGCAGAGAAGACCAATGACGTCTCTGATCATAGCAGCCCAAAATTGGAGGAGCGCCCTTGCTCCAGCAAGCGCTGGAGAGAAAAGCCGAGTAAGCGTATGGGTATCGAGATGGACAAACCACCCCGTGATATGAGCCTGGTCGAGCTACAAAGCCGCTGCTGGAGCGAGATCGAGAAGTTTAACCGCAAGGAAGCGAACGACGAGCAGTATTGCCTGGAGATTTTCCACCGCGCGCTCGTGTTACGCGAGGAACAAGCCTGGGATATCCTGACGCGGCGCTTCTCAGGAACCATCCTCGGCTGGCTGCGCCGCCATCCCTATCGCGAAACCGCCTATCGCCTGCACAACGAGGAAGATTACGTAGCCCTGACGATCGAACGCTTGTGGATGGTGACGGTACGCAATCAATCCCTGGAATTTCAGTCCCTGGCCGGCGCGCTCAAGTTCATGCGCGCCAGCCTGAATTGCGTAGTCATCGATACCTTGCGCGGTCAGGTCAAAGAGATGCCTATCCCGGAGGCGGGCTTCGACGAGCCGACCGCGCCGGACTCTGACGATGGCGACGAATTCTGGGAGATCATCAAAAGCATGTTGCCCAATGAGCGCGAACAGCGATTGGCTTATTTGCTGTTTCACTGCAACCTCAAACCCCGGCAGGTGGTCCAATTCCGCCCGCAAGAGTTCAGCGACGTGCAGGAAATTTTCCGCGTGAAGCGCAATATCCTGGATCGCTTGCAGCGCAACAAAGATCGCTTGCGCTGGCTGCTTGATGACGAAGACCTCTAGAAAGAGAGCAAGGAACGTGACTATCCATCTGAAGTTGAGACTCCAAAAAAACCTTCCCGGCACGTTTAATAGACGACACCCTGCCTCAGTAGGGGCGGCGGCTCTGCCCCGCCCGTGTGGGTTCCACGATCACAATAGCGGGCGGGGCAGAGCCGCCGCCCCTACTGGTAAGCGGGAACGCGGGAGTGTGCCACTAACGTGAGTCCGTGCCAACCATGAAGGGAAGTGACGCGATGGATTGTCCTCATGCTTCTGCTCCTACCAGTGAGGAGCTGTTGAGTTTTGCGCTGGATGAGGATACGTTGCCCACGGAGAAACGGGCGCACCTGGAACAATGCACAGCGTGCCAGCAGCGGCTCGCGGCCTATATCCGACTCGATGAGGCGCTGGTTGCGCGTTTCTATCGTCGTTTTTGCCCTGACAGTATGCGGATCAGCCTCTACTGCGAGGATCTGCTGCCTGCTGATGAACGCATGCATATCGCCAGTCACGTTCTGGACTGCCCACTCTGTACCGCCGAAGTCGCCGACACGCGCCGCTTCATGCAAGACGCGCCGCTCGCGGCCGCGACCGGTTTCTCGCCGCTCAGCGCCATGCGCCACGTGGTTGGCGTGCTGACGAAACAGCAGGCACAACTGGTCACGCGCGGCGAAGGTGGTAACGTGCCGGAGAACGCCTGGCCGCGCCAATACCGCGCCGACGACATCGACCTCTCGCTGCACCTGTCGCGTGCCAGCAATGGCGACCAGCTCTTGCTCGGCATTCTCACCAGCGCCGACAGCGCGGAGAGCGTGGATATGTTCGAGGGAGCGCGCGCGGAACTCTACGCGGGATCGTTGCTTGCCAACTTTGAGCAGCCGCCATCCCAGGAACCCATCCGGCAAACCCAGGTCGATGACCTGGGCAATCTTGTCTTTAACGCCGTTCCCAACGGCGATTATGTCCTGGTAATTCATCTTCCTGATCAAGATGTGGTCTTCGAGCAGATCACCATCGAACAACGCTAGCGCCTATTTATTGCCTGTTGCAAAAACGCTTGACCTTTGCGGTTTTCCTTTGTATACTAGCTCAGGCCAGGAGCGGCGTGGTCCCTGTTTTATGACGATCCGCTTGAGGATACTGCAATATGGATACCGACCACCTGCTACAACAATTACGTGATCTCAGCCTGGAGGAGGGCCGCCAGTTGCTGCTGGAACACGCCGCCGCCCTGGACGATCACGCCGCCTTCGGCGTCCTGCTGGCCGACGAGGCTCTTGAACAGCTCTACACCAATCCCGCCGTCTCGCTTAAGCTGGCCGAAGCGCTGACCTTCTTCGGTGATCACGTCCAGCATCTCTCATCTCACGCGCTGGGGTTGAAGGCGAAAGGTGACGCATTGAGAGTGATAGGGCTTCATCAAGCGGCAATTGAAGCTTTAGACGACGCCGGACAGGAATTTCTCAGGCTTGGCGATGAAGGGAACTGGGCGCGCAGCCGCATCAGTTGGATTACTGCCAGCGCATGGCAAGGTAACTCAGAGAAAGCTCTACAAGCAGCTGCCCGCGCGCGTGAAGTATTTCTACGCCTCGGCGAACACTCCTGGGTTTATATTATAGATAGCAACGTGGCAGCAATTTACTCACAAACAGGGCAATATCAGGAGGCTATTGATCTGTGCAACAACATCATATCAGCTTACTCTACTATGGCAGATCAAAGCGAAATATTCATCAAAAGAGCGATAGCAATAGCCCAGGCCAATCAAGGAGAAATCTTGTCCTGGCTTGGCAAGTTTGAACTCGCTCACGATCTTCTGTTACAAGCTCAAGAAACATTCGTCGAACTCAAGGAAACGAGCTTGATCACACATGTCGAGGTTCGGCTGGCGGATATCGATTACACGAAGGGGCATTATGGCTCTGCGCTCCAGCATTATTATCATGCATGCGATAGCTTGCGGCAGGACAATATTGACGATCCTGTCTTGCTTGCTGAACTCAAGCTGAAAATGGCTAACTGCCTGGTCAAATTGAGCCGGACAAACGAGGCTTGCCGATTGGCAGACGAAGCAACCGTGATAGTCAGGCAACGAGACATTTCTTTAGATACGGCTAATGCTTTACGTGAATACGCTCATATCCTGGTCGCTTCAAGAAGATTAGCGGAAGCAATTCAAGCGCTGGGTGAAGCAGAAACGCTTTTCACACAGGTCGGTTTTGATCGCTCTGCCTTCAGTACAAAATTACAACAAGCTGAAATAGCGCTGGAATTAGAAGCTGCTGCCGAAGCATACGAGCAGGCTCGCTCCGCAAAAGCATATTTTGACAGCCAGGGGTTGATAGAACCATCTATTCGTTCCTGTCTCGCTATGGCTCACGCGCGTATGCTTTCCGTCAAACAGCCCACGGCAAACGACGAACAGCGCGATCAGACAGCTTGTTTACGAGAAGCTTCTGCTCTCTGCAAACAAGCTATTCATCAAGCTGCGCAGCATAATCTCCGGGAAGCCACGTACAAAGGATACTATTTGCAGGGACGATTATCTATGTTGCAAGGAAATCTCTCCAGGGCAGAACGATACTACAAAACGGCTATCATCCTGGTTGAATATACCCTGGATAACCTGGGGTATGATCTATCCCCTTCTTTCTTACATACAGTATGGGAACTGTACGAAAGCATCATTTCTCTCTATCTTCAACAATCCCGCGCCGAATCCGCTCTCAACTACCTTGAACGCGCGCGTTCAACTGCTTTGCGCCAATATCTCACTCATCCCAATAAACTTAGGGCAACGCCGGGTGAGCAAGCAAGCGAGAGCAGGTCCCCGCAGAATGGCGCGCTCATTCTACGAATCCAGCAAGAGCTTAAAGAGTCGCAGGATAGTTATCGCCAATACAGCATGTTGCTTTCCAACCAGGAATCCCTGACTCCACTCCCACTTGATTACGCCTTGATAGCCAGTGAGATGAAGCAATGCGAAATCAGGATAGAGGAATTGTTTGATCGCTTACATCTGTATGCATTGGAGTCATCGCCCATTCCTCAAACGAGCATTCGCAAAACTGACAAAGCACAAACGGTAAATATAACAGCATTGCGCAAAAGTCTCTCTCAGAATCAGGTTTTACTTACGTATTTCCTCAATCAGGAAAAGCTCATCATCTTTACTCTATCCTCAGAACGCTTGACTCTGCATGAGAATCCGACCGGACGAAATGAACTGGAACACCTCTTACCCCGCCTTTACGCCCATCTTCAACCTGGAGGTTGGCCGAACATTCATCAACCGCCACAACACGGTATCCGCCGTTTGCTGAAGAAACTTTATGATCTGTTAATTGCTCCAGTAGAATCGTTACTGCCGCCATCACCAGGATACATAACAATTGTTCCCTATGGACCATTGCATAAATTACCCTTTCACGCCCTTTATGACGGCTCTCATTTTCTTATAGAGAATTTCCAGATCAACCATCTACCAGCCAGCAATCTGTTGCTGCACTACAACCATCGCCAACAAGAAATGCCAGATGCATCTCCATTTCTCAATGATCCGCTCATTCTGGGGTATTCTAGCAATGGACAACTTCAACGCAGCGTTGAAGAGGCAAAAACGCTGGCGGATTTGCTGCATGGACGCTGCTATCTTGAAAAGAGCGCGACCATTGCCAGGCTCATAGAGCAGGCTCCCGGCAGTCCGATCATCCACATTGCGACGCATGGTCACGCAAGGCTTGATGCCCCCAACTTTTCTTACGTGCTTTTAGCCGATGGACAGCTCAACGCTATTGATGCTTTAAGCCTGGATTTGCAGAGATGCGAGCTAGTTACGTTGAGCGGTTGTGAAACTGGCCTTTCGCTGAGCGGCGGCGGCGATGAACAACTGGGGCTTAGCCGGGCATTCCTGGCCGCTGGAGCCAGATCGATGGTGATCAGCCTCTGGCCTGTGGAAGACCAGGCGACCAACACACTCATGCAGCTCTTCTATCAACGCCTGCTCGAGGGAGAGAGCAAAGTGCAGGCATTGCGGGCCGCGCAGTGTAGTCTCTTACATTCTGGCATACCAGTCTATAACCATCCGTATTTCTGGGCAGCTTTCCGTCTTGTCGGCGATTCCAGCGCGCCGCTCTCCCTCAAAGATCGGCAACAACCGCCGAATTGACCCGCCAAAAAGAGAGTGTCGCGCCGTTTTCCCATTGAAAGGCAACGGCATCCCTTCACGAATTCTGGGTAACCATATCCATACTGATACAATAGAGAACAAAAGGAAGCGAGTAGGAGGTAATCATCAAACATGGCCCAACAATCCACACGTATGCAGTCGCCCCGGCGCACCGTAGCCTACTGGCACGATAACCAGCTTGCCACCACCCATCACTCCCGCCTCGACATCACGCATAGCAAGGCGGACATTATTGCATCCCTGGACCTGGAGACCCTGGATAGGACCCTTCACGCTCTAACCGGTCTCCGCCTGGAATCTTTTACCAGGAAGGATGTTCCACGCCCTCTCAAGCCAGACGACGATCACGATGACGACGATGATGATGACAGGCAACTCAAAAGACCTGGGGACAGTCACGAGAACCCAGAGACAGCTACAGATGAGGCTGAAATCAGACAGGACGAAGCAGGCGCTTCTTCGGAGGAAGTGTATCCCGGCATTCGCGGGCAAAGTTCCCTGCAAAGTTCTGTTGGAAAGTACCTGTTCCCCCATCCTTCTGGCGAGGGTACAACCGTGGTAAGTTTTTTCCATATCAGGCGAAGCAACCTCCAGGAGCCAGACAAAACAACAGAAGTAGTAAAGCTCATCAATGAAAAGCCAGAAACGTTTGACCGCTCTGAGGGCTCCAGGCTTCTCGCTGCTATGCCGAACTGGCTGAACGGAGGCACAAACGGCAATGGCCCAGGCATTATCTCTCACGGCTGTCCAGTCGTTCCTCCTATACCTGTGTCCGTGAGCGACGCCTGCGCCTCCGGCAACTGGCATATCACGTTGCCCGGCAACCTTCCCGCTTTTATCCTGGATGCGACCGGCGCTGGCGTGACTGTCTTCGTGCTGGATACGTTACCCAGGCTTCAGCAAATCTATCAGGCTGTTGCCAGCAGTGGAGAAAGTAACGGGCTATTGCTCGATATCGTTGAAAACGTTACCTTGAATTACCAGGTGCTATCGGATGTGCTGGATGTTCCTTCTCCCGACCAACCGGCGACAGGAAAGGATATCACCGGCAAACTTGTCGGTTTCCCCATGAGCGACCATGGCCTGTTCGTAGCAGGCATCATCCGCGACCTCGCCCCCGATGCCCATGTGGAATGCATCCGCGTTCTCAACGACTATGGGGTCGGCAATACCACCATGCTGATCGATGCGCTTACCAACATACAAAATCGCCTCTCAGCCATAAACCCTGAGACCGGTGAGCCGGGCGATCTGTACAACACCCGTGTAGTCGTGAATATGAGTCTGGTGGCAACGCCCGCCCAGGAAGATCTGGCTAACTGGGGCTATACTGATTTCAGCATTGCTCCAGCGCGCAAAGGACTTCTGTACCCGATCCAGGCTCTGGCGGCACAAGGCGTTGTCTTCGCGGCCTCTGCCGGCAATGATTC
>Ga0102924_1002759_pt1 | contig 18875 bp, 13 predicted proteins | sample PaiPotPPM11metaG_FD_80116 | JGI IMG/M metagenome (GOLD analysis project Ga0102924, IMG submission 80116) | Iron sulfur acid spring bacterial and archeal communities from Banff, Canada, to study Microbial Dark Matter (Phase II) - Paint Pots PPM... ...
GCGCTGCCGTTCGGCCTGTTCCGCGCGATACGCGACCATGACGGCGGCGTGTTCGGGTGATGCAAGGCAATCCTCCTGTGCCTTGAGCAGGTCGGCGTGAAGCGTGACGATATCCTTGTCGAACGTATCGTTGATCTGGCGTTTGGTCTGTTTCAAGGCGGTGAAGGGGATGGCGAGCAGTTCGCGAGCAACTGCCAGGGCGCGCGCCTCGAGTTCCGCCAGCGGCACAATTTCGTTGACGAGGCCCAGATTGAGCGCCTCCTGCGGCGAGAAGCGGTGTCCCAGCAGGCAGAGATATTTGGCGCGCGTCATGCCGATCATGCGCGCCAGGCGCATCGGGCCGAGGTCGGCTACCACGCCTTCGCGCACCGCGGGGATGCTGTAGATAGCCTCGTCGGAAGAGATGATCAGGTCGCAGCCAATGGCGAGTTGCAGGCCGCCGCCGAGACAATAGCCTTGTACGGCGGCTATCGTGATGGCGTCGAGACGCTCCAGGCCCGTCACGCCGCGCTCCCACATATCGAACCATTCTACGGTCAAATGCCCTTGCGATAACTCCTTCACATCGAGGCCGCTGCAAAACGCGCGTCCCTCGCCGCTGACAATGACAACGTGTGTCTCGCTGCTCTGTTGCAAGTACTCTACGGCTTTGACGAGATCATTGACCCAGGTCCAATTGGCGGCATTGAGCGCCTGGGGCCGGTTGAGGCGGAGTCGCGCTAAGGGGCCATCGATTTCACACCGCATGGTTTCCAGTTCTAAGGTTGGCATATGGCTTCTCCTGTTCGTTGGCGGTTCCAAAGCATCGCTGATATCTTCTTTTGGAGATAATATTACGATACCCGAAAAATCGTCACGGGTCAATGGTCTGACGGAGATATTGATTGGTATGAAGGAAACGCTTGAGCATGAGCAACCAACGCACTATAATAGGACCAGCACTATATGAGGGAGAGATAGATCATGTTTACATACCAGGGAAAAACCGCGCTCATTACCGGCGCGTCATCGGGGATTGGGCGCGCCTTTGCTCTCGCGCTGGCAGAGCGCGGCATGGCGGTTGTCCTCGTCGCTCGATCTGAGGAGCGCCTTCGTGAGCTGGCAGAAGAGGTGGCCCGGCGCTATGAAGTGCGCGCCGAGGTTATCGTTGCTGATCTGAGCCAGGAGCAGGCTGCGCTTCACATTCAGCAAGAAGTTCAGGAGCGCGGTCTGGCGATCGATCTGCTGGTCAACAATGCCGGATTCGGCGCGAATGGCTATTTCGAGTCGCTCTCTCCTGAGCGCGACCATCAGCAAGTCATGGTCGATATTGCAGCGGTCGTTGACCTGACCCACGCTTTCATCCCTTCCCTGCTTGAACGTGCCAGGGAAGCGGCGATCATCAACGTTGCTTCAACCGCGGGCTTTCAGCCCGTGCCGTATATGGCGGTCTATGGCGCGAGCAAAGCCTTTGTCCTGTCTTTTTCGCAGGCGCTTGCAGAGGAGTATCGCACGCGCGGCCTGCGCGTTCTCGCGCTCTGCCCAGGTGCGACCGAAACGGACTTTTTCAAAATCGCAGGGGATTCGGCGTCAGTTGGGAGAAGACGGACAGCGGAACAGGTGGTGGCAACGGGGCTACGAGCGTTGGAGCAGGGACGTTCTGTTGTTGTTGATGGGCGGCTGAACGCTTTCACAGCGCAAATGGCGTGGCTGGCCCCGCGCAGGCTTGTCACGCGGATTGCCGGACAGACTGTTCGTCCGAGGAAAAAGTTGTGAATTTATAAATCGTGGAAAAACGGATGGTTCCTTACCCCCTTTTACAACGCGGTCTATATCGGCTACCGGTTGGCTCTGACGCCCGATGCGCTGCGCGGGCGCGTCAATAGCGTCGCTCGCCTGATCGCCTTCGGCTTCTCGCCGCTCGGTCTGGCGTTGACGGGCATCTCATTACAATATGCTGGCGCGCGAATCACAGTGCTACTAGCGGTGAGCGTGCAGGTAATCCTTGCTATAGTGGCAATGGTGAATTCATCTATTCGCCGCGCCCGTCCCCTCGCAGAACCGTAGGGGCCGCTTTGTCGCGCCCACGAGGCAAAGCTGTGATCAAAAATGCATGTGATAGAATCAGGAAAAACGAAAAGGAGAATCGCGCTAATGGATTTCAACCTTCGCACTCTGCTGAACGAGTTAGAGGAGATGGGCAAGAGCAATGACGCCAGCGTGCAGGATCGGCGCAAGAAGATGCTCAATCTTGAACCGGAAACGGCCAAATTGCTCAGTATGTTCGTGCGCGGCAGTCGCCGCCAAAGGCTGCTCGAAATCGGCACGTCTAATGGATATAGCACAATCTGGCTGGCCTGGTCTGTGCAGGCTGCCGGCGGCCATGTCACCAGCATTGATCGCGAGGAAGATAAGCGGAAGCTGGCCGACGCGAATTTGCGCCGTGCCGGGCTGCGTGACGCCGTTGATCTGATCAGTGGTGACGCGACCGAAGTGGTCGCGTCATTATCTGGGCCGTTCGATTGCGTGTTTTTCGACGCCGACCGCTACAGCGCGCCCGCTCAATTAGCGTTACTCCTGCCGAAACTGAGCGATGATGTTTTCCTGTTTGCTGATAACGTTCTCTCTCATCCCGACGAAATTGCTGGCTATCTCGCCGCGCTAGCCGAATTGCCTGATTTTGATCGTCTCATCGTGCCTGTCGGAAAAGGCTTGAGCGTCGCCTACAGGCATGGGTAACTCAATGCGCCACAAACCCAGTTTGCCGCGCGCCGGTACGGGTTGCGGCAAACGATAGACTTGCGAGAGATACCAGGCGTAGCGGCCCGGCGCGTAGTCGCCAAAGCTGCGCTCTGGTTCGTCCGGCGGTTCGATAGTCTCCATCGGCAGGCATGAATTGAGCCAGGCCACCGCCAGTACACTGCCACGCGGCAATTGCGCGGTGAGTGGCCGGGTTGGATCGAGCGTCGTATCGCGCAGCAGCGCCGTGCGGAACGGCTCCTGTTCGCACAAAAGCCGTTCTGCCGTTGGCAACGTCTTGGCCGCGTGGATCGCCAGCCATCCCCGGTAGGATGTGCGCCACGAGCGCGTTTCGATGTGCTTGGCTCCCAGGGCCACGAGGCTGCCCCACGGCTGCCTGAGCGTGAGGGCGGGAATCAGCATAGAATAACGCTTCCTATCCTGCCGTCATGTCGGCTCTCAATTGATGCCATGCCTGCCGCGCCTCTTCGACCGAGCCTTCGTCTTCGATAGTCGAGACGTCGCCCGGCTCGCGGTCGAGCGTGACCGAACGCAGCACGCGGCGCATGATCTTGCCGCTGCGCGTCTTGGGCAGCGTTCCCACAAAGTTGATCTCGCCGATCACCACGACCGGGCCTAACTCACTGCGCACCGTGCTGAGCAACTCTTTTTTCAATGCTTCCGAGGGTTGATGCCCTTGCCGGAGTACGACGAACGCCGCAATCACTTCGCCGCGTAGTTCATCGGGCCGTCCGACCACACCCGATTCGGCCACGGCGGGATGCGTCAAGAACGCCGTCTCGACCTCGATGGTGCCGATGCGATGGCCCGCGATCTTGATGATCTCGTCGGCACGGCCCGCGAACCAGACGTAGCCGTCTTCGTCGATCTGCGCGGAGTCGCCGGTATAATAGACGCCCGGCAACACATTCCAATAGTCGCGGCCATAGCGTTCCGGCTCGCCCCAGAGGGAGGCCAGCAGGCCAGGGAAAGGACGTTTAAGCACCATGATGCCTTTTTCGTTCACCTCTACCGGCTTGCCATCCGATGGCGATACTACCTCCGCTTCGATGCCGGGCAGCGCGATGGTGGCCGAACCGGGTTTGATTGGCAACATGCCGAGTCCATAGGGATTGCCGAAGACCGGGCCGCCGGTTTCGGTCTGCCACATGTGGTCAATCACCGGCACGCGGTCGTGTAGAACGCTTTTTTGCAGCCATTCCCAGGCGGGCGCGTTCAGAACCTCGCCCGCGCAGAAGATGCGTTCGAGCGCAGAATGATCATACTTGCGCGCCGGTTCGTCGCCATATTTCATCAACAGGCGCGCCGCCGTCGGCGAGGTGAAAACGCCGGTCACGCCAAATTCTTCTATCACTTGCCAGAATACTTCGGGGCCAGGGTGATCCAGCGCACCTTCGTAGGCGATGGTTGTCGCGCCTGCAATTAAGGGGGAGTAGACAATGTAGCTGTGGCCGACAACCCAGCCGATGTCCGACGTGGACCACCACACGTCCGTCGGTTTCAAGCCAAATACCCACTGTCCCATGCTGTGAATGTGGACCTGGTAGCCGCCGTGGGTATGAACGGCAAGTTTCGGTTTCGCCGTCGTGCCGGAGGTCGCGAGAATGTAGGCCGGTTCATTCGACTCCAGCGGCACGTAGTTGCCGCTGTTTCCTTCAGCATGAGCGAGGAAATCTTGCCAGGAGATATCGCGCCCCGCTTGCATGGAGAGTGTATCGCCGGTACGGTTCAGCACAATGACATGTTCTACGTTGCTGCTGTCAATTGCCAGCGCGGCATCGACGATCTCTTTGAGCTGCGTATTTTTGCCCTTGCGATAGGTGACGTCGGCGGTAAAGACGAGGCGCGAGCCGCTGGCCTGCACGCGGTCGCTCAGCGCCTTCGCGCCAAATCCTGCAAAGACGACAATGTGAATTGCGCCGATCCGCACGGCGGCGAGCATCAGTATGATGGCTTCGGGGAATGTCGGCAGGTAAATTGTGATGCGGTCGCCCTTCTGGATGCCCATACCGCGCAGCGCCGCCGCGGCGCGCTCAACCTCGTGCAGCAACTGCGCGTAAGTGAACAATCGTTGCTCGCCGCGCTCATTGAGATAAATCAGCGCGGTATGGCCGCCCCAGCCGCGCTTGACGTGATGATCGAGTGCGCTGTACGCCATGTTCGTCTGTCCGCCAATGAACCAGCGAAACGTGGGCGGCGTCCATTCGAAGACGCGATCCCATGTGCGCAGCCAGGGTAATTGTTCCGCCGCTTTGCCCCAAAACGCTTCCGGGTCTTCCCTGGCCTCTTCAATCCAACGATGCACAATCGGGCTGACCAGGTCCATAATGATGCCTCCTTATTTTTTGCCTGAAAATACGCTGTTATCTTGTAATCATTTTGCCTGAAAATACGCTGTTATCTTGTAATCATTTTGCCTGAAAATACGCTGTTATCTTGTAATCATTTTGCCTGAAAATACGCTGCTATCTCGTAATCAATTTGCCTGAAAATACGCTGCTATCTTGTAATCAATTTGCCTGAAAATACGCTGCTATCTCGTAATCAATTTGTCTGAAAATACGCTGCTATCTCGTAATCAATTTGCCTGAAAATACGCTGCTATCTTGTAATCAATTTGCCTGAAAATACGCTGCTATCTCGTAGGGGCGCGGGCTTGCCCCGCCCAAATCTGTATATTATTGCTCACCAGGGCGGGGCAAGCCCGCGCCCCTACGGATTACGTTTGTACGCTACAAACCGACAGCCTCCAACTCGCCTGTCGGCAGGGAGTCGGAGGCTGTCAAGACAAATCAACGAACGATTACAGCTAGCCGATCGGGCCTACCGGCAACCTGAAAACTGACCTGCTAGAAGACAAGACGCCAGCCAAAGCAGTGTACCATGCTGCCAGGGCAGTGAGGATTCCGAGATAGCCGCCGATTGGGACCCAGGTTTTTAGCATTCCGGCGGTTCCCGCTCCCAGCCAGCCAATAGCCAGCGCGATGAATGTCAGAGTCAAAAGCCCGAACACGACCATGAGCGCCACATTTGCTCGCAGCGTCCCCACGAACATCAGCGCGGTGAAAAACGCAAAACCGAGCAAGAAGTAGCCGAAGCCTGTAGCGGTAGCAGCGTTTGCAAGGTTAATGCCGAAGGCAGGAGTGAGGATTACTCCAACAGCGAGCCAGAAACCTCCGTATGAACAGAAGGCGGTCGCGCCAAAGGTATTGCCGGCTCTGAACTCCTGGATACCGGCGATAAGCTGCCCAAGCCCTCCGTAGAAGAGCGCCAGGCCGGCCACAATGTTGATGCCTGAGAGTGCATAGAGGTTGGCGTTGTTTGCGCTGAGAACGAATGTAGTAAGTGCGAAGGCGCTAAGGCCAAGAGGTGCGGGATTGGCTACCGCCGGAACGGCGGCAGCCGCGGATTCGCGATCTGCTGCGAGTTGAGCCATGAAGGTTCCCACCTTTCATAAGAAGACTGGCATTACGTTGTACAACGTAGTACGTTTCGGATATCACGAATTGATACCTTGATGCTTGCTTGTGGCAGGTAACATCACCTGCTACAGAGGTAGGATGCTGCATCCACAAGTCGTTGTGGATGGTTGTTGCTTTGTCCTGCAAGGATGATTGGCTTGAAATGATAAAGACATGCAGAACGAAGGCGTGGTTGAATCAGTAGTGCGGTTGTATCCCTCCTTTCGTGTGTCTTGGACTATAGAATCGATAGTTCCTAACGACAGGATACTTGAGAGTATTATAAACTATTGTGTACGCGGTTTGCAAGGCCATTTTTGATGTATTTACTTGCTGTCATTGTTGTAAAGAAATTGTGGATTGTCTTGTCTTGAGGAGCGAGAGAGTGAAGCCACGCCGCTTGTGGTATCATTACGGTTAAGAACGAGATGCATGACGTGGGCGGATTGTCTTGCCCAAAAACAGGAGGTGTTGATCTATGCAACAGGCGATCTATATTCTTTCAGGAGCGCGTACTCCCGTGGGCGTCTTACAGGGCGCGTTTTCCGATATCAGCGCCATCGACCTCGGTGTCGTGGCTGCGAAAGGCGCGCTGGAGCGCAGCAACGTTGATCCCAAACTGGTTGACCAGGTGGTAATCGGCAATGTGATGCAGACGAGCAAGGATGCCATCTACTTTGCGCGTCACGTCGCGTTGAAAGCGGGCTTGCCTATCGAGACGCCCGCTTTGACCGTCAATCGGCTGTGCGGCTCCGGCTTGCAGGCCATCGTCAGCGCGGCGCAGATGTTGCAGTTGGGCGAGGGGCAAATTGCGCTGGCGGGCGGCGCGGAAAATATGACGCAAGCGCCGCATGTGATTCGCGGGGCGCGCGCTGGCTTCAAGCTGGGGCAGTCGCCGCAGCTTGAGGATAGTTTGTGGGAGGCGTTGATCGATAGCTACGTCGGCTGCGGCATGGCGATCACGGCTGAGAATCTCGCCGAGAAGTATAGCCTGAGCCGCGAGCAGGTCGATGAGTACGCGCTGCGCAGCCAGCTTGCGGCCCGGCGCGCGCAGCAGAGCGGTCTGCTGGCTGAAGAGATTGTGCCGGTGACGGTCAAGGATCGCAAAGGCAAACCGGTTGAGATAACGCAGGACGAGGGTATTCGCGATACCTCGCTGGAGGCGCTGGCGAAACTGCCCGCGCGCTTCCGCGCGGGCGGCGTGGTCACGCCCGGCAACGCGAGCGGCATTAACGACGCCGGAGCGTGCGTCGTGCTGGCAACGGAACAGGCCGTCAATCAATACGGCTTGCGGCCAGCCGCGCGCCTCATTTCCTGGGGCGTCGTCGGCGTGCCGCCGGAGATCATGGGCATCGGCCCCGCGCCCGCCATTCGCCAGGCGCTCAAGCGAGCCGATCTGAGTCTCGCCGATATGGATCGCGTCGAGGTCAACGAGGCGTTCTCGTCCCAATACCTGGCCGTCGAGAAAGAACTTGGCCTTGATCGCGACAGAACCAATGTCAATGGCGGAGCCATCTCGATTGGACATCCATTGGCCGCCAGCGGCGCGCGACTTGTCATCACGCTGATGCACGAATTGCAGCGCCAGCGCCTGAAATATGGCGCGGCCTCGCTCTGTATCGGTGGCGGCCAGGGTATCGCGGCGATCATCGAAAACGTCGCCTGATCCTGAAATGGCGCGCGGCAGATCGCCGTAGCGGCGGCATTTATGACGCCAGTCAACATCCTGGCCTCATAAATGCCGCCGCTACACTATTCCACCGGATTTGATATCATCTACCTCGTAGATGCAGGTCAGTCCGGGTATGCTAATGAACATTTATTCATCAGCATACCCAGACTGACCTTGTTATGCAAAAAGTATTCCCCTCGCTTCATGAAAATCCTCTCATATACTCCTTTCTATTATCTGCTTGTGTTAAGCAAATAGATAGAGATAATACTTATTTCTTGTATATCTCTCAATCATTGTAACACAAGAAATATAGCTAAAAGGTACTATTTCGCTTTTCTTCAATACAGTGTATAATAGATATGTTTGGATACATCTTCCTCTTCGGAACATTTTGGAAGTCTATTGGCGATGGTGCGTGAAGTGTAGTATGTTGCCTGAAAGGGGCCACAACGTGTTAACAAAGGAAGCGAATTTCGTGGATGATGAGCAGGTTCTTTCACCGGGTCAGCGAGAAGCGCGCAGACGGTGGGGAACACAGGCAGGCGGTGCAGCTTTCGACCAAAAAAAGAAATCATACCTCACGGAACAGGCTCGTGAGTTCCTGGCTCAGCAATCGCTGTGCGTGATTGCGGGTTTGGATACCCACGGCCAGCCCGGCGGTCTCCTGGTCTTAGAAACCCCAGGCTTTGTACAGACGCCGGATGAACAAACTTGCTTGCTGCGTTTGAGTAAGCGTTATGAAACAACGCGACCTCTCGAACGGCTGCGATCCTTTTTCCCCGGTATCTATCCAGACCTGGGTTTATTCTTTATCTGTCATTCCACTCGCGAGCGATTATGCATCCAGGGAACTGCTGAACTCCTTTTCCTGGATTTTTCGCCGTTTTCCGGCTTTGTCGGCACATGTACCTCAACATGGCTGCTGCTGCATGTCCGGCAAGCATTCTTTCATTGCCCTAAGTACATCAAAACGCGCATTCCTGGCCTGACCACGGCTGATTTGCCTGCTCCTTCCCTGTTGTGGAGGCGCGCTGATATTCTCAATTGCAAGCAAGCAGTAGTATCGGAAGCTATAAGAGCGTTTATCGCTGAGCGGGCGCTTTGCTATGTGTGTACGGTGAACCGGCAAGGGTATTGCGCCGTCAATCATCGTGGCGGCGCGCCAGGTTTTCTGGTGACGCGGCCTTCATGCAACGAGGCCCCTGGTGGTATGGTGTTTTTGCCGGATTATGCAGGGAATGGCGCTTTTGAGGCCATCGGGAACATCCTGGAAACGGGAAAAGCCGCCATCCTCATTCCTGCCTTTGCCAGCCACATCGCTCTTTGCCTTTCTGGATGCGCCCGCGTTTGCGAGCTACAGGAGGTTTCTGAAGATGTAGCTCAGCAATGCAAAGGCGCTGAACGGATCATTGCGCTTTCTGTGCAGCGCGTGGAAGTGCAGAGCGACGATTGGAGCGCGTCTCTAGCTTATGAACGTGAGAAGGCTGAAGCAAAGCAGCAGATTCCTATCACAGCCTGCTCTTTGCTCGTGTAGGACCGATTTATCGCGCCCACTGCCCGGATCATAACGTTTGACTGAATGCAATTGCATTAGTTGTGTTTATGTTGATATATAGGGAGGTTGTTCATGCAAGGCATCATGTTCGTCACCTGGGAAAGGTATCTCACCGACCGCTTCGGGAACGCATTCCTCGGTCTCTATCGAGAAACAATTGGAGAGACTGCTGCTTCTGTTCCGCTTGCCAGCCGCGTCTACGACGATCAGCAGTTGTTGGCGGGCGTTTCTACCGTAAGCCAACTGGCCCACTTACCGGTTGACTCCTTATTGCGCGAGTACGGTCGTTACTTCTTGATCAATGGTCTGACCGATCATCTCTGCGCCTATTTGCTGGCGCAGGTACATAGTGGGCGAGATTTGTTGCTGATGATGCGTAAAGCTCATGCTCAAATGAAGCATTTGCCGGATGGCCTGATGCCGCCCGTCTTCGGTTTTGAGCTGCTGCCACATTCTGCTTCGGGGCTTGTTCTCATGTACGACAGTCATCGGCAATTGTGTCCGGTGCTGTATGGTGCGATTGAAGGAGCCGCCGAACGTTTTAGCGAGACGGCGCAAATTTTTGAAAGCGCCTGCATGAGGCGTGGGGCAGCGGCGTGCCGCTTTGAAGTCAACTTTGTGCGCAACTCCGCGCCGCTGCCGGAGGCGCAGACGCCTCAACAAATTGTTCAAGCGCGTGCGAAACAGCAGCTTGCCGATCTCGTCCTGACAGCATTGCCCGACGCGGACGGCTTGACATTACAAGATGTGCGACAGTTGATGCAGCACTGGCCGATTGCTCCTGATCGTTTACGGCCAAGCGCGTTGTTTGAGGCGCTGGAGCATTTACAGTTTGCCGGTCTAGTGGCAAGTTCGGCTAACCAACCAGGAGACAATTTCTCGCAACGCCGTTACTGGCGTGTGTCTGTCTCTGTCATCAATTGACATTTATAGCTGGATGTCCTGCTCTGGTTTGATCGCCTCGACTTCCTGCGATCTCGGCCCGGTTTTCTTGCCGGTGAAGAAGATGCCGAGCAGCACCAGCGCCAGCCCGCCGAGCGCGTTGATGCCAACTGCTTCATGGAGCAGGATGGCCCCGTATACGAGCGCCATGCAGGGGAGCAAGTAGGTCACAATCAGCGTTCGCGTCGGCCCAACACGTTCGATTAGCCAGTAATAGAAAATATAGGCCAGCGCGGTGCCGCCCAGCGCGAGCGCCAATAGCGCCGCGATTGACCACCCGACCGCGATCTGGGGCGCTGGTTGTGGCTGGATGAAGAGGGCAACCGCTGCGATGGGCGCGAGGATCACTGCGCCCATCGCATTCTGTCCGATGGCGGGTTGCAGCGAAGGTAAACCCCTCAGCATCCTGCTGGCGAATAAGCTGCCGAAAGCGTAGCTGATGGCTCCAAGCAGCGCGGAGCCAGCGCCAGGCAGGTAGAGCGTTGAGGTTTGCACACCAAACACTGTTGGCCCGACCAGCACGGCCACACCGAGGAAGCCGACCAGGACACCGCCCGCGCGTAGCCAGGTGATGCGCTCTCCGCCCGGCCACCAGTTGGAGATAATGACAATGGCTAATGGCGTTGTGGCATTGAGAATGGCCGCCATGCCGGAGGGGATATATTGCTCACCCCAACTGATGGTGAGATAGGGGATGATGGCGTTGAAAATCGCTACGATGAAATAGCCTTTCAACCGTGATCGCCAGCCCCGCGTGATGGAAGGTCTGAAGGGAATGAGCCAGAGCAGCCCCAGCGTACCAATAATCAGACGGATGGCAACGAGCGTCAGCGGCGTCATATCTGCCACCGCGACTTTGATAAAGAGAAACGACGCGCCCCACAGGGCAGCCAGCATGAACAGCGCCAGGTATTCTTTGAGCCGCATGAAGCCAGTTACTCCTCTCGTGTAGAGAAGTAATTATATCACACGGCATCTTGACTTTAAGCGTTACCTGGAGTAGCATAGCGCCAACGGTAACGTAAGTTACACCTATCCCGTGGAACGGTATAGGGGCCAGATTTATCGCGCCCGCCGCGTCTGACTGGCGCAGCTACAGGCGTTATCGTCAGTGTTCAACCGAATTTGATATTACACTTATCTCGTTCTATCAGGAGCTAAGAAACATGCTGGAGCGCGATGCTATGCGCTGGTTGCAATTGACCTACAAAGTCCCCAGTGAGCCTTCGCAAAAACGCGTCTGGGTTTGGCGGCGGTTACAGAACCTGGGCGCCTATGCCTTGCAAAATTCTGTCTATTTACTTCCTTTGTCGGAAGAAGTCGAAAAGCATTTTCGTCAACTGGCCCATGAAATCCATGAGATGGGCGGCGAGGCTAGCATTTTTTCGGTGGCCGCGCTCGATAGCGCCGATGAACAGCGTATCTTGCAAACCTTGTTGGAGGCGCGCAACAGCGAATATAATATGGTGCTGCGGGTCTGTTCACGCTTCTTGGGCAAGGCTTCCATGCTGGTCGAGACGCAGCAATGGAGTGATCAGCTCCATGCCGAATTTGCCGAGGTCTTAGAGAAAGTACACGTCCTTTTCCGCACGGCCAGGCGTCATGACCTGCTTGGGGCATTGACGGCCCCGCAGCGCGCTTCGGCTGCCGAGGCATTGGCCGCCTGCGAGCAAGTGTTTCGCCTGCTGCTCGACCGCGAATACCCGCGCGTGCGCCGCCTGCTCGAAGCGCACAGCGCTATGCTCCCCGTGCCGCCTGCCCCCGAACAGAGCAGCGGCGCTGGCATCGGGCAACCGGATGCCGCCGAGGGGCCGGAGGAGCCGCTTTAGAAGGTTCTTTCCAGCGCCTCTGCATTGGCTTAGTAAGATTTCAAAAACCAACCATCGATAAATTCTCTGGCCTGCCCGCCCGGGCGCGGTAAGCCGCGGGGGATAAATCTGAAATGGAAGCCCTGCTCTATCACTATGTTCATCACCGGCGCAAGTTCCAGCCCGCCTACTACCCAGATGCCTCCTTTGTTATCGCGGTTATCGATAACTTTGTGACCCTTCATCTGTAGGAAGAGAATAGGATTGGATACAACGATCTTGCTATCTTGCGGGCGAACGCCGGTAGTAGAGTTTGATGGCCTGCCAGGGGAAACCGTTGGGGAAAGTGGTTTTGCGGCTGTTGTATCATTTCCTGATGGTTGGAGAGATGGCGCAATGTTCACCGGTGGCATAGCCTCTTTGCGCTGGCGATATCCGTTCTGACGTGCAGCCGTCGCGATGGCGACCTGAAAAGCTGGTTGATTGCCCTGGTTTTCCCACTCCTGCCGCAATTCATCTGCCCGGCGCACGATGCGATCTTTGAGTTCGTTCCCATCGTCATTCTCCTCGCTCTTTGTGATCATGCCTGTGGCGGGAATGCCGAGCGAGCGCAATCTGGCAAAAACAGCTTCCATTGCTTGTTCTGGGTTGCGGAAAAATTGGCTGCCGCGAATGCGCACAAAGCGCCAGCCGAGACGTTCCAGGATAGCCTGCCTCACCATATCTTCCTCGAGATTTTCCTGGGTATGCCAGCGATCTCCATCACACTCCACCGCTAATCGTTTTCCGTCGCCCTCAACGACCATATCGATCCGGTAAGCTCCGACAGGCCATTGTGTTGCTACGCGATACCCTGCGCGTACCAATCTCTCAAAGACCTGCCTTTCAAATTCGGATTCCACTTTCTTTTCTTGCTCGTTCAACAGCCTGTTTTGCTGATGCTGATTGCGCGCGTGAAGGATGAGGCGGCGGCGAATATCGCCCGGCTTGAGGTCAGTATCAGGGTCGAGCGAATGAACAACCCACATTTGATCGCGCGCGCGGCTGGCCGCCACGTTGAAGCGTTTCTTGAACATATCGTCATGCCCCTCTTCAGCGCGCATTGCTAGTGGCCCTCCGGCTTCATTGGGTACATCGACCATTGAGAGGAACATAACGTCGCGCTCATCCCCCTGGAATTGTGCGGGATCGCCGCAAAGTACCCGGCGCTCCACGTATTCCTTTGCTATCATAGAGCGCCGCAGCAGCGTTTCAATGTACAATGCTTGCTCGCCGCCAACCATCGAAATCACGCCAAAAGTGGCATCTTTGTACTCTGGCTGTTCCGATGCCGCGATCAATAATGACGCGACGGTAAGCGCTTCCACTTCGTTCACTTTGCCGTTTTTGCTCGATCCTGCGACATGATACGCGATAGTGGGCGGGCGTCTCTGCACCTCGCTGTCGTCACGGAGCGGCTTGATTTTTCCTGAATAGGATAGTTCGTTACTGAACTGGATAATCGGAGAGACGCAGCGAAAATGCTCCAGGAGGCAAATCATCTGGAATGTCGTTTTCGCCAGATCATAGATCGACAATTTCCCGTCATACATCTGCGCCAGGGGAATACCCTTGAGATGCTCATCAATCAGATGCTGCACTTCGTCGAGCTTTTGGCCGACAGCCATTGGGCTTACCTGCTCGTGATCGCCAACGATAATGACTTGCTTGCCCAGGTAGACGGCAATCAACGCGGTGATATCAGCCTGGCTTGCCTCATCGATGATTACAACATCGAAGTGATTGCGCCTCATGTCAAAATTCCTGGCGACATAGCTTAAAGGCATAATCCAGACAGGAATTGCGGTCTGACAGATAGGCATAAGGGCGCGCGCTTCTCTGAGCAGTTGGGGAGCGCGTTTGCCTGTTCCTTTTCCCACTTTGCGCATCAATTGGCGCCAGCCCTGCAATGCTCGTTGTTGTTCCAATGTTGTATGCCGCGCTTGTTGTGCCCATGCCTTTTTTTCTACGAGTTCGGCGGTGCTGCGCAGAAGTTCCTGGCCCAATTGCGCGTTGCGATTCTGAAGTTCTTCTAAGGACGTGCTTGCCCGGCGATCCAGTTCATCGTTCAGTTGCCGCCAGAGCCACGCTTCCCGCGGATCGCCGGGTAGAGATGGCTGCCCATGCACTCCACTGCGTGCGCGAATGGCTGCCGCCCAACCCGGCGCGACATGCTCTAGCTTTGTGAGCAATGCCTGCCTTCGCACAAAGATTTCTCGTTTGGCATGAAGATCGGTCAGCCCTTCATATGCCTGGCGGTACGCATCTGAATCCAGTGTTGCAACGGCAACGCTCAGACGTTGCACAATTTCAGCCTTCGCTGTTTTGCCGCTTATGTGTTGCAGGCTCCGTGCCAGCTCCTGAAGTTTCGCCGCGTTTATGAGATGTGTTGCCCGTTGGAGTTCCGACGCGATTACAGGCGGGAGTTTTTCAACAAATGCCACGTATAAGCGCCAGAAGTTTCCGTACTGATTCTGTGTGATGGGGATTTCCGACAGAAAGAGTTCCCATTGAAACCCTTGCGTTTTCAGTTCATTTTCCAGCGGTATCCAGGTTTTAATATACCAATCGATGCAGCGCCGCAATTGGGGAACGTATTGATAGAGACCTCTTTCTGTGTCAGAGCCAAATGCTGTGGCATCCGGTTCACCAAGCACAACCATTTGTCTCTGCCAGCGCACTGCCAGGGCCGCGCGGCTTCTTTGCAACTGTACCATATAGCGCAGCGCCTCGAAGTGTTCGCGCTCCGTCGGCGGTTTTCCGTTCACCCGTGTACTCTCGATAAGCGTTTTCCAGTCGCGTTTCGTGAGGAGTTTCAAACCGCTTATTTTGCCTCCCGCGGAGAGATATTCGCAGATTTCGTCGAGAACTTTGTCGATCCGATCCGGCAGGACATGCTGAGGGATTTCTGGATTGTAGCGCAGGAGATACAGTTGGGCTTGCGCTGCTAGCTGGTAGGTTTGTTCGATGGCAGCGATCAGTTCGGCCCATATTTGCCTGCGCAAGCCGCCTTCATAGCCGGCAACGATCGCTTCCATTTGCCAGCGCGGGAAGGTAGGAAGCGGCGCGAGTTCCTTTTCCAACCGCGAATAGAGTTCTTGAAATGCCTCCCGTGATCCAGTCCCTCGCCAGAGTTCTGGTCGCCAGGTCTTTGATGTCGTTCCTAACTGTGTCTGTTCGCTGACAATGCGTTCAAAGTCAACCGGCGTCATCAACTTTCCCATTTCTGGCAAGAATAACGCCATTTCCCGCTCGTCTCGCGCGCTAATGCTAGTATTTGAATAGGAGAGGAAATGGAGTTCGTCGTTTGACAGGGGCAAAGCGGCGCCGGGTGTGAGCGGCTCCGGTATCCAACTGGCAGTATTTTCGTTTTGAGCGACATGGCGTGCAGCTTCGGCGGGAGAAAACGCTTTGCCTGCGAGCGTGATGGGACGATATTCGTTGCTGCGCGCTTCGCTAAGCTTTTGGCGAGTTTCCGCCAATTGACGCAGGATGTCGATACGTTGTCTTGTCAACTGAGCCGCTTCTCGCTCTAGCTTATCCGCGCTGATGTATGACAGGCGCTCGCTGATGGCATCGATGGTACTTTCCATCTGCTTTCTGCTGTCATCTGACAGGATGCTCACGCAAAGCGGCTGAAGCGGCTCGACGACTTGCTCACGCAAAACTCGCAACGCCTTTGGCTTCTCGCTCGTGACAAGGACGCTTTTCCCCTGAGAGAGCAGGTGGCCGATCAGATTGGCGATAGTATGCGTTTTTCCTGTTCCTGGTGGTCCCTGTACCAGGACCGCCCCTTTTCTCTCTAGAATCTTTGCGATTTCAAGCTGTTCCGCGTTCGCGGGTTTGCTCAAGAGGATCTGCTCATCTTCCCCATTGGGAGAGGTTAAAGTTTGTGTAGACGTTGAAATATCTGAAACTGTGTTGGAGATGCCCTCAATACCCGTTAAGCTGGTCAGCGCGAATGGCAACGCGGGACTGGTCGGTAGAATCTCGAGGATAGCTTCAAGCGCCGTGCTGATGCCAAGTGTGCGCGGGCGCAAGAAGATGACCGGATCGCGGCTCACGCGCGGGGCAAAGGCTGGCGCTTGCGAGACACTTTGTCCTTGCTCAATAAACTGTCCCGCGGACGAGAGTTGGTTCACGAATCGTATCAGAAAACCTCTGGTATCCTCACCTCCCAATGGATGATAACCAGCCTGCTCGAAGTCTGCACGGCTACGAGCGATGTCTGAAGCCGAAGCCTCCGGCATTGTTTGCAATAAAGCGGTATAGAACTCAACTTGCTGGCCTGTATCGGTCAAAGTGAATTCGGGAATTTGAGGGTTGAACTGTAGCTGGAGATGCATGAGTAGCACGGGATGATGAATAATTGCGCCATTTTTGGGGCGCCAGGAGAGCAATCCATCGCCAAGCATCAGTTCTAATCGCTCACCCTCGCGCTCAAGTTGGCTTTGCAGCGCGTATAGTTTTTCAAAGGCGGCAAACGTAGCGCGAACAATCTGTTCCGGCTTCGCCCAGGCATCACGGCGCGTTTGCCAATCCTGTAGGAGACGTACTCTCGCAGCGTCATCGCGAAAACGGATCGTGCGTGGTTGGTTATTATTTGTGATTTCGATAGAATCTTGTACGCTAACTTTGCCGTCTGCTTGCTGCCAACCGTTTTGCAGCCAGGGTACAATTTCTTTAGGAGGCTCTGGCGGCTCGGTGAGTCTGGGGCGTCTCACTTTTAAGATAAACTCATCCTGTCCCGTTTCATCTTCTACGTCGCCATTGAGGGCTGCCTGGATGTTGCCTCGTTGAATGAATGGATGGTCTGGCAGATCATGCAGCCACATTGTCCATGCCTGCTCTTCAATCTCCCTCTGGACTGGATTTCGTAAGTGATTAAGCGCCTGAAGATAGCGAAATACCTGGACGAGCCTGGAACGACTGTCTTGATTACTGCGTGCTTGCGTCACCTGGTCCTCGTACTCTCTAGTGCATCGGATGCTTCTGGTCGGATCTCGCAATACATCAATCGAAAATGGAAGAGTGAGACAGGTTCGAAGTATAGGTTATTGTTTTGTCCAGATATCTGTTTTATCAATAAATTGACACGTTTTCTGCCATTATAGCGGACGAGTGTGATAGAATCAAGAGTGGATAAACACATAAAATCGCCGCTTGCTATCTTCTTCTGTTACTATACACTCGTTCCCAAAGGCTCTTTGTATACGAAGGTATCATTCAGTAGTATGCAACCGCTTGTCATTGCCGAACGTATAACAGGTAGAGAAGAAACATCCGACGGAGTTGACTCTCGTGAACCTATCCGAAAAAGAGAGATGAGCCATGATGAAACAAACTGATCCACGAACAACCAGCGGCGCGAAAGCTATTGCTATCGATCAGCGCGCCATGCTGGCGGAGCTGCGCCTGCTACAATTGCTGGCTTTGATCACCGGCGCGATGACTGCCCTGGGGCTTCATCTCATTTTCGCGCGTTAAAGCCGCTTTACTCAAGCGTATATAACTATAATCGCCTGGACGCTTCCCTGAAGGGAAGGCGTCCAGGTGCGTTTTTGCGGAGCGGCGACATGCATCTCGCTGCTCCGCAAAATGGTAACTTTTGCTTACATCTTATAAAGCTTGCGCTTGCTTGCATAGAAGAAGTACAATGCATGGTAGAATGACCATAGACCGTCAGGTTTCTCTATCTTTGTATTGAGGTTCGAGTATGGGAGCAACTTTGCCAAGGCCGAATATGCCTATCTCTGCGCAGCCCGCGCGCGATAGCGTGCCGCGCCGTTTGATCGTCACTGCCAACGTGGTTGTGTTCGCCATCACGGACTGGAAGCTCTGGGTGTTGTTGCGCGACGGCCCCTGGGGACCGCCTATGCGCCTCGTGCTTGGCAACGAGTCCGTAGCCGACGCCGTTGATCGTACTATCGAAGCCCTGCTTATGTGGCCTGTCGGCGCTCAGTCGTTTCAACTGAAGGCCGGATGGCAGGAGCAACAGGTCTATGTCTGGGGCAGCTCGGAGCAGGGAGCGGCCATCTCGTTAACGCACTGCGTTCTGCTGCGCGCGAACCGCGACGAACTGCGCCCAAATTTAAGCGCGCACCCGGTTCCCAGCTTGCGTGTGAGCTGGACCCCTGTTGCCGAGTTAGAGAGCGGCCAGCGCGCGCTTGATGCGGAAGCTCTGCCTGGTTTACAGACAGCTTTGCACACGTTGCGCTCGTATGTACAGCGCAGCCCGGAGGTCGTTCTCCGCTACCTGGGCGACATGGCCGCGATGAGTATGCCGCGTTATGTTCCCTGGTGGGAAGAACAGGGCGCGCTGAGCAAGGAGACGCGCCCGCTCAGTGTTCTCAGGGAACCGCCGCCCGGCGATGGCACGCTGACGCTGGCCGAGGCGACGCTGCTCTACCGCGCATTTTTCCCGCCCGAAGAGCAGATCGATCTCTCGAATCTCCGGCGACGTTTCCTGGGTATGAATTGCCTGACGCCCATTGATGAAGAACGCCCCGTGCGCGGGCGCGAACTGGATTGGCGGCGTGTAAGCCGCGCCTATCGCTACGAAGGCAACGCGGATTCGTAGGGGCGCGGGCTTGCCCCGCCCTACCGTCCTTGCCAATAATATAATCATTGGCTGGAAAACAAGGGCGGGGCAAGCC
>Ga0102924_1002760_pt1 | contig 18870 bp, 14 predicted proteins | sample PaiPotPPM11metaG_FD_80116 | JGI IMG/M metagenome (GOLD analysis project Ga0102924, IMG submission 80116) | Iron sulfur acid spring bacterial and archeal communities from Banff, Canada, to study Microbial Dark Matter (Phase II) - Paint Pots PPM... ...
ACGAAGTCCGGGGAGGCGTCGACGCCGGTCACCCGGATCCCGCGCCGGGCCAGCGTGAGCGCGTGGCGGCCGGGCCCTGGTTCAACGAGGTGGCCGCCTTCCTCGGCCCCGCCTACTGGGCGCCCGGCACCGGCCGGGTCATGGCGTTCACCCGGGGCACCGACCAGGAGGTCGACTTCCTCGTCGACGCGCTCGGGCTGGCGACCGGCCAGCACGTCCTCGACGTCGGCTGCGGCCCCGGCCGCCACGCGCTCGCGCTGGCCCGGCGCGGGATCCGGGTGACCGGCGTCGACGCCTCCCCGGACTTCGTGGAGCTCGCCACCGCCGCCGCCGCGGCCTCCGACCTGCCGGCCCGCTTCGAGGTCCTCGACGCGCGCGACCTCCCGTACCGGGGCGAGTTCGACGCCGCGATCTGCCTCTGCCAGGGCGGGTTCGGGCTCCTCGGCGGCCGCGACGACCTCGACGTGTTCGCGCGCCTCGCCGCCGCGGTGCGTCCGGGCGGCACCCTGGCCGTGAGCGCCTTCGCGCTCGTGTTCGCCGCCCGCCACCTCGAGCCGGACGAGACCCTCGACGCCGCCACCGGGGTGCTCCACGAGGTGACCACGCTGCGCAACCGGGCCGGCGAGGAGCGCACCGCCGACCTCTGGACGACCTGCTTCACCGCGCGCGAGCTGGAGCTCCTCGCCGATCGTTCCGGCCTCGACGTGCTCGCGGTGCACGGCGTGACACCGGGCCGGTACCGCGCCGCGCCGCCCGACGTCAACCAGCCCGAGCTGCTCCTGCTGGCACGACGACGCGCGTGAACCTGTAGCCTGGGCCGGCGGCCTCAACCGAGGCCACCGGCGCTCGCGTCCCGGGACGAGAGCGACGAGGTCCGAAAGTCAGGTCCCCTACGTTGTCGGAGCAGGAGGCGACGGGCGGCACCAGCGCCCCCGTCCTCGAGGAGGATCCGCCCGCGGGCGGCGGACCCACCGACGACACCCCCGTCGTCCTCGACGATCTCGGCGGCCAGTCGTTCTCCGACGCCGTCGACGCGACCATCGTCGAGTTCGACGACGGTGACATCGTCACCGGCAAGGTCGTCAAGATCGACAGCGACGAGGTGCTCCTCGACATCGGCTACAAGTCCGAGGGCGTCATCCCGTCGCGGGAGCTGTCGATCCGCAACGACATCGACCCCAGCGAGGTCGTGTCCCTCGACGAGGAGCTCGAGGCGCTGGTCCTCACCAAGGAGGACAAGGACGGCCGCCTCATCCTCTCGAAGAAGCGGGCCCAGTACGAGCGGGCGTGGGGCACCATCGAGGAGATCAAGGAGAAGGACGGCATCGTCGAAGGCCCCGTCATCGAGGTGGTGAAGGGCGGGCTCATCCTCGACATCGGGCTGCGGGGCTTCCTCCCCGCGTCGCTTGTCGACCTGCGCCGCGTACGCGACCTGCAGCCGTTCGTCGGGCGCACCCTCGAGTGCAAGATCATCGAGCTCGACAAGAACCGCAACAACGTGGTGCTGTCCCGCCGGGCCTACCTCGAGGAGACCCAGCGCGAGCAGCGCGACGAGTTCCTCGCCAACCTGAAGCCGGGCGAGATCCGCCAGGGCGTCGTGTCCTCGGTCGTGAACTTCGGCGCCTTCGTCGACCTCGGCGGCATGGACGGCCTCGTCCACGTCTCCGAGCTGTCCTGGAAGCACGTCGACCACCCCAGCTCGGTGGTGCAGGTCGGCGACGAGGTGACCGTCCAGGTGCTCGACGTCGACCTGTCCCGGGAGCGCATCTCGCTCTCCCTGAAGGCCACCCAGCAGGATCCGTGGCAGGAGTTCGCCGACGGCCACCAGGTCGGCGAGCTCGTCTACGGGCGGGTCACCAAGCTGGTCCCCTTCGGTGCGTTCGTGCAGGTCGGGGAGGGCATCGAGGGCCTCGTCCACATCTCGGAGATGGCCGGGCACCACGTCGAGGCGCCGGAGCAGGTCGTCACCCCGGGCGAGGAGCTCTGGGTGAAGATCATCGACATCGACCTCGAGCGGCGCCGCATCTCGCTGTCCATCAAGCAGGCGGCCGAGGGCGGCGTCGTCGCCGCCGAGTACCAGGAGCAGTTCGGCGAGCACGCCTACGACGAGCAGGGCAACTACGTCGGGCCGCCCGGTGACGAGCCGTCGGCCGAGGCGGGCGAGGAGGCCACCGCGGCCGCCGACACCGCCGGGACGCTCGATACCGCGGCCGCGGCCGACGCCCCCGATCCCGCCGCCATCGAGCCCGAGGCCGGCCCAGCCGCCGAGGGCTGACTCGGGCCGCGCCCCCAGCGCGCCGCCCCCTCTCCGCAGTTCGTCTCAAGGTCGGCCAGGCGCGGGCCGACGATGAGGGTCGGGACAGCCCTTGGGGCGCAAGGGGGGCCCGACTGAGGGAGCGAGCCAGTGGGCCATCGCCGCACCCTGATCGCGGCCGCGGCGGTCATCCTCGCCGCCGTCTCCGGGATCGGCGTCTATTTCTACGTCTCGTCGGCGGATCAGCGGGCGCAGCGCAACGTGTCGCTCGTCGAGGCGTTCGTCGCCTCGAGCAGCATCCCGAAGGGCACCAGCGGTGAGAACGCGGTCCAGAACGGCCTGATCACCACCGCCCGGGTGCTGCGCGGCACCATCCCGCCCGACGCGGTGACCGACACCTCGGCGCTCCGGGGCCGGGTCGCGGCGTCGACGATCGGGACGAAGCAGTTCATCACCGCCGAGAGCTTCGTGGCGCCCTCCCAGGCCAGCGGCGGGTCGCTGGCCGGCGCCATCAGCGACAAGGGCCTCGTCGCGGTGACGGTGTCCGTCGACGCCGCCCACGGGGTCGCGTACGCGATCGCGCCCGGCGACCACGTCGACCTGGCGGTCATCGACCCCACCACCGGCAACGCGTCGTACATCCTCCAGACCGTCCCGGTGCTGGCGGTGGGCCAGCAGCAGCCGTCGAGCGGCGGCAGCGCCGGGCAGCAGCCCAGCGCGCAGGCCAGCGCCAGCGGGCTCATCACCTTCGAGGTGAGCGTGCCCGACGCGTTGAAGGTGGTGACCGCCAGCAAGGCCGGCAACCTCTACCTCACCCTGCACGCGCTCAGCGCCTCGTCGCCGAGCGCGGCCGTCCCGGCCAGCGGACGGTAGCCACGTGGCCATCGAGCACGGCGGCGCGTCGGGCGTCCACTGGAGCCCGGCCGCGCCCAGCGCCTACGACGTAGCGATCGTCGAGCCGGACGGTCGGTCGCGGCTGCGGCTCGGCACCAGCCTCTCCACCGCCGCCCAGTTCGGCGCCATCGAGGAGCTGGTGCAGGCGCTGCGACCCGGGCGCCCCGTCGTGGCGGTCTTCGGGCCCGGGCTGGCGTCCGAGTACGGCTTCGAGCAGGTCCACCGGCTCGTCAGCACCCATCCCGAGCTGGGCGCCATCTTCGCCGCCGACGAGGTCACGACCCCGCTGCTGCAGGCCGCGCTCCGCGCCGGGGCCCGCGACACCGTCGCCGCCCCCGACGCCGCCGCGCTGACCCAGGCCGTGGCGCGGGTGGGCGGGCTGCTCGCCGGGACCGCGTCCCGGGTGCCGGCCGTCGCCGCCACGCGCTCCGCGCCCGGGCGGCTCGTGGTCGTGTTCTCGCCGAAGGGCGGCGTGGGCAAGAGCACCGTCGCCATCAACGTCGCGGTCGCCCTGGCCCACCGCACCGACGATCGGGTCGCGCTCGTCGACGCCGACGTGAACTTCGGGGACGTCGCGGTGCTGCTCGGGCTGCCGCCCCAGCACACGGTGCTCGACGCCATCGCCGCCGCCCAGTACGGCGACGGCGAGCTGGTGCGCACGATGCTCACCCGACACCCGGCCAGCGGGCTGCTGGTGCTGCCGGCCCCGACCGAGCCCCTGCTCGCGGGTGGCCTCCTGCCCAACGAGCTGGTGGAGGTCTGCCGGGTGCTCTCGGGCTCCTGTGCGTTCGTGGTCGCCGACCTGCCCGCCCAGCTCGACGAGGTCGCGGCGGCGCTCATCGACGCCGCCGACGAGGTGCTGCTGGTCGGCGGGATGGACATCCCGAGCGTGAAGAACCTGAAGATCGGGATGCAGGCCCTCGACCTGCTGTCGATCGCGGGGCCGAAGCTGCGGCTGGTGCTCAACCGGGCCAACACCCAGGTGAAGCTCGACGTCACCGAGGTCGAGCAGGTCCTCGGGCTGCCGGCCCGGTTCCCGATCCCCTCCGACATCTCGGTGCCGATCGCGGTGAACGCCGGGGTGCCGGTGGTCGAGCATGCCCCGACATCGCCGGCGGCCCGGGCCCTCGACCGCATCGCGCTGTCGCTGCTCGGTCCCGAGGTCTACAGCCGCGGCAAGCTCGGACGTCGGGCCCGGAAGGCGATGCGGGCATGACCGTCACCGGCCAGTGGCCTCCCGCGGCGCCGACCACGGCCGCGCCGGCCCGCGCCAACGCGCGCACCCACGTGCTCGAGGACCTGCGCCAGAAGATGCACCAGTTCGTCGTCTCCGAGCTGGGTCCGCTGCTCTACGACCAGCGGGTCTCGGAGTCCGAGCTGCGCAAGCAGGTCGAGGAGCAGCTACACCGGGCGCTGGCCCAGGAGCGGCTCGCCCTCGGGTCGGCCGAGCGCCAGGCCCTCATCCAGTCGGTCTTCGACGACATCCTCGGGTACGGGCCCATCGATCGGCTGCTCCGCGACCCGGGGATCAGCGAGATCATGGTCAACGGGCCGCACCACGTCTTCGTGGAGCGGGATGGCCGGATCGTGCAGAGCGACGTCCGCTTCGTCGACGAGCAGCACCTGCGGCGCATCATCGACAAGATCGTCAGCCAGGTCGGACGCCGGGTCGACGAGGCGACGCCGATGGTCGACGCCCGGCTGCCCGACGGCTCCCGGGTCAACTGCATCGTGCACCCGCTGGCGATCGGCGGGCCGTTCCTCACCATCCGTCGGTTCCGGGCCGACCCGTTCACCGTCGACGACCTCATGCAGATGGGGACGGTGTCGGACCAGCTGGCCCACTTCGTCGACTGCTGTGTCCGGGGCCGGCTCAACGTCGTCGTGAGCGGCGGGACCGGCACCGGCAAGACGACGCTGCTGAACGTGCTGTCGGCGTTCATCCCCGCCGACGAGCGCATCATCACCATCGAGGACGCCAAAGAGCTGCAGCTCCAGCAGCCCCACGTCCTCTGCCTCGAGGCCCGGCCCCCGAACATCGAGGGGCGAGGCGAGATCCGGATCCGGGACCTGGTCCGCAACGCCCTGCGCATGCGGCCCGACCGCATCGTCGTCGGCGAGGCCCGAGGCGCCGAGGCGCTCGACATGCTCCAGGCGATGAACACCGGCCACGACGGGTCGCTGACCACCGTCCACTCGAACGCGCCCCGCGACACGCTCTCTCGCATCGAGACCATGGCCCTGATGGCGGGCATGGACCTGCCGGTGCGGGTGATCCGCGAGCAGATGGCGTCCGCGCTCGACCTCATCGTCCACCTCTCCCGGCTCCGGGACGGCACCCGGCGGGTCACCCACGTCAGCGAGGTGATGGGGATGGAGGGCGACGTCGTCGTGCTCCAGGACCTCTACCTCTTCGACTACTCGATGGGCATCGGCGACGACGGCCGCTTCCTCGGCCAGCTGAAGAGCACCGGGATCCGGCCCGGGTTCAGCGAGCGGCTCGCCAACTTCGGCGTCACCCTCGACCACGCCCTGTTCGCCGGGGAGCTGATGTCCCGCCGAGGCGGGGTGCGATGATGCGCGCGCTCGCCGTGAACTCGACGTGGCGGCTGATCCTGCCCGCGCTCATGGCCGCCGGCGTGCTCGCCTTCGCCCTGGCCGTCATGCTGATCAGCGGCGACCGGCGCAGCCGGCTCGAGCGCCGGCTCACCGGCTACGGCGAGGAGCCCGAGCCGGACGACCGGGGGCCGGTCCGCGGCGACCTCGCCGAGACGCGGCTCGTGCACGACATGGCCGAGCTCACGGGCCGCATCGCGGAGCGGGTCGGGCTCCTGGCCCGGGTGGAGGAGAAGCTCGTCCAGGCGGACCTCCCGGTCCGCCCGACCGAGGCCATCTTCTTCTACCTGGCCTTCGTGTTCGTCGTGGTCGTCGGCGCCTTCCTCCTCATCGGCCTCGGACCGGCGCTGGTCCTCACGCTGCTCGCCGGGGTCGCACCGATCGTGTTCCTCGAGCTGCGCCGCCGCCGGCGGCTCCGGAAGTTCGAGATGCAGCTGCCCGACGTGCTGAACCTGTTCGCGGGCTCGATGCGAGCCGGGTTCTCGTTCGCCCAGGCGATGGAGGCGGTCGCCGAGGAGGCGCCCGAGCCGTCCCGGCGCGAGCTCCAGCGCTGCTTCACCGAGAGCCGGCTGGGCCGCAACCTCGAGGACGCGCTCGAGGACGCGGCGAACCGGATGCACAGCATCGACCTGATGTGGGCGGTCATGGCCATCCGGATCCAGCGGGAGGTCGGCGGGAACCTGGCTGAGCTGCTCGACACGGTGTCGCGGACCATGACCGAGCGGGAGCGGCTCAAGCGTGAGATCCTCGCCCTCACCGCCGAGGGCCGGCTGTCGGCGTGGATCCTCGGCATCTTCCCGCCCGCGTTCGCGGGCGTTCTCTACCTGGTCCAGCCCGACTACATGAAGGTGCTGTTCCAGGAGAGCATCGGCATCATCGCGGTGGTCGTGTCGGCGGTGATGGCCGGCCTCGGCTTCCTCTGGCTCCGCAAGCTGATGGCGATCGAGGTCTGATGCCCCCGATCCTGATCGCCGCCGCGCTCGGCGCCGCCGTCCTGCTCATCGGCTTGCTCACCACCGGGGTGGTCGTCGAGCGGGCCGAGGTGCGCGACTCGCTCCGCCGCCTCGAGGGCTACCAGATCGCGGACATCCGCAATCAAGAGATGCTGGCTCCCATCACCGAGCGGGTGTTCAACCCGCTCGCCGAGGGGGTGTCGCAGCTGGCCCAGCGCTTCACCCCCGAGGGCTACCGGGACCAGGTGGCCCGCAAGCTCGTGCTCGGCGGCAAGGCGAGCGAGATCAGCGTCGACCAGATCCTGGTCTGGAAGCTGCTCGGGCTCATGAGCGGCCTGGTCTGGCTGCCGCTGTTCCTCTTCGGCCTCCGCCTCTCAGGCGTCATCACCTTCGTGTTCGTGATCGTCCTCTGGGGCGCCTCGTTCGTGCTGCCCGACGTGTACCTGTCCCGGGCCATCGACGAGCGTCGCCACGACATCGCGGTGCAGCTCCCCGACATCCTGGACCTGCTCGTCATCTCGGTGGAGGCCGGCCTCGGCTTCGAGCAGGCGCTCGAGCGCACCACGTCAGCCATCCCGGGCTCACTGTCGGACGAGTTCCGCCGGATGCTGCGGGAGACGCGGTTTGGCTCCAGCCGGGCCGACGCGCTGCGGGCGATGGACGAGCGCTGCGACGTCCCCGAGCTGCGCACGTTCATCCTGGCGATGCTGCAGGCCGACACCTTTGGCGTGTCGATCTCGCGCATCCTGCGGTCCCAGGCCGACGAGATGCGGGTCCGGCGCCGGCTCCGGGCTCAGCAGCAGGCGCAGAAGGCGCCGGTGAAGATGCTGTTCCCGATGGTGTTCTGCATCTTCCCGTCGATCTTCGTCGTCATCCTCGGGCCGGCGATGATCACGCTGGCGAAGACCCTGTAGGGCCATGGCCGTCGCGACCGAGGCCCGCCGGCCGCCCGCGCCCGCGGCCGCGGCCGCGCCGCCGACGATGGGGCCGGGCGGGCCGCGCCTCGACGCCCTCTTCACCGCCGTCTTCGGGCTGTTCGGGTGGGCGATCGGCCTCGAGCGGCTCACCGACAACTCGTTCTTCTGGCACCTGCGGGCCGGCGAGCTGATCCTGGACCACGGGTTCCCGCACCGCGACCCGTTCTCGTTCACCGCCCCCGGTAGGCACTGGGTGCTGCAGTCCTGGCTCGCCGAGCTCGGCTACGCGGTGATCAACCGGGTGGTCGGGCCGTTCGGGATCCGCGTCGTCGTCGCCCTCACCGGCGTCGCCATCGCGGTGCTCGCCTTCCGGCTCGCGCTCCGCCTGGCCGGCGACCGGGTCCGCGCCGCGCTGCTCACCGCGGCCGCGCTGGCCGGGCTCGACACCCTCTGGTCGGAGCGGCCGCTCGTGTTCGGGCTCCTCGCCCTCGTCGTCCTGCTCTGGGTGGTCGAGGTCCCCGACAGCCCGGTGGGGCGCCGCCCGGTGATCGCGATCCCGATCCTGCTGTGGCTGTGGGCGAACGTCCACGGCACCTTCGCGCTCGGGTTCGCGTACCTGGCGCTGCACCTCGCCGGCCGGTGGCTCGACGGCCACCGCCCGACCGAGGGCCGGGAACGCCAGCTGCTCCTCGGCACCGGCATCGCGGCCGTCGCCTGCTTCGTGAACCCCTACGGCGTCGGGCTCGTCACCTTCCCCGTCGCGCTGCTGTCGCGCTCCGACATCCTCCGCCACGTGGTCGAGTGGGGCTCCCCGGACTTCCATACCGCCCGCGGCATCGCCTTCGCGCTCTGGATCGTCGTGTTCGCGGTGGTGGTCGCTCGAGCCCGCGGCCGAGCCTCCCGCCGCGACCTGCTGGTGGCGCTGCCGTTCCTGCTGCTCGGTCTGTGGGCGCTGCGCAACGTCGCGCTGGCGCCGCTGGTGGGGCTCCCGATCGTGGCCCGGGTCGTGGCCCGGCCCCGACCGGCCGAGCCGGCGCGGGCGAGCGGCGTCGGCTGGGTGCTGGCGGCGGCGCTGGTGTTCGTCACCGCCGTGTTCACGGTCCGGGCGGCCGGGCAGCCGAGCTTCGCCTACGACGGCTACCCGGTGGCGGCGATGCAGACCGTGCAGCGCGACGGGCTGCTCGGGCGGCGGCTGCTCACCACCGACGCCGACGCCGGGTACGTCATCCTCCGCTTCTGGCCCCGCCAGCACGTGTTCATCGACGACCGCTACGACATGTACCCGCGGGCCGTCATCAACGACTACTTCACGCTCGCCCGGGCCCGCCCGGGCTGGGCGGCGGTGCTCGCCCGCTGGGACATCCAGGTCATCGTGTGGCCGCGCGGCGACCCGCTGGTGTCGCTCGTCGAGGGGACCGGGCACTGGCGGCTCGTCACCCAGGACCAGGCCCGGGTGCTGCTGGTGCGGGACGACGTGCGGTAGCGAGCCCGGCTCAGTTGCCGGTGCTGAGGTGGCTGCCGGCGTCGTTGAACTTCGGGCTCAGCTGGGAGCCGAGGAACGCGATGGCGGCCATCACCGCGATCGCGATGAGGCTGACGAGGAGCAGGTACTCGACGAGGTTGGCCCCCCGCTCGTCGCGGGACCACCGGGCCCGGATCCAGGTCCTCAGCACGTAGAGGTTCATCGCCGTCCGGTTGTCTCCGCCGCCACCACCGGTCACTGGCCCGCCCGGGTTATCGGCAGGTAAGGGAGAAGTTCTTGAGCGGCAAAGGAGGCCGCCCGCCCTACCATCCGGCCCATGGTCGTGGCCGCGCTCACCGGGGGCATCGGGTCCGGCAAGTCCACCGTCGCCGACCTGCTGGTCCGGCGGGGGGCGCGGCTGATCGACTCCGACGCCATCGCCCGGGACGTCGTCGAGCCCGGCCGGCCCGCCCTCGCCCAGCTGGTCGAGCGGTTCGGGCCCGGGATCCTCGACCGGGACGGGCGGCTCGACCGGCCCCAGCTGGCCGCGGTGGCCTTCGCGGACGACCAGGCCCGGGCCGACCTGGAGGCGATCACCCACCCCGCCATCGGCGAGGAGTTCACCCGCCGGCTCAAGGAGGCGCCGCCGGGCGCGGTCGTGATCTGCGACATCCCGCTGCTCGCCGAGTCGGCCGCGGCCCGGGCCCGGGGCTACGACCTCGTCATCGTCGTCGAGGCGCCCACCGACGTCCGCCTCGCCCGCCTCGAGGGGCGGGGCGTGCCGCGGGCCGACGCCGAGCGGCGCATGGCCGCCCAGGCCAGCGACGGGGAGCGCCGCCAGCTGGCGACCTGGGTGATCGACAACCGCGGTGACCGGGCCGCGCTCGAGCGGCGGGTCGACGAGGTGTGGCGGGACCTCGAGGCCCGCAGCCGCGCCGCCGCCTCGACCGCGGGCGGACCGGCGACCGGCTGACGCGTCGCAGGCCGCCGGTACGCTCGTCCGGTGCCACCCCTGGAGCTCGTCTCCGAGTTCAACGCCGCCGGTGACCAGCCGGCCGCGATCGACGGCCTGGCGGCGGGGGTCGAGCGGGGCGACCGCTACCAGACGCTGCTCGGCATCACCGGCTCCGGGAAGTCGTACACGATCGCGGGGGTGATCGAGCGCGTGCAGCGCCCGACGCTGGTGCTGGCGCCGAACAAGAGCCTCGCCGCGCAGCTGGCGTCCGAGTTCCGGGAGTTCTTCCCGACCAACCGGGTCGAGTACTTCGTCTCCTACTACGACTACTACCAGCCCGAGGCGTACCTCCCGTCCAGCGACACCTACATCGAGAAGGACTCGTCGATCAACGACGAGATCGACCGGCTGCGGCACTCGGCGACCAGCGCGCTCATGTCGCGGCGCGACGTCATCATCGTGGCGTCGGTGTCGGCCATCTACGGGCTCGGCGCCCCCGACGAGTACGAGCGGCAGTGCCTCATCCTCGACCGGGGCGAGGAGCGCGACCAGCGGGCGGTGCTGGCCCGGCTCGTCGAGCTGCAGTACGAGCGCAACGACTTCGCGTTCGCCCGCAACAAGTTCCGGGTCCGCGGCGACACCATCGAGGTGTACCCCTCCTACGAGGAGCGGGCGGTGCGGATCCAGCTCTTCGGCGACGACGTCGAGCGGATCGCCTCCGTCGACCCCGTCACCGGCGAGGTGGTCGAGGAGCTCGACCGGCTGGTGCTCTTCCCGGCGTCGCACTACGTGACCTCGGACCAGCGGATGCGGACCGCCATCGCCGGAATCGAGGTCGAGCTGGCCGAGCGGCTGGCCTGGCTCGAGCAGCACGACAAGCTCCTCGAGGCCCAGCGGCTCCGGATGCGCACCACCTACGACCTCGAGATGCTCCGCGAGGTCGGCTCCTGCTCCGGCATCGAGAACTACTCGCGGCATCTCGACGGTCGCGCGCCCGGCGAGGCGCCGTACACGCTGCTCGACTACTTCCCCGACGACTTCCTGGTCGTGCTCGACGAGTCCCACGTGACCGTCCCGCAGCTGCACGGCCAGTACGAGGGGGACCGGTCGCGCAAGGAGACCCTCGTCGATCACGGGTTCCGGCTCCCGTCCGCGCTCGACAACCGGCCGCTGCGCTTCGACGAGTTCGCCGAGAAGGTCAACCAGGTCGTGTTCCTCTCGGCCACGCCCAGCCCCTACGAGTTCGAGGTGTCGACCCAGGTCGTCGAGCAGATCGTGCGCCCGACCGGCCTCGTCGACCCCGAGGTGATCGTCCGCCCGACCAAGGGCCAGATCGACGACCTCGTGGCCGAGATCCGGGAGCGGGAGCGGCGGGCCCAGCGGGTGCTCGTCACCACCCTCACCAAGAAGATGGCCGAGGACCTCACCGACTACCTCATCGAGCTCGGGGTCCGGGTCCGGTACCTGCACAGCGAGGTCGACACCCTCGAGCGGGTGGAGATCCTGCGGTCACTGCGACTGGGCGAGTTCGACGTCCTGGTCGGGATCAACCTGCTCCGCGAGGGCCTCGACCTGCCCGAGGTGTCGCTGGTGTCGATCCTCGACGCCGACAAGGAGGGGTTCCTCCGCTCCGAGACGTCGTTGATCCAGATGATCGGCCGGGCCGCCCGCAACGTCGACGGCCAGGTCGTCATGTACGCCGACCAGGTGACCGACTCGATGCGCAAGGCGATCTCGGAGACGAACCGGCGCCGGCAGAAGCAGCTGGCGTACAACGCCGAGCACGGCATCGACCCCCAGACCATCCGCAAGAAGGTCACCGACATCCTCGAGATGGTCCGGGCCCGCGACGACGGCGACGGCGCGCCGGCGCCACGCGGCCGGGGCCGGGCGCGGGAGCGGTCGGCGGTCTTCGACCTCGCCGGTGTCGCGCCCGACGACCTCGGCCGGCTCATCCAGACCCTGCAGGACGAGATGCACGAGGCGGCCAAGGACCTGCGGTTCGAGGAGGCGGCCCGACTGCGGGACGAGATCAACGAGCTGCGACGCGAGCTGCGAGCGGTCGGGTAGCGCGAGCGCAGTCGGCGCGAGCCACCCCGAACATCCGTTCGAGGTTGGGGTCGGGCCGGTACGCTGAGGCGGTGGCGGCGGAGCCGACAAGCGCGCACCTGACGATCCGCGGGGCGCGGGAGCACAACCTCAAGAACGTCGACCTGCGCCTGCCCCGGGACCAGCTGATCGTCTTCACCGGGCTGTCCGGCTCGGGCAAGTCGTCGCTCGCCTTCGACACTATCTACGCCGAGGGGCAGCGCCGGTACGTCGAGTCGCTCTCGGCCTATGCCCGGCAGTTCCTCGGGCAGATGGACAAGCCCGACGTTGACTTCATCGAGGGCCTCTCGCCGGCGATCTCGATCGACCAGAAGTCGGCCGGCCGCAACCCCAGGTCCACGGTCGGGACGATCACCGAGGTCTACGACTACCTGCGGCTCCTCTACGCGCGCATCGGGATCCCGCACTGCCCGACCTGCGGCCGGGTCATCACGCGCCAGACCCCCCAGCAGATCGTCGACCGGGTGCTCGAGCTGCCGGAGGGCACCCGGTTCCAGGTGCTGGCGCCGGTGGTGCGGGGCCGCAAGGGCGAGTACGACGCGCTGCTGAAGGAGCTGGCCAGCCAGGGGTTCACCCGGGCCCGGGTCGACGGCGAGCTCGTCGAGCTGGGCCGGGCCGCGCTGCCGCGCCTGGCCCGCTACGAGCAGCACACCATCGAGGTGGTCGTCGACCGGCTGGTCCGACGGGCCGGGATCGAGCGGCGGCTCACCGACTCCCTCGAGACCGCGCTGCGGCTGGCCGAAGGCGTCGCCGAGGTCGAGGTCGTGCCTCGCGAGGGCGAGCAGAGCGAGATCGAGACCCTCACCTTCTCCGAGCACCTGGCGTGCAACCACTGCGGGCTCTCGTTCGACGAGCTGGCCCCGCGCAACTTCTCGTTCAACTCGCCGTACGGCGCCTGCGAGCGCTGCGACGGGCTCGGCACCCGCTTCGAGGTCGACCCCGAGCTCGCCGTCCCCGACGACGACCTCAGCCTCGCCGACGGTGCCATCGCGCCGTGGTCAGGGTTCCGCAGCCGGTACTTCGACCGGGTCCTCGAGGCCGTCGCCGACGAGTACGACTTCGACGTCCACACGCCGTGGAAGCGGCTCCGCAAGCGGGACCGCAACGCGATCCTGTTCGGCACCGGCAAGCGCGAGGTCCACGTCCAGTACCGGAACCGGTACGGGCGCCGCCGCTCGTACCACACCCCGTTCGAGGGCGTCGTCCCGTGGCTCGAGCGCCGGCACGCCGACTCGGAGTCGGACCGGGCCCGGGAGCAGATCGAGGGCTACATGCGCCAGGTGCCGTGCCCGCAGTGCGGCGGCGCGCGGCTGCGGCCGGCGTCGCTGGCGGTCACCGTCGGCGGCCTGAACATCTTCGAGCTCGGTGAGCTGTCGATCACCAAGGCGGCGCGGTTCCTCGGCGACCTCGAGCTCTCGGAGCGGGACCGGCTCATCGCGGAGCAGGTCCTGAAGGAGGTGAACGAGCGCCTCCGGTTCCTCCTCGACGTCGGGCTCGACTACCTGAGCCTGAACCGGGCGTCGGGCACGCTGGCGGGCGGGGAGGCCCAGCGGATCCGCCTCGCGTCCCAGATCGGGAGCGGGCTGGTCGGCGTCCTGTACGTGCTCGACGAGCCGTCGGTCGGGCTGCACCAGCGCGACAACCAGCGCCTCATCGACACCCTGGACCGGCTGCGCGACCTCGGCAACACCGTGATCGTCGTCGAGCACGACGAAGAGACGATCCGCGTCGCCGACCACGTCGTCGACATCGGCCCCGGCGCGGGGGAGCACGGCGGCGAGATCGTCGCGTCGGGCCCGCTCTCGGCCGTCATCGCCGAGCCCCGCTCGATCACCGGCAAGTACCTGTCGGGGGAGCGGTCGATCCCGGTCCCGGAACGGCGGCGCGAGCCGGGCGACGCCTGGCTCGTCGTGCGGGGGGCCAAGGAGCACAACCTCCACGACATCGACGCCGGGTTCCCGCTCGGCTGCTTCGTCGTGGTCTCCGGTGTGAGCGGCAGCGGGAAGTCCACCCTCGTCAACGACATCTTGTTCCATGCCCTCATGCAACGCGTGTACCGGTCGCGCACCGTGGCCGGCCGCCACAAGACGGTCGAGGGCGCCCAGCACCTCGACAAGGTGATCAACATCGACCAGTCGCCGATCGGCCGGACGCCAAGGTCGAACCCGGCCACGTACACGGGGGTGTTCGACAAGATCCGGGCCTTGTTCGCAGCGACCCAGGAGGCGAAGGTCCGCGGCTACCTCCCGGGCCGGTTCTCGTTCAACGTCAAGGGCGGTCGGTGCGAGGCGTGCGCCGGCGACGGCACGATCAAGATCGAGATGCACTTCCTGCCCGACGTGTACGTCCCGTGCGAGGTCTGCAAGGGCGCCCGCTACAACCGGGACACGCTCGACATCACGTTCAAGGGCAAGAACATCGCCGACGTGCTCGACCTGTCGCTCGAGGACGCGCTCGAGTTCTTCGCCAACCAGCCGACGATCGCGCGTCACCTGCAGACCCTCGTCGACGTCGGCCTCGGGTACGTGCGGCTCGGCCAGCCCGCACCGACGCTCTCCGGTGGTGAGGCCCAGCGGGTGAAGCTGTCGGCCGAGCTCGGTAAGCGGTCGACCGGGCGGACCATCTACATCCTCGACGAGCCCACCACCGGCCTGCACTTCGAGGACGTCCGGCGGCTGCTCGGCGTCCTCGACCGGCTCGTGCAGGCCGGCAACACGGTCCTCGTGATCGAGCACAACCTCGACGTGATCAAGTCCGCGGACTGGATCGTGGACCTCGGGCCCGAGGGCGGCGACGCTGGGGGCCAGGTCGTAGCCGAGGGGCCGCCCGAGCACGTGGCCAAGACGCCGGGGAGCCACACCGGGCGCTACCTCGCACCGATCCTCGGGCTGGCCTGACGGCCGGCGGACCGCCGCCGCGATGAGCGACCCCTCACCCAGCGCGTGGGAGACGCACGCGGGCTGGTGGCAGCAGCACTTCACCGACGGCGTCGACCCCGAGTACGAGGAACAGATCCTGCCGCTGGTGGATCGGCACCTCGCGTCGGCGTCGCGGCTGCTCGACATCGGGTGCGGCGAGGGCCAGGTGTCGCGCCGCGTCGCCGGGCACGGCGTCGCGGTCGTCGGCGTCGACCCGACGCCGGGCCAGCTGGTGACGGCCGCCGCCCGCGGCGGTGGTGTCCGCTACGCGCGGGCCGCCGCCGAGGCGCTGCCCTTCGCCGGCGGCGCCTTCGACGCCGCCGTCATCTGCCTGACCCTCGAGCACCTCGAGCCGTTCGAGCCCGCCGTCCACGAGGTGGCCCGGATCCTCGAGCCGGGCGGCCTGTTCTGCTGCTTCCTCAACCACCCGCTCCTCCAGTCGCCCGGGAGCGGCTGGATCGACGACCACATCCTCGACGAGCAGTACTGGCGGGTCGGCCCGTACCTGCCGGACGACGTGGCCATGGAGGAGGTGGCGCCCGGGATCAGGTTGCCCTTCATGCACCGGCCGCTCAGCCGATACATCAACGTGATGGCTGACTGCGGACTCCTGGTCGAGCGCATGGAGGAGCCGCCGCCCCCGCCGGGCTTCCTCGCGCAGGCCTGGGAGTACGCCGAGGCGGCGACCATCCCTCGTCTCCTCCTCCTGCGGGCCCGCAAGCACGCGTGACCGCGACCGTCGTCGCGCCGCCGCGGCCGGCGGTGACGGCGGCGCCGCCGATCGTTCGCACCCGGTGGTGGCGGCGACCGCTCGCGGCGGCCGCGCTGCTGCTGGTGGTCTACGGCGCCCTCTCGCTCGCCAACGACCCCCGGGCCTTCCTCGGCACTGACACTGGCGGCAAGGTCGCGACGCTCCGGTCGATGGACGCCCGCCACGACGCGCGACCCGACGTCGGCTACTGGGCGCAGGCCTACGACCACGACGGGCTGCTGCACCCCCTCGCGCTCACCGACCACATCGGGCCCGAGTGGGTGAACGTGACGACGCTCCCCATGCTCTACGCCGGCTACCCGCTCTACGAGCTGGGCGGGCTGCGGGCGATCCTGCTGCTGCCGATGCTCGGCGGGGTGCTGACCGCGCTGGCGGCCCGGGCGCTGGCCCGCCGGCTCGGCGGGCGGGGCGACCTCGCGTTCTGGCTCGTCGGGTTGGCGACGCCGGTCGCGGTCTACGCCCTGGACTTTTGGGAGCACACCCTCGGGCTCGCGCTCATGGCGTGGGGGATCGTGCTGGCGCTCGACGCCGTCGACGGCCGGGTCGGGTGGCGGGGCGCGCTCGCCAGCGGCGCGCTGTTCGGCGCCGCCGCCACCATGCGCACCGAGGCCCTCGTCTACGCGGCGGTGACGGTCCTCGTCCTGGCGTGGGTCGCTCGGGCTCGGCGCCCCCGCGGGTGGCGTTCGACCGCCCTCGCGTTCGGCGTGGGCGGCGCGCTGGCGCTGGTCGCGAACCAGCTCCTCGAGCAGGCGATCCTCGGGCAGGGCCTGCGCGCGGCGCGGACGACGGGGGCCGCCAGCGGCGGGGGAGGGGGCGTCGGGACGCGACTCCAAGAGGCGCTCACCACCACCCTCGGGATCAACCGCTACCACGTCCCGACGGACTGGCTCCTCGGCGCGGTGCTCGTCCTGGCGATCGCGGTGGCCGGGCACCGCCTGGTGACGACCGAGCGCGCGACGCCGGCCGTCGGCTGGTTCGTGCTCGGGCTGGCCGGGCTCGGGTACGCGGCGTGGATCGCGGACGGCCTCGGCTTCCTGCCCGGCCTGCTCGTCGCCTCGCCCCTCGCGGTGGTCGGGCTCGTCGCCGCCGGGCGGGTGCCGGGCGCGGGGCGCCTGGTCGCGATCGGGCTGCTCGCGCTGCCGCTGGTGTGGGCGTTCCAGTACGGGGGCGGCGCCAACCCGCAGTGGGGCGGCCGCTACGAGCTGTGCACCGGGCTGCTGCTCGCCGTCGTCGGCGCGGTCGCGCTCGAGGCGCTCCCGTGGCGTCGCGGCGTCGCCGTCGTCGCCGTCGCCGCCACCGTCACCGGGGCCGGGCTCGCCTGGCTCTCGGTCCGCAGCCACGCGGTCGCCCACGCGGTGGCGACCGTCGCCGCCCGCCCGGGCCCGATCGTGGCGACCGGGTCGGGGCTACTCCACTTCTGGCGGGAGGGCGGCGCCTTCTACACCCCGACTCGGCCCTGGCTGACCGCCGAGCAGGCCTCCGAGCTCGGGCCGGCGGCCCGGGTCCTGACCCGCCAGGCCGCCCCCGCCTTCACCCTGGTGACCCTGGACCCGGCGCCGGCCCCGGCCCGGATCGGCCCCTACCGCCGGGGCGGGGCCCAGACGGTGCCGTTCCTGGCCGGTCTCCGGCTGCGGGTCACCCGGTACACCAGGCGGCCGTAGCGCTCAGCAGGGCGGCCCGGCCGGTCGATACAGGAGGCATGCGACGGCTGGCTCGGCTGGCGGTCAACGTCGGGACCGGGATCTGCGTGCTGGGCCTCGGACGGGCCCACGCGCTCGAGCACCACTACGCCTTCGCGGGCACGTCGCGGTTCACGTGGTCGCTCGGGTACGTGGTCGCGCTGCTCGTCGCCGCCTACGGGTTCGGGCTGCCGGACCTGCCGCGCACCCGCCGGCGCGCGCTCCTGGCCGCGGTCGGCTCGACCGCGACGGCGGCGGCGTCCATCTCGGTCGTCGAGCTGATCGTCGGTGACGCGCTGCTGCCCCGCGCCGTCGTGTTCGGGGCCGCGCTCGTGCTCATCCCCTGGTACCTGCTCTGCGCGCGGGTGGCCGGCGACGCCCGCTCGCGCGCCGAGGACCGGGACCGGGTCGTGCTCATCGGCGACATCGACGAGGCCGACACCCTCCGGACCGAGCTCGACCGGGCGCCGGAGCGCAACGCGGTCGTCGTCGCGGCGCTGGCCCCCGAGGAAGCCGCCCTCGTCGACCCGCCCCGCCTGCCGGTGGTCGAGGTCGCGGAGGCGACCCACGCGACGGTGCTGGTGCTGAGCCGGCGAGCGCAGAGCGACGACGACGTCGTCCTCCAGGTCGCCAAGCTGCACGAGCGCGGCTACCGGATCCGGACGCTCTCACTCTTCTACGAGCAGTGGCTCGGCAAGCTGCCGGTCGGCGAGCTCGAGCGGGTGTCGCTGCTCTTCGACGTCGGCGAGGTGCACGCGCCGCGGTACGCCCGTGTGAAGCGGCTCTTCGACGTCGTCCTCGCCGCGGTGGGCACCCTGGGCCTGGCGCTCCTCACCCCGCTGGTGGCGCTCGGGAACCTGGTCGCGAACCGGGGCCCGCTCCTGTATCGACAGCCGCGCGTGGGCCGGGACGGCGAGTTGTTCTCGATCCTCAAGTTCCGCACCATGCGCACCGACGCGCCGGCCGACGCCACGACCGAGGAGCGAGACCCGCGCGTGACCCGGTTCGGCGGGCTGCTGCGGCGCACCCACCTCGACGAGCTCCCGCAGATGGTGAACATCCTGCGCGGCGAGCTGTCGATCGTCGGCCCCCGGCCCGAGCAGCCGCACCTCGTCAGCGAGCTGTCGGCGAAGCTGCCGTTCTACCGGCTCCGTCATCTGGTGCGACCCGGCCTCACCGGATGGGCGCAGGTGAAGTACCAGTACGCGGGAACCGACCTCGAGGCGCTCGAGAAGCTCCAGTACGAGTTCTTCTACCTGCGCCGCCAGAGCCTGACCCTCGACGCGCGGATCGTCGGCCGGACCGTGCGCTCGGTGATCGGGCGCAACGGCCGGTGACGGC
>Ga0102924_1002761_pt1 | contig 18868 bp, 21 predicted proteins | sample PaiPotPPM11metaG_FD_80116 | JGI IMG/M metagenome (GOLD analysis project Ga0102924, IMG submission 80116) | Iron sulfur acid spring bacterial and archeal communities from Banff, Canada, to study Microbial Dark Matter (Phase II) - Paint Pots PPM... ...
CGCTCGCGTCGTCCACGCATCTCCGCCGACCTCTCGGCGGAGGATACTGCACGAGGACCGTCCACCAGCATGCGGCTCTACGAGGCCCTGCAAGTGGGCGGCCGCCACGCCGTGGGCTCTGACGGGAACCTTCAGCCCCTCCGGGTGCGCTTTCCGCAGTCGGGTCGTGCGAGTTCCGCATGCGAACCCTCGGCGTACGGCGAAATCTCGGCGGCACGCCCGTTGCGAAGCTGCGCAGCATGTGGATCGTGCAGCTCGCGCTCAGGCGCCCATACACGTTCGTGGTGCTCGCCATGCTCATCGTCCTGATGGGAACGGTGACGATCCTGCGCATGCCGACGGACATCTATCCGGAGATCAACATTCCGGTCGTCGCAGCGGTCTGGTCTTACACCGGTCTCGAGCCGCGCGAGATGGAGGGTCGGATCACGACCCAGTTCGAGCGCGCGACCACGACCACCGTGAGCGGGATCGAGCACATCGAGAGCCAGACGCTCGCTGGCGTGTCCGTCACGAAGGTCTTCCTGCAACCCGGCGTCTCCACGGACGCAGCCGTGGCGCAGATCGCGGCCGCGGCGAACCCGATCATGAAGTCGATGCCGCCCGGTACGACGCCTCCACTCATCATCCCGTACAGCGCGTCCAACGTGCCCATTCTCCAGCTCGGTCTCTCGGGCTCCACGCTCGACGAGCAGCAGATCTACGACATCGGAACGAACTTTCTGCGTCCAGCGCTCGCGACCGTGCAGGGCGCGCAGCTTCCGCTCCCGATCGGCGGTAAGCAGCGCGAGATCGTCGTCGATCTCGACACTCCGAAGCTCTACGCGTGGGGACTCTCGCCGTCGGACATCTCGACCGCCGTAAACGATCAGAACCTGGTCCTCCCGACGGGCACCGCGAAGATCGGCCCGTTCGAGTATGCGATCCTCGCCAACGCGAGCCCCGCGATCGTCGACGGCTTCAACAACCTGCCGATAAAGAACGCCGGTGGAACGACCGTCTACTTGCGAGACGTCGCCCACGTGCGCGACGGATACGCGCCGCAGACGAGCTTGGTCGTGACGGACGGTGAGCGAGGCGGGCTCCTGCCGGTGCTCAAGGCGCAGGGGGCGAGCACGCTCGACGTCGTCTCGCGCGTCCACGAGACGGTGCCCGCGGTGCAGGCGACCCTGCCGCAGGGCCTCCAGATCAAGCAACTCTTCGATCAGTCCGTCTTCGTTCGAGGTGCGATCGACGGCGTCGTCCGGGAGGCCATCATCGCGGCGGGGCTGACGGGGCTGATGATGCTCCTCTTTCTCGGGAGCTGGCGCAGCACGCTGATCGTCCTCGTCTCGATCCCGCTCTCGCTCCTCGTCTCCATCATCGTCCTGGGCGCGCTCGGGCAGACGCTCAACCTCATGACCCTCGGAGGAATGGCCCTCGCCGTAGGGATCCTCGTCGACGACGCGACCGTCGCCGTCGAGAACGTGCACCGGCAACGCTCGGCGATGAAGAAGTCGGTCACCGCCGCGATCCTCGACGGGTCGGCGGAGATCGCGGTGCCCGCGCTCGTCTCGACCCTGTGCATTTGTATCGTCTTCGTCCCTGTCGTCTTCATCGCGGGCGCGGCGAAATCCCTCTTCGTGCCACTCGCCATGGCGGTCGTCTTCGCGATGCTCACCTCGTACTTCCTCTCGCGGACGCTCGTGCCGACGATGATGCAGTACCTCTTGCCGCGCGAGCCGCCGGAGGGGGCGGAGGGCCGCGGCGCGCTCGCGCGCGCGCACCGTTTCATCGAGCGCGGCTTCGAGCACGCGCAGGAGGCGTACGGCGGGGCGCTCTCGTGGCTCCTCGAGCATCGGCGAATCTTCATCGGAGCGTTCGCCGCGTTCTTCGCCCTATCGGTCGCGCTGGTGCCGCTTCTCGGTCGGGACCTCTTCCCGAACGTCGACGCGGGCGAGCTTCGAATGCACGTCCGGGCGGTCCCGGGCACGCGCATCGAGGAGACGACGCGGCTCTTCGCGCAGGTGGAGGACCACGTGCGTCGCATCGTCCCACCGGCAGAGCTAGATACGGTGATTCAGAACTCCCATCAGCGGCATCAACCTCGTGCTCGGCGACCCCTCGATGATCTCGTCGGCGGATGGCGAGATGCTCGTGGCGCTGAAGCCCGGGCACGCACCGACCGCCAGCTACGTCCGCGCGCTGCGCCGCGATCTGAACGCTTCGTTTCCGGGGACGACGTTCTTCTTCCTACCGGCGGACATCTCTGGCCAGGTGCTGAGCTTCGGCCAGTCGGCTCCGATCGACGTGCGAATCACCGGGCCGTCGTCCAACGAGAAAGCAAATGTCCTCATCGCGCGGGGACTCGCCAGGCGCTTCGCGGCCGTACCCGGGGCGGTCGACGTACACCTTGCCCAGGTGACCGAGACGCCGGAGCTCCGCGTCGACGTCGATCGCACACTGGCGCAGGAGGTCGGGCTCACGCAGCGCGACGTCACCAGCGATATGCTCGTCGCGCTCTCGTCGAGCGGACAGACGGCGCCCAACTTCTGGCTCGATCCAAAGTCCGGCGTGGAGTACACGGTCGCCGTCCAGACGCCTCAATGGCGCATAGACTCGATCGACGCCCTCGATCGCATCCCGCTCAGGGGGGCACCGAGCAAGGACCCGCCCCAGCTCCTGGCGAACGTCGCATCGGTCTCCAAAGACGTGGGGCCGACCAACATCACCCACTTCAACATCGCACGCTCGCTCGACGTCCTCGTCGGCGTCGACGCGACCGACCTCGGATCCGTGGCCTCACCCGTCCAGCGGATCGTGGACGATGCGACGCGCACGCTGCCACGTGGGACTTCGATCGCAGTGCAAGGGCAAGCCTCGAACATGAACGCCTCGTTCCGCGGGCTCGGGATGGGGATCGGGTTCGCGGTGGTGCTCGTGTACCTGCTCATGGTCGTGAACTTCCAGTCTTGGCTCGAGCCCTTCGTCATCCTGATGGCGTTGCCCGGAACCCTCGCCGGGATCGCGTGGACGCTCTTTCTCTCTGGGACGACCCTGAGCGTGCCAGCGCTGATGGGAGCGCTCATGAGCATCGGCGTCGCCACGGCGAACAGCCTTCTGGTCGTCACCTTTTGCGCGGAGCGCGTTCGCGCGGGCGTCGCCCTGGGCGCCGCCGCCATCGAGGCCGGGCGCGCGCGCCTCCGGCCCGTCCTCATGACGGCGACCGCGATGGTACTCGGGATGCTGCCCATGTCGCTCGGTCTCGGCGACGGCGGAGAGTCGAACGCACCGCTCGGGCGCGCGGTCGTTGGGGGGCTCCTGCTCGCGACCCTGTCGACGCTGTTCTTCGTGCCCGTGATGTTCGTAACCCTCGAGCGCAGCAAGTCTGCGGAGGTGTCGCCATGAGAGCGCTCTCGTTCACGTTCCACCGAGGCAGCGGGAGGTCGCACCGCTGGCCGATCGTCTCTCTCTCCGCGGCTGCCCTTGTCGCCCTTTTCTTCGCCGGCTATTTGCCGCGACACATCGCGCAGAGGAGGCTTGCCGAGGAGACGAACGCCGCGGAGGTGCGACTGCCTCGGGTCAAGGTGGTCACGGCGATCGCCGCGAAAGGCGGGCGCTCGATGACCCTTCCGGGGACGCTCGCCCCGAACGACCAGGCCCTCGTGACGGCGCGCGCGACGGGCTACGTGGCGCGCCGCAACGTGGACATAGGCGACCATGTCCACGCTGGCGACGTCCTCGTGGAGCTGGAAACCCCGGAGCTGAACCAACAACTCGAACAGGCGCGTGCAACGCTCGAGCAGAAGAAGGCGGCACTGGAGCAGGCGGTGGCGAGCCGCGACTACGCGCGCGTGACCGCGGTGCGCCAGGACGCGCTTCTGCCGGACCTCACCTCCATGCAATCGGACGATCAGGCGCACGCCCAGCTCAACGTGATGGAGGCGAACGTTCACGCCGCGCAGGCGGACATCGCTGCGGCGCAGGCGAGCGTCCGCCAGCTCGCGCAGCTCGTGTCGTTTGGGCGGGTCGTCGCGCCGTTCGATGGCCTCGTCACCCAGCGCAACATCGACGTCGGGAGTCTCGTCACCGCCGGCGGCACCGCGGGCAGCTCGCCGCTCTTCGAGGTCGAAGGGAGCGACCCGATGCGCGTGTACGTGCAAGTTCCGCAGGCCTTCGCGCTGAGCGTGAAGGACGGCCAAGGGGCAAGCGTTACGCTCCGCCAACTTCCCGGTCGCACCTTCCAGGGTCAGGTGACGCGCACCTCTGGGGCGCTCGATCCAGCCTCGCGCACGCTGCGAACGGAGGTTGACGTCCCCAACCCGGGCGGCGAGCTACTCGGCGGCATGTTCGTGGAGGTGACGTTCGCCGTCACCCTGTCCCATCCCGTCGTCCGAGTCCCGTCCAGCGCCGCAATCACCGACGCACGCGGCGTGCATGTCGCGACGGTGGACCGAGGTGGCGTGGTGCATCTGGTCGCCGTGGTGCGCGGCATCGACGACGGCCGAGAGGTCGAGGTGGTCGACGGTTTGTCCGGTGGCGAGCAGGTCATCACCAGCCCCGGCGGCGATGTCGTCGATGGGGCGCGCGTCGAGCCGCTTGCTGGCTCGTAAGCATCTCTTTCTTCCAAACCACGAGAGAAGGCTTCGCGCGCGCGGTCCGAGTGGGAGGCACCGCGGCTCGCCAGCGGGTAGCATGCGGAGGGTCGACCGTACGCCGATGAGAGAGAAAGCGCCTGCTGACACCAGCGACGAACGCCGCCGCAGCTTCGATCAGATGGCGCAGCTCTACGCCCGGGCGCGAGGGGCTCCGCCGCCCGCGCTCTTCGATGCCGTGGCTGTGTTCGTGCCCCCGCCCGCGGACGCGCTCGAGATCGGCTGCGGGCCGGGCAATGCCTCGCTTCTGCTGCTCGAGCGCGTCAAGTGGTGAAGGTGCTCAAACCTGGCGGCGCGCTGGCGCTGGTCTGGGGCTCACCCCGCCGCACCGCCGAGGACAACCGCGTGGACGAGGCGATCCAGGCGGCGTACCGCGTCCACGCGCCCGAGATCTCTCGCCAGACCGTCGATCGCATGGGCGGCAAGGTCGCCGAGATCGGGCAGGCCGTGCGCGAGACGCCCGAGCTCTGCGACTTCGAGGAGCGGCTCTTCCCGCGGACGCATCTCTTCGACCGTCAGGGCTACGTGGATACGCTCGCGACGTTCTCGGATCACGCGACGCTGCCGGCGGAACGGCGGGCGCGGCTGTTCGAGGCGATCGGCGAGATCATCGACGGCCAGTTCGGCGGGCGCGTGGAGCGACATTCCACGGCGCGGCTGCAGCTCGCGCGGCGGCGCTAGAGCGGCGCGGTCGAGCGTCAGCCAATTCGTGAATGCGCTCTGCGACTTCGTCGTCGTCGCGGTCGGCGGCGCCGGCCTGCAGGGGGCGTACGAGTGCATGGGATTCGGAGGGGTGGGGCATCAACAGCACCGGGTCGGTCGTGGGCTATTTCTCCGTGAAGAACGGCAATCCACACGCATTCCTCTACCGGCCGAGTGGGCCCGTGGCGCTCGAGCCGTTCCTCGCCGGTTTCACCCTCGAGAGCAGCGCGCAGGGCATCAACGACAACGGCCAGATCACCGGCTGGCACGAATCGCAATCGTCGTTCACGTACCGCGCGTTCCTGATGGTCGTTTCGGGCAATGCGGGGTCGTCATTCGACATCGACCCGCTGCCCGGTGGGAGCGACAACTATGCCTTCGGCTTGAACGGCGCCGGCCAGGTCGTGGGCCAGTCGGGCGTGGCGCGCGGCGCTCACGCTTTTGCCTTCCAGGACCTGAACGGCAACGGGGCCTGCGACCCCGGCGAGACCCACGACTTGGACACCCTCGGCACCCAGTCGAGCGCCGCCCTAGCCGTGAACGACGCCGGCACGGCGCCTTCGACACGCTGACGCCGGCAGTCGCCCGCACGCAAGCCGAACCAGAAATACGAACGGCTGGGAGAGAGCGTTCGGCCTGGCGTCGCATCCAAACAGCGCCCGACCGCGGGTACCAAGGAGAAAACATGCGAATCTTCCTCACGGGCGCAACCGGCTTCATCGGCTCGAAGATCATCCCGGAGCTCCTCGAGGCCGGCCACCAGGTACTCGGTCTCACTCGCTCCGACGCGGGGGCGAGGCAGCTCACGACGGCGGGCGTCGAGGTCCACCGAGGCGACCTCGAAGACCCGACCACGCTCCGCCGCGGCGCGGAGAAGGCCGACGCAGTCATCCACTGCGCCTTCGATCACGACTTCTCCCGGTTCGTCGAGAACTGCCAGAAGGACAAGCGGAACATCGAGGCCATCGGCGAGGCGCTCGTCGGCTCGAAGCGACCGCTCATCGTCACGTCGGGCACCGGCATGGGGAGCCGCGGACCGGGCAAGCTCGCCAGCGAAGACGTCTACGACGCCACTCACGCCAACCCGCGTAAGATCTCCGAGGAGACCGGCGCCGCCGTCGCCGCGCGCGGCGTGAACGTCTCGTACGTGCGCCTGCCGCAGGTGCACGACACGAAGAAGCAGGGCCTCATCTCCCCGCTCATCGAGATCTCACGCGCGAAGGGGCGCGTCGCCTATGTCGGCGAGGGGATGAACCGGTGGCCGGCCGCGCACGTGAGCGACGTCGCGCGACTGTACAAGCTCGCCATCGAGCGGGCGGAGCCCGGCGCACGATACAACGCCGTGGGCGAAGAAGGGGTGACGACGAAGGACATTTCCGAGGCGCTCGGTCGCTCGTTGAAGCTGCCCGTGGTTAGCTTGGACGGGGACGAGGTTGCGGCGCATTTCGGGTGGATGGCCATGTTCGCCGGCGTAGACATGCCGGCGTCGAACGCCATCACCCGGAAGAAGCTGGGGTGGACGCCGGTCGGCCCGGGGTTGATCGCGGACCTGGACAGACTGGAAACCTGACGCCTGGCCTTTGCGTTCACCCCGAGCTGGGCTGGAGCTCGGTCGTCCTGTCGCGGCGGCGCTGGATAGCGCGCGCGCGCGTGCGCCGTTCACCGACTCACTTCCCCGGACAGCAGAGCGGGCAGCAGCAGCCCTGCGCGACCGGCGGCGCCGAAGACGCCCCCTCACCCGAGCGGCACGCGCGGATCGTGGCGTACGGCCCCGTCGGGAATTCCCCCGCAGACGTCGGCGGCCGCGAGCTCGCCTCGGGTCCAGAGCGTTCGCTCCACCATGGACCGAAAGACTCTCTCGAGCGTCCGCCGCACCTCCTCGCCCTCGAGGACCGCCATCGCGCGCGCGACGCCCTCGATCGTCGAGAGGCCATGCGCGTGCGCCTCGGCGCGCAGCCGATGCGGCAGCTTCGCCTCGCCCGACACCGACACGCACGGCGTGTCGGCGAGCCCCGGCACGCGCCGCCTCACCTTCGATGCCTGCCTCCAGGTGCCGTCCGGCACGATCAGCACCACGGGCCTGCCGTCGAGTGTGCGCGCGACATCGGTGATCGGCTTCGCGTCCTCGAACGGGAAGAGCAAGAGCGGCTGCACGGCCTCGCTCCATGCGAGCGGCTCGCTCGGCTTCCCCTTGTGCCCCCGGACGATGATCTCGCTGTTGGCGAGGCACGCGGTGGCGAGGCGTCCGGTGTTGGTCGACTTGGAGCTCTCGGCCCGATGCATCACGAGAACGACCCGCGTCCGCGTGGCGAGCGGAGGGTCGGGAATGAGCGGACAGACGCAGAGACGCCCGAGCATCCGGCACACGCGGCACCGGAACGCGGTGCTCTCCCGTCGGCTCACGCGTCCGCTCCGGCGTGCGTCAGGAGATCGAGCGCAGCCAGCGCGCGCGAGAGATCATCGGGGACCGGCGCCGACGCGACGATCCGCTCGCCCGTGGTCGGGTGATCGAACTCGATGGAGCGCGCGTGGAGCGCCAGGCGATGCAGGCCGTAGCGCGCGCGATAATGCCGGTTGATGGCACCCGAGCCGTGATTCACGTCGCCGACGATCGGATGGCTGATGTGATGGAAGTGGCGGCGGACCTGGTGCAGCCGCCCGGTCTCGGGCTGCGCGAGCACGAGCGAGCAGCGGTCGACGGGTGACCTCGCGAGGCGACGAAAGCGCGTCACCGCACGGGCGCGCTCGCCCCCTTCGCTTCGCGGGACCGCGTGATCGATGACACCCTGGTCGGGCGGCGTGCCCCTCACCAGGGCGAGGTAGCGCTTCTCCACGCGGCCGGCCTCGAGCGCTCGCCCGAGCGTGGCCGCCGCCTCGCGCGTGCGCGCAAACAGCAGCGCGCCACTCGTGCCGCGGTCGAGGCGGTGCACGGGATGAACGTGCGCGCCGAGCATGTCTCTCACCCGGAAGAGCGCCACGTCGTCGTCGTCGGCCCATCCGCGATGGACCAGAAGGCCCGACGGCTTGTTGGCAACGACGACCGCGGCATCGACGAAGAGGAGTTCGATCGAAGGCGACGTTCCCAAGCGCGTAGCACACCCTAGCGCGAGGACGAGCGGATCGACATCCGGCGAGCACGGATGCGATTGAAAACCCGCGACGTTAGCGGGAGACTGGGGTCCTTACGTGCCTGCGACCTTCACCAAAGGTGACCTCTTCAACACGGAGGGCCTTCATGCCTACGCGCTGGGAAGCAACGCTCGGGGGACCATGGAGAGAGGCGTGGCTGTCGCCTTCAAGAAGCGCTGGCCGAAGCTCGCAATCGCCCTGAGCGCTCGCGCCGCCGAAGGGGGCCTCGCACTCGGCGACGTCGTGGCTTTCTCCGAAGGAGACGAGACCGTCTACGCCCTCATCCTCCAGGCGGACGAGACCAAGAAGGCCAAGCTCTCGTCGCTCACCAAGGCCGTGAAGACGCTCGTAGAGCTCGCGGCGCAGGGCGGCATTGCGCGGGTCGGCCTCTTCCATCCTGGAACCGGCAAAGCCGGCCTCGAATGGCCCCGCGTGAAGCGGATCCTCCAGGAAATCGGCGAAGGGACCGAGGTCACCCTCGTGGTCTTCGAACAGTTCGTGCGCGCTCACGCCCGGTGAGCGTCACCGCTGAGGATCCTCGGGATCAGGCTCGGGTCGAAGCGTCCTTCGGCCAGCGCCCGGGCGCACGCGCGGGTGGCGCCGCGGAACGCAGCAAGATCGATCTCGAAGTCCCCGGGCAACTCGTCGAGCTTGGCGAGACCCTTCGCGAAGAGGCGCGAGGCCGAGTCGGGCGAGCTCGCCGCGACGAGCTTGTGCAGCGCCGCCGCGATCTGAATGAGGCCCTGCAGGGCGCGACGCGTCGTGGGGTCCTTGGCCTCGCGCCAGTGCTCCTCCCACGCCTCGTGGGCCTCCCAGAACGCACCCGCATCGAACGCCCGCGCGCCAGCCTCGAACGCGGTGCGGAGCGAAGACCTCTTCTGCCGGACGCTCGAGGCGGGGCGCGAGGTCGGCCGCGAAGACATGGTCTCTTGTAGCGCACGTGGCCGCGGAGCCGGGATGTGGATCAAGCGCCGGCGGGGTCGACGGGTCCGACCCAGCATTGGGGGCTAGGCCTTCGGCCGTATCTGCTTTCGCACCTTCTTGATGAAGGTTTGCGTGCACTGCGCGTGCACGCTCTCGTGGTCCATGATCTCGCGGATCAGCCTTTCCTTCAAATCCGCGCTCGCCGTCTTGCTATCGCGCACCTCGCCGGCGAGCTGGCCGCCCTCGAAGGTCGTCGGCCAGGTGGGCTTCGGCGGCGGCGCGCCATTCCGGTTGGGCTTGAGATGGTGAGACGGCTTCGTCTTCGTGACGTCGTGGAAGCCCTCGTCCGGCACGCGCCGCCCGCTGCCGCGGCAGCTCGGGCATCGATCCTTGAGGCCAAACGAGTTCTGGATGTACCCGTCTCCCCCGCACGTCGCGCAGACTTCCTCGGGTTGCTTCATGGCCCCACATTACGCTTGAACGATGCGTTACGCTCGAACGATGCGTTTGCGTGGGCCTCAGCGACGAGGAGAACTCGACCATGCCGCCTCGTGCGCTGGCCGAGGATGGGTTGGAGCTCGATCGTCCTCTTCGCTGGTGACCCTCGCGGCGTCCGGGCGAGGTGCGCGGGGCAGAGGCTCCCGCCATGCTAACCTCCGCCGCGCATGTCGCCCCGTTCCGCCTCCGCGTTCTGCGAGCGGACAGTGGACCACCTCTCGGTCGATGACGAGCGCTCTTTTCGCCACGTGGCGCTCTACGCCGACCTGAAGGAGATTCTCTTCCGTGAGCGATACGTGTTTCGCGTCCTTCGGGGCATGAGCTCCGGACGCATGGACCGAGCGCTCGTCTTGAACCTAACGTACTGGGGAGCCACGGGCGGCGACGTGCTCGACAGCGACCACGTGCCGGCCGACGTTGTCGCGCACGCGGCTTGGCACCACCTGGCGGCAAGAGCCCTCGGCATCGTACCGGGGCTCGATCCCTCTGCAGAGGCCCTGTTTCTGGGCGAGTCCATCGCGTCGGCGTTCGACATCTATCTCGTCGGTCGCCTGCTCGGGCACGCTCCGAATTCGGAGTTTCTCGAGACACAAGTCTTGGCAATGGCGGAGGCGTCGAGCGCCGCCGGACTCGCTGGGCGGGACTTCGAATCGTTGCTCCAGGAGGTCGCGCGCGATCCGGAAGGAGCATTCGCCGATTTGCGCCAGCTGCTCTACGACGCGTCTTTGGCGCTTTTTCGGTGCCGCGGGGCGGAGGAGGCGCTCGCTGCGCTGGTGCGGTCCGACGCTCATCGCTTCGGGCCGTTGCTCCACCACTACGAGCTCTCCAACTGGGTGCTCTACGCGCTCGCCTACGCTCGCGACGCACGCGGCTCCGACCGTCGCACGAGCGCCGTCGAGAGCGCGCTCCGCGCCGAACGAGATCCTCTCGCCTGGCTCATATCGACGTGGGTCACACCCGCGCTCGGCGCCGGCGTCGCGGCCCCCGACAAGAGTCCGCGGAAGAAGAACCGGAGATCGTAAGGGCGAACCGCTCCCCCGGCGGCTGCCGTCGCAGGCACCATTCCCAGCGCGGCTATCTCGGTGCCACCGTTGGTACGGCGAATGCGTGTCTCTCGGGTGGAAGGATGGGGCATGGTTCGAACATCCGGATTGCTCACGCTCGTTGCACTGATATTCGCGGCGTCCAGTGGCGGAGCAGGGAATCGGGTATCCTGGAGCGTGCATGTGGGAGAGGCGATGGTGCCCATGCCCTCCGGGCTGTTCGACGGCCGCCCGCTGCCGACGACCGGCACGCATTGGCGCTGCTTCGCCGACAAGGTTCTGCGTCAGGATGCGGCCGGCGATACGTTCAGCACGCTGACCGTCCGCTGCAACGACGGTGAGACCACCATCTCGGCGTCGGCATCCTGCGCCTTCGGTGCGCACGACGCAAGGCAGCTTTCGTTCGAGCTAGTGGAGAAAACGACCAACTTGAGAAACGCGATCCGCGCCGAGTGCGCGGATGGCCTCCCGTGAGGGGAAGCCGGCGGCGTTCGCATATCGCCAGGGCGCCCGGCAAGGCGCAAACGCGAAGCGTACGCGTCGGTGCGGCATTGCCGATTGAGAATCGAACCACTATGAATACTTCCAGGATACTCCAGGATTTGATCCGTGCGTGCGTGGATGACCAATGGACGCTGCGGCATGAACGCACGTTCGTAGACGCAGGACGTGGCGAAACACTCACGCGATTGGCGCTCGAACGCTCGCAATTCGTCGAAGAACTCGAGCGGCTCGGAGAACGCGCGCAAAGTCGCCCGCATGCTTCGTGGAGCGAATTTTTGCGCGAATTGGGACGCGACGTGTGGGTGAGCGCGGCCGGGCGAAACAACGGCGATGCCATCGCAACGTGCCGCCGGTCGCGCGCCCGGACCGAGGCGCGCTACGACGACGCCATCCGACGCCCGTTGCCAGACGAAATACGCACGGTGCTCGCGGCGCAGCGGTGCTGTTTGTGTGATGAAGCCGACGAGCTCAATCGGCTCCGATTCTGACCGTACCGCGCGCCGCGCCTTCGTGGATGCGCTCGACGACCGGTTGCCGAGAAAACCGCCGTCTCGCGCTCGAGAGCCCTCGAGGCTTGCGCACGTCCCAGACGACGCCGATCTTCGAGAGAGACCAGATCGCATAGTAGGTGACGTCGATTTCCCACCATGCGAAGCCGTGCCTCGCCGACGACGGATCGTAGTGGTGGTTATTGTGCCATCCCTCGCCGAGGACGAGCGCGGCGAGAATGGCGTTGTTCCGGGACGAGTCGCTCGTCTCGAACCGCCTCGAGCCCCTCATGTGCCCGAGCGAGTTCACGAAGAGAGGCGCGTGGAAGGCGAGGGTCGTCGCGATCGCGAAGCCCCAGACGAAGGCCGGCCAGCCAAGCGCGAGCGCACAAACCGCGCCCGTGACGAGGGTGGGAATCCACTTGAAGCGATCGAGCAGGCGAAGCTCCGGGAAGCGGGAGAACTCTCGGACGTTCGCGAGGTCCGGCCGATCGTTCTCGCCGCTCAGAACCCAGCCCAGGTGCGCGTGCCAGAAGCCTCCCAGGAGCGGCGAGTGCGGATCGCCGGGACGGTCGGAGAAGCGATGGTGGCGCCGGTGACTGCTTGCCCACCACAGCGGCCCGTTCTGCATCGCCGCGCAACCGAGCCAGCCGAGCACGAACTGGAAGACGCGGCTCGTCTTGAATGCGTGGTGCGCAAAGTACCGGTGGTAGCCCGCCGTGATGCCGAACGTCTGGAGCAGGTAGCTGCCGGCGCCGACGGCGACTACGCGCCACGAGCACGACACGAGCGGCGCCAACAGGCAGAGCCCATGGACGCCGAGAACGATTCCGGTCGACCCGAGGTTTACGAGCCTCGAACCGAGCGTGGGTGTGGGTGCGGTGGTTCGGTGCATTCGCGACCTTGGATGCGTTACACGGAGCATGCCCGCTGGCTCGCGGTGCCATGGGGCTCGTATCGCCACTGCGCCTTTGCAGATTTGGCAAGTTGCCCGACATTTTTTGCAAACTGCAAACGGCTGCCGTCACCCTCCAGAAGGCGCTCGGGCAAACCGTGCAGCGCGAGTGCATGGCGAGCGTTCGTATCACAGACCCGTGGCCCAAGGACGGGGGCGGCAGGCGATAGCGGCCCAGACCAGTGACCGCGCGACCCCGCACGGCGAACCCTCGAGCCCCGCCGACCTCGACGACGGCCATGGCCGGCCGTGGTGCGCCGCAATGGGATGGGGTACCCTCTTGCCCGTTGCGGGTCGGGGTCGGAAGGGACGGAGCCCCGGGAACGAAGGGGATCCGAGAGATCATGGGCGAGCGCGGATGATCGAGCCTCGGCCCGCCATTCGTCGATTTGCGACGTCCGTCGTCGGCGCGGCGATCGCCCGCGGTGACGACGTGCAAGCCATAACGGCTCGGCTCTACGAAAGCCTGGCGGACCTGGTCGGCGTCGCCGGCTTCGACGTCCTGCTCGCTCGGTCGCTCGTCCTCGCACGACGCGTCCACCCTTTCCTCTCCACCGTCTCCCCAGGTCCTGGCGGCGCGCTGACCGGGCTCCGCGAGGGCTTGGATCTCGCTTCGGTCGAGCAAGGGACGGTGGCCATCGTCTCCTACTTCGTCGAGCTCCTGGCGGTGCTCATCGGCGAGGATCCTGCGTTGAGGCCGGTCACAACGTCCGAGCTGCACGGCGATGCTGACGCCGCTCGCTCGCGCCGAGAGCGAAGGGCAGCTCGAAGCGAAGCTGCTCTTCTACTCGAAGCCGAAGCTGCTCGTCATCGACGAGCTGGGATACCTGCCCTTCGAGAAGCAGGGCGCGCATCTCTTCTTTCAGCTCGTGGCTCGACGCTACGAGAAGGCCAGCACGCTGATCACGACCAACCAGCTGGTCACGCAGTGGGGCGCTGTCTTCGGCGATGAGGTCCTCGCTGCTGCGATCCTCGATCGCCTTCTGCACCATTCCCACGTGCTGATGATCAACGGAGAGAGCTATCGATTGAAACAGAAGAAGAAGGCGGGGCTGGTCAACGCCCCCGTCGCTAAGGCAGGATGAAGCACCCCGAGGGGGGTCAGAAACCGAGTCGGAACGGGGTCAACTTCCCCAGTCGGCTGACAACCCTCGCCGTTCACCAATAGTCCGTGCGGATAAGGCTCGTGGCGGTGACAATCGGCGCGAGCGGATTGCCAATTCGTGTTGAGCATAGCCAGCAACTCGTCTCCAGCGCATGGCCGCCACCTCCGTCTTGCTGGCGCGCGCGCGCGATCGACGGAGACCGAGCACTCGAGGCTCGCAACGGAGCCCACGAGTAGTCCACCGTGGCGATAATGCTCGCAGGAGATACCGCGCGAGGCGTTTTTGCCGGGCCGCGCTCCTGGTGGCAATCATTTCAGCACGGAATGCGAGGGCGTGCTCTGCGTAAAAACGGGGCTGTCGGCGCCGCGATTCCGACATCGAGAGCGCGCGACCGGTGACGTGAACTTCCGCGAAATCGCAGGCGCCTTGCTCCCGGATTGACGCGGTGTGGCGGTCGTCTTCGCGCGCAGATTCCCACGCGTGAGGGGCGCCGGTGCCCGTTTCTTGTCGGCGCGGGCCGCCCGTGCGAGGAGGCACGCTCGCAGTGGCATCGATTGTGCTTCTGCGACGAGGCTAGTCCGCGGCCAAATCCGCGTGAGTAGCGACGAGCGACGTCGCAAAGGGCCCGCCGGCTCGCCCGGCGGGCCCCTTTCTTTGCCCCGTAGCCCGACTTGGCGCGCCGCAGCGGCGCCTCGAACGACCAGCGGGCAATAATTGCACGCCTGCGGAGTCGTTCGCTGGGCCGGCGCTTACCGCGCTGGCGCTCTCGCCATCCGGCACTCTTACCGCGCCGGCGTCTTCAGCCCGAGGGGCGGCGTAACGGGCCCGCCCTTCGAGCTCCTGGCCAGCATCTCGACGATCGCAACCAGTTCGGTCGGCACGATCGGCTTGGAGACGTGCACATTGAAGCCCGCCGTCAGAGCCCGCGCCCGGTCCTCCGCCCGCGCGTACGCCGTCACGGCGAGGGCGGGTATCCGGGCGCGCCGGGGTTGCGATGAGGAGCGCACACGGCGAATGAGCTCGTATCCGTCCTCGACGGCCATGCCGATGTCGGAGACGAGAATGTCGGCACCCTCGCGGAGGAGCAGCGTGTACCCGGCGGCGGCCGATAGCGCGACGAGAACGGTCGCTCCGTCGGCATGTAGCACTTCGGCAATGAGCTCGGCGCTCTCCGGCTCGTCGTCGACCACCAGCACGCGCACCCCTTCGAGGCAATGCGAGGGCTGCTCGCCGAGCCGCGGGAAAGAAGGCAGCGCAACGGCGGTGCTGCCTCCGGGCGGAAGCAGCGGAACGCCCGGGGCGAGAGGGATGCGCACGACGAACGTCGAGCCTCGCCCGGGGCCGTCGCTCGAGGCGCCTACCGTGCCGCCGTGCATTTCGATGAAGTTCTTCACGATGGACAGCCCCAAACCGAGCCCACCGTATGGCCGCGTCGAGGAGGAATCGGCCTGGCGGAAACGGTCGAACACGTGGGGGAGGAACGAAGGCGCCATTCCGACGCCGTTATCGCGCACGGTGATCTGGGCGTAGGCGCCGCGGGGCTCGAGCGTCACCTCGACGCGCCCTCCCGACTCGGTGAACTTGATCGCGTTGTTCAGCAGGTTCCAGAGCACCTGCTGCAGGCGGTCGCCGTCGCCGAGGATGGGCCCGACGGAGGCGTCGAGCTTGGTACGAAGCTCGATGCGCTTCGCGTCCGCCGCAGGGCGCACGCTCTCCAGCGCGGATTGGATTGGACCGCTCAGGTCGAGCGTACGGAGCGTGAGCGTGAGCTTCCCCGCGACGACGCGCGATACTTCCAGCAGGTCTTCGATGAGCCGCGTCTGCGCCAGCGCGTTGCGCTCGACCGTAAGCAGGGCCTGCTTGCACTTCTCCGGTGGGAGGGTTCCGCTCTGGAGCATGCGCGTCCAGCCGAGGATTGCGTTGAGCGGAGTCCGAAGCTCGTGAGACAGGGTCGCGAGGAATTCGTCCTTGGCACGACCGCTCTCCTCAGCGTGCATTCGGGCCGACGCAAGCTCTTGGATGAGCGAACGCGCCTCGTACTGGCGGCGACGCGCCCGCAGGGCACCTTGCACGGCGTTGACCATCGTCCGCGCGTTCACCGGCCGATTGATCAAGATGATGTTCGCGCGGCTGCCGAGCGAACCGACCAGGCCGTACCCGGCATCGATGATCTCACGCTCCATGACGCTGATGATGACGGGAAGGTCGGACCAAGCGGGCTGCCGCTCGAGCGCTGCGAGGAGCGCGCTCGCCGCCGGGGGCGCCAGCGTCTCCTCCGCCACGAACAGGGCGCCGACACCCTCGTCGATCGCGCGGCAGAGCGCAGGCATGTCCGGGCACATCTCCGTCGCTATCCCGACGGCCGCGAGCAGACGCGAGGTGTGCGCCGCGTCTCCGCCGAAAGCAGTGAGGACGAGCACACGCGCTTCGTGGGGGTCAGTCGGCACCGTCCCTCCCGAGGAGTTCCTCCGCCTGACCCAGGTACGTGGGGACGCCCGTCAGGACACCGCGAAAGTCGCGGAGCGGCTTGCCGATGGTGATTCCCTTCTCGCTGAGCGCGAACTCTCGAATCGTCCGCTCGTGGTACCCGCTTCTCTTCTTGACCACCGAGATGGCGTTCCGCACGGCGCCCGCCGACTCGTAATACCGCAGCAGCACGACCGAGTCGGCCAGATAGCTCGCGTCGACCGGGTTGACCATGCTGCCGATGAGGCCATGCTGCGTGGCCACGAGGATCGTGACCACGCCGCACTGCCCGAGATACGCGAGCAGCTCGTGAAGCTGCGGGAGCAGGAACCGTTCCTCCGGCAACGCATTGAGATATCCGGTGAGGCTGTCGATGACGAGCACGCGCGTCCCGTCGCGCTCGACGGCGCGCTGTACCTCGTGGGCAAGCTGGCCCGGAGATGTCTCGACGGGGTCGACCTGCCGCACGGCGATGCGCCCCGCCTCGACGTGCTTCGCGAGCGGCATCCCGAGGCTCCTGCTGCGGGCGAAGAGCGTGGGCAGGCTCTCGTCGAACGTGAAGATGGCCGCGCGTTCGTCCCGCTCGGCCACGGCGATGCAATATTGCGTGGCGAGCGCGGACTTGCCGGAACCGGCGGGGCCGATCACCAGCGTCGCCGTTCCACGGTCCAACCCGTCGCCGAGCAGTTCGTCCAGCGCAGACACGCCGCTCGGAACGCTTTCGTACTGGAACGTGGTCGGGCGCTCCGAAGCCACGAGGCGCGGAAACACCCGAATGCCTCCGCGCTCGATGACGAAATCATGAAAGCCGTCGCGGTATCCCACGCCGCGCAGCTTGGCGATTTCCAGGCGCCGCCGCGCCGCCCCATACACGGGGGCATGGCGCTCGAGCGCGATCACGCCGTGTACGAGGCTCTCCAGGTGCTCGTCGGAAAGCTCGCCGCTGTGGTCGTCGAGAAGCATGACCGTGCAGCGCTTTCCGGCGAAATACTGTTTGAGAGCCAGGATCTGCCGCCGGTAACGCAGCGGCTGGTGCGCGAGCAAACGGATCTCGGAGAGCGAGTCGAAGACGACGCGATCGGGGTTAACCCGGCCCACCTCTTCGAGGAGCGTGCGCATCGCCTCGTTCAGCTCGATTTCGGAGGGCTGGTACATGGTGTATTGCTCGGCGACGAGCTGCTGCGCTTGGGCTGCCTGGAGCTCGAAGAGTGACAGTCCACCGAGCTCCCATCCGTGCGAGCGGGCGACGTCTTTCAGCTCATCGTTCGTCTCGGACAGTGTGATATAGAGTCCCCGCTCTCCGTGCTTAAGACCGCTGAGCAGGAACTGGAGCGCCAGCGTCGTCTTTCCAACGCCCGGCTGCCCCTTGAGAAGATAGAGCCGCCCGCGCGGCAAACCGCCCCGGAGGATCTCGTCCAGTCCTTCGATGGAGAACGCGGCCTTGGAATCGGGACTCATGGGCTGCGACGAGAATAGTCGCGAAAGGCTGAACCGCACGATATTGGTGCGGACGAGTCGCGGTCACTCGACACGGACGAGCTGTCCCGAGCCTCTATTTCCTCGGCGTCCCGGGCAGCCCATTGGGGGGTCGCCCCGTTTTGCGGCGCCAGCGGACGGCCTGCAACGGGTCCTTAACGGCTCTTCTGTGAACGTGCACGCTCGCCACGCGAGTCAGCGGCGCGCGCTTTCCACGCGAGCTCTCCTCGCAGACAAACCCCAGCTCTGCCCAGCGGACTCCTCCGTGAGCGACTCGCCCGCCGTAGATTGGCGGAGGTTGCGACGCCGACGTGGGCATCCGCGGTTCCTCTCGTCCGACGAAGCCGCCGCCATGGGCGCAAGCGATCGGCGAGGTTTCCTGACCATGGCGAACTCGCCTCGCTGCGACTGCGGCACTCCCGGTAGCGCGATACGAAAGTGACAGCCGCGTGCGCCTGAGGAGTGAGCGGCGATGGCGGCCCCCTAGTCCTTGGCTCTCCGTCCGCGCGGCCGTGCCTGGGGGACCGAATCGGCCGCGCCGGTGCCAACTCGGAGCCGAGCTCGGTCCACTCACTAAGCTGGGTAAGCGAGGCAACTGCGCGCCAACGCGTCCACGAGCGTCGCCGCATTGTCGGGGAGAGCTCTTCGAGCTCGAGGCAGACGAGCTCCGGCTTTCCTCGGGCGCGGCGCCCATGAGCTCCACGGCAATGCGCGACATTCAACCGAGCGGTAGCTGGCCAACAACACCGTGACGTACTCATGCGTTGCCGCCGCGCGCGAATGAGAGCGGCCCGGTTCGAGCATCGGTCGGCCATGGGCCCGAAATGTGGGTTCCTGTTACATTTCGCCGCCGTCCGCGACCGCTCGAACGAGCGACTGGAAGCGATGACCGACGCCAAAGAGCCTGCCGCCCCGCCTTGCGCGATTGACCTCCGGACCAGCA